>ENA-UOOM01002219-UOOM01002219.1-fermentation-metagenome-genome-assembly--contig:-NODE-2219-length-16493-cov-2.943728_pt1 | contig 16493 bp, 18 predicted proteins | sample MGYA00245781_ERZ724031 | MGnify/ENA primary metagenome ERZ724031 (study PRJEB28704, sample SAMN03018317) | fermentation metagenome | biome: anthropogenic terrestrial biome; feature: soil; material... | reverse complement strand
ACCGCGTTTCCCCGTCGCCCTGGGGCGACGGGGAAACGCGGTACCCGGGCCCTCTTCTGGCCTCGACGGAGGACAGGGCGCTCTTCAGAACGTCGGGCAACAGCACCATGCCGCCCTTGCCCCCGAAGGAGTAGTCGTCCACCTGACGGTACGAACCGAGCCCGTGCTTCCTGAGGTCCTCCACCTCCACGGCGAGGAGCCCTCTCTTCATGGCCCTGCCGATCATGCTCGTCGAGAGGAAGTCCTCGAAAAACTCGGGGAAAGCCGTGACGATCGTTACACGCACGATTCCCAGAGCCCCTCCGCCAGCATCACTCGAATTTCTCCTTTTTCAAGGTCCACCGCCGATACAAATTCCTTCACCGCCGGAATGTAGTGCTCCTTCCCCTCGTGGTCCCGAACGGCGTACAGGTCGTTCTCCCCCGCCGCCAAAACGTCCGAGAGCACCCCGAGAGAGCGGTCCGTCCCCTCCTCCTTCACCGACAGGCCGATGAGATCATCGACCCAGTACGCCCCCTCCTCGAGCTGATACCGCTCGTCGGGCATCACCTCGATGAAGTGGCCGAGGAACGATTCGGCAGCCTCCCGCTTCCTGATCTCCTCCGTCTCCACCACGAGAATCTTCCTGCCCGGCACCCACCGGATGGAGGTCGGTGTGACCGTCACCCTATGGGCGCCGTCCGCCCCGTAGACGGCCATGGACTCCATGGTCTCGAAGCGCTCGGGCGAGTCGGTGAGGGGCAGAATTTTCAGGCGTCCCCGCACGCCGTGCACTCCGACGATGCGGCCGATCCTGACCCTACTGGTTTTCGACGATGTCGACATCCACCCGGACGTTCTCCTTCACGGCGGCCGCCTTGGTCAGCAGGCGGATGGAGTTGATCGTGCCGCCGCGCTTCCCGATGACCCGCCCCACATCCTCGGGCGCAACCGTGATGGAGATGAGGGTGACGTCGCCCTCCCCCATCTCCGACGTGACGGAGACCTGGTCGGGGAGCGTTACGAGACGTCGCACTATGAACTCAACAAGCTCTCTGTAATCGGACATGCTTATTTCGCCTTCTTTCTGCCGGCCTCGAATTTTTCCCATACGCCGGATTTTTTGAGCAGCCCCCGGGCCGTGTCGGATGCCGAGGCCCCGACGGACAGCCAGTGCAGGGCGCGCTCTTCGTCCACGGTGATCCTGGCCGGATCGACCATGGGGTCGTAGGTCCCGAGAAGCTCAATGAACCGCCCGTCTCGCGGCGAGTGTGAATCGGCCACCACGAGCCGGTAAAAGGGCGCTTTCTTGCGACCATGGCGGGAAAGACGAATACGTACTGCCATACACCATACACCTCCTGAGAGTACCCGGGCCTCGGCTCGGGCCGAACGCTGTCTATCTGGAACGGAACCCGCCGCCGAAGAGCCCCTTCGGCAGCCGGACGTTCTTCCCCTGTTTCCCGAACTGCTTCATCAGCTTCCGCATCTGCTCGTACTGGGCGAGAAGCTGGTTCACCATCTGGACCGACGTCCCCGATCCCTGGGCTATCCGCCGGCGTCTGCTGCCCTTGATGATCCCCGGATCGCGCCGTTCGCCCTTCGTCATGGACTGGATGATGGCCTTCGACTGTCTGAGGCGCTTCGGATCGAGGTCGTCGCCCCCCATCCCCTTCATCTTGCTGAACCCGGGGATCATATCCAGGACCTTCTCCAGGGGGCCCATCTTCTCGATCTGCTCGAACTGAGAGAGCAGGTCGTCCAGAGTGAATTTTTTCTTGATGCTCTCGGCCATCTTCTCGGCGGCCCCGGAGTCGGTCATCTGCTGAATCTTCTCCGCCAGCCCCATGACGTCGCCCATGCCCATGATCCTTTGGGCCATGCGCCGCGCGTCGAAGACCTCGAGGGCATCAGTCCCCTCGCCGACGCCCGCCAGTTTTATGGGGACGCCGGTCACCTGCCGTATGGCAAGGGCGGCACCGCCCCGGGCGTCGCCGTCCAGCTTCGAGAGCACTACCCCGGTGATGGACAGCTTCTCGTGGAAGGATTGGGCAACCCGGACGGCCTCCTGCCCCGTCATGGCATCCACCACGAGCAGGATCTCCGTCGGCTGGACGGCCTCCTTCACCGCAACGAGCTCGTCCATGAGCTCCTGGTCCATGTGGAGGCGCCCCGCCGTGTCGAAGAGGATCACGTCGTTCAGGTGATCGGCCGCGTGCCGGAGCGCCCGGCGGACGACGGGCAAGACGTCCTTCTCCCCCGGCTCGGGCCCGAAGAAGGGGATCTTCGACTGCTTCGCAAGCACCTGAAGCTGCTCCACCGCCGCAGGGCGGCGCATGTCACAGGCCACGACGAGAGGTTTATGACCGCTCGCGAGCTTCCGGGCGATCTTCACCGTGGACGTCGTCTTTCCACCGCCCTGCAACCCCACCATGAGATACACGGTGGGAGGCTTCGGCGATATGACGAGCGCCACCGGGTCCGTACCCATAAGGGCTGAGAGCTCCTCATAGACAATTGCGGCAACCTGCTGTCCCGGCGTTATGGAGTCAAGGACCTCGCGGCCGACGGCCCGCTCCCGTATGGTCTCGACAAGGGTCTTGACCACCTTGTAGTCCACGTCCGCCTCGAGCAGACCCCGCCGGACCTCCCGAAGGGCCGTCTCAACATCGCCCTCTGAGAGTTTACCCCGTCCCTTCAGCTTGCCCAGGACGCTGTCAAGGCGTTCACGAAGCGTCTCGAACACGTCCCATGCCCTCCTCTTCCCCACCGTCAAGGCGTTCGTTCAGCCTGCGGATCTCCTTTTTGAGCCCTTCCTCCCGCGCATGGAACCCGAGAAGCCCTTCAAGCTCCGCAAGGCGTTCCCTGCTTCTCGTTATGAGCTCGTGCACGGCCTGCCTGCTTGTGCCCATGGCCTCCGCCGTTTCGGCAAGGGAAAGGTCGGAGAACTCGTGGAACTCCCACGCCTGGCGCTGCCTTGCCGTGAGAAGCGGGGCATAGAGGTCGTAGAGCTGATCGCCCTGTGATCTTCTTGTAAGCAGCATTTCATCCCTCGCCATGGCGCACCTCCCGAAACAGAGGTAGTATAATCCCTTCTTCGAACGGTGTCAACGATAAAACCTTTACACCAATAACGACACTCGCTCAGCGCCACCAGGTCCGAAAACTGGACAAAAAGACCTTTTCTTGCCATGATACGGACGATACAGGTACCGAAACACGACAGGTCAGAGGTGAAGAATATGGAGCAGTCATCCTTTGCGGCAGCCCGGCGTGAACATTGGAAGGTCCTCGGGGCAACGTTGGTGCGATCCCTCACGGCCAAGGGATTCCAGGCCCAGTACGTCCCCACGAAAGAGGAGGCACTGGCCGAAGTCTTCAGGATAATCCCCGAGGGTGCCACCGTCGGCATTCCCGGCAGCGTCACCATACGCGAGATCGGGGCGGTGGAAGGCCTCCGGGCACGGGGATGCACGGTTATCCACCACTGGGACCCCTCCCTCACCCAGGAGCAGCGCATGCAGACCCTTCAGGACGAACTGCTGGCCCAGTACTTCCTCACGGGGACCAACGCCGTCACCCTCGACGGGACCCTGGTGAACATCGACGGAAACGGCAACAGGGTAAGCGGTATGGCCTGGGGAAGAAACACGATCATCTTCGTCGCCGGGATGAACAAGGTGACCAAGGACCTGGACGAAGCCATAGCGCGGACGCGCAACGTCGCCACTCCGCCCAACGCGCTGCGGCTGAACCTGCAGCCCCCCTGCACGAAGACGGGGCACTGCGTGAACTGCAACGCACCGGAACGAGCCTGCAAGGCCCTGCTGATCCTCGAGCGGGCGACGACGGGGCGAACCTCCCACGTCATCCTTGTGGGAGACGACCTGGGCTTCTAGGTCCTCTCGGGCGAAGCTTCTTCGCCGGACAGCCTAGATACTTTGCATCTCTGTGTTGAAGGAGGTCCCTCATGGCACAGCGTGAAAAAATCGCCCTGGTGGTCACCGGCGGACAGGTGGGTACGCAGTTCAACAAGGAGTCCAAGTCCCTGCAGCCCACCGTGACCTCCCAACAGATGATCTCCTGGCTTCCCGAGAGCATGACGGGGCGGATCGTCCCCATGGACTGGAGCCATCAGCCGAGCAGCCACTACAGCATGAGGATGACCTTCGACCTCGTGCAGATCCTCGCCAAAACGGTGATCGACGGAGCCTCGGGCGTGGTCGTCTCCTGCGGGACCGACACCATGGAGGAGATGGCCTATCTCACGGACCTGTACTGGAGCTACCCCCAGCCCGTCGTCTTCACCGGGTCGACGATGCCCTCGGACGGCCTCGGGGCCGACGCCGCCGCAAACCTGTACCAGGCGGTTCTGGCGGCGGCAGCCGAGGAGACGTGGGGTATGGGTGTCCTTGTCTGCGTTCAGGAGCAGCTCTTCGCCGCCTCGGAGGTGACGGAGACGGAGTGCCAGAGGAAGAGCGCCTTTTCGGCGCCCGGCCGCGGCCCCATCGGCCAGTTCATTGCCGACAGGGTGGACATCCTCCGACAGCCCATCCGCTCCCGGATCGTATCGGACAACCCGCCGGCTCGGGATGTGGAGCTGCTGTACGCCACCCTGGGCGGAGGGGACGACCTTCTCGAAATGCTCTCCTCCGACAAAAAACGGAAGCTCGAAGGCGTCGTCATCAGCGCTTTCGGCAGTGGAAGCGTCCCCCCATCCTGGATTCCCCACATTAAAAAAATTATTAAGGATGGAGTAAGCGTGGTCGTCACAAGCCGATGCCATCAGGGGCACACAAGTCCCGGCGGACAAACTTTCGAGGGGAGCTTCTCGAGACTCCTGGAGCTCGGCGTCCTCGACGGAGGACATCTCAGGCCGGTCCAGGCGCGCATCAAGCTGGCAGTAGCCCTTGGCGCCGAACTGAAAGGGGGCGCTCTCCAGCAGTATCTTCTGGAGGGGTAACGGAGGACAAGGCGCACGATCCAAAATCCGAACGGCCGGCGGGAGAGCCTCCCGTCGGCCGTTTTGAAGCATGACAATGGAAAATGACCGTGGAAGAGCACGTTCTCCTCGATCGCCCTCTTCGTGAGGGCGGCGCTATCGATACCTGCACCCCATACCGAAGCCAACACGCTCTCGCGTGTCCACCCTCTTATTTCTTTATTTCACACCGCTCCCCCTCCGTAAACCTGGCAAGGTCTTCCGGCGAGATGGGGAAGAAGGTGTGATCCGTCCCGGCAGCGGACCAGACGATGGGGTACAGGAACAGATCGTCATCGAGCAGGGCCGGGACCTTTTCTGGATAGCCCACGGGCGGCACGCCGCCGATTTTGAACCCGGACCATTGAAAGACGTACTCCGGGGTCGCCATCCGGACCTTCTTCGCGCCCGTGGCGCGGCGGACCTTTTTCACGTCCACCTTGTTGACCCCCGACATGAGGGCGAGGACGGGCCGGTCGTCGGCGAGGAGGACAAGGCTTTTCAAAATATGTTCAGAAGGGGCTCCCACCGCTTTCGAGGCATCCTCCACCGTGAAGATCGTGTCGCGGGACGTGACGATCTCGACGGGAAAATTTCGCTCGCGAAGAAAGGATCGGACCGACTCCACCGCCCGTTCGTCGCTCTCCTCGGGCGACGGGGTTCGTTGCGCTTCGTCACTCATCGGTGCAGGACCTCCTCTCCTCCAGGAAGCTGACCAGCTCGTCCATGGCCCGTGTGGACAGGGTGCCGTAGGTGATGGAGAACACGCGGACGAGAGGTGAGGAGAAGGGGACCAGCGTGAACCCCGGAATATCCGAGGCGGCGAGCAGAGAGATGATGGTCCCCTCCGCACCTCTCTTCACCGCTTCGATGACGGCGCCGACGCTGTTGAACTTGATCGACGCGCGCTTCGTCTTGCCCGTGGCGCTCTTGTACGCGTCTTCCCAGATTCTCGCCGTTGAGGACCCCGTCACTCTGGCCACGAGGTCGAGGGGCTCGAGCTCCTCGAGGCGGACGCTTTTCCTCTTCGCGAGCCGGTGCCCCGAGGAGACCATGAGGACCAGCTCGTCCTGGACGAAGGGGACCGACGTGAACCCCGAGGCGTGTCTGCCCTGCCCGGTCATGGCTATATCGGCCTCTCTGGTCACCAGTTTTTCGATGGCCTCGCGGGAGTCCGAGGTGTGGACCTCGACCTCGATGCCTGGAAAGAGCCCCCTGAACGCCACCAGCAGGCCGGGCAGGATGTAGTTACCCGGTATGGAGCTGGCGCTGATCCGGACAAGTCCCGAGACGCCCTCTCCCCTGTTCGCGAAGTCCCGGCGGATGTCGGCCAGATGCGAGACGGTCTTTCTGGCGAACTTGTACAGGATCTCCCCCTCCGCCGTAAGGTTGGAACACTTCTGTCCTCGGACGAAGAGGACCATGCCCAGTTCGCGCTCCAGCTTCGCTATGTGCTTGCTCACCGCCGGCTGCGATATGCCGAGGGCGGCGGCGGCGGCCGATATGCTGCCCTTCTCCAGGACTTCGACGAGGCTTTGCAGTTCGCGGATATCCGCTTTTCTCCCTCCCTGTGTATAATTCGATGCATCCAATATATTCCAAAATGGAAAACGTGGCAACAGGGTGCGAACTGTGCAAGGGACTTGCACATCTTGTCAACAAGGTTATAATTATACATATTTTTTGAAGACATACCCTGGGGAGGGACGATCATGAGTCTCGGAACGCGGATTCGCACGCTTCGCAAAGCCGTAGGGCTGACGCAACAGGCCCTTGCCGACCGGACGTCGGTGAGCAGGATATACATCCAGGCGTTGGAGAGCAACAGGCGCACGCCGTCCATGAAGCTGCTCTCCCGTCTCGCGGAATCGCTCCAGGTCGAGGTGCAGGACCTTGTGAAATCCGTCTCCGGATCCGGGCGCCTGCAACTCGAGGAGGTCCTTCAGGCCAGCCCCGAGGTCGAGGTGTGGTACCGCAGCAAGAAACTCCGGCCACGGGAGCTGAAATTCGTCCAGAGTCTCGTCGATGCGGCCATCTCGCGCTGGGAGGCGGAGGACCGAGAGGATGGCGGCGCCTAAACCGGTACAGGACGAGTCATCCCCCGTCGGTTTCGATTTCCCGTCCCCTCCCGACGTCCTTCCCAAGTGGGCTGTGGCGGAGGGCAGAGAGTGGGCCGGGCTGGACGACTTCTCCATCCTCGTCAAGGCCGAGGAGCACACGGGGAAGCGTCTGGAGGTGACCTACTCTCCCCTCTCCCCGGGAGTATGGGGTTTTCACGTGGTCAAGGGGGACAGGGGGGGCATCTTCGTCAACGCCGCGCTCTCGCACCAGTGGCGGCGATTCGTGCTGTTTCACGAGCTCTACCACTTCCTCGCCCACCGAGGCGGCGTCTCGCTCTGGTCGCGGACGGCCACGCCTCTCTCGAGCTTCGAATCCCAGGCGGACTTTTTCGCCTGGGCGGTGCTCCTCGAAGAGGGCGCCCGTTGGAACGACGCCACGCCGTGACGGAGCGGCCGGGCACTATGCAGCGTCTGCCCTTCTTCCTGCCCATGGTGCGCTGCCCCAGACGGTGCGTCTACTGCGACCAGGGGGAGATCACGGGTATCGGGCGCATTCCGTCGCCCGAGGATGTCGCCCGTGCTCTTTCGTCCCTCGACGGTCCCCGGGAGGTCTGCTACTTCGGCGGGAGTTTTACCTGTCTTCCCCCGGACCGCCGCACCGCCTACCTCTCCGCCGTGCTGAACGCCCCCAAGGGGAGCACGGTCCGGTTCTCCACCCATCCGGAGTGCATCACGGGGCAGGTGCTTTCCGAGCTCGCCCCCTACCCCGTCTCCATGGTGGAGCTCGGCATATCCTCCCTGGACGACTCCGTCCTCGCGGTGTGCAACAGAGGGTACACGGGCCGTCTCGTCCTGGACACCATGGCCCTCGTTCTCGCCCGGAAGTTCGCCCTGTGCGCCCAGATGATGATCGGCCTTCCCGGCCAGACGGAGGAGAGCTCCCGGGAGGACCTCCGGCGCATGGCGGCCATGAAGGGAGCGGCCCCCATGACGCTTCGGATCTACCCCTGCCTCGTCCTCGAGAACACCCCCCTCGCCCGGAGCCACGCCTCGGGCAGCTACAGCCCTCTCTCCGTGGATGAGGCCGTTCTGTGGGCCGGACGCCTTCTTCACGAAGCTCGCCACCTGGGCTTCGCCGTTCAGCGGATCGGACTCCAGGAGTCCGAGAGCCTCGCCCGATCCGTGATCGCCGGCCCCCATCACCCGGCCTTCGGCGAACTCGCCGCAGCCGAGGCGCTGGTGTGGTCGCTCCTGGAGCGCAACCCCGAGGGCCCCTGGTCCGTGGACGGAACGCTGGTGTCCCAGCTGACGGGGCACGGCAAGTACGGCATCCGGCGGCTTGCCGAGCGATCCGGACTGACCGTCCGTGCCGTCGAGGAGCGCCTCGTCTTCACCTCCGCCGGAGGAGCGAAAGGGGCAGCCGCCCTTCCCTAGTTCACGATTTTTCACTATAATATTACAGTCGGTTTGTACAAAAGAGCCGACGCGTCATCGCTTTTATTATTTAGAATTTTACTTTCTAAGGTTCTCGTCGGCTCCGCCGAAGGGGAGGCACCGCCTATGGATGGAACGAAACTTCAGAGCCTTTTGCGCAGCAAGGCTGAGACCATGCCGAACAAGGCGCGGCGGGTCGTCGAGTACATCCTCTCCAACATGCGGGAGGCGGCCTTCCTCTCCATCGGGGAGGTGGCCGAAAAGCTGGACGTTTCGAAGACGCAGCTCGTCCGGGTCTCCCGGATGGTTGGCTTCTCCGGGTACGCCGACCTCAAGGGCGCTCTGCAGGACGCCGTCCTGGAACAGGTCAACCCCACGGCCCTGCTTGGCCGGATCATGGACAACAGACAGGACCTGCCCGAGGAGATCCTCCGGCTGGAGCACGCCAACCTCGACGACACATGGAACCAGCTCAAACCCCAGGACATCGTCCACTTCTGCGAAATGGTGCGGGGGGCACGGATGGTCTACACCATGGGGTGGGGCATATCATCCATCGTTGCCGAATCCCTTCACACCCGTCTCATCGAGCTGGGGATCCGGAGCTCCCTCATCAAGCGGGGCTCCCTCGCCCTCATCGAACAGGCCAGGACCACCGGCGAAGGGGACCTGGTGATCGTGTGCGAGCTGCCGAGCTACGTCATCGAGGTCGTGGAGTCCATCCAGAAGGCCTCGTCCAACGGAGCGTCCATCATCAGCATCACGGACAGCCCCGCGGCGCCCGTATGCCAGATGTCGGCCCTCTCCTTCTACATGAGCGACACGAGCCCCACCTTCGGCAGCAGCATCGTGGGCCCCATGTTCCTCGTCCACATCCTCACCTCCGTGCTGTGCGTCAACCTGGGCGAGAAGGCCCGGGCGGCCCTTCAGGACCAGGAGATGGGCCTGCACGACAAGCGAATCTACTACCCCGCCTACGGTCTTCGATACTGACGGCATCAGGCTATGAAAAGAGCCCCCGACGGCCGTCGGGGGCTCTTTTCATTCGCAGGTCTATGCCCCGCGCAGAGCAAGGCCGCTCTTCGCGGGCCGTCTCTTCCTCAGGCCAGCTCCAGCGTCTCCCCGGGCTTCATGATGCGCACCGACACCTTGCCCCCCACGAGGGTGGCGAACTTCTCCGGGTCCGCCGCGATGGTGGGAAAGGTATCGTAGTGCATGGGGACGACGATCTTCGGCTGGATGAACTCCACGGCCCTGGCGGCGTCCTCCATATCCATGACGTAGTTCCCTCCGATGGGAAGCAGCGCCACCGTCACCTTCTCCTTCGCCAGAAGCTGCATGTCCATGGTCAACCCCGTATCCCCGGCGTGGTAGATCTTCACTCCGTCGAAGTCGAAGAGGAAACCGCAGGGGTTCCCGCCGGGGATCAGATCGTCCCCCTCCGTTATATCCGAGCCGTGGTGCGCGATGGTGAGCTTCACCCGTCCGAAGGGGAAGGCGTAGGACCCGCCGATATGCATGGAGTGGCATTGCACGCCCTGCTTCCCCAGGTAGTGGGAGATCTCGGCATTCGCCACGACGGTGGCGCCCGTGCGCTTCGCTATGGGCACCGCGTCGCCTATATGATCCCCGTGTCCGTGGGTGATGAAGATATAGTCCACCTTGCCGAAGTCGTCGGGCGCAACTCGCGTGTGGATGTTGCCCGTGAGGAAGGGGTCCACGAGAAGGGTGGCCCCTCCGCCGACGATCTCGAACACGGCGTGTCCGAAGTAGCGTAATGTCACCATTTCATAGTCCTCCTTGTCTGGGAGAAAGCCCCCGCCGGGGTCCTCCGGTATTTTTCTGCTATTCGCCGCCCTTCAGAACAGCGATGCGAAGCTCCTCGAGCTGTGTCTCCTCCACGACGGAGGGTGCCCCGGACATGAGGCACTGAGCCTTCTGGGTCTTCGGGAAGGCCATGACGTCCCGGATGGACCCCGCGCCACAGAGGAGCATCACGAGGCGATCCATCCCCAGGGCCAGCCCGCCGTGGGGTGGGGTGCCCGATGCCAGCGCGTCGAGCAGAAATCCGAAGCGCGCTCTGGCCTCGTCGTGGGTGAAGGCGAGACAGGAGAAGACCCGCTCCTGCACCGCGGGGTCGTGGATACGGATGGATCCCCCCCCCACCTCGCTTCCGTTGAGGACGCAGTCGTAGGCCCGGGAACGAACCTCGCCCGGGTCCGTCTCCATGAGGGGGATATCCTCCGATTTCGGCGCCGTGAAGGGGTGATGCACGGCGGTCCATCGGTTCTCCCCGGCGTCCCGTTCGAAGAGGGGAAACTCCGTGACCCAGAGGAACTCCCACCGGTCCTTCTTCACGAGCCCGTGCTCCCGGGCCAGGTCGAGGCGCAGCGTTCCGAGGATCTCCGAGACGAAGCGCCGGTCGGCCCCCGCCAGAATGAAGAGAGCGTCCCCATCCCTCAGGCCGGCGGCCTGGACGATGGCCTTTTGGCCATCGTCGTCAAGGTACTTGACCAACGGACCCTTCAGCACGCCGTCTTTGAGCTGAAGCGGGGACAGGGCCGCGGCGCCGAGCCTCTTCGCCCGCTCCTCCACATCGGAGAGCCCCTTTCGGGAGAGGGCCGCCCCGCCGGGCAGGGGGATGCCCCGGACGTAGCCGCCCGCGGCGAGGGTCTCCCTGAAGGGGGCTAAGGCGCTGTCGGAGAAGAAGGGGGCCAGTTCCACAATCTCGAAGGGGATGCGAAGGTCCGGTTTGTCGCTCCCGAAACGGTCCATAGCCTCCCAGTACCCCATGCGCCGGAAGGGCGTGGGGATATCCACGTCGAGGACGCGCCTGAACAGCCCCTTCATGTACCCCTCGATGAGGGTGTAGATGTCCTCCTCGGTGAGGTAGCTCATCTCGATGTCCACCTGGGTGAACTCCGGTTGGCGGTCGGCGCGGAGGTCCTCGTCCCTGAAGCACCTTGCGATCTGGAAGTAGCGGTCGAATCCGCTGATCATGAGGATCTGCTTGAATATCTGCGGCGACTGGGGCAGGGCGTAGAAGGTCCCCGGGTTCACGCGGCTGGGGACGAGGTAGTCCCTGGCCCCCTCAGGCGTCGAGAGCGTCAGCATGGGGGTCTCCACCTCGAGGAACCCGTTGTCCGCAAGGTAGTTCCTCGTGTACATGGCCACCTCGTGGCGGATCCTGAGGTTCCTCTGCATCCTGTCCCGCCGGAGGTCGAAATAGCGATAGTGCAGGCGGAGGTTTTCGTCCACCTTGTCCGTCCCGTCGGAGATCTCGAAGGGGATCGGAGCGGCGGGCGAGAGGACGAGAAGGTCCGATGCCGCCACCTCCCACTCCCCCGTCTTCATCGATGGATTCACCGTCCCCTCGGGACGGCTCTGTATCCGGCCCCGGACGGCGATCACATATTCGCTGCGAAGTTCGCCGGCCCGCTCGTGGGCCTCGGGCGTCAACTCGGGGTTGAAGACCACCTGAACCGTCCCCGTATGATCCCAGATCTCCAGAAAGATGAGCCCGCCGAGATCACGTCGCTTCCGAACCCATCCGTTCAGGACGACCGCGGGGCTTTCGCCCGGCCGGCCCGAGACCTCGCCGCAGTACATGGTTCTCTTCCAGCTGTTGTCGAAATATCGCGTTGCCGTCTCTTCCATAGGACACTCCCCCGCTGATTGTGCCGTACCTTCTCTATTCATCGCCCGACGGCCGGGGCCGGACGGCCGCGACCACATCCTCCGAAAGAATCTCCCTCTGCTCCCCCGTCGCCAGGTCCTTGACGGAGACGGTCCCCTTTTGACGCTCCCCTTCGCCGATGATGCAGGCGTACCGGGCCCGACGCTGGGAGGCCGCTTTCAGCTGCGTCTTCATCGACCGATTGCCGTAGTCCATATCCGCTGCGACCCCGTTTCTCCGCAGATGATCCACAAGGTCGGAGACGGACTCCCTCGACCCGGCGTCCAGGGCCACTCCGTAGGCGTCAAGGGAGGGCTCGGCGCCGAAGGAGCACCCCTCCTGCTCCATGACCATGAGGATGCGGTCCCCCCCGGCGGCGAAGCCCACGCCGGGCACGTGGGGGCCCCCTATGGCCTCGGCCAGATTGTCGTACCGCCCGCCGCCGCAGACCGCGTTCTGCGCGCCGAGAGAGCCCGAGAGCACCTCGTAGGCCGTCTTCGTGTAGTAGTCGAGCCCGCGAACGAGGCGGTTGTCCAGACGATAGGGGATCGCGAGGCGATGGAGCCCCTTCTTCACTGCGTCGAAGTGATCCCGGCAGTCATCGCAGAGGCACTCGTAGATCGCCGGCGCCCCCTCCGTGACGGCCTTGCACCCCTCCCGTTTGCAGTCCAGGATGCGCAGGGGATTCCTGTCCAGGCGCCCCTTGCACGTATCGCAGAGGTCGTCCAGACGCGATTCGAAGAACCTGTGCAGACGCTCTCTGTACCCTGGGCGACAGACGGGGCATCCGACGGAGTTCAGGACGACCTCGAGCTGATGGAGGCCGAGCCGCCGGAATATCTCGACGGAGAGGGCGATGATCTCCACGTCCACAAGGGGGTTCGCCGAGCCCAGACTCTCGAAGTCCACCTGCCAGAACTGGCGGTAGCGCCCCTTCTGGGGCCGCTCGTAGCGGAACATGGGGCCGGCGCACCACAACTTCACGGGCTGGGGCAGAGTGCCCATCCCGTGTTCGAGGTAGGAGCGCACCATGGAGGCCGTGGCCTCGGGGCGAAGGGTGATGCTCCTGTCGCCCTTGTCAAGGAAGGTGTACATCTCCTTCTCCACCACGTCCGTCGCGTCGCCGATGCCTCTCGCGAAGAGCTCCGTGTGCTCGAAGAGGGGAAGGTGCACCTCCGAATACCCAAAGTTCAGGGCCGTCTCCTGGACCACGCGGAAGATGTACGCCCACTTCCACGACTCGTCCGGGAGGATGTCCCGCACGCCCTTCGGTGCGCTGATGTCTGCCATGGCTTCTCCTCCTGAATCCTGCCGGCGCATCCGTCCGGCGCTCTGTTATGCAGGATAGTATACTCCATTTCCCCGCCCCCTCGCCATACGGCGAAGAGGGAGTTCACCGCGGCGGCATAAAAATCGGCCTTCGGGGGAAGGCCGATTCGCTGCACGATGTGCCGACACGCTCACCCTTCGTTCAACAAACGTCCTCCGCGTTTCAACCCCGACGCGCGCTCATCACGCCGTTCCCACTCCGGCGGCCCGCTTCGCGAGCAGCGCGCTCTCCTGCTCCGCGAGCCTGTCCCTGTCACCCTCGTACAGGCGGGACAGGAGCTTCTCGCGGAACAGGATGCCCAGCTCCTGTCTGTTCGCTCTCTTCTCCTTCAGCCCGCCCCAGGATATCTTGTTCTTCCCGCTGTAAAGATCGATATCCACCAGGCGCGTTCCGTCCTCCCCATACTCGAGCCCCATGAGCAGCTCCTTGATGACCTCCGGGGGGAGGAAGGAGAAGAACCTCAGGCGGTAGACCCTGACGGCCATGAGGATATGGGCGTAATCCTTTCCCCACCCCTCGCCGAGGATGAACCCCGCCTCGAGGCCGTCCAGGACGGTTCGGACCCGTGCATAGTTCTCCATGTAGAACCCCCAGGAGTCGTATATGCGGATGTCCATCTCGTTCCACCGGTGCTCCTCGAGCCCCTCGGTGAAGTACCAGAGCGCTCTGCCGTTGAGGGACTCGACGAGCTCGCCGTAGGGGAGCCCCTGGATGTACAGCGCTTCGTCCCGCACGCTGTCCCTCGGCACGCGCCGGTTGAGAGGAGTGGTGGTGAAGAAGACCGCCACGGAGTCCTCCAAGAGCGGGGGCAGGACGTCCCGCACGACGACGCGACGCCCGTGGTAATCCTCCGTTATCTGCTCCATGACCCGATCGGCGTTGCCGAAGACCCGGAAGAGGATGATCCTGGGAAGAAGGCGGACGGAGCGGAGGTTTTCGCCTGGCTGCTCGTTGACGAGCGCCGCGAGCACCTCGTCCGTCATGGTCGGCAGGAACAGCGCTTCGTGCCCGATCCCCTCCCCCTCCTGAAAGGCGACCACGGTATGCCAGTCATCGGCCCGTTCGAAGGCTCTCTCGGGCGTCATCTCCTCCGCATCGGGAAAACGCGCGCGAAGGACGCTCCTCAGCCACTCCCCCTCCCCGCTCAGAAGAAGCACGCGGGGACCGCCGCGCACTATGGACAGCATGACTCGCTCCTCCTTCACTCCCTGCGTTATAGGCCCGTTTTTCTTCTCAGCATGCGGTCGTCGTTCACATATTTGGGGTAGGGCAGGGAGAACACCCTGCCCGTGGGGATATGAACGGCGTGCAGTGCGACCAGACCGTTCAGGAAACGTCGCCCGCCCTCGGTGAAGTCGGAGCGGGTCACGTTGTGACCAAAGAGGTTCAGCGGACCGTAGGGCCGCTCCAGCCCTCCGAAGTCGTGGCTGAGGTTCAGCTCAAGCCCGTCGGCGTCGCACCGTCCTTTTCGGTTCAGGAAGACCGCCTTCGGGAAGGACGTCCGCACGACCCTCTCGTCGTCGTGGTTGCCGGTGACGATCACCGACCTGCACGCGGGAACGGACGACAGCACGTCGGCGAGGGCCTTCATCTTTTCCCGATACACTGGGAGCAGCCCCGGTCGGATCTCGAGCTTGATGTCGTCGGCCAGGTCGCCCGTGAGGACCACCCAGCGGGGTTCGAGAAGCGCGAGGAGCTTCTGCAGCCCGCCGTACATGGACGACGGCGTGTCCGAGAGATGGAGGAGCACCTCGCCCCTCAGCGCCCGCAGCTCCTCGGGAACATATATGCCGAGAAAGGACCGATAGAGCGTGATCCACAGCTTTGTCGCCATAGCATCCCCCTGTTTGAGGCACATTGTACCACACCTCCGTTCCCTCGCCGTGCTAGAATGGAACAAAAGGAGTGAGCCCTATGAACACCGCCATCGCCGTCCGCATCGCAACGGAGCATCGTCTTCCCCGCCCATCCGTGGAGGCGGTCCTCGCCCTGACGGAGGAGGGGTGCACCGTCCCCTTCATCGCCCGGTACAGGAAGGAGGCCACGGGGTCCCTCGACGAGGAGGCCATCCGGACCATCCGGGAGCGATATGAACGCCTCGAAGAGCTCGAGGCGAGGCGGGAAGCGATTCTTTCATCGCTCTCCGAGCGGAGTCTTCTCACCCCGGGGCTCGAACAGTCCGTCCGGGACGCCGCGACGCTCACCGCCCTGGAGGACGCCTACCTCCCCTTCCGGCCCAAAAAGCGGACGCGGGCCTCCGTCGCCCGGGAGAGGGGGCTCGCACCGCTGGCCGACGCCCTTCTCCGGCAGGACGATGACGACCCGGCCGCTCTCTCCCTCCCCTTCCTCTCCGCCGAAAAAGGCGTCGAGACTGTGGACGACGCTCTTCAGGGCGCCATGGACATCATCGCCGAGCGGGTGAGCGAGGACGGCGAGGCCAGACGCCAGATGCGCCTGCTCTTCGCCCGCCGCGGCAAGATCCGAAGCTCCGTCGTGCCTGGCAGGGAGTCCGAGGGGCAGAATTTCAGGGACTACTTCGACTGGGAGGAGCTCGCGGCCCCCGCTCCGTCCCACAGGGTGCTCGCCATGTTCAGAGGAGAGAAGGAGAAGACCCTCACCCTCTCCCTGCTTCCCGGCGAGACCGAGGCCCTTGCCGCCCTCAGAAGACTCTTCGTCCGCGGAGCGTCCCCCTCGTCGCGCCTCGTCGATTGCGCCGTGGCGGACGGATACCGCCGGCTCCTCGCGCCCTCCATGGAGACGGAGCTGCGCAACGCGCTGAAGAAAAAGGCCGACCGGGAGGCCATCGCCGTCTTCGGCCGGAACGTCCGGGAGGTGCTCCTCGCGCCGCCCCTGGGCCCCAGAAACATCCTCGCCCTGGACCCGGGCTTCCGGACGGGGTGCAAATTCGTCTGCCTGAACCGCCAGGGCGACCTGCTGCATCACGGCGTGATCTTCCCCCACCCGCCCCGCTCCGACGAGGCGGGCAGCGCCGCGATCCTGCGAAAAGCCGTGGAGGACTACTCCATCGAGGCC
>ENA-UOOM01002216-UOOM01002216.1-fermentation-metagenome-genome-assembly--contig:-NODE-2216-length-16507-cov-3.969548_pt1 | contig 16507 bp, 14 predicted proteins | sample MGYA00245781_ERZ724031 | MGnify/ENA primary metagenome ERZ724031 (study PRJEB28704, sample SAMN03018317) | fermentation metagenome | biome: anthropogenic terrestrial biome; feature: soil; material... | reverse complement strand
GGACCTGGAAAGCGCCCAGCTTGAGGATAGCGTTTGGCAGGTCATTAATGCCACTGCCCGCCAGTCCGGCGCGGGGCACGCGCTTTCAGACCGTCTGCGCCAAATGATCTGTCCCTTCTGCCGCAGCGGTAATGCTGTCGGCAGCGGCCGTTGCGCTGCCTGCGGTGCACCGTTGGGCGAAGAACAGCCCCGGCCTTGCCCAAAATGCGGCTTTGTTTCCAAGCCGCACGAGCTGCGCTGCCAGAATTGCGGCAATCGCCTGCCTGTATAAACTCTTTCAATTCTATTAAGTTAACTGCTTTCAAGTCTATCGCCGGCGCTTAACCGCTAAGATTAGGCCATACCATTAGCTTAAGAATAGGTTGGAATCATGCTACAAATTATCGCTGATACCACTTGCGGCATACCCGTCCCGGAACTGATCGCCCAAGGCATTCAGGTGCTGCCGCAGATCGTAACCTTTGGCAACGAATCTTATCGGGACGATACGGAAATAGACACCGCGGCCTTCCTCGAGAAACTCGCGCGCTCGCGTAGCCTGCCGGGAACTGCCGCGCCCCCGCCGGCGATGTACACCCCCATCTTCGAGCGCATCCTGGCTGCCGGCGATTCCGCGCTGGTCATCACACCATCCCAGAAAATGTCCGGCACATTCCGCTCGGCCTCATTGGCTGCGGAGGAGTTTAAGGATCCGCGCATCCAGGTGCTGGATAGCCTCACGATTGCCGGAGGTCTGGGCAGCATGGTTCAGGTGGCCCACAGCATGGCCGCGGCAGGCGCCTCGCTCCAGGAAACTCAATCGAAGATTGAATCGATGGTCCCGCGCGAGCAGGTTTACTTTCTGGTGAACACCCTGGATTACCTGCACAAGGGCGGGCGCATCGGCGGCGCCAGCCGCCTGGTAGGCAGCTTGCTGCAGATAAAGCCCATTCTGACCATCATTGATGGTCAAGCCGAGGCATTCGACAAGGTTCGCACCTATAAGCAGGCCCTGCAGCGCGTTGAAGACCTCACCTTCAGCCACTGCGTAAACAACCCGGAAGCCCATTTGACCATCAGCCACTGTGATAACCAAGCTGAAGCCCAGGCACTGGCCGAACGCCTGCAGGAACGGCTGGGCCTGGCCCGCATCCCCATCTATACTGTGCCGCCTGCCATCGTTGTCCACGCCGGGCCCGGCGTGCTGACCACCAGCGCTTTCACCCAAGCCTGATCATGCCCCAGGGTCTTGAGGACAATTCGGCCGCGCCGCGTCTGCTCTATGCGGATGAGCATATCCTCGTTGTAGACAAGCCCTCCGGGCTGCTCAGCTACCCGGATGGTTACATTCCCGAAACGCCTCATCTCACCCAAGTGCTTGAAGCCCAATATGGCAAACTCTGGCGCTTGCACCGCCTGGATAAAGGCACCAGCGGCGCGGTATTACTGGCCCGGGACGCGGAAACCCATCGCCTGCTCAGCGAAGCCTTCCAGAAGCACAGTGTCCGCAAACGCTACCATTGCCTCGCCTGGCCTTCCCCTGGCTGGGATGAGCTCAGCTTGGATTCACCACTCCTGGTCAACGCGGATAGGCGCCACCGCACGCATGCCCATCCCCGCGGCAAACCCGCGCTCACGCAGGCGCGCGTCATGCAGCGTGAGGGACAACTTGCCCTCCTGGAACTTGAGATCTTTACCGGTATCACCCACCAGATCCGGGCCCACCTCTGGCAGGCCGGCCTTGCCATCTGCGGCGACCCGCTCTATCTGCCCCCTCAGGCTAAAGCCACCGAAACACCGTGTAAACCCGAGCGCATGCTCCTGCATGCCTGGCATCTCGGTTTTGAACACCCCATTACACGGGAATACCTGGACGTGTACGCACCAGACCGGCAGGTTTTCGCGCCATTTATCAGGCTTAACGCCACAATTCTGGATGCGCCTGGCGCAGCGAGCGATGCCCCAACCGGCCAATAATGAGATGATCTAATACCCGGATATCCAGAATCCGCCCCGCCTCAATCACCGAACGTGTAAAAACCAGATCATCCGGGCTTTCGGTAGCATCGCCGGAAGGGTGGTTGTGCAGCACACAAATGCCGTGTGCCTTGAGCGTTTGCGCTTTCTGGAAAATCTCGGCCACCCGTGCGGTCGAAGCGTCCTGGGAGCCCCGGTAAAGCGGTTCATGCCCAATCACATGATTGCGGGCATTCACCCAGACCACCCATACTTCTTCCCGGCTTAGCCTGGCCATTTGGCGTCCGAAGAGGGCCACAAAGTCTTCAGGGCTGCTCACCTTGGCGGGAATTCCCTCTCCGCGGCTTGCCAGCCGTTCCGCCAAAGCCAATGCTGCCTTGATGCGCGCGGCCTTCGCCAGACCAATACCCGGTTCCTCGCACAGCTCATGCAAACTCGCCGATTCCAAACCCGCCAGCCCGTCCAGCTCATTGATCAGCCGCTCTGCAAGTTGGATCGCGTTCAGCTCCTGGTTGCCGGTTCCCAGCAGAATTGCCAGCAGTTCGCCGTCCGTCAGTGCCTCTGCGCCCTGAGCAAGCAGACGCTCACGGGGGCGGTTCGGCGTTTCCAGGTCGCGAATGCGGACGGAATTTCGGGAAGGCATGCCCTGATTTTACCCGCCTTCACGCATGCCGCTCACCAATTCCAGCTCTCCGCGCGATTATAATAACCAAACCATGAGTAAAAGCGTCCATCGCATGGAAAAAAAGTTCAACGCGGTTTATGAACAACTCGATTCGATGCGGGTCTTCGCCCTCCAGGCTGCCAGTGAATACAGCTTTTCCAGGAATGAAACGTACAAGATCGAACTGGCCATGGATGAAGCCTGTTCCAACATCATCGATCACGCCTACTCCGGAGAAGGCAAGGGGCCCATTTTCATCCAGGCCGATTTGCACCCGGAGCGCCTGGTTTTCACCCTGGAAGACCACGGGCAGCCCTTCAATCCCACCGCGGTGCCCGAGCCGGACTTGGTGAGCCCCCTTGAACAGCGCAAGGAGCGCGGCCTGGGCCTCTATACGATGCGGGCTGTCATGGATGAAGTCCGCTTCGAATTTCCCCAACCGGGCGTGAATCGCCTGATCATGGTCAAGAAGGGCCAACGCAAGCTATGAGCCTCCCGCCGGTTCAAAGCAAGCTTCAGGCAGGTTTGCTTTCCTTTAGCGAAACGCTGCAAAAAGTAAGCGATCTTCCAGCCGCCTGGGCAGCCATCCAGCGTTACAGCCGCCGTATTTTTTCCAGCGAGGTCTCGCTGCATCTGCACGCCGAGAGCAGCCAGGAACCGGCCATCTACGATCCGCTACTCGGTAAATTTCATATGCTCATCGAGACCAGCCGCAGCAGCATGCTTAACTACGACACAAAAGCCCAAAAATACCAGATCGGCGCGCCGCTTTCGGGTGCCGAATCTTTCCTGGGCTCCATCGTGCTCAGCCGCCCAAAACATGATTACACTCCCACCGAAATCGAAGCCGCGGATGACTTTGCCGGTTTGATCAGTTTAAGCCTTTCCGCGCTGCTCCTCGAGCTGGAGCAAGATTACCAGCAGCAGCAGATCGACCTGATCGCCAGGGTCACGTCGCAGATCGCTCAGATCACCAACCTGGATGAACTCAGCCGCGAGGTCACCCGCCTGATCCAAAAAACCTTTGGATACTATTACGTGGCCATCTTTACCCTCCAGCCTGGCGCGCAGCATCTGGACTTCAAAGCCTCAAGCAGCGTCTCGGAATCCGCTAAAACCATGTTTATAGGCAAGAATCGCAGCCGCCGCATCCCCTTGGGCACCCACATCGTGGGCAATGTTGCCCAGAGCGGAAGGCATATCCTAGCCAACAACGTGAGCGCTGAGCCGCGTTTTGTTGGCGATGTAAGCCTGCCGGAGACCCAATCGGAGCTGGCTGTCCCGCTGAAGGCCAGCGGCGAGGTCCTGGGGGTCCTGGATATCGAAAGCGACAAACGCGATGCCTTTTCACGTACCGATCTTTCAGTGATGACTGCGCTGGCCAATAACATTGCCTTTGCCATCCAGCGTCTGCGCCTCTTTGATTCCCTTGAGGAGCGCAACGAACAACTGCAGGCCATCGACCATGTCAGCCACTCCATCAACAGCATCCTGGACCTGGATGAACTCCTCCAGCATGTCACCGACCTCCTGCACCAGGAATTCAACTACCCCTACGTGCACATCTTCCTGGTCAATTATGTGCCCCAGCAAATCGAATTTAAGGCGGGAAGCGGAGCCCGGGCAGAGATTTACCGCGAGCGCAACATCGCCTTCGATATCGAGGCCGGTACAGGAATCATCCCTGAAACCGTCCGCAGCGGCCAGATGCAGCACTTGCCGGATGTAAGCCACGCGGATAAGTTCCTGCCCAACCTGGTGACCGGCACACGCAAAGGCTCAGAGCTCAGTTTCCCGCTTGGTTTCGGCAGCCAGATCCTCGGCGTTCTGGACGTGCAGAGCGACCAATCCAACGCTTTCAGTTCCAGGGACATGGAATTGCTCGGCACCCTAGCCAGCACGATCTCCATCGCCCTGAGGAATGCAAATCTCTACAACTCGGAGAAGTGGCGCCGGCACGTGGCTGAAAACCTGCGCGATATTGCCCTGATGCTCTCCGATGATGTAAGCGTGCCCGGCCTGCTGCGCTCGATCCTTAGCAAACTCATGGAAGTTCTGCCCTGCGATGTGGCATCGATTTGGCTCTTGAAAGAGAGCGAAGATCATTCTGAAGCTGGCGAGCAAAAACTGACACTTTACAGCTCCCGGGTTGGCGATGAGGCTTATCCTCCCCTGCCGGAACTTAGTTTGAACCCAAGTGAGACCTGGTACAAGGCTGCCCTGGACGAGGATGAAACGGTAATTTATGCACCGAATGCCGGCGGGGACCCCATCGCCCAACACTATGGCTTTGGGTCCCAGTACTCGGCCGTGGCTGCCCCGCTGACCACCGCGGGCAAGCAACTGGGCCTGCTTGTCTTGCATCATCACAGCAAGGGCCGCTATGGCATGGAAACCCGCAGCATTTGTTCTTCCTTTGCTGGCTATGCTGCCATCGCCCTGCAGAATGAAGACCTGCTTACTGAGGCCCGGGCGCAGGCCTGGGTTTCTACCATTCTCCTGCAAGTCACACTGGCCACCCAATCGCTTAGCACGCTGGAAGAACTTAGCGCCATCATCCTGCACCTGCTCATCCTGGTTTTGGATGGCAGCGGCAGCGCTATCGTCCTTGCGGACCCGGAGTCTGGGGCGTTCCAATTACATGCCATGTGTCTGGATAAACAAAATGAGGTTCTGCAGGTAGAGGTGAAGGACCTTCAAGATAGCCCTGCCCTGCAAGCTGCAGCCCAGTCATCGCAGATCGTAGCCTTGCCCGCCGTTGATTTTGACCCTCAGATCAATTCCGCGCTTTGCCTCGGCAGCAAGGACACACTCCTCCTGGTGCCGCTCCTCGCGCATGAGCAGCGCCTGGGCTTCCTCTTGCATGCCAGCCATACCCCTTACATCGACCTGGAACCCGAACAAGTTCTCGGCGCCCAGCGGTACGCCATCCTCCAGGGTTTTGCCCAGCAAGTTGCCCTTTCCGTCCAAAATATCCGCCTAATCACCGACCGCGAGGAAGAGGCCTACGTTGCCAACCTGCTTCTGCAGACTTCGCGCATGTTCTATGCTTCCGGCAGCCTGGATGATTCGCTCAAGATGATCTGCGACACACTGCTCATGGCGGGCGGCTTCTCGGGTGCCATGGTGCTCGAAGCAAAGCCCCAGCGCGATCAGTACCAGATCCGCTCCATTTCCAGCAAGCGCTTTACCCGCTACCAGGAATATCAATTCCTCGGACGCGCCTTGGGGCGAGCCAAGTTGAGCGGCCTTCGCGGCGGCCGTACAGAAGCAGCCATCATCAAAAGCTACGAGTGGTTTCTGGAATTGGGGCTCCTGCCCAGTCCTCCACAGGACGCTGAACTTCCCCGGCAGGAAGAGCCGGACCCATCCAGAGACCGGATCATCCTCCTACCTCTGGAAGTCAACCAGGCCGATTACGGTTTCCTGGTCGCCCTCGAGTCAGGAAAAAAGACCAACCAACGCCGCCTGGACCTTTTGAAAGGTATTGCCCAGCAGATCGCCTACGCCATCCAAAACGATGAGCTCAAAGCCGTCCAGCAGCTTCAGGAGCTCACTGAAAAAGAGTTCCAGATGGCCCGCCAGATCCAGCGCACCTTCCTGCCCGAAAAATTGCCGGAATTGCCCGGTTACGATCTGGATGCCGTCTGGCAGACTGCCCGCCAGGTTGGCGGTGATTTCTACGACGTTTTTCGGCTGGGGGACCGGCATGTGGGCTTTGTGATCGCCGACGTGTCTGATAAAGGCTTCCCAGCCGCCCTCTATATGACGGTGACCCGCACCCTCATCCGCGCCACCGCGCTGGACACCCTGTCCACGGCTGAAACCCTGGAGAAAGTCAACCGCCTCCTGCAACTGGATTCACAGGAAGGCTTTTTCGTCACCCTCTTTTACGCCATTCTGGACCTGCCCAGCGGTCAGCTGCGTTACACGGTTGCCGGCCACAACCCCCCGATCCTGATGCAAACCGGCCAGCCAGCGGTATTGCTTCCGCGCGGCGGCATTGCCCTGGGTGTGATGGAAGAAATCCAGCTCCAGGAACGCGAACTCAGCTTAGCTCCCGGCAGCAGCCTGGTGATGTACACCGATGGCGTGACCGAAGCCACCAATCCGCTCGGTAATTTCTACGGCCAAAAACGGTTTTTGGGGACCCTAAACAAAAATTCCGGTCATACTGCCGCGCAGATCATCCAGGCTACGCTTTCAGACCTGGAAAGCTTCAGAAACCAGCAGCCCTTCAACGACGATATAACCCAGATGGTACTGCGCCGGCTCTGATCAGGGGCAGATCAATATCGGAAGCGGAACAAGCTCCAAAATCTGGTCCAGCTTGGAACCGGTGAGCCGGGCGAGTAAAGTATTCTGATAGCCGCCCATGATCAGAGTGCTGATAGCCGGGTTTTCCAGCGTGCTTAAAGTCGCCGCTGCCAGGTCATGCCCTGGCTGGGTTTGATGATCGTAAGCCAGGCCCAGCTTTTCCAGATATTCCCCCGCCTCTTTCACCACTTTTTCCATTTTTCCCGGAGCCTCCTCCAGGGTCAGGAGGTGCAGGGGTTTTCCGGAACGGGAGGCGAGATAGGCACCGATGTAAAGCGCTTGTTTGCTTTGCGGGCTGCCGTTATACAACACCAGCGGTTCCTCCGCTCCTTGCACCACTTCTTTGACAAAAAGCACCGGCCGGTGCGCGCTGCGCAGCAGAGCAGCAACTCCGGAGGAAAACCGCGCCAGCCAGCCGCCGGTACTCGGCGGAAAATTCAGCTTCAAGACCAGGAGGTCCGAGAGCAAACTATGGTCGGTCAGTAAAGGCGTGATTTCCCCGCTGGCAAAACTAAGCTTGCCCACCAGGCCTGCGCCCCGCAGCAGCTCGTCAAATTCATTTTTCATTTTGGCTTGCGCCTCAGGATCAGGCTCCTGGTCAAGCGCCAGAACGTGTAAACCCCGCACGCTTGCCCCGGGGCAGCTGGCCATGCTGATCGCCTGCCGGGTGGCCAGAAACCCGGGGTCCAGGTCTGAAACGCCAACCAGAATATCGCGGAAAAGGCAATCGTCGCTGCCGGGTATTTGAAATGCTTCGTCCGGGCTCTCAGTTTCCGGATCCTTCAGCAGATTGTAGGCCGCCTCTCCGGTTTGCGAATGCGGCAAGCCCTCGCGCACGGCAAAAAAGTCGGCCGTTTTTTCCAGACGCACCGGTACGCCAAGCTCCTCCTGCAGCGCCTTCTGCTGGTCCAACACCCAGAGGTAGAGGTCAGTCGTGGTCCATTCCTTATACGCCTGAGCCAGCCCGGAACTGCGAATCAGGGCCGCGATGGGTTGGTAAAAATGGGCATACCAGTGCCGTGCTGCCTCCTCGTGGCTCACAGCTTCACCGCGTTCCTGCCCCATGTAGTATTGATGCACGGCGATATGTTCTTTGAGCAAGGGATAGTTTTGGATCTGCTTCAGCCTCAGATTGGCTTCCGGCAAAATCAGGTCCAGTTGGGTTTCTTCAAGGAACTGGATGTAAGCTGCTTCCAGTACCAAATTCTCCGGGCTGAGGTCGCTCGGCACAGGTACGCGCGTGCTTAACTCGGTCACATAGGCTTCGATCTGGTCAAAGCCCATTTCCTTGGCAATGGATACCCTGTGATTTCCGTCCAGAACGAAGTAAAGCTCACCGATCTTGTACAAGCTCACCGGCGGAACCCCAGGGCTGCCCGGGCTGACCATCGCGGTTTTCACGCTCGCCCAGCGCGCGGCATCTCCCGCGTGGCGCGGCCTGAAGTAGCGGTCAAAGTCGTCTTCCCGCCCAAGTGATCCCACAATTGCGTCCAGCGGCACGGATTGCAGGCCGCGTTCAGTGCGGCCAACCGCCTTTAATTTGCTTGAAATCTCCCCATAGGGTAAAAGGTCCAGGCTTTCACCCGCCAAGCCGGTCCAAAAGGCCTGCATCGCGGCCTTGGAGCGGTAACGGTGAAAATCCTCCAATGCTTTTCGGTAGGTATGCGCGTCATCTTCCATGCATCAACCATCACTTTCGGCACTTGCTGGCCTGGGCGAATAATACCATTAGGGCTGTCCCCCTTCAGCAGTCTGGATAAGCATTGCTGACAGAATTATTACACTTGTATCGGTCTTTACCGTGCATGATAATATTTTGATTATGCCTGTATTAACGCCCCTGGCAGATTATTTTTACGAGAAAGCCTGGCGTCGACACCTGCTTTTTGCCGTGCTCACTTTCATCGCGGTTGCCATCAATGGCTACCACCTGGGCACATTCGACCAGGTTTTTCACCTACCCTTCCTGAAGGAGTGGAATGACCCCACACTCTACCCAACCGATCCCTTTGTAGGGCTGAAGGACTACCATTTTTCCTACTTTTGGTTCATGTTCCTGCCTGCCTACCGGGCAGGCATTCTGGAACCGGTGCTTTTCGTTGTGCATATGCTGGTTACCTACGCCACCTTTTGGGGCTTTTGGGAACTCTGCGACCAGCTTTTTCACAACCGTCTGGCCAACCTGCTGATCACCTTCGCCCTGGTCATTCCTCACCTGGGTTTCCCCGGTTTCCAGATCATCGAGTTCAGCCTGCTCAACCGAACCTTTACCATTCCCTTGCTGCTCTTTGCCATCGTTTTTTACCTGCGCGGCCGCTATGGAATCAGCTTTTTGCTCCTGGCGATCACCTTCAATATCAATCTGGTCTACGCGGCTTTTGTGATCGCCATGTTCGGTGTGGACATGCTTGCCAATTTCAAGCGCCTGCCCTGGAAGCGCATCCTGCCGCCGATGCTCTTTTTCATCCTGGCCATCATCCCGCTGATCCTGCGTAAAAACAGCGTTTCCCCCGGCCTGGATTTCAGCCTCAACCCAGCCCTGCGCGATGCCGAAGCACTGAGCACGCTTTACACGGTGTACTACCCCATCGGGCCGATCAATTACGTGCTTCTGGGTAGTCTGCAGGGCCTGGCGGGCATTGCCACCCTGCTCATTTCCTTCAGGAAATTCCCCAGCCAGCCAGCCGATGGCGTGATGAAAAACTTCCTCATTGCCATCCTAATCGTGATTGCCATTGGCTCATTGGCCTCATACCTCTTTCCGGTAACCTTCATCATCCAGTTCCAGCTCATTCGCATCGGCGTATTCCTGCTTTACTTCACTTATCTCTATCTCGCGTGGATCGTCTCACGCACCATCGCCACCGAAGTTCGCCGTCCTCTGGATAACTGGGTGATCGTACTGGCCTACGTCACCTTCCTTTTGCCGGTCATGGCCTTGCTCTTTTGGCTGCTGCGGGCAAAACCCAACCAAAAACGCATCGCCTGGGCTGGATTGAGCATTCTGGTCCTGGTAGCTGCCGCGGAGTTGGTCCTGGCCTATCGTTTCCACTTCCTGGCCCCGGGCTATCACATCTACGGCCCGCGCACGGTTTGGCGCGAGACTCAGGAATGGGCGAAAGCCAATACCCCCAAAGACGCGCTTTTCCTCACCCCGCCTTACGAATTCTGGCACTACGAACCGGATTGGCGGGTCTTTTCCGAACGCGGCACGGTAGCCACCATCCCGGAATTCATGGTGCTCCATTTGAACCCTGCCTACATGCCCGGTTTTCTTGAGCGCTTCGATGATCTGGCGCCTGGCGCGAGGGCCCAATTCAACGGCGACTATAACCACAGCTTCGCCCTTACCCGGCAGGCCTTCGATTCGCTCAGCTTGCAGGATTACCAGCGCATCGCCGCCAAGCACGGCGCCCAATACCTGGTACTGCCCCTCAGTCATCAAATCGCGCTCAGCCCCATTTACACGAACAGCGGCTACGCCATATACCAGCTCCCCTAACAGAATCAGACCCTATCCATGCTATAATTTTTTCCCCGGAGGCATTCAAAGCCCGATTCATGACGCATGCATCTAGCCCCCTTCCCCCTATCGATTATCTGATCATTGGCCATGTGACCGATGACCTTCAGGATGACGGCCCCGCGCTCACCGGCGGAACCGTGGCCTTTGCTGGCCTCACAGCCGCTGCCCTGGGCCACCAGGTAGGCGTACTGACTGCCTGCGCCGCGGAAAAAGACCTGAGCCTCTTATCCGACCTAATTATCTACGCGCATCAGTCTGAGAATACTACGGCTTTCCGCAATATTCCCACTGAAGCTGGACGGGTTCAATACCTCTACCATCGGGCGGATACCTTAGATCAGATCTCTGTTCCTGATGCCTGGCTGGAGGCTCCCATCGTGCATTTGGGTCCGGTGGCCGCGGAAATTGACCCCCAGATCTACGAAGCCTTCCCAAACGCGATGCTCTGTCTCACCCCTCAGGGCTGGCTGCGCGGAGTGGACGCGGAGAGCCGGGTCCACCCCACCGATTGGCCCTTCGATCATGCCCTGCTCAAAGCCGCGCATGCCACGGTGCTAAGCCTGGAAGACGTGCAAGGCCGTGAAGAACTCATTGATGAATTCGCGGCGATGAGCCGCATCCTCGTGGTTACTGAAAACCAACGCGGCTGCCGGGTCTACTGGAACGGAAGCGTCAGCCATTTCCCAGCCCCCTCCCGCGCCTTGGTGGACGATACCGGTGCCGGCGATATTTTTGCCGCCGCCTTCTTCCATCGCCTTTACCACAGCCAAGACGCCTGGGAGGCCGCCCGCTTTGCCGTGATCCTGGCCGCCAATTCGGTCTCCCGCCGCCGTCTGGAAAGCATCCCCACTGCTGAAGAGATCGCGGCCGCGCAAACGGAGATCCTGGGCTGATGGGCAAGGTCTACACCGTAGTCAATCAGAAAGGCGGGGTGGGCAAAACCACTACAGCCATCAACCTCGGCGCCTGTCTGGGCGAATTGGGCCAGCGCGTCCTGCTCATCGACCTGGACCCCCAAGCCAACGCGACCTCCTGTTTAGGCGTTGAACGCGCCAAGCTGAAACAGGGCACTTACGAAGTGCTCATCGGCCTCCAGGAGCCTACGGCCTGCATTTTGCACAATCCCAGGTTCAAGCTCTCGCTGCTGCCTTCCACCACCAACCTGGCCGGAGCCGAGATCGAACTGATCGATATGCCCCGCCGCGATGCCCGCCTACGAGAAGTGGTGCAAAATCTTAAAGACCGCTACGATTACATCTTTATCGATTGCCCCCCTTCGCTCGGCCTGCTTACCCTGAACGGGCTGGTTGCCGCCCTGGATGGGGTTATCATCCCCGTACAATGCGAATATCTTGCCCTGGAAGGCCTGGGTATGCTCACCCAAACCCTGCAGCGCGTGCGCGGCAGTTTGTACTCTCAGCTCGCCATCCGCGGGGTGCTCCTGACCATGTTCGATGGTCGCACCAACCTCGCCAGTGATGTGGTCCGCGAGGTGCGCCAGTACTTCAGCGGCCTGGTTTTCGACACTGTGATCCCCCGCAGCGTCCGCCTGGCCGAGGCGCCGTCATTTGGCATGCCCATCTCGATTTACGCGCCTGAATCCACCGGCGCCAAAGCTTACCGTCAATTAGCAGAAGAATTATTGGCCGCCGACCAGAGCGCCAATTCATAAAGTGAGGACAAGACCATGGCACAACGCAGCGGACTAGGCAAAGGATTAGGGGCGCTGATCCCCGGCAGCGGGGACGCCCAGCCGGCAATGCAGGGCGAGGCCATGCTGATGATTCCGGTCGGGCACATCGCGCCGAACCCCCAGCAGCCGCGTAAACAGTTCGATGCGGAGCAGCTCCGCGAACTTGCCGAATCCATCCGCGAACACGGCGTTCTGCAGCCGCTCGTCGTCATCGGCGGCGAAAAACCCCAGCATTACACACTCATCGCCGGGGAACGCCGGTTGCGCGCCAGCAAACTGGCCGGGCTCAAGGAAGTGCCCGCCATTGTCCGCAGCGCCAACCAGCAGGAACAACTTGAATTCGCTCTCATCGAAAATGTGCAGCGTGAAGACCTTAATGCCATCGAACGCGCCCGGGCTTACCAGAACCTCCTGGAAAACTTTGCTCTCACCCACGAGGATATCGCCCGCCGGGTGGGCAAGAGCCGGGTGGCCATCACCAATAGCCTGCGTTTGCTCAACCTGCCGTTGGCCGTTCAGCAAAGCATCCTGGATGGCAATATCACCGAGGGGCATGGCCGGGCGCTCCTGGCTTTACCCAGCGCCGCTGCCATGCAGGCCACGCTCGACTCGGTTCTGCGGCAGAGCTTGAATGTCCGCCAGACGGAAGCTCTCGTTGCCCGCTTTGGGCAGGCTAAAGCCACCCCGGCCGCTCCCGCGCGCTCCAGCGCCTACGCCGATCTGGAGGCCCGCCTGCGCCGGCATCTGCAAACCAAGGTCAGCCTCCAAAAAGGCAAGCAAGGCGGCAGTATCACCATTGCCTTCTACTCGGATGAAGAACTGAACCAGATTCTCGAAAAACTAGGCCTGGATGACTGAAAAATACCTGCTTTACAACGCAAAGGTTTATTGCGGCCTGCCCTATGCGCAGCCGTACGACGCGCTCCTGATAGAAGGCGACACGATCCGAGCCACTGGCGCAAAAGCCCTGCGCCAACCCAAGGACATGAGCACGCATCTGCTCGATTTAAACGGCGCCGCGGTCTGGCCCGGGCTGGTGGACTCACACCTGCATCTGGCCTACCTGGGCGAACGCCTTCAGGCGGTGGACTGCGAAACCAGCAGCCTGGCAGAACTTCTGCGGCGCGTGGAGACCAAATGCCTTGGCCTGCCCGCTGACCAAAGCTGGGTGATTGGCTACGGCTTCAATCACAATGATTGGCAGCCTGCCGTCTATCCCACACGGGAAGACCTGGACCGTGTAAGCCATGGCCATCCGTTGCTCATCCATGCTAAATCCTTGCATGCCTCCTGGGCGAACAGTCTCGCGCTGGAATTATCGGGTATCGGTCCTGGCACCGCGGACCCCGCGGGCGGGTTTATCCAGCGCGACTCGCGCGGCCTGCCCACAGGCATTTTGCTAGAGAATGCCACTTCCCTGGTGATGAACGCCATCCCAAAGCCCGATCCCGCCCAAAGCCGGGCTGGCATCAAAGAAGCTCAGGCCCATTTATTCTCCATGGGTGTCACAAGCGTCCACGATTTTGACCGTTGGGAGGCCCTTCATGGCCTTTTTGCCCTCCAGGAAGCCGGAGAGCTTCAGCTGAATGTTGTGAAGCAAATGCACCGTGAATGGCTGGACCAAATCCTCAGGGAGGACTTGCGCGGCCAGATCTCCGTGCATGGGCTCCTGCCGGGTTGGATCAAATGCTTCGCGGATGGCGCCTTGGGCCCGCAAAGCGCCGCCATGCTCCAGCCCTATGAGAACTCGGCTGAAACCGGCATGCTCCTCATCAGCCAGGATGAACTCCTGGAGACCGGAAAGTTGGCTGCCGAAGGCGGCTGGCCGCTGAGCGTCCACGCCATTGGGGATGCAGCCAATCGCACCGCCCTGCGAGCTTTCGCCCGATTGCGCGTTTACGAAGCCGAGCGCGGCCTGCCCCACCTGCTTCACCGCATCGAGCATTGCCAACTCCTCCACCCGGACGACATTGCCGAGTTCAAACGCCTGAATATCATCGCTTCAATGCAGCCTATCCATGCCACCTCGGATATGCACACCGCGGAACGGCATTGGGGCGCCCGCAACGCCACCAGTTATGCCTGGCAGGCCCTGGAGCAATCTGGTGCCAGGCTCATTTTGGGTTCGGACGCGCCGGTTGAAACAGCCAGCCCCTTTGCCGGCTTGCACGCCGCAGTCACCCGCCGAAGGCCCGATGGGAGCCCCAGCCCGCTGGGCTGGCAGCCGCAAAACCGCCTTAGCCTCAAGACCGCGCTGGATGCCTACACCATCAACCCCGGGCTTTACTGCACGCCGGATCTGCGCGGCCGCCTTGAAGCGGGCTGGAAGGCCGACCTGATCATCCTGGACCAGGACCCCTTTAGCATGGACCCGCAGGATCTCTGGAAGCTTGAAGTCAGGTCCACGATGGTAAACGGGCAATTCGTTTACCACCGCGCATGAACCCCGTCATACTGCCCGCCGGCCAACTGCCGCAGGAAACCATCAAGGCATTTCGCTGGCAGGATAATCTTGTTCACCGCCATTTGGATTGGCTCAGTTTGGAAGAACGCCTCACGCAGCCGCTGGCCTTTGCCTGCACCCGCGATGGCGTATTAAGGGCATTGCTCTCCGCGGCAGCCGATAGCCCCCAAGCCGCCTGGCTGCGCTTGTTCGAGTGCGGCCGCGGCTACCCGCATGCCCAAGCCTTTTCATCCCTGCTTCAGGCTGCGCTTGCCTCTCTTCAGGAACAAGAGGTTCCCACGCTCTACTCGCTGGCGTTCAGTGATTGGTTTAAGGATCTTCTGCTCGGAAACGGCTTCCAGGAGACAGATCAGGTGATCTCCCTGCAGCTCACCAGCCCTCAGGCAGCTTTCCCTGTTCTGCCGGAAGGGTTTACCTTGCGCCAAACCCGCCGGGTGGACCTGCCGGAAGTATTGGCTTTGGACCAGGTTTCATTTACGCCGGAGTGGCGCCTCTCTGACCGCACGCTGGAAATGATCTATCAAAATCAGCATTACGGCACCGTGATGACCGATGGAAGCCGTGTGATCGCGTATCAGTCCAGTTCGGCTAATTTTCAAGGCATGCACCTCAATCGGTTGGCCGTGCATCCTGAATATCAGGGCCGCGGATTAGGCGCCATTATTCTGCAGGACCTGATCGCGCAAGCCCAAGCCTGGTCCACAGCGGCGCTAAGCGTGAATACCCAACGCGAAAACCATGCTTCTCGCAAGCTCTATGCCCGGCTCGGTTTCCAACCCTCGGGCAAGCCGGTCCCGGTTTTTGAACTCGGAGTGATTCACTAACTGGAAGAAAATTCCAAGCTGTGGCAAAATGCTGCCACGTCTATTGAGGAGTTAATTATGACCAACAAAAATTTGCAGCGTCAGGCAATCGTTGAAGAACAAAAGAAAAAACAAACCCGCACCTTCCTGATCGTCGGCGGCGTGATCATCGCCTTGGTTTTGGTATTTGTACTCTCCAAGCTGCTCACCGCTTTTACGCCTCGGTCAGAATTCAGCCTTGGCGACCCTAACGCGCCGGTAAAGGTGAATGTATTCTCCGATTTCCGCTGCTCCCATTGCGCTGAGTTTGCCGAGAACCAGGAAGACCAGTTCATTAAAGATTATGTTGACACCGGCAAGGTTTACTACACGTTCATCAATCACCCCTTCCTGGCCGCTGATTCAATGGATGCCGCCGTGGCCGCGAGTTGTGCCGCCCAGCAAGGCAAGTTCAAAGAATACTCGCGCGAGCTTTTCTCCCGCTATACTGAGCCCAATGCCTTTACAGCCGCCAACCTGGGGGCTTACGCCCAGACTCTCGGCCTGGATATGGAAAAATTCAACGCCTGCTCGGCAGATAGTGCCACACGCTCCTACATCAATAAGGGGATGCTCTTCGGCGGTAAGCAAGGCGTAACCGGTACACCCAGTTTTCTGGTGAACGGCAAGGTGGTTTACTCCAACGCCCTCATCCAAACCGTCGAGGCTGAATTAGCCAAATAATTGCAGAATTCGTAGAAAGCCCGGAGTGCATTCCATGCCTCCGGGCTTTTTTTCAATACAGCACAAAAGGTTAGTACGTGATGCCCAGTGCCTGCAAGACTAGAACGATGGCCACCGCAACAAACAATGCCGGCAGAAAAGAACCGGTGCGGATCTTCTTGATCCCCAGCATGCTGCTGATGGCAATCCCCGCTAGGATCACCCCGCCCACCGCGGTCATTTCCTCAGCTACGCTGGCTTCAAAACCCTTCCCGGCTGCCTGGGCCGCAAGCGTGATCGCCCCCTGATAGATAAACACCAGCGCGGCGGAAAAGAGCACGCCTTGTCCTTACAAATGTCCGCCTGTCCTATACCCATCTTG
>ENA-UOOM01002215-UOOM01002215.1-fermentation-metagenome-genome-assembly--contig:-NODE-2215-length-16524-cov-8.056045_pt1 | contig 16524 bp, 16 predicted proteins | sample MGYA00245781_ERZ724031 | MGnify/ENA primary metagenome ERZ724031 (study PRJEB28704, sample SAMN03018317) | fermentation metagenome | biome: anthropogenic terrestrial biome; feature: soil; material... | reverse complement strand
TTCGGCAGTTGTTACAATTGTTTTCTTATTCGGATTCGTTCCTTTTCTACAATCCAAAGGTCACCAATAACAAACATGTTTAAATTCAGAATTAATTGTTCAATTGCTTCTATAATTGAGCCCTTATTGAGAACACCCATTCTGATAACAATAATTCCCTCGGTAGTTCCTGGTGGATAATTTACAATGTTAGAAAACCCAACGTCCAACGTTATCAGTATCCTATTTTCTTGCCGGCAATGAACGGCGAGAGCAGGATCAGGACAACCTTGGATCCCTTCTGAATAGACAGTTTCAGCATTATGGCCATTGTTTTCAAGCATCAATGCTGCTTCAATTGGGAGATTTTCATCAATCTTGAATTTCATCAATATCCCCCTAGATTGCGATAACCTGTTCCTTGGTCAACATTGCAGCATAAGCTAGCGCGGCATTAATATCTTCAACCGTTAGAGAGGGGTAGCTTTTTAGTATCTCATCTTTATCTAATCCCGCAGCCAGATTGTCAAGAATAATGGAAACCATTATGCGGGTACCGGAAATACAAGCTTGCCCATGGCATACTTCTGGATTAACAGTAATTCGCTCTGTTAAATGCATTTGAGATCACCTCCACTGCCTCTTTCATTATTTTACACCAAATGAGATAATATTAACGGTTATTTACAGTATATTCCTTTACGTTATTTTATAACTCCAGAAGCTCGTTTGGCCGGGCCAAGCTGGTAAATTCGATGCCCAAGGCTATTCTGAACTTATTCGGGTGGAAAAGGTGGGACGCAATCAGCCCTGTCCCTGTGGGAGCGGGAAGAAATACAAAGAGTGCTGCGGTAAAGATGCCGGATGATCAGGATAAAACCGCAAGTAGCAAAAGATAATATCAATGGTTAAGCAGCACATCCGCACTCATAGATTAAAATATTGTAGAATGAAAATACCCAATCCTTTCCAGACGCATATGATGTAATATCATCTGCCGAAGGGGGGATTGTGTTGAATTACAAGGTTTGTTTTGCCGCCTATCTACGGCGGCAGGACCGCCGCGAGTCTACAATAAAAAGCTATAGCCATGCCCTGGTTGAGTTTTGTAAATACTGTGGCAGCCAGGGCAAAAGAAACGGAATAGTCAGGCAAATGACTCCCGCCTGGATGGAGTCATATAAGCGCCATCTTCTGGGTAACAAGGGTTTGCGGCCTTCCACGGTGAATCAGCGCTTGTCGGCCTTGTCCGCCTTCGGCAGATTCCTGGTCGCCAAGAGTATATTGAATCATAACCCCTTCGACCTGGTCGCCCGGGTTGGCCGCAAACCGCTAAGTTCGGAGGAACTACACAATTCCTGGGATAGCGTCCAACGCCTGCGCGCCGAAGTTCACAAGGATGTTATCAATGTGCGCGATCGCGCCCTGGTTGAGCTGCTTTACGCTGACCTATCGGTGCGGGAACTGTGCAGTCTCAGATATGAGGAAGGCTGGAGCTCGGACAATGAGATTATCCAGATCGGTGACCGTAAGGTAACCTTGCATGCCCGGGCCTGTCTGGCCTTGGAACACTACGGTATCCTCAGGCCGATTTTAAAGGGCGATTACTTGTTGGTAGGATCAGGGCCGGGCTGGTCAATGAAGCCGGGCCAGATATATGCCACGGTTCGTAAACTGGCCCGAATGGCGGGAGTGAGTATCGGGGTGAAGGATCTGCGCCTGGCTCGCTATGTCGGTGAGGTTTATGGATTTGAACCAGCCGCAATCCCCGCTGCCGTTGCCGCATAAAGCATCATTATTATGCCATTTAACTTGTGTGGTTCTCACTTGGATACAATTTTATGCTGCATGGTGGAATGAGTAAGAAGCAGCGGCAAGCACAAATGGACAGCATAGCGAGGATTACTGATACCGAGGAGCGCATTGTAATTGCTACCGGCCGGTACATAGGGGAGGGATTTGACGATTCGAGGCTAGATACCCTTTTCCTGGTGATGCCAATTGCTTGGAAAGGCACTTTGCATCAATATGCTGGGCGCTTGCATCGATTGCACCACATAAGCATGATGTCCGAATATCGTCCGAATTATAGGTATAGTGGTGGGTAGCAGTGCCAGCGCTTTACGGAGTTGCCCAGATTGCGCTACTGATCGACACATAAAATAGAGTCTTACAGAGGCCGCCTACTATATCATTAACCTGCAGGCTAGGGCCTGTCAGGCTCTGGAACATTATACTAATCGAGTCGTTCCAAGCTCAGGCCATGGCTTGGAAATTTTCCCCGCTAGGAACCCCTGGCTGAATGCAAAAGACTAAGTTAATCGTTAATCGGTTTGAGGAAGTGGCGTAATTACAGGAGCCATTCATAATTGCGTTTGCCATAGAGAATACGGCGAATCTGCACGGTGTCGCCCTTCACAACGTAAAACACCAGGTAGTTTTCCACAACCAGACAACGGTAACCCTTCACTTTCAGGGAATTGTTGCGTACATAAGGGCACCGGTCCGGCATCTGCGAAAGACTGATGATTTTCTCTACAATCAGATCATAGTACCGTAGTGCGGCATCAGCAGAAAGGGTGTTTAGATAGTTGACGAGGTCCTTCAAATCCCGCTTAGCAGCGGGATATATCTTTACCTTATAGACGTCCATGAACCGTACCCCTCAACTGCTTTGATACTTCCAGGAAATCCTCACCTTGAGCTCCGCTGATGATTTCCTCCTCAGCCTCGGCTAGTTTTGCGTATAGGTTGATCAGCGCCTGCTGGCGCTCATAAGTCTCCAAGCTCATTACAACCATGTCTCCTACACCGTTTTTAGTGATGAAAACAGGCTCGCGGGTCTGATGGCAAATTTCCGAAATATCATTGGCATTGTTCCTTAAATCCGAAATGGGCCTTATATTTGGCATTTCAAAACCCCCATACTCAATATTTACACCTAAAATATATCATAATATTGATAGTCGATCAACAATGCCGAAGCATTGCTTCCTGCGGTGACAGATGGGGACGTTGGACGTTCCTTTTTTGTCACTCCCATCTGTCACCGCCTGACATAGTTGCCAATTCTGAAACCCGTGCAGCATGGTACAATATAATTTATAATAAAATCCTAATAAAAACCTTAATAAACAGACAATATACCCCCCGCTCAGCCACGGATCCCTGTCTCTGAGAAGATGCGCCGACTGCCTTAAGGGTCGCCAATACATTCGGCCTCTCGTTGAAGGTTCCGGCGTAACCAGCATGGCGCTAGAAAGGCGATAAGAATGAAAGTATCTTACAGTCTTACAGAGAAGAATTTTAACGAAATCACGGCGGAGCTTTCCCAGACTGCGATGGGCATTCTAAAAGCAGATACCGTCATACGCGGCGCACGTATTTTGAATGTCAATACCCGGGAAATTGAAGAGCACAAAGATGTTGCCATTAAATTTGGACGGATCGTTGCCGTAGGGAAAGCGGATCATACCATCGGGGAAGACACGCAGATAATCGATGCGGCAGGATATACCCTGGTGCCGGGGTTTCTGGACGGGCATATGCATGTTGAAAGCAGTATGATGTCGGTCAGAGAATTTACCCGGGCTGCATTACCCAGAGGAACCACGACCATATTCATGGATCCTCATGAGATTGCCAATGTTTTAGGCATGAAGGGGGTTCAGATGATGGTGGAAGAGGGCAGGAGCATGCCCATGAAAATTTATGCCACCATGCCTTCCTGTGTCCCTGCTGCGCCTGGTTTTGAAGATGCCGGGGCGGTTTTCGGCCCGGATGATGTCAAAGAGGCCATGAGTGATGACCGTATAATCGGCTTGGGAGAGATGATGAATTTTCCCGGGATCATTTACGGCGATAAAAATGCCCACGGGGAGTTGAAAGCTACGCTGGATGCAGGGAAACCGATTACCGGGCATTATTCGATTCCCGACCTGGAAATCGGACTGCCGGCTTATGCTGCTGCCGGAATCGCTTCCTGCCACGAAAGCACCACCAAAGAAGATGCGCTGGCCCGGATGAGGCTGGGGATGTATGCCAAAATGCGTGAAGGTTCAGCCTGGCACGATGTAAAAGAAACCGTCCGTGCCATCACTGAAAATCATATCGACAGCCGCTATGCGGTTCTGGTGACAGACGATGTTCACCCCCATACCTTGCGGGAACTGGGACATCTCGATCATGTCGTGCGCCAGGCCGTCAGACAAGGTGTCGATCCCATCACGGCAATCCAGATGGTAACCATAAACACCGCCCAGTGCTTTCGGGTAGACCGGCATCTGGGAAGTATTTCGCCGGGGCGCTGTGCTGATATCAACTTTATCAGTGATCTGGCCGAGGTTGCGGTTGACAGGGTGATGGTGGACGGGAAAATCGTGGCTGAAAGCGGGCAGATGATCATGGAACTGCCCTACTATACTTATCCCGAGGAAGCCCGTCATTCTGTACATCTGAAGGAAAAGCTGTCACCGCAGCATTTTGTTATCAAGGCGCCTGCGGGTCTTGCAACGGTCAAGGCCCATGTCATGGAAATACGCGAAGCCCACGTGGGGACATATCACCGTTTGATCGAAATGAAGGTGGAAAACGGACAGCCCCTGCACCGGGAAGCAGGGGATATCGCCAAAGTGATGGTGATGGAAAGGCATGGCGGGCCGGGTACTTACGGTTTGGGCTATGTAAAAGGTTTTGGCTTAGAGGCCGGGGCAGTGGCTTCGACCGTCGCCCATGACAGCCATAATCTGTTGATCGTTGGCACCAATGACGAAGATATGGCTCTGGCGGGAAATACCCTGGCTGAAGTTGGCGGCGGCATGATTGCTGTCAAAAACGGTGAAGTGATGGCCTTGCTGCCCCTGCCGATCGCCGGTTTGATGTCTGACAGGACCCTGGAAGAAGTGGCGGAAAACGTTGAAGGGCTGGACCAGGCCTGGAAGGATTTGGGCTGTCATCTGGTGTCGCCTTTTATGACCATGGCTTTGATATCCCTGCCGGTATTGCCTGAACTGCGGCTTACCAACCGGGGGCTGGTGGATTGTCTGAACTTTAAAATGCTGCCCTCGCTCATAGAATAGCCCTGAAACAAGACTGGCCGGCCGACAGGCCAAAGGGCCGTTTCCTGCTTAAATGGGAGGCAGCAAGAATGAAGCCAAAAGCAGGATACGGGTGACAGGAATGTTTCTCAATTCCTGTCGGGAGGGAAATGTTTTGATCTATAAAAAGCCTGCTTTTTGGATTGTGATTGCGACTGCCGTTATCTGTACAGGAATATTTGTTATTTGTACTACCAATCCAAAGACTTATTACACCGCCAATGCTTCAAGGGAGACAGCCGGGGTTGAGCAGCAGATGTATGAGAAAAGGCCGGAATATGAAGGATCTAATGGCGGCGAGGCGCCAGTCCCAGAATATGCCAGTTATTCTCCAGACCATAATTGGGCGGTATGGTCTGATGTCCGGGAAAATTTAAAGGATGAAAGCGGGCTGTTTTATAGTATCTATCAAGTCATGCTCTGTAATACACAAACCGGAACCATCACAGTTTTCGATATTATTGGGCGGGATTTTAACTTTCTCTGGTCGGAGGACTGCAGATTTTTGGCTGTAACATACTCAGGACGGGAATGGACGCATTTCAGCATAGTGAATACTACAACGCTTACCGAGATACCAGGCCCGTATATGGCCTCCGTCATGGAACAACTTAAAGCCCGGGGAGCGACATTTGATTACACGGCCAACGAAACCCGTCCCGATCCGGCCTTGACGCCTGTGGAATGGTTGCCGGACAGTTCAAGTATTCTTATTTACTACCAATGGCACGATACATCCTACACAACACAAAGCGGCACATTTGTTTATGAGATTGAATCAGGCCAAATATCCGAATTAATACAAAATCCCCCGCGGGTTTTGCCTTTGGTTGGCAATTGAGATCTTCGATGCAAATCCCCTGGAAAAGCGACAGGTACAGCCTTGAATAAATAGGGTATAGTGGTGTAGGAAAGCTGTTGCCTTCGTCCATATCTGGCAACGGCGGGGAGGTATAAGACGATGCACATACAGGAACGGTTGGCTGAGGCAGCACGGAAATTAAGGGAACAAGAAAGACTATTACACCGCAGGGAAGCGACCTGTACTATGATTCAAGAGCAAAAAGAACATTGGCAGGCACTCAAAAAACAATTAGATATAGAAGGTAAAGATTTGGAACGATTGGACGGTATTACCCTGCAGAACTTCTGGCATAGCTTAAAAGGCACTAAAGACATCGCCAAGCACAAGGAGCAAGAGGAATACCTGGCAGCCAAATTGAAGTTTGACGGTCTTAATGCTATCCTGGAAAATCTGGAAAGAGATATCAGGCGAATTGATAGGGAATTAAAAGCTTTGGGAGATCCTCAAGGGGAATACCAGCAGGCTATCCAGGATAAAGAAAGCTATTTACTCCGCTCTGGTGGGCCTGATGCGCGGCGTCTGTTTGAAGTGGCGGAACAATTGGGCTTTTTGCGGGCAGAGTCCAGGGAACTGGAGGAAGCGGTCGATACCGGGCAAATCGCAGCCCAATACCTGTCTGAAGTGGAAAAGAGCCTTGGCAGCGCCCAAGGCTGGGGTATTGTTGATATCCTGGGCGGAGGGCTTTTAACCACTGCTGTAAAGCATGCTCATATTGGAAGTGCCCGGGATAAAATCAGCCGGGCTCAAAAGCTGCTTCGCAATTTTCAAACTGAATTAGCCGATGTCCAAAAAACCAATGATTCCATAGAAATTGGGGGACTGGCGACCCTGGCTGATTTCCTGCTGGATGGATTATTGTTTGACTGGATTGTGCAGTCACAAATCAATACTGCGCAGAACCGCACCCGGCAGCTTAAGCAAAAAATACAGTCAACTATCCAGGATCTGTACCAAGCGCAGAAAAGAAACATGCAAGCAGCACTGGAACTGGATGAAGAAAGAAAACGGATAATCGAAACTGCTTCTATCTCTCCCGATCTTTAGACTAAGATAAACGTGACCGTGATATGATGCATAACTACATCTCGGGAGTCGTTTACTTCAGCAGCTGATGGACCTGGTTGGGATGGTTTATTAGTACCCATTGTCATGCTGATTCGCATTCCTCCCCCTGGGGGGAGTTGACAAAAACGTGGCGGAAAACAGCCACCCGCTTTTGCATTGTGCATTGCCGGGTGGCTGTTTATTGGCAAGAGCTAAAGCGCGTTTGCGGGGCTGCGCTTAAGCGGAAACAGCGGAAGAACACCAGGTTATCGCAGCGCGTCATTGCAGCCCTACCGGGAGTTGACAAAAGCGTGGCGGAAAAGGTGAAACAAGACTAGCCCGCCAACAGACAAAAAAACCGTCGAACCGTCCCGATTGTTTAACTTTTTTGTAACCATTCTTAAGCATTTTGTAACGCAATTACCGGAAAAAGTTGGTATCGTGATGAAAAAGGGTACATCCCAACTCATCAAAAGGCGTCAAGGGATACCGAATTACACCGGATGGAGAGTGGAATCAACCAATGGAACGGGACGGAAAGATTGGGCCTGCTGAGTATTATGCAAAGGATCGGCTCGGCGCCAGGCGTTATATGCCGGGACTGGATGGGCTGCGGGCCCTGGCAGTCTTGGCGGTGATCGCTTACCATTTGAACCTGCCCTGGGCTCCGGGAGGACTTTTAGGGGTATGCATTTTCTTTGTGCTGTCCGGTTATCTTATCACCGACATTTTGGTGTCCCAATGGAAGCTTTCCGGGGGAATTAATCTGAAAGATTTCTGGCTGGGCCGGGTGCGGCGGTTGCTGCCGGCACTGTTTGCCATGCTGACCGGAGTTATGGTGTGGGTATATTTATACGATCCTAACCGCTTATCATCATTGTGGAACGATGTTGTGGCGGCTGCATTCTATTCCAGCAACTGGTGGCTGATCTTTCACCAGGTTTCTTACTTCGCCAGTTTCGGACCTCCTTCGCCTTTGGGACACCTGTGGTCTTTAGCTGTGGAGGAACAGTTTTACCTGGCCTGGCCGTTGCTGTTGGGGCTGGGCCTGCGCTATATTCCCCGCCGGGGCCGCCTGATCGGATTGATCACGGCTTTGGCTATTACTTCAGCCGTCGCCATGGCAGTTATTTATCAACCCGGCCTGGATCCCAACCGGGTTTACTATGGAACCGATACCCGGGCTTTTGCTTTGCTTATTGGCGCGGTACTGGCGCTGGTGTGGCCCAGCCGTAAACTATCGGCGGAGCTTTGCCCCCGGCATCGTATAATACTCGACGCAGCCGGAGGAGCAGCGCTGCTGGCCGTACTTTTGATGATTTGGCAAAGCAATCAATATCAATCTTTTCTATATTACGGCGGACTTTTGCTCTTCTCAATAGTCTCGGCGGTCCTGGTAGCGGTACTGGCCCATCCTGCCAGCCGGCTGGGCAGGCTGTTTGGCATATGGCCATTACGGTGGCTGGGGGTCTGGTCATACGGGATCTACCTGTGGCACTATCCGGTCATAGCCTTAACCAGTCCGGCCGTCAATACCGGGGGGCTGAATATTGAACTCGCGATTGAACAAACACTTTTGAGCATTTTTCTGGCCGCGATTTCGTGGTATTTTATCGAGGATCCCATCCGGTACGGTAAATGGAAAAAGCATTTGGCGTGGTTCTCAAATGGTTTACAGTGGCGGCCCAAGTTGCTTCGATTTCGGGATAAGGCAACATTATCGAGTATCGTATTAATTTTTTGTGCATTTATATTGGCGGTGAGCGGGTGTTCGATGATCAGCCAGGCGCAGCAAAAGAGTCTGGCATCCCAGGTTGTCAGTGAAACAGACCAAACGACTATGCCTGCCGGGGCAGAATCACCGGGAAATGAGGAAAATGGAGCGGTGATTCAAGCCGGTACTGAGACGGTGAATCAGGGCGCAGACCAAAAAGATGCATTTACCGGCGGAGGAGTTACGGTTATCGGCGATTCAGTCATGGTGGAAGTGGGACCTGAACTGAAGCAGCTTTTTCCGGATATTCTAGTGGATGCAGCCATTGGCCGGCAAATGCACCAGGCGCCCGGGGTGATCAGGAATCTAAAAGATCAAGGTATGCTGGGCAAGACGGTTATAATTGAGTTGGGAGCAAATGGAGCATTTACAGAGAAACAGCTCACGGATATACTGAGTTTGCTGGGGGATGACAGACGGATCGTGATGATTAACACCCGGGTTCCGAAACCATGGGAAAGCGTGGTCAATCAGATCCTGGCCCGGACTGCCGCCGCTGATCCAGATATAGAACTGGTTGACTGGTATTCCGCCAGCAGCGGCCATAATGAATATTTTTACGCGGACGGAGTGCACCTGAAAGAAGCCGGGGTTCAGGCTTATGTGTCGCTGGTGGCCAAGGCGGTTCATCCCTAAGCTTTGAAATACATATTGAGCTTTGATCTTGGAATGGAGAGTCCGATGATCGATATAAAAACGAAAGTTTTGGTGGTTGAAGATGAAGAATCAATCAGAAGTTTTATCACCCTTAATCTAAGTGCGGTTGGCTATGCAGTTGGAGAAGCCGATACAGGAGAGAAAGCCCTTGCCATGTCGAGCAGCTTTAGGCCCGATGTTATTGTGCTGGATTTGATGCTGCCGGGAATCAGCGGGTTCGAAGTCTGCCAGCGGGTTCGGGAAACGATGCCCGAAACGTTTATTATTATGCTGACGGCCAAGAGTCAGGACACCGATAAAATTCTCGGCCTTGAACTGGGTGCAGATGATTATTTGGTCAAACCGTTTAATCCCCTGGAGTTGATAGCACGAATCAAGGCCATGTTAAGGCGCAAGAGTCATTCCAAGGCGGAAGATAATGCGCTTAAATGCGATGGTTTATTACTGGACCTTGCTGCCAATAAATTTTTTAAAAACCATATAGAAATAGAATTAACGCCCACCGAATTTGCTTTGCTTAAGATGTTTATGGAAAATCAGGGCAAGGCGCTTAAACGCAATGAGATGTTGAATGCCGTCTGGGGACAGGATTATTTTGGCGATACCAAAACTCTGGACGTACATATCAGGCGGTTGAGGGAAAAGCTGGAAGATAATCCATCTGAGCCGGAATATATCAAAACTGTATGGGGTTACGGCTATCGATGGCAGGCGGGACCTCAATAGGAGCACATGATGAAAGGAATCAGATTAAGATTAACCGCCAGTTTTATGGTCGTTATTATTTTCACGGTTGTGATTCTGGAAATGCTGCTTATCTATATCGTTAAGCAGAACTATTATAACAGCCTGGAGGGCAGTCTCACCAATCAAATAAAGATTTGCGCGGACATGTATACTAAGTATTTTGCCAATACCTCACTGCAGGACAATGTGCTTTATAATGTTGATGCATTCTGGAACCAGAGTAATGCCGAAGTACAGATCGCCGACCGAGACGGCAATATTGTAATGGACTCCCAGGGCGCCATTCCACCGGAAATGGCCGGCAGCGATATTAAGGAGGCCCTGGATGGCAAAACCGGGGTATGGGTGGGACACTTAAACGGGCAAAAAGTCATGGCGGTTGCCAATCCCCTGAAATCAGGAGAGGAAATCGTCGGCGCCTTGCGCTTTATCGCTTCTTTAAGCGCCGTCGACCAGGACATTGCCAAAACCGAGAAAATTTTTATATTTATCGGTCTGTTAGTGATCCTCATCGTTGGCTCGATGAGTATTTTTTTAGCCAACACCATCGTGGTGCCTTTGCAGGATGTCACAGCAGTGGCCCAGACCATGGCCAACGGCAATTTTCAGATCAAGAGCAGAAAAACCCGCGACGACGAAATCGGCGAACTTTCGGATACCTTAAATTACCTGGCCGATGAAATCGTAAAAAGGGAACAGCTTAAAAATGATTTTATTTCCTCGGTGTCCCATGAGCTGCGCACGCCCCTGACCTCTATCAAAGGATGGGCCATTACTTTACAGAGTGAAAACTTCCAGCAGAAAGAAATGCTTAACGGCGGTCTCAATATTATTGCCAAAGAGAGTGACCGGCTCACCCGGATGGTTGAAGAACTTTTGGATTTCTCCAAGTTTGTCTCGGCCAGAATCAAGCTCAACCCGGAAGAGGTAAACCTGATCAATTTATGTGAGCATTTACGCAAACAATTGACACCGCGAGCCGTACGGGAAAGTATCGATTTTACCGTTGACTGTCCTGAAGATATGCCCCATATTTATGCGGATGTTAACCGGCTTAAACAGTTGTTTATCAATATCTTGGATAATGCTTTTAATTTTAATCATCCGGGTGGTTATGTCCGTTTTAAAGCGGAAATTCAAGATGAAGCTTTTAAATTCACCATATCCGACAGCGGCTGCGGAATAGGCGCCGACGAACTGCCCATGGTCAAAGAGAAATTTTATAAAGGAAAAAGTTCGCTTTCCAAAAATGGCATCGGGCTTTCAATTTGTGAGGAGATCGTCAACCTGATGGGCGGCAAGCTGGAAATCACGAGTGAGCTGAATGAGGGCACTGATGTGGTGATCATTTTGCCTGGAGGGGAGAGGCCGGATGCTTTATAAATGCAAGATGTTACCGGCATTATTACTTCTCCTTTTAGTGGGCGGATGCGCCAATCCTTCCTGGACCACGGCAGGGAAAATTGTTCCGCCCGTATATAATGTTTGCCCATTAGAAGGAAAATGGTCGGTGATCGAGGAGCTGGGTTCCGAGGGATATTCCGGTGCGGCGAACCGTGAAGCAGAGACTGACTCTCTTCAGTTTAGCCGGGAAATTGCGGTATTGGGCAATAATGTCTGGAGTCAACCCACCTACAAAATCAAGAAGGTCAATTCAACCGATTATTTGATGACCAGATATATCGTCTTGGACAGCTATCTGGCGTCAATAAACCAGGAAGTTGATGTTGTTACCGTATTCGCAGACTCGAATTATCTGGGCGAATTTATGAAAATCGATGATGCCACCGTTATTTCTTTTGTACAAAATAAGGTGCTGCTGCTCCATAAAGTCGCTGATCATGCCGATGATCCCTTGTCAGTTGCGAACTTACATGCGGCTGATGTCCATCAATATAAAAATACCGGCACTTCCGGTATTTTTGTAGGACTTAAAATACCGTCAAACAATGACTATATCTACAAGACCGTGTGGATAGCCGCGGACGATAAAAAGCTGCGCCCGGTTCTTAGCAGGAATGATATTTATTTCCCGCGCAGAAGCGGGTTCTGGGAACTGCGGGTAAAGAGCGGGCTGAACCAAGCGGGAGCGGAATTATCGGCGCATAATGTGGCCATAAAAGATGCGGCGGGGATAGATGATGATGTCTCGGCAACAACAGCATCTCCAGGTGCTCAAAGCATCGTTGTTGATTATATCAGCAATGATTATGTAATCGTAGAGAGTACTGACGGTGGTACAGACAAACTGCAGGTATTGCCGGTGGATAAATTATCGTCTCCAATTGGAATCAAGGTTTCAGATTTGCTGGGAGATGCGGGATTGGCAGCTTATCACAGTGCCAGGGAACAAGCGCTGCAAATCCTGCCTAGTCAGGAAATTATATTGATAGACGGGGATGTGAACCAGGATAATTTTGGATTGACACGAAAAAACGGACATTGGCATCTCCAGGGGAGAATAAATTATCAACGCGATGGCACTCCCGGAAGCATGGATTTTAATATCAATTTCGTTCCGCCGGCTAATTTAGTATTTTACGACACCTTGTATCTCAGCTGGCAGAGCATAAAAGACCGGGTCCCCAATGCTTTGGACGCGTTTACTTCCCCCAATAGGGATATAGCTGTTATTAAAACCACAAGCAAATTGTATTTCTTTGGCATCAGCGGCGAACAATTAGACAGCGTCCCCCTGGGGGAAATTGAGTTGAAAGCAGGCGCCAGCATTATTATGGCCGAGTGGGCCACCGGGCTTTATGTGGATGATTGGGAGAAGACTTTTCTGGCCCATGGCGCAGGCAAGGTTTGAACTCAGATATGCCGCCGCAGGCTTCCGGGCTGATCTCCGGCCAGCACACTGCTGCCCGGCAAAACCAGGCTTAATTTTGGTATTTTGATGCATATCCATATGCGTGCCAATGCATGCCGCCCAATCGTCCTTTGTTAACTAATGCCTTCTAAGGCGCATATCTGCCGTCCCAGGTCATCGCTGTAAAAAAGCCTTAAGCCACCTCCGTACAGGCCGAATAATAATTCTTCGCTTAATATTTCCCTGTTCGGGCCAAAGGCAAAACGTCCTTGTTGATCGAGTACACCCACTTGATCGTCCAGCAGCAGCACATGATCGGGATTATGCGTGGTCATCACCACACCATAGCCTTTGTTTGCCATCTTCTTAAGTATATTTAATACTTTGACCTGATTGCCTGCGTCGAGATGGGAGGTGGGTTCATCCAGCAGAATAAACGCCGGTTTCTGAGCAATTACCCTGGCTATCACAGCCTGCTGGCGTTCGCCGCCGCTGATTCTCATAAAGGACTGTTCAGCCAAATGACTGATATTCATAGCCTGGATCGCTTCCCAGGCAACCTCGTATTCGGCTGCTTTCGGCTTTTGGAATGCTCCCAAGCGGGGTGCGCATCCGGTCACCACATAATCAATAACGGAAAAATCGAAAGAGGGTACGATGGTCTGGGGCACAAATCCGATAGCATTGGCGATATCCCGCTGCTTCATGTGACGATAGCTTTTTCCATCTATCAAAATGTCCCCCTGGCCGGGTAGATAAATACGGGTCAGACAAGCCAAGAGGGTTGATTTGCCTGCTCCGTTTGGCCCCAGAATGGTTACAGTGCTCCCCTGAGATATCGAAAAATTCAAGTTTTCAAATATCTTTTTCCCATTGGGATAGGAAAATCCCAGATTATGCACGACTATATTCATTGCACACCTCCCTTCTGTTTCCACAGGAGCCACGCAAAGAACGGTGCGCCCAGCAGGCCGGTGAGGATACTCAGCGGGATCTCTACAGTAGTGGCGGCACGCGAAATGGTGTCTATCACCAGCATGAACAGGCCCCCCAGCAGTACGCAGGCCGGAAGCAATTTGACATTGTCGGATCCGACCAGGAGCCGGCCCAGATGGGGAATTACCAAGCCGATCCAGCCGATGGTGCCGCTGATGCTGACCGCGCTGGCGGTAAGCAGGCTGGAGCCGGCAATAGTGATGCCGCGATAAAGCATTACATTCATGCCCAGGGTTTTGGCCTCCTCTTCACCAAAAGAAAGAATATTGATGCGCCAACTCAGAGCCAGCATCAACACTCCGCAGATAATGAGCAGCGGTGAAACCGAGGTAAGCTGAATGTGATTGACTGAAGCTACGCTGCCCATCTGCCAGAATACGATCTCTGACAGTTGGGTCTCTGGATTGGCGATGTACTTGAGAGTTGCACAGACTGAAGCCATGAATCCGCTGGTAATAATACCGGCCAAGACCAGGGCCAGGTTGCTTTGATTTTTTAGAAAACGAGTTATGCTCACACTGATTCCTACCGCGGCCATTCCTACTAAAAAGGCGAAAAACTGTACCATCGCCATCCCCAGGCCAAATAATATGGCTATCGCCGCGCCAACACTGGCTCCTGCCGAGACCCCCAGCAGGTCCGGAGAAACCAGGGGGTTTTTAAATACCCCCTGGTAGACCGCTCCAGAAAGTGCCAGGGCCCCGCCTACCAGCACTGCCGCCAGTATCCTGGGTATGCGGATGACAAACAATACATCGTGCATGGCGGCATCCTGAGGAGACGTGCCAGACAGCCGTTCAGACAACGCCAGTAGTACATCAGCCGGATTCATGCTGTATCTGCCTACACTCAAGGCCAGCAGCACCATAGCCAGCATCCACAGGCATGACCCGATCAAGAACCGCTTATAGTTGGTATTACGCATATAGTCCATTATTTATTTGGTTATTCCCAATTGTTCCGCCGTAAAGGTCTTTCCGTAAACGAATTGATAAAAATCATTGACATCTTTCATCAGCTCATCATAAGAATAAAGGTCGGGATGCAGATTATACAGGGTCCAGCACAGTCCCAATGAGGCGCCGGGAGTATTGTAATCCCAGGGTTCCAGATTGGAGGGGAATTTGTAAACCTTTTTGTTTTTTACAGCAGATATGTTGGCCCATTGAGGATCATTTAAGATATCATCCACCGTGTAGCTGGCATAAGCCGGGAAATAAATGACGTCGGGATTCCATTTGATGATTTGCTCCATGTTGACCGAAAGCCACAGTTCTTGCGCAGACAAACCTTTGGTCACCGGTATTCCGCCTGCAGTCTCGATCATCTGGTTTTGGAGCATATTATCTGAGGCCACATCGGTTTTGGCGCTTCCCGAAATGAAAAGCACGGTCGGTTTTGTGGCGGCTTTGCCTGCCACCTCCGAAGCTTTGTTTATTTTGGCATCAAATAACGCTACCAGTTCTTCGGCACGGTTATCCTGACCAATAGCCTTGCCTACCAGCTTCAGTCCATCTTTGATGGAATCATATTTCTCGACATCCAATACTATACAAGGAACCCCTACTTCGGCAAGTTGATCAACCTGGCTCTGGAAACGTAGCGGAAGCAGCATCAGATCTGGCTTGACCGAAATGATGGTTTCCATGTTGATATTCTTGCCTTTACCGATAACAGTGGCCTGATTGACTTCAGGTGCTGCTAAATCGTATAGCCCATAAGCCATGTCCTTGTTGCCGAAGCCTGCTAAACGCTTACCATTACCGTCCAAAACGATAACCAGATTCATACTGGGATTATGGGTGCCGATAACCCGCTCGGCTGCTTTAGGCAGTTCTACGCTCCGCCCGGCATGATCGGTTAATGTTATCGGAGCAGCTTTCGAAGCATCTGCCGGTGCAGCGGTCGGTTCAGTCTTGCTGCATCCCGGTATCAGCAGCAGGGACACTGTAAGCAGCATGATCAGCACTATTAAATGTCTGGATTTCTTCATGTTACACCCTCTCCTTTTTGGCTAAATATTCATTACAAATGTCTTTTTACCCCGCTGATAGAGCACCTGAATATTCTAGCGCTATATGGGGGGAGTTGGGTTCTTCAATCAATCGCGAGTCCCGCACTTCCTTTGGAGCCAACCGGGAGCGTTCTTTCGGTTTGGCCTTGTTGTTCGCTTCGTCTGCCACCCCTGCCGGCCATACAAAAAAAGCCATGCACAGGATGGCATAACTTTGTGTTAAAAAAAGCTATACCAGAGGCATAGCTTTCATAAGTCATAAAAGACTGAAAATACCCTCCTTTCCAAAACGGGAGGCGCGGACGTTTCCCTCCGCACCCATCGGCCAGCACCCATATCGATTGACTTAGGCATGTTAGGCTCGGGGAGCTAGTATTAAATTAGAAACTCCTTTGTATCTTCGTCAAAAATATGTCAAATCCTGCATTTTCATGACAGTTAGTGGCGTCATACTGCGGCTAACTTCGGGGCCAGCCACGGAGCGTCAGACCGTGTGAGAAGTTTGGATGAGATTCAAAACAACGTGATAGGTTTCCTGGT
>ENA-UOOM01002214-UOOM01002214.1-fermentation-metagenome-genome-assembly--contig:-NODE-2214-length-16525-cov-5.792410_pt1 | contig 16525 bp, 17 predicted proteins | sample MGYA00245781_ERZ724031 | MGnify/ENA primary metagenome ERZ724031 (study PRJEB28704, sample SAMN03018317) | fermentation metagenome | biome: anthropogenic terrestrial biome; feature: soil; material... | reverse complement strand
ATTTCCTGATGGACATGAAGTCCTTGAATGTTCAGAACCGTACTGTTGCAATTATAGAGAACGGCTCATGGGCAACCAAGTCGGGAGATTTGATGCAGAAATTCCTCAGCGAGGAAATGAAAGATATGACTGTGCTTAATGAGAGAATCAGTATTGCATCATCCATGAAGGTCGATAAGGAGCCTGAACTTGATGCTTTAGCACATGTAATTATTGATTCAATGAAATAAGAAAAAAAGCGCCTTAGGTGCCTGCGGCGCCAAAAGCGCGTGTATAAAGGCGGTACTTTACTAAAACCATTAGGAGAGCCGCCTTTTTTATTTTGTAATATTCATTGTGCTATGCTATAATGTTATAAAAATTAATGGAGCAATCATGGAATTAATCTCGGTAACTGCTGATAATCGAAAGGATTTTTTGAAATTTTATAAAAAGCAATATTTAAACAGTGATTTAAAAAGAGATACAATGTCCGGCTTGTTGAGAAACTTGCTGACCGGAAAGTCTGAGCTTTGCAAATCAGTGGATACGGAGCCGTTAATGATAGTGGATAAAAATGAAATTACAATGATATCCGTTCTTGCACACGCACAAAGAATGCCTGAATATTTGCAGATTTGTTTTTTTGAGTCGGATATATATAATATGGATGCTTTTAACCTTATTTTAGACAGGGCAGTAAAAGTAGCAAAAGAAAAAGGCGCTCATAAATTAATAGGCTCCTTGAACATGCATGTTAATTACGGTCTTGGGTTTTTAGCAAGCGATTTTGATAAAAAACAAAGTTTCGGCTCAGCTCACAATCCTGAATTTTATAATGCTTATTTTGAAAGAAGCGGTTTTGAAACAATTGATATGGTAAGCTATAGGAAGGATATGGTTAATTCGCCGGAGCTGATTAACAATGATATAAGAAATAAACTTAATGAAATCTATACTGTAAGAAAAGCAGATTTTAGAAACTTCAAACAAGAAATAGAAATTTACACAAAAATAAACAATGAAGCTTTCAAAGACCATCTGTTTTATTATCAAAGGAAAACGGAAGAAGATTATGAGCTGTTCAAGGATTTAAAATATTTAATGAAGGAAGAAAATTTATTGTTTGTAGAAAAGGCGGGAGTGCCTGCTGGCTTTATGCTGTGGTATCCTGATTTTAACGAAATTATTGATAAATGCGAAACTGTGGGAATTAAGACTGTGATAAAAAACAAATTATTTTCTCATAAAATAAAAACATTTAAAATAGTTGAAATCGGAGTTATACCTGAAGAAAGAAACAGAGGAGCAATACTTGCACTGTTTGATTATTGCTTTAAATGCACAAAGGGTAAATATGACACAATGGAGTCAAGCTGGATACTTACAAATAATATGAAATCCAAAAGTTTCGGCATAAAATGGGCGGATGAGGAATCAAAACACTATAAAGCATATATTAAGGATATTATATGATAATATATACAGCGGAAGAACTCAAAGACAATAAAATATTTGATTTAAATGATGACTTTATAAAACTGCTGTCTTTGTTGGAAGAAATAAACCCCTGCAACCAATTCTATGAGATAGCAGAAAATTGTTTAATAATTTCATATAATTTAAAATTGAATTTATTTAATTTTAAAAATATATTGCCTTTAAAAGCAAAAGTGCAAGTTATAGGTCTTCCCGTATCCTTATCTCAAAGGGGATATTTGGGAAATTTAAATAAGACAGTTGATATTGTCAAAAAAAGAAAAGGATTAAAAATAATATTAAACGCCGATACTGAAATTATTAAGGGTGCAAAAACATTATCAACCTTTGTATTTGAAAATAGTTTTGAAACTTTTGATGATTATTTGAATAAGCTTAGAAGCTCCTACAGAAGGCGCATAAATAAAGCCCTGAGATACAGAAATAGTTTAAATATAAGAAAGATACAAAACAGCAATTTCAGTGATGCTCATTATAATTTGTATTTAAGCATAATGATAAGGACAGATAATCCATTGGAAACACTTCCCATTGATTTTTTCCGCGATTATGATTCCGAAATATATGAATTTACAGATAAGAATGATAACGTAATCGGATTTATACAGTTAAAGGAACTTGACGGCAGGTTGTGCTTTTTATTCGGGGGATTCAACAAGGAGGATGTTGAAAAATATGATATATATTACAACATGCTTTTAAAGATTATAGAAATTGCTATTGAAAAGAAAGCAAAAATAATAGAATTCGGGCAAACTGCGGAAGAAAGCAAATTGAAGATAGGCTGCAGGGAGGTTTATAAATATCTTTATGTGCACCATAGCAACGTGGTAATTAATTTTATGATACAAAAATTGCTTTCCACAATGTCATACAGACCATACGGCAAGGTCCATCATGTTTTTAAGGAATGAGTTATGATAGTATTCTTAGAAAAGGTAAGAGTTAAAACAATATTTTCAGTCGTTGACCCTGTAAGAGTCGAACCCTTGGAATTATGTTATTTAAAATCGGTTTTGAACAATATGAATATTGAAAGCCATATTATTGATGATATGTTTGGCTTTGAGCCGCCGAAAGGATTGCCGGATATAATAGTTTTAACAGGCTACAATACGGCTGAAAATGCAATTATAAGTAAATCAAAAATTTATAAGAATAAATTTCCCGATGTAAAAATAATCGTCGGCGGAGTCCATATACAGGAAAATGCGGAATATTTCAGAGTAAGTACAATTGATTATGTATTTCACTCAGGAAGCTTAAATACATTTAAACAGTTGATTGAAAATATAATCAGCGATAATTGCATTCCATTAAGCCGAGGGGTTGATACCTTTAAAGGCGGAGACTGGCATATAGGGGATAAAGAGAGTATTTACGAAAACGAGAGCATTAAGCCGGACAGAGACTTTTTTAATAAAGCTAAATCTCAATTTAAATATTTGAATAAACGAAATGTGGCGCTTATTAAGGGTAGCATCGGCTGTCCATACAATTGTGCATTTTGCTACTGCAAGCTTCTTAATAACAGGCATTTCATAAAGGCGGATTACGAAGCGATGATTGAAGAAATGGAAAGTATTGACTCCGATTATTATTGGATAGTTGATGATGTATTGTTTTCTTCAAGAAACGACGCATTAAAATTTATGGATATTATTGAGAAGAGAAAGTCTGATTTTAAAATTATAGGATATTTAAGAGCAGACTTCATCTGCAGAGAGAGGGACTTGCTAAAAAGGCTCAGAGATGCAGGTCTGCGTGAGGTTATTGTGGGCTTTGAGGCAACGGTTAATGATGAGCTGAAGGCTTACGAAAAAACGACAAATGCAATTGATTATCCCTTGGCAATATCATTGCTTAAAGAAAATAATATAGATTTGACTGCTCTTTTTATGGTGCAGCCTGACTATTCGGTTAAGGATTTTAAAATACTTAATAAATTTATCAAGGATAATAAATTGGATTGTTATACAATATCAATTATGACTCCAATAAAGGGAACTAAATTATATGAAGAAATGAAGGATTCATTGATTGACAAACGAGCGGAAAAATATGATTTTCTGCACTTGGTTTTGAAGCCTAAATTGCCGAAGCTTATATTTTATGCTTTGTTTTACAGCCTTCACATAAAACTTTTAAAATCGGTCAGGAGACTTAAATAATGAATATATGGAATTTTTGGGCGGACAAATACCATAAGCTTTGGGTACAAAAATATTCTTTAAGACCTACAAGAAATTATATTACTTCAGCCCTTTTAAATATAAATAAGGATAAAAAAATAAAAATATTGGATTTGGGATGCGGTCCCGGAGAATTAATAAATGAATTAACGGATAAATTTAATAATATTGAAATCACCGGAATTGATTTTTCGGGAAAGATGCTTGAAATATCGAAAAAAAGAAATCCTTCCGTAAACCATATTAAAATGGATGCGGCAGAGCTAAGTAAGCTGAACGATAAATATGACATAGTAATTTGTACTCACTCCCTGCCCTATTATAAGGAGCCGAAAAAGGTTTTTGAACAGCTTTGCAGGCTGTTAAGTGACAGTGGGTTGGTATTGGTTGGGTTTGCCAGCGGTGATAGCTTCTATGACAAATTAATATTGAGCTTTGTAAAGCTTACAACAGGAAAGGCAAATTATCCCTCGGATATTAAATTCAGACAATTGGTATCTCCCTTTTTTAATGTTGAGAATTTAAAAATAATCAGGGAGAAATTTTTTATGCCACGAATTGCTGTTTATACTCTTAAAAAGGTGGAGCTATGAAAATACTTTTAGTAAGACCAAGACCTCACAAGGAAACCATAGGACTTCAGCACGTAATGATATGCGAGCCTTTGGAGCTTGAATATCTCGTATCCAATATACCCGATGAAATAAGAAGTGAAACAAATGCGGAAATTGTGGATATGATACTTGAAAAGATAAGCTTTGAAGAAATTGTATCTAAGGAAAAGCCTGATTTTATAGTATTTACCGGCTACATTACCCATGTGGGCATCATAAAACAGATGGCAGAGTCGGCAAAGAAAGTTTTCCCCATGGTTAAGACAGGGGTCGGTGGAGTTCATGCAGAGGTTGTAGCCGAGGATTTTAGGTCAGAATTTATAGATTTTATTTATGATAAAAATGGAATCGATAATTTTAATATAACTTTAAAGGGATTACTTGATAAAAAAAGCGTGTGGCAAATTAACGAAGAAATAAACAAGGGAATTAAGAATAGCGCATTTGAATATAAATATCCCGACAGAAACGCTGTAAGCAAGTATAGAAAGCATTATTATTACATGTTTCACAATCCATGTGCTTTAATAAAAACATCCTTCGGCTGTCCCTACAACTGCTCATTTTGCTTTTGCAAGGAAATTACGGACGGCAAATATTTTTCCCGTGAAATAGGCGATATAATTAAAGAGTTATCTTCAATCGAGGAAGAAGAAGTATATATAGTTGATGATGATTTTTTATATGACAGAAATAAGCTTAAAAGTTTTATCACAGGTATAAAAGAAAAAAACATTAAAAAGAAATTTTTGGTTTACGGAAGGGCTGATTTTATAGCACAAAACGAAGATATTATATCAGAGCTTAAAGCAATCGGTCTTCAGGCGGTAATTGTGGGAATTGAATCGGTCAGAGCAGGGGATTTAAAGGATTACAACAAGGGAACAACCGTGGAAATAAACGAAAGATGCATTAAAATATTGCAGAAATATGATATTGAATTGTATGCGACTTTAATTATTCCGCTTGATTTTAAAAAGGAAGATTTCAGGCAATTAGTAAGCTGGCTGAGAGGGCTTAATGTTAAATTTGTTAATTTACAGCCTCTTACACCGCTGCCGGGAACGGAAATTTTTAATTCCTATGAAGAATTACTTTTAGTGAAAAGACAGCAGTATGAAGTGTGGGATATGGCGCATGTTGTTTTGAAACCGAAATTTATGAGTATCAGAGCTTTTTATGCAGAAATTTTAAAAGCATACTATAAGGTGGTTATGAGACCAAAGCATTTAGCAGCCTTAATCAGAAAGTACGGTTTAAAAGCAAATCTAAAAATGTTATCCGGTTCAAGCCTTGTCAGCTTTCAGTATTTACAAAAGATTATGAGGAGTCATTGATGAAAAAAATACTATTGATACAGCCAAGTCCTTATGATAAAAATCATAAACCCGTTAAGAAAAAAAGATTATATTTTGTGGGACTTGCCATGCCTTTATTGGCGGCAATGATGCCTGAAGGCTGGGAATCTGAAATAGTGCTTGAAATAATTGAGGATATACCCTTTGATACGGATGCCGATTTAATCGGAATAAGCACAATGGGACATGGAGTTATCCGCTCCATTGATATTGCAAAACAATTCCGTGAAAAAGGGAAGACAGTCATATTAGGAGGCTACATGGCAAGCATAATGGCAGAGGAAGCATTGAAACACTGCGACTCTGTTGTTGTGGGAGATGCTGAATTGGTGTGGCAGGAGCTTCTTAAGGACTATGAAGAGGGAAAACTGAAAAAAATATATGAAAGAAATTTGGAAAGGGGCTGGTTTTCAACTCCAATGCCTCGATTTGACCTTATAACAAGTAAAAATATAGGTGACTTTCTCCCCGTTCAGGCAGGGAGAGGCTGTCCGAACACATGCAGCTTCTGCTCGGTGGCATGCCTGTACAAGGGACATTATATTAAAAAACCCTTAAATGAAGTTGTGAGAGATATAAAGCAGGTAAAAGATTTAGGCTTTAAGAAGTTTCTTTTGTTAGATGACAATATTTTTTCCGACAGAGAATATTTGGACAAACTGCTGACAGAAATAAAAAAACTTGATATGCAGTGGATGAGCCAATGCGACATACGTATCGGCAGGGAAAGCGAACTTTTAAAAAAGCTTTCGGACAGCGGCTGTACAACCTTAAGCTTCGGGCTTGAAAGTATTTCAGCGGAAAGCTTGAAGGGTATGAATAAGTCCTGGGCAAATCCCTTGGAATACCCAAAGCTTATAAATAATATACACTCCCACGGCATAGATGTTTCAACCGAAATGGTGGTGGGAGGAGAAGGAGATACGCTATCTTCGATTAGGGATACAAAGAAATTTATTGAGGATAATAAAATAACGGTTCCGCGTTTTTATATATTGACCCCGATTCCCGGGACTAAGTTTTTCAAGGATATGACGGAAGCGGGAAGAATAATCAAGGAAGACATTTATTCCTTTGACGGGACGGAGGCGGTTCATGTGCCTAAATTAATGACAACCGATGAATTGACGAATGCATATTGGAAATTGTATGAATCGCTGTTTACTTTCAAATCAATTTTAAAAAGGAATGTACTAAGGAAAAAATTCTTTAAAAACCCGGGTAAATATTTGTTTTATTTCGCTGTAAATTTGTTTTACAGATACCAAATAAAGCAAAGAATCACACCGAATATATTTTAGTGAAAACCGAGGGCGCAGCCCTCGTCATTCTGAGAGCGCAGCTCGAAGAATCTCATCAGGGGTATTTGAAAACCTGAGAATGACACTTAGGAGATATGATGAAAATATTACTTGTAAGACCTCCGAGAATAAAGCAGGCAATCACATTGAGCGACTTTATGTTTTCAGAGCCATTAGGTCTTGAAATGATTTACGGCGCTTTGAAGGATGACCATGAGGTTGAAATTTTTGACATGATGGTTGAAACCGGCAGCTTGACGAAAAAAATTAATGAATACAATCCGTCCCTGGTTGGAATCACATCCCTTTGCATTGACGTAACAAAGGTTTTGGAGCTGTGCACGGAAACGAAGGAAGTTGATATCAGCATCATAACTGTTGTGGGAGGAACTCAGACCTATTTAAATCCGGAAGGCTTTTACAAAGCCAATGTGGATTATATTTTAGCCCTTTAACCCCATTTCCGAATCTGCCCATGTACAAGGAATATGAGGAAAGGCTTCTCTGCAAAAGTGAAGATTACGAAAGATGGAGCTTTGGGCAGGTTATGATAAGACCTTCACAAATAAGTTTAAGAACTTATTATTACGAGCTTTTAAAAACAAATTTATATGTTAACATTTTTATTAATAAAAATACGGAAATGATAAAGAAGTTTGGTATTATAAATATAATGAGAATATTAAAAGGCTCTATGAAGGCTGTAAAAAAATATATATTATTAATGAATGAAAAAAATTAAGATTATTTTAACAATAATATTCTATAATGATAAATAAAATATTTTTGGTGGGAGAATCATGAAAACAAAGATTATAACAGATTCATGCTGTGACTTGCCACAGAAGTATCTTAAAGATAACAATGTTGAAGTTATACCATTTCCATATTTTATTGAAGGAAAAGATTATACCGATGATTTTGGGAGTACCTTGTCTTATGAGGATTTTTATAATTATATGCGCAAGGGCTCAATGCCGACAACCTCACAAATTACGGCATTTACCTATGTAAATACTTTTAAGAAGTTCGTTCGGGAGGGTTATTCAATTATCTACATAGGTTTTTCCTCAGCGCTAAGCCAAACCTACAATAATTCATTATTAGCCGTACATTACATAAAAGAGGAATATCCTTATGCGGATATTACTTCCATTGATTCAAAAAGTGCTTCCGTGGGACTTGGCTTAATTGTGTATTATGCCTGTGAAATGCTTAAAATGGGAAAATCTAAGATGGAAATAATCAGTTGGGTAGAAGATAATAAGCTTAAGGTCAATCATTGGTTTATTATTGACAGCCTTGAGCATCTGCGAAGAGGGGGAAGAATATCTTCCGCAGGCGCAGCGGTAGGGACCTTGCTGGATGTAAAGCCTCTTCTTAATTTAGACGATGAAGGAAAACTGAGAGTGGTCAGAAAAATAAGAGGAAGAAAAAAAGCAGTAAAAGAACTGTTGAAAGAGCTTAAAACAGGTATTGTAAATCCCGAAGAACAAATAATTTTAATAAATCACTGCGATTGTCCCGAAGAAGCATTAAAATTAAAAAATACGGTTATGAATGAAATTCCTGCAAAGGATAGTGCTTTAAATTATGTAGGACCTGTAATAGGCACTCATACAGGACCGGGAATGCTTTGTCTGGTTTTTCTTGGGGATAAAAGATAAAATATAATATATTATGTCTGCCTATAGAACTCAAAAGATAAAATAATAGAATAATTTTAAAAAAACCACGAAATTCGTGGTTTTAGTATTATCGTTTGTTTTTTTCCTTGATAATTTTTCTGGCATTTTTCATTCCGCCAACATCCTTAAACATCCGTTTAAGTTTTTCGGCTTCTATTTGTTTTGAATTCAATCCGTCATATTTTGCTTCTTTTTTTAGCTTAAAATAACTTTCAAGTCTCTCTTCGGATAAAATTCCGTCTTCCACAGCTCTCTTAACAGCGCATCCCGGCTCCTTTGTATGAGTGCAGTCGCTGAATTTGCACATTTGTGACAATTCATCAATATCCGCAAAAGCTTTTGAAAAATCAGCACTTTCAATTCCAAGTTCTCTCATTCCCGGAGTATCGATTACAATACCGCCCTCGGGGAGAAGAATCAATTCCCGTTTTGTTGTTGTGTGTTTGCCCCTGTCATCATTTCTTATTTCTTTTGTTTCAAAGATATCTTCACCCATAAGCTTATTGATGAGAGTGGTTTTCCCGACACCGGAAGAACCTATGAAGGCTACCGTCTGGCCATAATTAATATATTTTTTAATATTTTCGTAATCATCCTTAAGGCTTGAAGTAATTATTATTTCAAGTCCTAATGCAACATCATCAAGGTCATTCATCATATCATCAATATTTTCGCAAAGGTCCGATTTTGTAAGCACTACAACGGGAACTGCTCCGCTGTCCCATCCGATGGATATGTAACGCTCCAATCTTCTTAAATTAAAATCCCTGTTAAGAGACATGCAAATGAATACCTTATCTATATTTGCGGCAACTACCTGATCGTCGTTTGATGTTCCCGCAGCCTTTCTGATAAATGCGCTTTTTCTTGTTAAGATATGGTGGATAATCGCGTTTCCGCCATTTTCATCCATCATGACAAAATCACCGACTGCAGGGTAATCTGAAATATTAGCTGCGTTATATCTTAATTTTCCTGAAATTTGCGCTTTAAATTCACCATTTTCCGTTACAGCTTTGTATATTCCTTTGTCTTGAGAAATAATTCTCCCTAGGCTGAAGCTGTGCAATTTTGACTCATTGACAAACCTGTCGCTGAGTCCATAATCCTTCATGTTAATTTTACTCAATGTATCCTCCTGTTAATTATAATTACCGGAGGCTTACCTCCGACGGTGATGATAAAGTTTCAATAAAACAAATCATAATACAACACTCCTTTCGGATAAAATTTAAGCAAATAATAAGGTTTTGCCAATAAAATAATTTTACAATAATTGTGTAAAATAATCAATAAAATTTATTTTTTTAATTGACTATTCATACTGTTTAGAGTAATATCATTTACTGAAAAGGTTATAATTTATTTCTAAATTAAGGTACATACTTTTAAAAGATTATTTTAAGACGAAAGTTCTTATAATAGATTCCGATAAATGTGTAATAATAATCCTAAGATAAATAGAAAATTATAAAAGAAAGGGAGTATTTATGGAAAAGAAGTTTGAAGAAATTAAAGAAGAATTTATCAATGCAAGTTTAGATGAAAAAATTAAAATATATTCTACAACTCAAGGGCTTACGGTAGAACAATTTAAAGAATTATTGGCATATTTCCCCATAAAGCATTTAGACAAACTTGAAGAAGCGGTAAACAGCTTATAAAGGAAGGGGGACACACCTCTACCCTCGGGATAGTCTTTGCGGGCGAGAGGAATGTCCCCGATTATATAGGTAAATAATGATTTATAGTGTATAAAATCACCTCAAATTGGAAATAATTTCATTGAGGTGATTTTATGATTAAAGATAAAAATTTAAGAAAAACTTTTGTAAAAGAAGCGCTGAAAAATAAAAATTATTTAAGCTACAGGACGGATTTAGCACTTTTTAAGGCATTTATCAGCTTAGTGGTTTTTATATTGATTTATTTTATATATCTTGATCTTATATTGTCTTTATTGATTGCAGCTTTGGCTTTCGCCATTTTTACATTAGCTAATAAAATAAATGTGGACAGTAAAAGTGAAAAGGGCAGAGAGATTTTAATCAATAAGGTCAAAAAGAATTATTTTTCATCAAAGATTGAGGAAATTAATCCAAATGATTTTGTAATGCTTATTAAACTTCTTTTCAAGCAAGAGGGATACAATGATATTATGAAAAAGGGAAGAGGCTTATATTTAGCGGAAAAGGAAGGCTATATAATCTGTATCAAAATATTCAAGCTTTATGACGGTATAGAAGTAGAAAAGCTTGATGTAAGAAGTTTACTGACATTCATGGGACACAACAATATACGAAAAGGCTATTTGGTTACTACCGGCAGTTTAAGTGAAGATGCGGAAAAGCTTCTTGAAAAGTTTAAAGATAAGTTTGAAATAACCTTATTGAATATTGATGCCTTGTATGACTTGGCTGATAAGCACAATATGCTTCCGGAGGATTCGTTTTACTATAAAAAATTATATGAAGAAAATGGTACAATTTCAAAAAAGAATGTAAAGAATAATGTTCTGAGCGTTAAAAAATTATCTTTGTATATTCCGTCAGCAGTATTTTTCTATATGTCTTCCATATGGCTGCCTGAAAATAAGTTAGTTATTTATATTTCTTATTACTTTATAATATTGACGATTATTAATATCATATATTATTTAACGCACAAATATATAAAGAAAGCGAGAATATTTTTCTTTTAACCCTTTACTTTTGCGGAATAATGGTATACGATTAAGCTATAATATGTGATAATTTTATGACAATCCCTGTATTGCGGCAATAGATTTATCACATAACAGATGCATAAAAACACAAAACTAAAACGAAAAGGAGAAAAAATGCATGGATAATATTTCATTAGTATCAAAAGCTTCAAACAACCCTATTTTGTGGCTTCTTTGTGGAATAACTGTTGTAATCTCAGCTATTCAGGCAATATTCTACATTCGTCAGTGCAACAAAACAACAGAACAAATAAGCCTTGACCCATCAATACCAAAAAGAGCATTCAGGGTCGGACTTATTTCTGCAATCGGTCCCGCAATGGGAGTATTTATAGTAATGGTAGGATTAATGGCATCTATCGGAGGGCCTATGTCATGGTTGCGTTTATCAATCATAGGAGCCGCGGCTACTGAATTATCTGCTGCAAATATGGGCGCAGAAGCTTGTGGAGCGGTACTTGGCTCGCAGGACTACACATTAATGTGTCTTGCGGTATCATGGTTCGGCATGGCGCTTAACGGCGCAGGTTGGTTAATTTTCACAGGTGTTGCAACGCCTTCATTAGACAGGTTAAGAAATAAAATATCCGGCGGAGATATGGCATGGCTTGTAATTTTAAGCGGAGCATGTTCCCTTGGTATTTTTGGGTATCTGAATGCCGGAGAAATAATGAAGGGAACAGGAAATACTATTGCAGTAGTTGCGGGAGCAATTTCAATGGTAATTCTTATGAATACCGTATGCAAAAAATCACCAAAGCTTAAAGAATACTCCTTGGGTTTTGCAATGATTATCGGAATGTTTTTTTCAGTTTTATTTGATCAAATAATAAGGTAAATAGGGAGGAATACATTATGAGTGAAAAAGACGTATTAGAGCAATGGAAAAAAAGCAGTATCAAAATTGGATCACCAACCAATATTTTAGCAGCATTGACATCGTTTATTCCTGTTTTATGGCTATGTACCAAATATGACTGCTGGCCTCCTCTAAGTACGGTTTTGACAGCGTGGGGACTTATCGCAGCTTCATTTGGAGCATTCTATTTTGTTGAACCGATTTCATATTATGCATCTCTTGGATTATCAGGAACATATCTTAGCTTCTTATCAGGAAACATAGGCAATATGCGTGTTCCTTGCGCATCATTGGCTTTGGATGTTACTGAATCAAAACCCGGAACAATACAGGCAGAAATTGTATCTACTATGGCAATTTGCGGTTCTATTGTAACCAACTTAATTGCAACTACCTCGGCAGTAATAATAGGAGGGGCTGTTTTATCAGTGCTTCCTGCATTTATAGTTGAAGGACTTACAAAATATGCAAGTGCGGCAATTTTTGGAGCAACTTTTGGAAACTTTGCGACAAAGTATCCTAGTATAGCTGTCTTCGCTATTGCTATTCCGATTTTATTGAAATTATTTAGCGGTTTTTCGGCTGCAATGATTATTATATGCACAGTATTTGGCACACTGTTAATAGCAAGAGTTATGTATAAAAAAGGCATGGTTAAATAATAAAATAATGTATAGAACAAATTAATACATAAACTATAAGGGAGGTATATTATGGATATGTGGAAGGAATGCAAAAATCTTCAGGATGAAATTGTAAAAAACCGCAGGGAGCTTCATCAAATTCCCGAATTAGGCGGCGGTTTGCCAAAAACTAAGAGGTATGTTGAAGATAAGCTTACAGAGCTTGGAATTACATATACAGAGAATAAAACTGACGATGGATTAATAGCTACAATTGAAGGAAAGAAAAAAGGAAAGGTAATTGCTTTTCGTGCAGACATGGACGCACTTCCAATTAAAGAGCTAAATGATGTCGATTATATTTCAAAGCATGAGGGCTGTATGCACGCATGCGGTCACGACACTCATATGGCAATGCTTTTAGGAGCGGCAAAGGTTATTAACAAAAACAAAGATAAGATTTCCGGAACTGTCAAATTGTTTTTCCAAACAGATGAAGAAGGCTCAAAAGGCGCAAAAAGAATGTGTGAAGAAGGCTGCATGAAGGGGATTGATGCTGTATTCGGCACCCACATAGGAACTATCATTTCAAAGGACGTACCTGCCGGTACTGTTATATGTGCCCCGGGCTGTGTTATGGCTTCATTTGATAAATTTATAATTAAGGTAAAAGGAAACGGTTGTCATGGCTCAACTCCGGAAAAAGGTATTGACCCGGTAAATATTGCTTCACATATAGTAATTAATCTTCAAGAAATCATTGCAAGAGAAATTCCGGCTGTAAAACCTGCCGTGCTTACAATCGGTCGTATGGAAATGGGAAATGCTTACAATGTAATTCCTTCAGAAGCCTTGATTGAGGGCACCATAAGAGCATTGGAAGAAGATGTAAGACAATATCTGGCAAAGAGAATCGGCGAAATTTCAAAAAGCACTGCCGAAGCATTCAGAGGTAAAGTTGAATATGAAATGGTTTGGGGAGCTCCTCCTGTTGTTAACGATGCGGAAATGGCAAAATTGGCAAGTGACTGTGCGGCAGAAATTGTCGGAAAAGACATGGTCATATCTTCGTTGCCTGCACCTAACATGGGCGGCGAAGACTTCGCTTATTACCTAAATGAAGCTCCCGGTGCATTTATGTTTTTAAGCTCATCAAATCATGCAAAAAAAACAGATGTACCTCACCATAATCCTTATTTTAATGTTGATGAAGATGTTCTTTGGATTGGTTCTGCCGTATTTGTAAATATTGCAGAAAAAATTCTCGCTGATAAATAACTATTACTACAAACGAGAGGAGCATTACATTGACTTCAATGTATGTATTATTTGGTGCATACCTTGTTATATTCTTTATTTCCATATATCTATTCATATATATACCCAATAAAAAGAAACAAAGAAAAAAGCAAGAAATGCACAATAACATGAAAATTGGTGATAATGTTGTTACCATAGGCGGCATTGTCGGAACCATCGTAGAAAAAAATGATTCGTATGTTAAATTGATAATAGATGAAGAAAAAAATGTTACGGTAAAAGTAATTATTTATGCTGTAAGTCAAATAATTACAGAAAGCGATACAATTTGTTGAATTGAACGGTTTGCACTATCAATCCATTTTGGGGATTGATAGTACCAACCGGACAAAGTAAATGCAATTTTAATAATTTACAATTTCCTTATTGTAATTTTAATCACAATGGATTATAATTTTTCTATAGATTATTTATGGAGGAGATTATGAATTTTAAAGTAACAGTTGGTTTATCTAACAAACATGTTCATTTAAGCAAAGAACATATTGATATATTATTCGGAGAAGGACATGTTCTTACACCGATAAAGGATTTAAGTCAACCCGGGCAATTTGCCTGTGATGAAAAAGTAGATTTGGTGGGACCTAAAAGAACAATAAAAGGTGTCAGAATTTTAGGACCTGCGAGAAAGGAAACGCAGGTTGAAATATCTTTGTCTGATGGATTTACATTGGGTATTAGTGACCTTCCTGTGAGAGATTCAGGAAAAACAGAAGGAACACCCGGTATTAAGTTAATCGGACCTAAAGGTGAGGTAGAGATAAATAAAGGTGTTATAGCTGCATCAAGACATATTCATATGCATACGTCAGATGCCAAAAAATATGGTCTCAAGGACAAAGATACAGTATCAGTAAAGGTCGGCGGTCCGAGAGGTCTTATTTTCGACAATGTATTGGTAAGGGTTAATGACGAATATTCATTAGACATGCATCTTGATGTTGAAGAGGGAAATGCGGCGGGACTTAAAAACGGGGATGAAGTAGAAGTAATATTAAAATAGATTAAATAAATACATTTAGTTCACATAATTAACATTATGTAAACTGATTCCGTTTTGAAGAAGCAGCAGCCTTCGAAATCTCATAATTTATAATGATATATCAAATTTAAACAGGGGAAAATATCTCCTGTTTTTTACATGCATATAAATTTAGATGCTTACTTATCTCGCGGATTTGATGAAAAATACACTTTTCTGTCGTCCGGGACAGGATGATTAACGGCACCTGTTTTTGTTGTTGACTATTGTTTTAAATGTAATGTTAATGGTATAATAAAAGTATTAAATATATGGAGGCATTATGGATTTTTTACCTATTAATATAGATGATATGAAAAAACGAGGATGGGAAGAATGCGATTTTGTTTTTGTTACAGGTGATGCATATGTTGATCATTCATCATTTGCTGCCAGTATTCTATCAAGGTTGTTGGAAAGATTCGGTTACAAGGTGGGAATTATTGCCCAGCCTGACTGGAGGGATTTATCTTCCTTTAAGGTTTTAGGAAAACCCAAATTGGCATTCCTTGTAAATTCCGGGAATATAGATTCAATGGTCAATCATTATACTACTTTTAAGAAAAAAAGGCATACCGACGCTTATTCGCCCGGCGGGAAAGCAAATCTTAGGCCTGACAGAGCCGTCACTGTGTATTCCAACAGAATAAGAGAGGCATACAAGGATGTGCCGATAATAATAGGAGGCATCGAAGCAAGCTTAAGAAGATTAAGCCATTATGATTATTGGAGCAACAGTGTAAAAAGAACTGTATTATTGGATTCGGGAGCCGATATATTAGTGTACGGAATGGGCGAAAAAGCTATGATTGAAATTGCGGAAGCGTTGGAATCGGGAATTCCTGTTGAAGAAATTACATTCATCAACGGAACCGTATATAAAACAAAGGACAGGGAGCGCCCTTACAACCCCATATTTTTGCCTAGCTATAATGAAGTTGTGTCTTCTAAGCAAAAGTACGGAGAAAGCTTTAAAATACAATATGAAAATACCGACTCCAAGTCTGCAAAGACCTTGGTGGAGCAGTATGATACCGTATATGTGGTTCAAAATCCTCCCATGGATATATTGTCCGTACAGGAATTAGATGATGTTTATGACATGGACTATATGATGGATTATCATCCAATATATAAAAGTTCAGGCGGGATACCTGCGCTCAATGAAATAAAATTTAGCATAATAAGTGTAAGGGGATGTTTCGGGGGATGCAGCTTTTGCGCTCTTAATTTCCATCAGGGAAGAATAATACAAAGCAGAAGCCACGAATCAATATTAAATGAAGTAGATAAAATGAAAAACTGCAGAGACTTTAAAGGATATATTCATGATGTGGGAGGACCT
>ENA-UOOM01002213-UOOM01002213.1-fermentation-metagenome-genome-assembly--contig:-NODE-2213-length-16536-cov-6.853346_pt1 | contig 16536 bp, 14 predicted proteins | sample MGYA00245781_ERZ724031 | MGnify/ENA primary metagenome ERZ724031 (study PRJEB28704, sample SAMN03018317) | fermentation metagenome | biome: anthropogenic terrestrial biome; feature: soil; material... | reverse complement strand
TGAAGAGGTTGATGAAAACTCGGAAATAATTAAGGATTTTTATTATGTTCAAGATTCATTGTTTTTTCCCTATCAGTATACATTGAGCAAATTATTTCATTATGAAAAATTAATGTATAAAAATATGTCTGAAGAAAAATTTGAATACTTGGTTAAATACTTTAACATAGATAAAAATAAAGCATTGAACAAAATGTCAAAGGGACAAAAAAAGCAGGCAGCTTTTATTCTGTCAATAGCAGCACAGCCAAAGCTGTTATTGCTTGACGAAATTGTAGATGGTCTTGATGCGGTAATAAAAAGGAAGTTTTGGGATGTGCTTATAAAGGAAGTTATTGATAATGAAATGACTGTTATTATTTCTTCTCATGACCTGAAGGAATTAGATAATATATGCGACAAAGTCGGTATAATGCATAAAGGTAAGATTTTAAGAGAGGAAAACCTTGAAAAGATGAAAGAGGATATTAAAAGAGTTCAGTTTGCGGTGGAGGGTGAATTTGACCCTGAGCAGTTAAAAGAATTCAATATTCTGAAGGTTGTAAAAATAGGCAGCGTATTTATTTTAACTTTAACAGGAAACACGGATGATCTTAAGAAGTACTTGGAAGGTAAATATACTCTTCTATTGTTTGATAAGCTGTCAATGAGTCTTGAAGAAATATTTATAACAGAATTGGGAGGTGTAGGTTATGGAAAAGAAAAATAACTTTATGCCATTGCTGATATATTCAATTAAGGAAAAGAAAAATTGGGTACTTTTATCAACAGTTATAATTTTTCTTACAACACTTTTAATACCATATATTTTAAGGGTTGATGAAGAAGTATTTATAATTTTTGGTATAGTTGAATTGTTTATTTTGGTTTTTATTAACTGTTTAATTGATAACAGTTTTCTGCATAATGAATCAAAGTTAACTTATTACAAATCAAAGCCGCTTACATTAAGCAGGCAGATTATAATAAATATAGTAACAAATGCGATTTTTACGGTCTATTTGCTGGTTCTTATAGTTTTATCGGTGGCTTTTCAGGGATTGGACTATGAAATACTACGGGTTTTCAAGATGCTGATACCATGGCTGGCAGCAATCATATTGCTGGCATCTCTGTCATCAATATTGTCCGGCAATACCTTGATGGCAGGCACAATGACAATATTCAACTTTTGCTTGCCGCTGATTATTTTTCTGGTTACAATGTTTATATTTTCAATATTGGAAAATGTGGTAATAGGGTTTAGCGCAGACGGTTTAACCGATTATTTTATAAATAATATATACAGACTTGATTATTTGTATTTTACCATATATGTGGATAATAAACCGGTGGATTTAGTATACTTTCTTCTGCTTTCAATTATATTGATATTTATATCCATGCTGATGCGTAAATTAATAAAAAGAAGAAAAAACGAAAATACAGGGTTTATTGCATTCGATGGATTTAAATACTTTGTGGCAGTGCTTGCGTGCCTGATAATACCTGCATTATTTTCAATAAGCGTGTCACGATATACCGGCATGGCAAGCAGGTTGATTATTTCAGCTTTATTAGCGGTGCTGTCATACTATATAATAATTGCATTTATTGAAAAGTCGTTTAGAATATCAAGGTCTTCAATAAAGGTATTTGTTGTGAGCATGGCTATATTTGCTGTAGTAACCGGAACCACGGTAGCAGTTGCAAATCAATATAAGGACTTTATTCCTGAGCCGGAGGATGTTCAGATGGCATTTGTGGGCAATCAGCGCTGGTCGGTAACACAAATCGGAAGGTTTTTAAATGACAAATATCCGGATAAAAACATTGAATTTTCAGACTGGAAAAGAAACAGCAATATAATTACCTATGAAGATAAGGACAATATTGAAAATATTGCCGAGCTTCACAAGGAAATTTTAAAGGATCAAACATTTTATTATCAGTCGGAATATTACATGACGAACGATTTTGTAATAGCCTACTGGATGAAGGACGGAAGCACAATTATAAGAAATTATACATTGACTCAGGCAGATAAGTATACAAAAGAGCATGAGGCTAAAAATGAATCAGCAAACAAGATTATAAATTCCAAGGATTATAAAAAGCAGGATTTTTACTATCTCTACGATGAGAAATATTACAGCGGAAGAAATTTATATGTTAGGTTAAAGAATATAAATGATTATGGAACTGTTTTAGAAAACATAAGCTTAAATGATTTAAGGAATGCATTAACAAAAGATATAGACAATTTCCTTATTGGAAACAATAGTGCTTTTGAATTTCTTATGAATTATAACATGCATTATAAAAGAGATGCTACGCTTGATAAACAGGAATATTTGTTAGAAATATATGAAAAAGTTTCCGATGAGGATGAAAACTATTTAGATGAAATATATTTAAGTGATGAGTTTGTGAATACACTGAACTATCTGAAATAAATATTTTAACTGTTATAAATAAAATATCCGACAAAAATTAAAAGATTCTTCGTACTGAAGAATCTTTTAATTTTTGTGGACATTTCCTTTACCCTCAAAGAACCGGCAATAATAGTAAAGATGTGTACCTGCACCTTTAAATCTTAATATTTTGTCCTATTTTTTGTCCTGTTGCAATGGAAGGCAATTGAGGAGTATTTGCAATCATTACATTGTCATGGTACACTATTTTTACGGGATTGTTTTCGCTTTCCACTATTATGTTTCTTGCTTTCACATCGATTAGCTCAACAGATTTAACATTTTCAGCCGAAATTACAATGTCTCCAAGAACCACTACATTTTTAATATAAACATTTCCGTTTCCTACGGAATCCAATACATTTAAGTTTCCTACCACAACGGCACTGCTGTAGGCTTCATTGTAATTTGTAATATTAAAACTATATTCGATATTTTCATTATCAATTATTTCAAATATAATTTTAACTGCTTCCGCACGGGTTAATGCTTTTGAAGGCATGTATGTTTTGTCGGGATAGCCCAATATGTATCCTTTGTTGTAAACAGTGTTTACACTAACCTTAGCCCATTCCTGAATTGTATTGTAATCAGATAACAATGTAGCACCTTCGCCGTCAATATTTCCTGTTGTTATTGCACCAGCAACAACCTTTGCCACCTCTTCGCGTTTAATTGGGTTGTTTGGTCTGAACGTATTATTTTCATATCCTGAGAAAAATCCTGCAGCCACCGATTTTTGAATTTCCTTATAAAACCATTCATTTTCGTTAACATCTGCAAAGCTTAATTTTTTTGTTATTTCGATTTTCATAGCATTATTTAGGAGTTTTGAAAATTCAGCCCTTGTTATAGTTCTGTCCGGCCTGAATGTTCCGTCCTCATATCCGGATACAAAACCTAAACTAACCGCATTTTTAATCCATTCTTTTGCCCAATGACCCTCAATGTCCGAAAATACAGAGGATGTTTTTACTTCACTTTCAACTGATGGAGCATCAACATTTTCTGTTACTGTATCTTTCGTATTATCAACATTTTCCAAATCGGAATTTTCCATGTTTTCTACACCGGAATTTTCGATATTTTCAATATTTTCTGAATTATTGATTTCAGTATCGTCGACAATATCATCAAGAATACCGGCGTAAGCCACCGTATTCATATTGATTGTCAATACAGCACAAAGCCCAAAGGCTGCTAATTTTTTTATTATGTTTTTCATAGTACCTCCTTCTCTAATATATTAGACATAATCCTCAGAGGATTTGTTCCATATATTTGGGGACATTCCTCTTTACCGAAAAGACTCACCCTATAGCAGAGGTGTGTCCCCTTACCGCAGGTGATTACAGCTTTTGTTTATTCTATAATTTTTACGGTTAAAAGTAAACAGGTAATAATAGACAAGCTTAACATTTAACATAGGACATAAGTATTGACTTATTTGCTAAAAATAAACTATAATAATAATAAATGAAAACAGGAATTGCTATGGACGAAATATATATGAAGGAAGCCTTAAAGGAAGCATACAAGGCATATGAAATAAATGAGGTGCCTATTGGCGCCGTAATAGTGCGAAACGGAGAAATTGTAGGCAGAGGCTTCAATCAGAAGGAGACATTAAAGGATGCCACTCTTCATTCCGAAATAACGGCCATAAAGGATGCATGCAATAATTTGGGAGGTTGGCGTCTTCCCGGCTGTACAATGTATGTAACCTTGGAGCCATGTCCTATGTGTGCAGGTGCAATAGTAAATGCAAGGATAGAAAGATTGGTAATCGGAACCAAGGATTTAAAAACAGGTGCATGCGGCTCTGTTTTAGATATTACAAATCACAACAAGTTAAATCATCAGCCGAAGGTTATATTTGGTGTATTGGAGGAAGAATGCTCCGATATATTAAAAGATTTTTTTGCACAGCTTCGAAAAAATAAATCAGGAGGATAAGATGGAAAGATACCCCTTGTTGGAAGTTAATTTAAAAAAATTATATAACAATACGAAAATTGTTACAAAATTATGCGATGATTACGGAATTAAAGTAGCAGGCATAATCAAGGGATTTGGAGGAATTGAAGAAGGAGCCGCGGAAATGGCAAAGGGAGGCTGCTGTCAAATAGGCAGTTCCAGAATTGAGCAGCTTAAAGCCGTTAAGAAGCGCGGATTAGAGGTGCCGTTGCTTTTGGTCAGAATTCCTATGATGTGTGAAATTAAAAACGTTATTAAATACAGCGACATATGCCTGGTATCAGAAAAAGAAACCTTGAACTTGTTAAACAAAGAATCCAAAAAACAAAATAAAAAATACGGCGTTGTGCTTATGTATGATTTGGGGGATTTAAGAGAAGGATTATTTTACAAAGAGGAGCTTGTCAAGTTAGCGGAATACGTTGAATATGAATTAAACAATTTATATCTTGAAGGTGTCGGTTCAAATTTAAGCTGCTACGGTTCGGTTGCCCCGACTGCCGAAAATTTAAGCCGATTGGCGGATGCCGCTGAGGAAATTGAAGAGAAATTAAACAGAAAGCTAAATATTGTATCCGGCGGAGGAACAACAACCCTGCCGCTTTTGGTAAGAGGCGGAGTTCCAAAAAAAATAAATCATCTTCGAATAGGTGAAGGAATTAATAATGCACAGGATTTGCCGCTTTACTGGGATACCGATATTGAAGGATTAGATACTGATGTGTTTATTTTAAAAGCTCAAATAATTGAGCTTAATGAAAAGCCTACTTACCCCATCGGTGAGCTTATGGTAAATGCTTTTGGGGACCTGACTCATTACGAGGACAGAGGAATAAGAAAAAGAGCAATCGCGGCATTGGGAAATCAGGATTTAGGAGATTCATCAAGATTGATTCCCAAGGATAAGGATATGATAGTATTGGGAGCCAGCAGCGACCACACTATATTGGATATTCATGACTGCAGGAAAGTATATAAGTTAGGTGATATAGTGGAGTTCAATGTTTTGTACCAGGCAATGCTGATGACATCGTTGTCTGATTATGTACATAAAAAAATAATTAAATATTAAATTAATGTTTATAAGGAGGTTGAAGCAATGCCTATAATACAGGTGGAAATGCTTAAAGGAAGAACAATCGAACAAAAAAGAGAAATGGTTAGGGAAGTGACGGAAGCTGTAGCAAAAACAGCTAAATGTCCAAAGGAAAGTGTAAGAATTATAATAAGAGAAATGGAGTTTGAAAATTTCTCGGAAGGCGGAGTTCTTAGAATCGATAAATAGGTATTCGGACACACTTTTACTATATGGTTAGTTTTTGCGGGAAAAATTATGTTCCACTTCTTAAGTGGGAGTATGTCACCTATAAAGCCGTTGGAATATCAGCGGTTTTATTTTAGTTAAAGCATGAATTAAGATTTTCTTCTGAAGGATTCAAACAAAGGAAAAAGTACTGAAGCTACCAATCCACCTGCAAAGCCATTGTTGTACAAGTTGATTCCTCCATGAACAACACCAACATTCATTACCAAGCAAAGATGCAAAAATCCTGCAAAAACGCCTGCAAAAATACCATAATTTCCTGTAATCGGAGCTAAGGTTGTCCCGAACAATCCTGCAATTATAACAGGTGTCGATTGTATATCCCAAATGCCTGTAATTGCGCAGATAAATACTCCAACCATTACGGGAATGGAGTTTTTAGGGTGATTTCCAAATGCAGAGAAGCCTGCAACAGTTATAATACCGCCTATAATGGGACCGTTTAGCAGTCCTCCCGCAAGATATGAAAAAATCATACCGATAAATCCCATTATACCCATGTTAATAAATGTAAGCCCGAATCCCGTTAATTGTGTATAGTCAGATATTAATTTCCCGGAAAATTTTAATAATTTTCCATATCCCTTAAATGAATTATTGTTTATTATAAATCCAATTGCAATTAGTAATATGAAATAAATCAGTAGAAATATCCTAAAGAACATATCATACTCACTTGAAAGGATGAGCTGCTTTTCTATGACAATACCATAGCTCTTCATTATTGAATATATTATAGTTCCCAGGACGCCGGCAGTTAAACCTACATTGTATAAATTATTGCCGCCGTGAAGTTTTGACATATTGGAAGATAAAGGTGTAATCACAAAGCCTGTTACAACTCCAATCATCATTCCTAAGGGTATTCCCGCATATAACGGCAAGCCTGCAGAAAATGCTATTTGGCTGACAGCGGGACTGAGGCAGGTTGAAAATATGATTGTGACAATTATGTTATTATATGGAATGTTGTGGTATTTTACATACAAGAATCCGCCTAAATATATCGGCAGTATATTAAAAATTGTCTTTCCAAAAAAGGAAAAGCCTGTGACGGTTAAAATAGCGGCTATAACCGAGCCTGTAATTCGCATTTCCAACTTATATATAATAAAAATATTTATCAATGAAATAATGGAAACATTCAATAAGGAAGCACCAAGACCTCCAACCTCTAAATAATCGGTAAGCAGAACATCGGGTGAAATAACTATATTATAAATACCTGAAAAAATATTCCCGGGAGTGTCAAAAATAAATGCAAGAATCAAAAAACATAAAGGCAATATTGAAAGCAATAACAATATGGCATGTCTTTCCAATGTAATTTCAGCATCATTTGATTTATTTTGCTGCATATAATTCCTCCGATTGGTTGCAAGAATCAATTAAAGTATACGGTATTTTAACATAAGGTCTGCTGATGTTCAATATAAAATATTTAGTATTTAAAAATGCTTAAATTTGGTATATAATTATTCTACAAAAAGTTATAGAGGAGAACATATGAAACTGATATCTTGGAATGTTAACGGATTGAGAGCTGCAGTAAATAAAGGATTCGTTGATATATTTAAAGAGCTTGATGCTGATATTTTTTGTCTGCAGGAAACAAAGCTGCAGGAAGGGCAAATAGAATTAAATTTGGACGGATATTACGATTACTGGAATTATGCGGAAAAGAAAGGTTATTCGGGAACGGCAGTATTTACGAAGCATAAACCTTTATCAGTAACTTATGGATTGGATATTGAGGAGCATGACAAAGAGGGAAGGGTAATAACCCTAAATTATGAGGACTTTTTCTTGGTTAATGTTTATACTCCCAATTCTAAAAGGGAATTGCTGAGACTTGACTATAGAATGGTGTGGGAAGATGATTTCAGGAAATATCTTCTTAATTTAAGCGAAAATAAGCCTGTAATAGTATGCGGTGATTTAAATGTGGCACACAAGGAAATTGATTTAAAAAATCCTAAGACAAACAGAAAAAATGCAGGATTTACCGATGAAGAAAGAGATAAGATGACAGAGCTTTTAAATTCGGGATTTATAGATACCTTCAGATATTTTTATCCTGACAAGGAAGATGCATACAGCTGGTGGTCTAATTTCGGAAAAGCAAGAGAAAGGAACGTAGGCTGGAGAATTGATTATTTTATCACTTCGTCATCATTTGAAAGCAAATTAAAAGATGCTCTTATTTATCCGGAAATTCTTGGCAGCGACCACTGTCCTGTTGCATTAATCACAAAATAGAAGAACTTTGTGGACGAACCTTGCAGCTACAATAGTAGAGGTGTGTCCCCCCGCCGCTGATGCCACTCAAAGGTCCGTCCCTGGAATTCAGATAAATTATGTATTGATTAATAGGGTTTCTTAAGTTATAATAATCATAATTAAATATAAACTGCATCAATATAATGTGGATAATATGGTTCCTAAGTTTCTACCAAACAACCGTAAATTGTTTGACTATTGATACTATTATTCTATTGGTGCGAGTAGTTTAAGCTGTTCGCATTTTTTATTTAGCTTGGTGCAAGGTTTATATCACAATTAGGAGGATATAATGAAAAAAATTTTAAGCATCGTCTTGGTACTGGTATTGGCACTTTCATTGCTGACTGCATGTGGTCCTGACGGACAACCTGCTTCTGAAAGTCCGGAATCGGGACAAAACGGAGAAAAACCTTCGGATGGAGGACTTTTTCCTGCAATAGAAAAAGAAAATATTAAAGTCGGAGTAATTCATATTGGGAATCCTGCAGACGGTTCAGGTTATACCTACGCACACGATCAGGGAATAGTGGAAATGCAGAAGACCCTTGGACTTAGTGACAGTCAGATAATTCGTAAAAACAATGTAAATGATACAGACCCGACAGAAACCGAAGCAGCAATCCTTGAATGTATTGAAGAAGGAGCAAACATCATTTTTGGTACAAGCTGGGGTTATATGGATACAATGGAAGCATTGGCAGAGGAATATCCTGAAGTTATTTTTTCACATGGTTCAGGTTATAAAAGCAATGATAAGAACTTTAACAACTATTTCGGAAGAATTTATCAGGCAAGATATTTAACAGGAATTGCAGCCGGATTAAAAACAAAAAGTAACATAGTGGGATACGTGGCAGCAATGGGTAAAGATAATTCAGAGGTAACGGGAGGACTTAATGCATTTGCAATGGGAGTATATTCTGTTAACCCCGATGCAAAAGTTTATGTAAAAGTTACTAACAGCTGGTATTCACCTGAAGAAGAAACTAATGCGGCAAAAGCATTGTTGGCTGAAGGCTGCGACGTAATAGCACAGCACTGTGATACTCCTAACCCTCAGTTGGAAGCAGAGAAGGCAGGTGCTTTCGGCATAGGCTATAACTCAGATATGTCTAAGGATGCCCCGAAGGCTACTATAACATCAGCAATATGGAACTGGGGTGCTTACTACACATGGGCCGTTGAACAGGTTATAGACGGAACATGGAACAATGAAAACTATTACGGCGGTATGAAGGAAGGAATGATTGCAATTTCACCGATAAATGAAGGTATTGCCGCAGAAGGCACCGCAGAAAAAATTGCGGAAGCGGAAAAAGCCATAATGGACGGAACCTTCAATGTATTTGACGGGATAATTGAAACAAACGACGGCTCAACAGTGGGAGAAGAAGGCAAGACATTGAGTGATGGAGATATTACCGGCGGAATCAACTGGTATTTTAAAACAGTAGAGGAAAAATAATTTTTAGGGGTTGGTTATCCGACCCCTGTTTATGCCCTAACCCCATTTTCCCGAGTCTCTTTTCGGGAAAATGGATGGTAGGTCAAACGCAACGAGTTCTCAATTTATGCTGCGTAAGAAGCAAATAAATTGGTGAATTCCCCTGCGATTTAATAAAAGATACATCTTATAGGAGTTTTTATGCTAAAAGCAAATGAAACAAATTATGCTATAGAACTTAAGGGTATTACAAAATCCTTCGGAAAAGTAATTGCAAACGAAAATGTAAATCTCAGCATTAAATACGGTGAAATTCTTGCTTTGCTTGGAGAGAACGGCTCCGGGAAAACAACATTGATGAATATTTTATCCGGCATTTATTATGCTGATGAAGGTACAATATCAATTGACGGTGAATTAGCTTCCATAACAAATCCAAATGAAGCAATAAACTTGGGTATAGGAATGATTCATCAGCATTTTAAATTGGTTGAAGTATTCAGTGCAATGGATAATATCCTATTAGGTACAAAAGGAAAATATTCAAAAAGAATAGTCCAAAAAGAAAAAATATTGGAAATGAGCAATAAATTCGGTCTTGAGATAGAGCCTGACAAAAAGATATACAATATGTCCGTAAGTGAGAAGCAGACTGTCGAAATAATGAAGGTACTGTACAGAGGCGCAAAAATATTAATTTTGGATGAGCCCACTTCAGTTCTCACCCCTCAGGAAACAGAAAAACTTTTTTTAATATTGCGTAGAATGAAAGAACAGGGAAATGCAATCATAATTATTACTCATAAACTTCATGAAGTTTTATCCATCAGTGACAGAGTTGCAATACTGCGAAAGGGACAAGTTATTGACATGGTCAATACATCCGAAACAAATGAGAAACAGCTTACGGAATTAATGGTTGGAAGACCTATCAATCTTAAAATCAATCGTCCCGAAACCAAGAACAGAAAAACTATTTTAAATGTTGTGGATCTTTCTGTTGTAAATGAGGATGGTACAACAGGATTAAGCAATATTAATTTTAAGTTGAAAAGCGGAGAAATATTAGGTGTTGCAGGAGTTGCGGGGAGCGGACAAAAAGAATTGTGCGAAACAATCGCAGGCTTGATGGATGCAAGAACAGGAGCTGTTTTATACAACAAAGAAAATATAGTAGGGAAAACTCCCGATGAAATTATAAATTTAGGAATAAGCATGAGCTTCGTTCCGGAGGACAGATTGGGTATGGGGTTAGTAGGCTCCATGGACATGGTGAACAACATGATGCTTAAATCCTACAAAAATGGTAAGGGATTTATGATAGATAAAAAACCGGCAAGGAATTTAGCCGAGAGCCTGGTTGAAAAGTTAAATATCGTAACTCAAGGCGTCGATACCCCCGTAAGAATGATGTCCGGAGGAAATGTTCAGAAGGTTTTGCTGGGAAGAGAAATTGAATCAGAGCCGAATGTTCTTATTACTGCATATCCCGTGAGAGGCCTTGATATTAATTCTTCTTACGTTATTTATGATTTGCTGAATGAACAGAAGCAAAAGGGCGTAGCAATACTGTTTATAGGTGAGGACCTGGATGTTCTTTTGGAGCTGTCTGACCGCATTATGGTATTATGTCACGGTGAATTAATGGGAATTGTGAATGCAAAAGACACCACAAAGGAAGAAATAGGTCTGATGATGGCCGGAAGAAAAATGAAAGGAGTTGATTTGGATGAATAATGCAAACAGAAGTACAAAGACTCCTTTTTTGAGGACTGTGAAAATATCCGAGCGTTCAGGCAAGGATACAATAAAAATAAGGATTGCCGCTTTCATATTGGCATTAGCTGCAGGAGGCTTATTTATTTTATTAATAGGGTATAATCCTCTTGAAATATATGGGATGATTGTTTCGGGAGCATTCCGAAGCAAAATGGCATTTCAGGCAACGGTTAAATTTATGATTCCGTTGTTAATGTCATCCTTGGGAGTAACACTTGCCTTTAAAATGAAATTTTGGAATATAGGGGCAGAGGGTCAGATAATTGCGGGTGCCGTATGTGCTTCCTACTTTGCTTTATTTCACAGCAATTGGCCTCATTTTCTATTGCTTGTGGCAATGTTCGCCGCAGGATTTGCAGGCGGAGGTCTGTGGGGGTTCATACCTGCATATTTTAAGTCAAAGTTTAATACTAATGAAACTCTTTTTACATTGATGCTAAACTATATAGCTCTTCACATTATTGACTATCTTCGGGACGGTCCCTGGAAGGACCCGGATTCTTCAGGCTTTCCCAAAATAGCAAGATTTACTGCAAATGCTCAGATTGACAAGGTCTTAGGGGTGCAGTTCGGTTGGATTATTGCCCTTTTATTGGTATTGCTGATATTTATTTATATTAAATATACAAAACAGGGATATGAAATAAGTGTGGTCGGTGAAAGTAAGTCTACGGCAAATTATGCGGGAATGAATGTTAAAAGGATAATGCTGAGGACTATGATTTTAAGCGGCGGTATTTGCGGGATTACAGGCGTGATACAAGCTGCAGGCTCAGATATGACACTTGCCTCTTCTGTAGCGGGAGGTGTAGGTTTTACGGCTATAATTGTTTCCTGGCTTGCATATTTAAATCCTTTCGGAATATTATTGGTTTCATTTTTGTTCAGTATTTTGCAAAAGGGCAGCAGTGTAATGCAGTCAGCTTACGGATTATCAACATATTCCGCCAATGTGCTTCAGGGAATAATACTGTTCTTTATTTTAGGATGTGAATTTTTCATAAGATACAAATTTACACTGTACAGGAAGGGAGAGCAAAAACAATGAATATGTTTGTTAAGTTTCTTATAGCGTCGGTATTTGCGGGAACTCCATTGTTATTTGGTACAGTAGGCGAAATCATGAATGAAAAGGCAGGGCATTTAAACCTTGGAGTTGAAGGTATGATGGCTATGGGTGCATGTGCGGGATTTATGGCTGGATTTTTCAGCGACAGTCTTATTATTGCTCTTTTGGCAGCTTTCGGGGCAGGTCTGCTGGGCGCTCTTATTTATGCTGTTTTAACAATTACATTTATGGCAGATCAAAATGTTACCGGTCTTACACTTACAATATTCGGAGTTGGCATATCAAATTTTGTGGGAGAATTTATGCTTGTGCATTCATCTTCAAACACATTGAAGCTGCCTGAGCAAATAGCCGCACAAATAAGTAATGTGAATATTCCGGCTCTCAGCAGCATTTCTGTTATAGGACCGCTATTGTTTCAATATAATATTTTCGTGTATTTAGGGGTAGTGGTTGCCGTTATATGCGGACTATATTTAAACCGCACAAAGACAGGACTGAATGTAAGAGCTATCGGAGAAAATCCGGCATCAGCAGATGCAGCGGGAATTAAGGTAACAAAGTTAAAATATATCAATGTTCTTCTTGGCGGCGGTATTTGCGGCATAGGCGGCGCTTACTGCTCCATGATAATCAACGGCGGTGTGTGGATGAATAATCCCGTAAACGGTCAGGGGTGGATTTCGGTAGCCCTTGTTATATTTGCAGCATGGAGTCCTTTCAGGGCAATTTTAGGCTCATTTATATTCGGAGCATTTAATATTTTAAAATATTATTTTCCAAAAACAATTATTACAATCCCGAATGCGTTTTATGATATGCTTCCGTTTGTTATTACAGCATTGGTACTGATTGTTACTTCAATCAGAAAATCAAAGGAAAACTCACAGCCGGCAAGCTGCGGAATTAATTATTTCAGAGAAGAAAGATGACCTAACCCCATTTCTTAGAGTCCCTTTTCTAAGAAATGGGGTTAGGTCATTCACAACGAATTCCCAATTTATGCGACGTAAGGAGCAAATAAATTGGTGAATGAGACTGCGAGATAAGAAATTCCCGGAATCCAAAGGTATGTCCCTAAGATTTCGGGAATTTTATTTCTTTATTTTAATATAATAATGTATAATACTTTGCTAAAGTTAAAAACTACTTGAAAGGGAGGTATTATGAAAAGAATATTATTTATGGTTTTACTGTCATTTTTATTATTGATAGGATGCGGGAATGTAAATGATGTTACAGAAATCGAAGCTGTAAATTTACAAAACGGTGATAATATTATAATCCCCATTGACAGCAGAGATGCAGATATAATTTTAGAAGCAATAAATAAAAAGGTTAAGACGGATGAAGATATATCATCTTTATTAAATTATGAAATTACACTTAAGAAAAACAATGAACAAGAAGCTTACAAAATTTATTTTGATTTAGAAAATCAGGCTGCATATCTTGCTAAGGATGATAAATTATATAAGATTAAGGATAATGCCGCAAAGAAGTTGCTTTTAAGCGATGTTTTTTCGTATGTATATGTTGATGCAACAATTTATGATTCTTATGTAGATATAAACGGAAAAAAAATAAGTCCCTACATAGAATATAGCTGGAACAGCAAAAATATTAACGGTCATTTTGTAAGCAGTGCGGGAACATTGACGGGAAAATATGAGAAAAACAGCAAAATACCCGTATCACAGTCTGAATTGATCGATGTTAAATATGAAAAACAGCCTGACAATCAATCAATAAAGGTTTATTCCGAAGGAAACTTAATTAATTCAGGAACAAATATAAAAGATGTTTTAAGCAATATAAAATATGACGGCGAATACTTGGTTGAATGTCACGGTCAGTGGCACCTAAAGGAAGGTTCAAGATTTTACGGCAATCAAACACTGAAATTTAATGCATTGATTGACAGACCTGCAGACATTAACATTATTACGAGAGAAAATTACCCGGGTAATATTTTGTTGATTTCTGTCGAAAACCTGAATGAAGACGAAGATGTAACAATAACCACGGATGCAGTAAAAATTGACAATGATATTTATGCTTATAAGGATAAAAATTATTATATATTTCCCATTGACCTGTATGCAAAGCCCGGAGAATATAAGGTTTCAGCTGTCATAAACAAGGGAAGGTCCAATGAATATACGGTTGAAAAAACGTTGACTGTAGCTGACAAAAGCTTTAAAACACAGTATCTTACCGTAAGTGAAGAAATGAATGAAACCAATAATGATAATGCGGCAATTTTTGAATTTGCACAGCTTGTTAAGCCTGCAAGAACAGAATCAGCAAAGGAAAAACTTTGGGAAGGTACATTTATTATGCCTGTAGAAGGTGAGCTGACTACGGACTTTGCGGAAATCAGGTATGTAAACAACGAGCTTTCTTCTTCAAGACACTCGGGTCTTGATTTGGCAGCACCCACAGGAACTCCGGTCAAAGCACCCAATAACGGCATAGTGACATTTTCCATGGAGGGGCTTCTTTCTCCCGGCAATACGGCTGTCATTGACCATGGAATGGGAATTTTTACTTCCTATTACCACTTAAATACAATCAATGTAGAAAAAGGCGATGAGGTTAAAAAAGGAGATATAATCGGAACCGTAGGCACCACAGGATTTTCAACGGGACCCCACTTGCATTATGCGGTAAGCATTTATAATACATATGTAAATCCATATCAGACCTTAAGTGGTATAATTGATTAAAAAATGTTTACCTTATTTGAATTGTGGTATATAATTAATATAGTCTTTAAGGAGGTAGTCATGGAATATATAGGATATGCCTGGCTTGGAACAGTGATTGCTTGTGTAATAATTGAAGCTATGACCGTCAGCTTAACGTCAATATGGTTTGCCATCGGTGCAATTGCAGCATGGCTGATTTATTTGACCGGATTGGGGTTAGAAGTGCAAATTGTGATTTTTTTGTTGGTTTCTATATTATGCCTTATATTTACCAGACCGATAGCAATGGAGAAATTAAAGGTCGGAAGAGTTAAAACTAATGCTGAGTCATTAATAGGGCAATCCTGTAAGGTTGAATCAACAATTGATAATATAAACAATACAGGTACAGTAAATGTCAGAGGGCAAATATGGACTGCAAGGTCTGCCGATGACCGGGTAATTGAAAAGGATGAAATTGTGGAAATAAAAGAAATTATAGGTGTTAAACTTATAGTTCAAAAAAAATAATGGGAGGTTATTATGGAGTTTATTGGTTTTATAATATTATTTATAATTATAGCGGTTTTAATCGCAACAAATATCAGGATTGTTCCTCAAGCAAATGCTTATGTTGTAGAGCGCCTTGGGGCTTATCAAGCAACCTGGGGTGTGGGAGTTCATGTTAAAGTTCCTTTAATTGATAAAATTGCAAAAAAGGTTGTATTGAAAGAACAGGTTATTGATTTTCCCCCGCAGCCTGTAATCACAAAAGACAATGTAACAATGCAGATAGACACGGTAATATTTTTTCAAATAACCGATCCTAAGTTTTACGCTTATGGAGTTGACAGACCAATGTTGGCAATAGAAAATTTGTCAGCAACAACTTTAAGAAATATAATCGGTGATTTAGAGCTTGATGAAACATTGACTTCAAGAGAAATCATAAATTCAAAAATGCGGATTGTATTGGACGAGGCAACCGACCCCTGGGGTATTAAGATAAATCGTGTTGAAGTAAAAAATATTATACCGCCTAAAGAAATTCAAAATGCCATGGAAAAACAAATGAAGGCGGAAAGAGAAAAAAGAGAGTCCATACTTATTGCAGAGGGACAAAAGAATGCTGCAATATTAGTATCACAAGGTAAGAAGGAATCCTTGATACTTGAGGCGGAAGCAGAAAAACAAGCGGCTATTTTAAGAGCAGAGGCTAAAAAGGAAGCTTCCATCAGAGAGGCGGAAGGTGAGGCGGAAGCAATTTTAAGCATTCAGAAGGCAACCGCCGAAGGTTTAAAAATGATTAAGGATGTTGAGCTTAACAAGGAAGTTCTTACATTTAAGAGTTTTGAATCCTTTGAAAAAGCAGCAAACGGTCAGGCAACCAAGATAATAATACCTTCGGAAATTCAGGGTCTTGCAGGACTTTCAAAAGCACTGTCCGAAACTTTAAAGCAATAAAAAATGCGCCTTTAGCGCAATTTAAGTCATTCTGAGCGGCAAAGGACCCG
>ENA-UOOM01002212-UOOM01002212.1-fermentation-metagenome-genome-assembly--contig:-NODE-2212-length-16537-cov-14.622012_pt1 | contig 16537 bp, 12 predicted proteins | sample MGYA00245781_ERZ724031 | MGnify/ENA primary metagenome ERZ724031 (study PRJEB28704, sample SAMN03018317) | fermentation metagenome | biome: anthropogenic terrestrial biome; feature: soil... | reverse complement strand
TTAGAAGCTTTGAGATCCTGAACTTGGATCCATAGTCACTTCTTTAGTAGTTAAAGTATTCCCACTCTTATCATAGACTGTTATAAGTGCATGATCAGGGTAATACTTAAATGCATCTTTACTTGCAACTTTTAGGTTTCCTTGTGAACTTACAGTTTTAGGCACTATGATTCCATGATTAAGATTGCTTCCATCACGACTGTATAATACACTTATTTGTAAGTTTTCACCAGCATGTTCAGTTCCAATGTTTACAGTACAATAAGTTTTAGCAGATAATGAACTTGCAGTACTGAAAGTACCACTTAATATTTCATAATTATTCACATTATCATTAACATTATTTTGCACAGTATTCTCCACATTATTATCATTACGGTTCATACCGAAAAATGAGTAGAAATTATCCATGAAATTATAAGTTGCACCTAAATTAGCAGTACTTGTTCCAATGAAATTATAAGTACTACTAGAATCTGATTGCCAGGAATATGGATTAAATTCACTTGGTGGAATATACATTATTTCTGCAAGACCTTCATCAAGTAGGATTTGATTTAAGTTTTTACCATCAACTATAACAACTGCTAAAGTACGACCATACTTATCCTTATTCTTATCATCATCAATGTCTAAACTAACAGTTTGACCTAGACATAATTTTTTAACAAAATTCTTGGAAGTATTGTATCCTTCAACTCCACGTTCAGGTGTGTTAACTCCAACAAATCGGACTTTCCCAACACCAGAAACATATATAGTGTCTCCGTCAACTACTTTAGTACAAGTACCACTTACTTCACTATTACAATCAGTATCTGAGTATTGACTTAGAATATCAGAAACACTCATACTTGAATATTTACTTTCAGGTATTGTATGTGAAAATCCTGTACCTTTATAATAATAAGCACTAACAGTAGATAAAGCACTAACCGCCACAATCATTATAATTAATATTGCAAGAATATACTTTTTTTCAATTTTTATTATCTTTATCCCCCCTTTAAGAATTAATTATGTATATGATTAAGTATATTCTTTTAAGTGTAATATAAACTTTTTTAAATCTTTCTACTTCAAAAAGTAAATTATAGTCTTAAGTATAAAACTATTAAAATAATTAAAAACAAAACTATTAACTAATTACTAATGATTTAATTATGGGAGTTTTGATAATTTTGCGCATATGCCTTTATGGATCAGGGACTAATAAAATTAATAAGGAATATAAGGATAAAGGTTATCTTTTAGGTGAGGAAATAGCTAAAAGGGGACATACTTTAGTTTTTGGTGCTGGAGATGATGGTATGATGGGTGCTGTATCTCATGGAGTGAAAGATAATAATCAAGAAATTATAGGTATTGCACCAGATTGGATGGAAGATTTTGAGGGAATGAATAATAATTGCACCTGTAAAGTATTAACTAATAGTATGCAGGAACGGAAGAAATTATTCTTTGAAGACTCTGATGCATTCATAATAGTGCCTGGTGGTTTAGGTACATTAGATGAATTTTTTGAAATCTTAACTTTAAAGAAATTAAAAAAACATGATAAACCTATCATAATTTATAATATAAACAATTATTACAATACTTTATTTGAAATGTTAGATTTTATGGTGAGTGAAGGAACCATAAATCAAGATAATCTTAATTTATACCAAGTAAGTACTACTGTTAAAGAAACTCTTGATTTAATAGAAAAAACTTTGTAATCTTAGAGGGGGGGATTTTTGCATGGTTGAAGATGAGGATGAATCATTACAAAATAGTTTAAATGAGTTTAAAAATGTTTTAGAGCTTAATTTAACTGATAATGAAGAGGAAAATCGGAAGTTTTTAATAGGTAAGATAAAGGAATTAGATGAAAAACCTTATAATGAATTGAAAAGGGGTCAAATTGATTTAATTAGTAAATATTTCCGTTATGAAAAAGGTAAATTTCCTGCACCACCATGGTTAATGTATCCTACATATTCAAGTTTCACTATAGGTTGGAGGATGGGTTCTGGGGAAAATTATAGGACTAATTTTTTCATGGCCTTAAGAGATCAAGAAGAGTTTGATAAATATTTCCCTAAACCTCCTAATTGGAGATTTACACGTATAGAAGAATTCTCACCTAATATTCAAGAATTAAAAAGTTTACCCTTGTTTGGGGATTGTTGGAATAAATATGGAAAACCTTTATACACTTTAAAAGGATTAGAAGAGGATTACTACTTAGATGATAATATTAATATTTGGGATAAAATAAGTTTAAGTGATGATTTATTTGTCATTAAAAAGGACTTAATACATAGCACAGAATATGGTTTTCATTATAATTCTTTTAAATTTACTTCAATAGCTCATGGTTTATTAGCTTCTAAAATTTTATATTTTAATAATCATGTGGATATTAGAAGTTCTTATGATGAATTGAAAGATTTAAATATTGAATTTTCCCAAGAAGAAGAGGAAATTTGGGAAAAAATCCAGTATACTGTTTTTTTAAATGTATTATACTATAGTGCTATGAGTAATGAATCCTTGAAAAATAAATTATTTAATACCAAAAATAAAGTTTTAGCATATTTTCCAGGATATGATGATCCTATTTTAGGTGTTTATTTTGATGGTGAAGAGTCTGTTGGTGACAATTTAATTGGTTTTGCTTTAATGGAAGTTAGATATGAACTTATGAAATTGTATGAACACGTAGATTTAATAGATTGGGAATACACTAATTTTATAGAAAAATGTAACTTTTATATTTTTAATCCTTATGATAATGAAAAGGATAGTATTAATTTAAGTGATGAACAGTCACCTGAATATAAAATTTATGAAGCAACATATAATAATCTTAAATATTTAGTAAGGGATGTGGATTTAAGTCCTGAAATTGAGGATAAATATGTTAAAGGTGAAATTTTACAAGAGAAAGGTTTTACTGATGCAAGTTCTAAAATTGGGAAAATAACTGCAAGTCATAGGTTCTTAATATTATCTAATCAGATGAAAGATTTATCTAGTTTTGAACATGATACTGATTGGGGATTGTATACTGCAGCTAATGATAGTAAATTTAAAGTTTTAGATGTTTACGAGTATAATGGTAAAACTCAAATTACTTTACTTCATTTATTAGACTTATGGGAGATTTTTAAGGATGATACAACTATAAATGAGGATGTTGTTGAATCTGCTAGGGAGAATTTCAGGAAATCTTTTAACATGGAACCTGTAAGTTCTCTTATGAGTGATACTTGGAAGGATCGTTGTAAATATCCTATTGGTTTAGATAATGATGGGAATTATTTTAAATTAGATGATTAAAGTTTTTATTTTATGTTTAATTTTTCTTTAAATAATTTTTTAATATTTTTTTTGGTTTCTTCACTGTAATATTGATTATATTCATCTGTATTTACTGTATACATTGCTAGTTCATAGATAATTTTATTTAATGATTTTCCTTTTTTTGTTAATTCATATTCTATATTTTTAGGATTTTCTGGATCTATATTTTTTATGATTAAGTTGTTGCATTCCATTTGTTTTAGGCATCTTGATTGGACTTTATTTGTTAATTTTGGTTTATTTTCTTTAAATTCATTAAAATGTTTTTTTCCAAACATCATATCTTTTACTATTTGTATTACCCATTTTTTTGTTATTAAATCTAGTGACATTTCTACTGGGCAGTACTTTATTGTTTTTTCTATGTTTGTCATGATTTTCCCTATTATTTTTTTTATTATTATTCATTATAATTTTTATAGTTTAAATTATTTTAGGTGTCTATTCTGTCACCTAAATTGTTTTATTTATTATTTTTTCTTGGTTATTTTCTTTATTTCACTTAGTATTTGTTTTAAGTATCTGTTTAGTCACTTTATCTTTATATATGTATTTTTACAAATTGAATTATAACAATAGTTAAAAAGAAAATGATTTAGTTTTTTAATTATTGTAAAAATTTAAAAAGAAAAATATTTAAAATATATCTTATATTTTTGGAGGAATTTAATATGGCTGTAAAAGCATATCTTAATATAATAATGAAAATAGATGAAGAAAACCGTCCGGCAGCAGCTAAAGTTTACAATACTTATCGTCAACCATTTTTAGATGATATTGAAGGTGCTTTAACTAAAGAATTATTAATTCGCGATGAGGATATTGAAGTTGTACATGGATTTGATAGTATGGAACATGCACAAGCATATCTTGAATCTGATTTATTTAAAACTAAAGTAGCTCCAGGTCTTAAACCTACTTGGGTAGCTGATCCTGATATCCGTTTTTATAGTGTTGCATAAGAAAATTAATTTTTTAAAAAATTTTATAAATCAAATTTTTTTTAAAACAATTAAATTCTAAATTTTGTATTATTTATTAAAAGTAATAGAAAGTATAAAATATTTTGAGGGGGGGGATAAATTTATTCTCTCTCATTATAATATATTTTTCTCAATTAATTATTTAATAATTTTGAGTAAATATTTTAAAAATAGTATTATCTTTTTAATTTTTATGTTTATTTTTTCTAGTTTTATTTCATTTTATTAAGCTTTTGGGTAATTCTTTTAATTTTTATGTTTTTTTTACTGGTAAAGTTTATATATTAAGGATTATAAACTACTATTTACTCAAGTATATTTTATAAAAATTAAATTAAACTTTAATATTTTTTTAGATACTATTTGAGCATAAGAGAATATAAAAAATAAAGAAAAAAAATTAAATAAAAAGCATGTTTTATAAAAAAATAAGTTTCTAATCCCAAAAAAAAAATTTATACAAAACCTATTTTTTTATAAAATACCTAAAATATTTAATCAAAAAAAATATTCGGATAAAAGTAAATCAAACAATCTAATTAAACCTCCTTAGTTTATTTAATAAATTTTTTTCATTATAATATATTCTCTAAAAAAAAGAATAATAGGATATGTGAAAAAATGAAAATTTATTCAAAAGAAAAAAACATTAGAGACCCTTCTGGTAAAAACTATCAAAAAAATAGTAAAGCTCCTGAAGTAAAAACCGGTACAATAACACAGCCCATTATAGATAATAAAGAAAATAATACATCCCCAAAAGATGAGGAATTAATAGTTTTTTACTAAACAAAAAAAAGGATTATTGATAATAATGTTTAAATATAATACTGAGCAAAAAATTGTAGAAGTTGCTGGACTCAAATGTGGTGGACAACCTGGAGAATATCCAACAGTACTTGCAGGTACAATCTTCTATGCTGGACACAAAATCATAAAAGATGAATTAACTGGAGAATTCGATAAGGATGCTGCAGAAAAACTAATTAAAGACATGGAAGAAATGGAAGATACAACAGGAAATCCATGTATAATACAATGTTTCGGTGCAACACCAGAAGCAATAGAAAAATATTTAGAATTCATCGGAGACATATCAGACAAACCATTCTTAATAGATTCAACAAGTGGAGAAGCAAGATCTGCAGGAGCACAATATGTGCAAGAAGCAGGATTAGTTGACCGTGCAATCTATAATTCCATAAATATGTCATTAGAACAAGAAGAACTAGATATACTAAAAGAAACTGATATTAATGCTTCAATTATTTTAGGATTTAACCCAATAGACTCTGGAGTAATGGGAAAAATTGATATTTGGGATAATGGTGGTTCACCAATGGAAAGAGGATTACTAGATCTAGCTAGTGAATGTGGAATAGAAAAGTTTTTCATGGACACTGCAGTAACCCCTATAACACAAGGTGGTGGAGATGCAGCAAGAGCAACATTTGCTGAAAAAGATAAATGGGGATACCCAGTAGGATCTGGAATCCATAACATTCCATCTGCATGGGACTGGTTACGTGACTTTAAAAAGAATGTTAGAAAAGAAGCTTTCCATGTATGTGATATTGGAGCAGACCTTTTACAAATTTGCGTAGGGGGAGATTTCTGCCTATTTGGACCTATAGAAAATTCCCTAGATTTATTCCCTGCAGCAGCAATGGCTGATTCAATGTTTGCAGAAGCAGGAGCACAATTAGGAACTGAACCTGTGGAAAACCATCCAATAAACAAACTATTCTAATAAATTATAAAATTTTTCTTCTTCTATTTTTCCTTTTTTAAATTCTTTTTTCAATATTTTTACTTAAATAAATTTTTCACTAAATCCTAGTTTTAAAGAAACAAAAGACTAAATAAATTAGTTAATAGGAAAGGAATGGAGAATTAAATATAAAAATATTTATATAAAAAAATACAATTCTATAATCATGATGTGTGAATGTAGATATTGTAGTTATATTTATCTTTCTGATGTTGGGGCTCCTGCTTTTGGTATTGAGCCTGGAACACTTCCTAAGGATTTCCCATTACAGAAATGTCCTTATTGTAACAGTCCGGTAAACATTTTTTATATTTGTTATGATAGATAAGGGAATTTTAATTTTTAACTTTTAACTATTTTTTTTACAATTATTGTTTAAAATTTATATTGATTAAATTCAGGTTATATTCGTAAATTTTAATTTTTTCATTTTTAAAATATTCAATCTTAAATTTTTTTTTATTTAATTTTTTTGGATGGGGGGAATTTTTGTTTTCCTATACTTTTTATGTCGTTATACCAATGTATAACGACAAGTATTTTTAGAGTAAAAAAAATACTCCTAAAACAAGGAAAATAATTTAGTACATATAGGGTAATTAGTGCCATTTCACTAATTTGTGAAGATTATGATTTTCAAAGGAATTTCCCAAAACATTTTTTTCTAGATCTAAAAAACACACTTTCGATTACAATTTTCCTTTCACTTCAAGAGGAGGAAATTTTAAAAAAAAGAAAAATAAAAAAATAATAAAATTTTTATCTTAAACAACCAATAGGTAAAATTTTAATACCATCACTACGAGTATATGCAAATTCACCACCAGTAATAATAGCTAAAAATTTAGGTTGACGCATATTCCTCTCATTAATTAAACTCTTTAATTTAAGTAAATTTTTAGAAGCCTTTTCAATCTCATTACTACCTAACTTAAATTCAATTAAAGCATAATCACCATTTTTTAAATGTAAAATACAATCAGATTCTAAACCATACCTATCATGATAATAAGAAACTCTACCCCCATTACTATGAGTATAAACACTTAAATCTCTAATACATAAGTTTTCAAAAATAAAACCAAAAGTATTCAAATCTTGAATTAAACTCTCAGGACTTAAATCTAATGCAGCAACAGCAATAGATGGATCAATGAATTCTTTTTTATGACTAGTTCTAATTGCAGTAGAAGATCGAATATTAGGTGACCACGCAGGAATATCTCTTATAACATATAATCTTTTTAATGCATCAATATAAGAATAATAAGTAGGTTTACTAATATCTTCATAATTAGCATTAATATCTTTTAATATTGTTGAATTTTTAGCTAGTGTAGAAATGTTACGTGCATATGATTCCAATATAATCCTAACTTTATTAGGATCACTTTTAACACCATTAACTTTAGAAACATCACTTTCACAAATATTGGTAAGATAAGATGATACAACAAATAATTGACCTTCTCTTGTTTTTAAGTTTAAACTTTCTGGCCATCCCCCACGGCAAGAAGCATAAATTAAATCTTCAATTGATAAATTTGATTTAATACCTTCAATATTTAAATCAGGATCTTTAAATAAATCTATTATTGAGATTTTTCCATTAGATTCATTACTTTCAAATAATGTCATTGGCCTCATAAGAAGCCTATGAATCCTTCCAGTACCGGAGTGATAAATTTCTGATTCATCAACACTTGTAGAACCTGTTAAAATGTATAATCCCTGTTCATGTAAATTATCTACACTATTTCTAACTGCATCCCATAAAACAGGTGCCATTTGCCATTCATCAATCAATCTTGGTTTTTCACCTTCTAGTAATAATGATGGTTTAATTTCTGCCATTTTTAAATAGTTTTTAGTTTTATCGGGATCTTGTAATTTAAGTATACTATTTGAATGTTGCTCTGCAGTTGTAGTTTTTCCACACCATTTAGGACCAATTATAAGGATTGCACCTATCATTTCTAAATATTTATCAATTTCTTCATCAATTAACCTTTTTAAATATTTATTCTCCATTTTTATCACTAATTAGAACTTATTAAGTAATATTTTTTTATCTTAATTATATTATACTTTACTACTTTGTGGTAATATACTTAACCATTTTGTGATATTTTATTTAACTACTTTGTGATAAAATTAGAATCTAGCTAGAGTATAAATTTAAATAATATATAAATAATGATTGTGGAATTTAAATTTTTCAATGCATAAGACTTAAATTTTTAAAAAGAGTAATTTAATATTTAAATAATTTAAAAAAATGGAATTATAGGGTTTATTTTAAACCCCATAGAATTTATTATTTATTTTTCTGTTATACTATTTATTATATAATTTACTGGGTTTCCTGGTTGGGTTGCATCCCAATTAGCATTTACATTGTCTTGTACTATAACAAATATTTCAACATTTTTATTTTTTACTTCTATATTGTATTGGTATGATACTGTGTCTGATCCTGTATCATCTAATTTTATTTCATTTACTGTCCAATTACCTATTTTAATATCTTTTGAACTTGAATGATAACTTGATGGTATTGCTCCAGAATCGTCTCGTATTGTGTACATTGTGTTATTCTTATCTTTAAAAGTCATTCCATGAGTATCTTGTGATTGTGAATCTGTTCTTTGTAAGTCATCTGAATGTTTGAATGTGAAATCTGCAAATTGCGTTTCAGTTACATCTGCTGCATATACACTAGTTAGTACACTGGTTATTAGTATTAGGCTTAGTAATATGATTCCTATTTTGGTTATTTTATTGCTCATCTATTTTTCACCATTTGATTTTTATAGAATATATAAATTTTTAGGTACTAATTCTTTAAAAAAATAAATAAGAAATTAGTGTAGTTATATCTATGTTTTATAGATTAAATACTTTACTATAAACAGTTCAAAAAATTAATAAATAATTATATAAACATTTAAACTTAAATTAATAAATTAAACTGTTGATATAAAATTAATTTATAAAAAAAGAAATATAAATTGAATTATTCTTAAGTAGTATTAGAATATTTTAAGTTTTTGATTAAAATCATGTATTTATATAAGTTGATGTATATGTACTTATACTATTTTAGTATTTTCTCACTTTTTTATAGGATCCTCCTCATATTTTTTGGATATTTAATTATTAAATCTTTGGTAAATAGTTTCATCTTATTAAAACTATTTTATATTATTACTTTATTTGTTACTATTAATACCATATTAATAATATTATTTATTTTATTAAAAGTATTATCTTAATAGTAGTAATATTTATTTTATTAAAAGTATTATCTTAATATTAGTATTATTTATTTTATTAAAAGTATTATTATAATAGTAGTAATACTTTTTATATTAAAATTATTACTTATTTAGTGGAGAAGTAATAGGGTGTATAAATTAAAAAATAATACTATTAGTATAATAAGTATTAATTTTTTGGATCTTATTAATTTTTAATACATACATTAAATTTTTAAGAAATCTAGTAAAATTAATACTAATAAGTTTTAAAGTATTATTTTTAAGGAGTAATCCTTTTTAGATATTTTGTATTACTAAAAATTCACTTTAAAATTAGTAATATTTTTTAAGTTAATAGTATTATTTTATAAAAGTAATACTTTTAAAATTAAGAATATTACTTTAAGAATTATAATACTTTTAATCAATTTAGTATTAATTAAAAAAGTAATATTTAATTCAAATTTTGTATTAAAGTAGTTCCTAGATACTAAAACAATACTTTAGTAAAAATGTTTATAAAATAGCAAACAATAAATTAGAGTTAAAATCTATAAAATTGGAGAAAATACTAAAAATAAGTAAGTACATATACATTAACTTAATGAAAAACACTAATTTAAGAAAAAAATTTAAAAATAAAAAAAATAAAAGATTAAAAAATACACTTAACTAGTAACAGTTATAGTAGTACTTGCACTAGAAGGTTCATATTGACTAGTACCAGAATAACTACATTCTGCACGATAATTTCCAGCATATAAATTAATTTCTAACTGATACTCACCATTAACATCAGTACTTGCCCAATAAACTTTACTTTGACCATTACTATTAGAAAGCTTAATAGCAATATGCTGACCAATTAAAGGAGATCCAGCATAATTAGTTAAAACTCCAGTAAAGTTCATATTAGCACCATAAGGTTCAACAAACTTATTAGCAACTAAAACAGTAGAGTTTTCAGATTTAGTAACAACAATATTCTTAACACCAGTACTTACACTTTGATAAATATTAGCTCCATCAAAAGATGCTTGAGCAGTATATTCACCAGGATATAAGTTAATTTCTAATTGATACTCCCCTTTATTATCAGTACTTGCCCAATAAACTTTACTTTGACCATTACTATTTGAAAGTTTAATAGCAATATGCTGACCAATGATTGGATTATTAAAAGCATCAACTAACTTTCCAGTTAAATTAGCTGCAACACCATAAACTTTAACTAAATCATTACATGTTAAAGTACATGAATTATTAACAAGTATAGTACTATTAATTGTTGTAGATTCAGAACCTGTACTGTAAGTAACAGTTATATTATTTAATCCATTAGTTTCAGGTAATAATATATTAACATTTGCGATTCCATTAGTCACATTAGAAGTATAATCTTTACCATCAACAGTTATTGTAACAGTTCCCGTATTCGGTAAATTACCATAAATATCAGACACATTTACTTCTACAGTAGTACTAGCTTTAGGAATACCAGTAATGCTTGGAACACTTATAGCATAATTATTAATGGGTAATGTGAAAGCTTTTAAACAAGCTACTTGGCCTGCTTTATATGAGTGTCCTGGTACTACATCAATATATTCTGCAAGATCATACCATGTTTTACCATCATAACTGAAATAACTTACACCAGAAATAATAGGTGTAATAGTGGTTTCATTTTCTTGGATTGGAATATTAGCTGAACTACTATTAGTTCTAATATTTAAATCAATTGCAAAGTTATCTCCTTCATTTAAAAAGATATCAGTATTTAAAGCAATAGTATGATATCCTTGTAGGCTGTAACCTGTTTGAGTATATACTAATTCATCATTTACATAAATGTAAGCTGTATAATCTGTATTTTCATTAAAATATGTACTGAAAGCTTTAAGATTATCATTTCCAGTACTATTATAATTTACACTATACCAAACATTATTAGTTCCAGTTACTAACCAATCTGTCATCATTACATAGTCATATTGGTAATTTTTATAATATTTATTCGTATTATTCAATACAAAAGTGAAACTATTAGTTTTACCTACTTGAGCAAACATAGTATCATAATAAGACACATAGAAGTATCCACCATCACCCCAACTGGTTCCCCAACTATTTTTAACTATAAATGCACCATCACCTGAAGGAGTGTTTCTAAAATTATATCTACTATAATTATCATCCCAACCTAAAATACATACTGCATGATTAGCTGAAGAGCTTCCAGTATAATAGTAAGTATTATGGTATAAAATTGATTCATCCATGTAAATTGAAGCCGCAACTGCCCCATAATTTAGTATAGCAGATTTTATAGCATTATTATCAGTGTAACTTGTACGTGTGAATGTTAAAATATCTTGAATATTGAAGATATTATTTAGAACACTAGAAACAGTAGTATAATCATTATAAGTTTCTGTTGATTCATTAATAGGTCCTAACCAACTAGCTAGATATCCATAAGCCATTTCAAAAGTTCCACCACTATTTGGAACATTATTATTGTATTCATAAATACTGTAAAGTGCCATTAAATTTTTCATATTAGATTCAGATAAGTCATAACTTGAATTAGTAGCTTTTAATAAACAAGATTCTAATGCAGCGTAAGTTGCAAAAGCCCAACAACTACCACTAGTTAATTGATTTTTAACAGAAGTAACTAAGTCATAATTTCTTAAATCATAAGAATCAGGTAATGTTCCATTGAATAATGTGTAATTTGCACTAATTGTTTGACTTACATTATTTGAAATGCTTACTATAGGACTGTCAGAATTGTAGAAATCAGCACCATAAACTGCTATATTTCCAGTATATTCATTATTTAAATCAGTATAATCATTATTTAAGAATGAAAAGACTGCTCCACCATAGACTGCAGTGCTATTTTCAAATTTGTTTTTTTCTAATTTTAAACTAGAGGCATTAATTACATAGAGTGCTCCACCATAAATAGCAACATTTGATTGGAAGTTAGTTTGGTATATGTTTAAATTAGAGTAAATATTGTAAATTGCACCACCATAATGGTATGCAGAATTACCTATGAAATTACAGTTTTCAATGTTTAAAGTATTGTTTAATTGAGCTATACCTCCACCTATTTGAGCCACACAATCAGTGAAATTAGTATTGCTTAAACTAATACCTGTTTTTATACTATAAATTCCACCACCAGTACTGTTTATGGAAACACAAGCATTGAAATTAGAGTCATCTATAATAAGATTACTGTTTTCAATTCCTATAGCTCCTCCCATTAAGGTAGATCCAGAATCATTAAAAATAGTACTTACTATTTGCATTGAACCTTCATTAAGGTATATACTTCCACCATAAGTTGCTACATTACCATTGAAATTAGAATTTTCTATTATAATCTTATTGTTTCTGATTCCATATATTGCTCCTCCCCATTTTGCAGAATTATCTGTGAAAGTTACATTATATAGTTCTAAGTTAGCATTACTGTTTAAAAAAATACTTCCTCCATTACTATAAGAATAACAATCATTTATGATTAAATTTTTCAAAATTAAAGTTGCATGGTTAACATTGAAAGTTCTGACGGAATCTAAACCATTTATTGTGTATCCGTTACCTTCGATTGTAACAGTTCTTCCAACACTTATACCATTAGTATAATAATTAATTTCATTATTACTTACTGTAATATTGCTAGTTAGGTAGACTATACTATTTTGGTTTATAGCATTACTTAAATCAGTGAATGTACTTATACTGGAACCAATATTTGTATTTGAGTTATTATTAGAACTTATTGTACTTGTATTTTCACTATTTGTTGATAATAATGTTGTATTATCATTATTACTTATTGCTTGAGTTTCAGAGTTTAGATTTATACTTGTTTGATTATTTGTAGTATTATTTATGTCTGCTGCTGATACTGTGCTTATACAAATTAAGCTGAATAAGATTAATGTAATAAGTATTGTTAACGTTTTATTTTTAGTATTCATTAATTTTTTTCCCTCCTTTTAGCATTTAACAATGTATTATTTTTTTGATTAAATTGTAAAAATTTTTTTAATCATTTATTGTATAAGTTTCTATTATTATTTATTTTTTACTATAAGATTTCCGCTTCTATTCAAGATTTTAAACATTTTAATTAAATTTTTTCATTAATTTTAGGGTTTAAATATTTTTTTTAATAATTTTGGATGTGGTTTTGTTTTATTTTTTGTTTCATGTGTTCATGGTCTGTGTGAATGTATTTGTCTGTGGTTTGACTGTTACTGTGTCCTGCTATAGTTTGTACTTCTGCTACTGTTAATATTTCTGCGTAGTGGCTTAGTGCTGTGTGTCTTAGGATGTGTACGCTTACATTTTTATAGTAATTTATTGGGCAGTCTATATTGTTTTTTTCTATTTGTTCATCTGTTAGTCGTGCATATTTTTTGACTATTTCTTGTACTGCTCTTTTCCCTATTCTTTTGTTGGAGTGATTTGTGAATAGTTCTTCTCTTGTTTTTTCTTGTTCTGCTTTGTTTCTTTGTATTATTTTGTGTTTTTTTCCTTTTTTGTTTTTTCTAAGTTTGCTTATTCTTTCAAAGATCATTTCGTTTATGTTTATTAAGGTGTCGTAGGTTATGAATGTTGTACGGTCTTTGTTTTCTCCTTTTGTTGTTTCTGCTCTTAGGTGTACTTCTATTATTTCGTTTCGATCTTCTGGTAGTGTGTATAATCCTTTGTTATTGAGTGGGGCTTGTATGTCTGTTTTGTTTAGGTTTACTAGTTCTTTTAATCGTATTCCTGAGTCTAAGAATGTTTTTACTATGGAGTAATCTCTTTTGTTTCCAGTTTCTTCGATTGTTCGGAGGTATAGTCTGGTTTGTTTTCGTGTGAGGCTTATTTTTTCGATTCTTTTTTTTGCTGTTTCTGGATCTTCGGTTTTAACTTCTATTATGTCTTTCATTTTTATGGGTTCGTGTTGTATTTCTTCTTGGACTTCTTCGGAGTTTATGAATTCTAGTATGTTCATCATGTAGGTTTTGACGGTTGTTCTTTTGTTTTTTCGTGTTTTTAGGCAGTGTCGTCTGTAGTGTTTGATTTGTTTTTTGACGTTTTTTGTGTTTAGTTCTGTTATTTGGTTTTGTTGGAGGTATTTTATGAATTGGTTGATGTTGAAGGTTTGTTTTTTTGTTGTTTCTGTGGTGAGGTTTTTTATTTCGGTTTTTTCTTCTATGTAGTCTTGGAGGTATTCTGGTAGGTTTTGTGTTTTTATCATGTTTTTCCCTTTTTGTAGGTTTTCGTATATTATTATATAAAATATACGTTCTCTTTATATATAAATTTTAATGTTGAAACCCCAAAATACGAAAATACAAAAACGATACAAGTACATATACCTCAACTCATAAAAATATACAAGTTTCTTAAAAAATAGAAATTTATGAAAAAAATCAGAGCATGGAAAATATTTAAAAAATTTATACAAAACCAAATAAGTATTAAAACAAAAATAAAAAATAAACATCCCAAAAAAAAGGATTAAATATTAAATTCAATCAAATAAGATGTACCCTCAGAAGGCAATAAAAATATAGAACCTTCAATCTGTTTAATTAAACTTTTCATAATTAAAAAACCAAAATCCTTAGGATCATCAAAATCAACATCTTCAGGTAACCCAATACCATTATCCCCAATAATTAATTTAATAATATCCCCATTAGTTTTTAAACTAATATTAATAATACCAGATTGATTATTAGGAAAAGCATAATTTAAACTATTATTTAAAATTTCAGAAATAATTAAACTTAAAGGAATAGCATTATCCATACTAACCTTAATATTATCTAAATTTAAATCCAAATCAATATCAAGATTATCATTATTTGCAAGTAAAAATCTTGCTTGCTCTTCAATATAATCTTTTAAATTAATATGAGCATAATCCTCAGATTGATAAAGTTTTTTATGGACAATAGCCATAGTATTAATACGATTCTTTGTAGATTCTAAAGTTTCTTGAGGAGAATCAGGTTTATAACGCATATTCAAATTTAATAAACTTAAAATGATTTGTAAATTATTTTTAACACGATGATGAACTTCTTTTAAAAGAACTTCTTTTTCCTGTAATAAATTTGTAAGCTGTTGAGTTTCCTTAATATTTTCACTAATATCCTGAATATACCCTACACTATTAATTAATTGCCCCTCATCATCTGATTGACAATCAATATAAATTTCAACATCTTTAATATCCCCATGGGATGTTTGAATTTGAGTCTTAAAAAGAACACTATTACTATTTATAATAGAATCAAAAATTATTTTACTAGTTCTTTCCCTGTCATCTTTAACAATAAAAGAGCGAATAATATCATTAGTTAAATCTAAATTTTCCTTCTTTTCCCCTATAATATTAAAGAATTCATCACTCCACTCATAACCGTTCTTATAATCCCAATAAACATACGCAATTTTACTAATATTTGAAACTAAATCTAAAGTACTCAATAATTTCTCAGCTTTAATCTGATGATTAACACCTTCAGTAATATCAAATGCATAAAAAAGTACTGCAGGCCCACCATTAAAACTGGAAGGTTGCATTGTAGCTTTAGCATAAACTGTACTACCATCTTTATGTTTAATGGTTAAAACATCAGTATAATTAAAAAGTTCCTTATTAAGTAATTTAGAATAAACTTCATCAAATTCATAAGGGGAAGATTTATTTTTAAAACGTGGATTATTGAAAAAATAATCATTACCTAATAATTCTTCTGGTTTATAACCTGTAATTTTCTCATTAGCTTTATTAGCAGCTACAATTTTTTTATTCTGAATAATCATTAAAGGATCAGGTGCATTATATAATAATCTCACATCATTTTCATCCATAAATTTAGTTTTTGAATTAGATTTAGTCTTAAAAATACAATAAATCTTATTATTATATTTAAAGATTTTTTGCCTAGATGATGCAATTAATGAATCTTCCACATAATATAAAATTTTTAAATTTCTGGTTTTACCAGTTACATAAACTTCATCTAATATTTTCTTAAACCCTAAAATATCCATTATGGGAAATGTTTTTAAATAAGATTTATTAAATAAATCAATATCTTTAGTTACCCCATCAAAATCATTATAATTAAAATTAGCAT
>ENA-UOOM01002211-UOOM01002211.1-fermentation-metagenome-genome-assembly--contig:-NODE-2211-length-16543-cov-4.965369_pt1 | contig 16543 bp, 14 predicted proteins | sample MGYA00245781_ERZ724031 | MGnify/ENA primary metagenome ERZ724031 (study PRJEB28704, sample SAMN03018317) | fermentation metagenome | biome: anthropogenic terrestrial biome; feature: soil; material... | reverse complement strand
CGTGGGTTTCGTTAGAGAATCAAATTCCGTGTCCGAGAATCGGCAGCCACTTCAAGGTTTGCGTTCATTTTGGTTCGAGCTGGGGTATCTCTTCAGCTTGCTGCTTGGTCATTTCGATGCGATGTCGTGCTTGAGCGAACCTTTGGCTTGTACATATACCTTTTGGTATATGGTCTTTGTACTTCAACCCATAGCCTCAGTATCGAAAAATTCAGGTACGAGGTAGGCAAAAATCTGCTTGGGACTAAAGTGGACAACGAGCTTTTCTTGCATGATTACAGGTAACAAGTGTTTATGGCAGAGTAAGGATTACAGAAAGGGGAATAGTACTGTTTTTTTGTACCAACTATCTATATCACAAGGCCCAGGCTTCTTCGGTAATTCAGCGGACTCATGCTTCCGAGCGAGCGTTTGATACGTTTTGAATTGTACCATTCGGTATACTCGTTGACTTGATCCCTAAATCTTTCAATTGAGATGCCAGACCAATTGCGATCGTAAAACATCTCGTTTTTAAGTCTCCCAAAGAATCCTTCACATGCTGAGCTGTCAGGGCTGCAGGCTTTTTTGGACGTCGAGCGCACAAGCCCTGTCTTTTCACAGATATCAATCCATCCTGGCCAGCGATAGTGACAGCCACAATCCATATGAATCAAAGGCTTCTCGAAAGGCCTCAGTGTTGCTATAACTTCTTTTAGCATCGTGTTTGCCCTTTCGGCGTTTGGTGAGGTTGAAAGTGCATGACTGACCGCCGTGCCATTAAAGTAATCGATGATCAAGCTTAAGTACACCGTGCCGGCGAAAACGGTGAACTGCGCGACCATGGTGGGCCATAGAAAGTTTGGTAAAGCGGAGCAAACATCGCGATTCACCTTGTTGGCGGGGTGTTCGGATAACTCTGCTTTGTATGAGCTGTAGTAACGTTTCTTGTGTCTTGATCCTCGTGCGATCAGGCCTTCTTCCCTCGTGATGGCAGATACGACAACAACAGTGCCAGAGTCTGCAAACTCATCGCGAATGAGTCTTCTTCCATAGCGTCCCTTATTGGCTATGAGCGTCTCACAGACTCTTTTGCAAAGCTGAGCGTACTTATCCTTTCTGTGGCAATAGACTTGAGCTGATAGTGATAGCTCGAGCGACTTATTCTCAGGGCTTTGGGCACTTTGACAAGCTTCCACGATGCGCGAAGAGAGTCAATAAGCAGGGTCTTTTCCTTGTTCGTCAGCCGGTTCGGGTCGCTGCCCTGCTCTTTTCTCAAAAGCTCGATAGTTTTTTTAGGATAGCTTTGCGAAGTTTACAGCTCATTGACCTCTTTTCCAAGCTCAGCGGCCCGGGCTAGCAAGGCTTTAAACTCTCCATCTGACGGCTTTTCGTCGTTTGGCTTTATTTACTGCTGGCAAGTTGAGCTCTGGTTGCACCGAACTTCGCTGCGATGATATCAGCAGAAGCAGCTCTCGTCTCTAAGGCAATGCCGGCAGCTTGTTTGTCGTCATTGTTTAGTTGCCCACCTGCTGTTTTGGTCTTTCGCAATCTAGGTTCAAGCTCTTCTATCCAGGCAGAAAGAACCTCTTGACTTGGATACCCGAAAGCTCTTCTCGTGCAGGCGCTACATCATCTGTGTTTGAGGTAATGGCTGGCGGCAACGCACTTCTGTTCGTCGCTGTAGCGCTGATATCTATCCTTGCTGAGGTTAGCATCGTTTTTTCTGTAGTCCCGCTACTAAGCAAGAAGCTGGGCTCTACATGGGTATCCAGTTTCATTGATTACGGCAGCACAGCTCTTGTCGTACCTGATATACAACTCGCGTGCTCGTTGCTTCTCTTCAAGGGAATACATCCAGTACCTCCAGCTGTATCATTTGGTACAGACTTGCGGTACCACCCCGCTTTGTCGACTTTTACGTTAGCAATTACAAACAGGTATTTTTATGAGACCATCATCCATGTATTTCTTCTTTTAAGTGCAAACCGAAGGGGTGAATATGCCCAACGAATGAGCTAGCTTTGTTAAGACGAACCAGTACTTGGCATACACAAGGTCAATAGCAAGCTTCACGATCTTTTTCTGAATATTTAATAGGGTGTGAGGACGTTTGTCTCTTACGTTTATTGGCTACATGTAACCAAAGTCAGATGGATGGTTTGCTAGCTCCGGACTTCTATTGCGTCTCTCTGACGCAATATCTCTCGTTGTGCTAATCGATCAATGTGTCTTTTGTTTCCTTGGGCTACACCATCTTTTCCCTAAGACTTAAAGTCTCTAAACAAACTTTGTAATATTTTGTTTAAATTCAGACGCATATTTTTCTTAATTCTGAGTGTTTTCTACCTTTAGGATATCTTTACAGCCTTATATGATAGAGATTTTAGTTGCCAGTAACAATGAGGGAGATTCAGACTCATTTAGCAGATCATTTGAGATGCCTATTCTGGCTTTGAGCGCCAAAGTACCTGTAGATACCTAGAGGAGTATTAATATCAACAGAGGTTTTGTTTAACCTAATACTTTTTTATTTATTTGTTCATCTGTTTTTAATTATGCCGGTGATATTCATGAAGTGATTCTACAAGGTAGCCTTTTTTTGAAAAATCACCTTTAATTTCGTCTTTTAAGCAATTGCTAGCAATTTCTTCAGGAGAAGAGCGCGTATTCATCCACAAAGGTTCTTCTGTGAGAGGAGCTTTTCTATGAGTATGTCGCCATATCATGTCAGCTGTAGCTTGGATTAGCTTATAGATTCCATAACATGCAATTGCAGCTCCGCCAATACCTATAACGGAAGGTCCGTGGGTGGCTAAGCTTATCCAACAGACCTGAAAGGCGATATATAGCAAGATACGAAACCTATCTGAATCGTGGTGATCTTCAGCACATTTGTGACAGAGTGGCTTTTCATAAGGCATCCATCTTACCTGTGGTTTGTTATCTGTCCCACGAATCTGCTGGCCAATATATACGGTTGCAATATCTGCGGTCTTACATCCACAGATTATGCATGGAGTTGAAGTCTTTGATAGAGGTGCTTCTTTGTCGGTTATATCGGCTGTGACAGTGGCATTGTCTGAATTAACCTTCTTCATATTTTCTAAACCTTCGTCTATTTATTTGGATACATTAAATTAATTATATAAATGATTTTTTAGAATTTAAACTCGTTATATTGGAAAACAGAATTCATGTTTGTTCAGGAACAGTTGAAGAAGTGTACTACAGCCCAACGATAAGAAGATTCCTTACTTTGATAGAGATCCATCCTTTCAGAGCTATCTTATTGGCTTTGTTAAATAGGATAGTACGTCTCATAACGACTTGTCTAATTCAAAATCTGTAAGCGTATCTTTAACGCTAATGAACGTATTGGTTTAGGATTGGTATTTGGATTAAAGTTCAATAGTGTTGGATTGGGTAAGGATATAGTAGTTATTTCAATGATATTTTTCTTGAAAGGTTTCAAACGTGAAACTCTCTGAAGAGTCTTTGACTCCTTTATACCAACAGGTAATGGATGATATTAAAAGTGATATTGAATCAAGGCATTACCCGGCGAGTGGCCGAATACCATCAGAGACAGAACTTTCTCAAATGTATTCTGTTAGCCGCATTACAATACGGCGCGCTGTTGAAGAACTTGTACAAGAGGGATATCTCACTAAGATGCAGGGGAGGGGTACATATGTGAACCCGCCCAAGCTTGAGAGAAAGATTTGCCAAGAATCAGAAATGCAGAGTTTTACCGTTACATGCCAGGAAGCGGGAAGGACAGCTGGCGCAAAATTACTTCGCCGTGAGGTTGTTGATGCGCGTCCAGTTGAGCGTGAATTCTTAGGCTTACCTGAGGGTGCAAAGCTCATATATATTCAACGTTTACGTACGGCTGATAATATTCCAATTATGCTAGAAAATAATTTCTTTCCATATAATGGGTTTCAGTTTCTGCTAGATACCAACTTGGAAAATAATTCAATCTTCGAGATCTCTGAGAGGGGTTCAGGACGTAAACCTGAAGATGATAGGCTATGTACTCTCGAAATTGTATTGGCAAATTTAGAAACCGCAGCACCGCTTGGCGTTGATATTGGGGCACCGCTTTTCTTTGAGCATATAGAGTTTCTAGACGGTGAAAAAAGACCATTTTTTATTGGCAAGCAATATATTGTTGGAAGTTTATACGTTTTCAACATCTAAGATCTTCTGATCTTTGTCGGTTGTATGCAATCTTTGTCTTATTTAACTGATTAATTTTCAATGTGTACAACATGCCGCTTACGCGGGAAATTGCCCTCCTGCGGATTTATTGATGCAATTTAAAATATATAGCGTATTAATACGTATGTAGATGTTTTATTACATATCTGTACAAAGACGTTTAATGAAAAGGGGTAGCTATGGCAGATAAAAGTTCTACACGGAAAAAGAGATTCAGACTTCCACATGTATATACAATAGTTTTCTTATTAATGATCGTTTTTGCAGTCTTAACTTGGATTGTGCCTTCTGGATCGTATGAACGACAAACAGTTGAGACTGCTGCAGGGGAAAAAGAGGTTGCAGTTGCTGGCACCTATACGTCTACAGATAAGGTTTACTATGACGAAGATACCGGCGAGGATGTTGATTTACGTACTAACCTCCAACAGCTACTTGAGGCCCCAACGTTAGGCATACAAGCGGCAGCCGATGTCGTAGCATTCGTCTTACTAATTGGTGGGTCATTTGCAATTATTACTAAGACTAATGCAATAAATGCTGGTCTTAGTCATGTAATTGGAAAGTTGCAGGACAAAGATATTTTAATTATTCCTGTTTCGATGATTTTGTTATCTCTTTGTGGGACAACATTTGGAATGTCAGAAGAGGCATTGCCTTTTTATGCGATATTCATACCAATAATGATGAGTTTAGGCTACGACTCTATGACAGCATTTATGATCTGCTTCATGGGTCCCAACATCGGTTATATTGCCTCGACAGTTAACCCGTTTAACGTCCTTATTGCTCAAGGCATTGTAGGCATCGAGGGCAATCCACAGTTGTGGCTTCGTGGCATCGTTTGGGTTGTCTTTACTGCTTTAGCTATCGTCTGGGTTATGAATTATGCTCGCAGGATTAAGAAAAATCCGAAATCCTCTATTACTTACCAGGATGACTTTGCAAAACGTGTTGAGTTTTCTGTTACAGATGAGTCTGTCGCCATGCCGTTTAGTGGCCGTCAAAAGGGTGTCCTTGTTGTTTTTGCAGTCGGCATGGGGACTATTATTTGGGGCTTGCTTACACAAGGCTGGTATATGGATGAGATATCAGCAGTCTTTTTTGGTATGGGCATCCTCTCAGGTATTGTTGGAGGGCTCTCTGAGCATGAGATGGCCGATGAGTTCGTCAAAGGTATGGCTGACTTTACCTATGCGGCCGTGATCATTGGCCTGGCTCGTTCTATTCTTGTTATTGCTGAGAACGGCATGATCATTGATACAATTCTCAATTCTATGGCAACGGCTCTTTCTGGAGTGCCTACTGCTGTCTACACGACCTTCCTCTATATCGTACTTGGACTTCTCTCCTTCTTGGTTCCTAGCTCATCAGGCTTAGCTGCTTTGACCATGCCTATTCTTGGCCCACTTACAGAACTTGTGGGGGTTAACCCTGAGGCAGCAGTTACGGCATTAACCATGGCCAACCAAACGATCAATACCATAAGCCCGACTGCTGGCATGACTGTTGCTGGCTTGGCAGTCTCTAAGATCAGTTTTGGTCAATGGTGGAAGACCTGTTGGAAGTTCATGATCTTGATCACTATTCTCGGTTTGGTGGTTACAGCCATCTCCGGCATGTTGCCGGTTTAAAGACTCATTTATTTAGCCATTAATGAAGGGAAGCATAATGCGGGAACGTCCCGATAAGTTGGTCTTACTTTCCAAGAGCGTGTTTACAGCAGTTGATGAAGCGCCTTTTGATGGCTTTATCGCTATTGAGGGTAACCGTATACAGAAGGTGGGTCCTCGAACACAGGCTGATCCTTATATTTGTAGAGCTCATAGGTTTATTGATGTTGGGGATCGTACAGTTATTCCCGGGTTGACCGATGATCATGTCTTTTTTACCGGATGGACGCTTCTGTCCTTAGGAGCTGATCTTTCCGGTGCTCGCACGGATGAAGAAGGCATAGAGCTGCTACAGGCTTACGCACGCACGCACCCCGTTGCCAACGAAAATGCTTCTAGTCCTGTTTTCGGGCACAGCTGGCCGAAAAGTCAGTTTTCGTCTTATGCAGAAGATAAGCTCACACATGCTTTTTCTTATCGCCCTGTTGTTGCTTTTACAGCAGACCGTGAGACCTGTTGGATGAACCAAGCTGCACGTGATCGATATGACTTTTCTCCCGGGGAATGCTATGCCGAAAAGATTTGGCGCATGATCCGTGATTACATCACACTGCCCGAAGTCAAGAAGCTCTACCCCAGCTACATGCATATGCTGAATCGTCGCGGCATCACTCAGATCAAGGAAATGTCCTATGACGATTACTATGGTTTCGCAGATGAAATGGATCGTCTTGAGCGGGCCGATGAGCTAACTGTCCGCATCTCTATGATGAGTCAACCTGTTGGTCGTGGGATGGATCTACAACATGGATATAAGATGTTAGATCGTTTCCAGGGACCGTTTGTTCGCTTTACAGGCTTTAACCGTATGACCGATCGCTCCATAGGTTCTGGGCTTGCCGAGCTTAAAGAACCTTATCTTTCGACACCTAGTAGCTGCTGTGGTCAGCCTGTGGAATGGGACCTTATTTCCTCAGAGCTCTTTGAAGCAGATAAAGCGGGGTTTCGTTATTCACTGCATTGCCAAGGTGATGCTGCTGTTGCTCATACCGTAGACCTTTTTGAAAGCTGTCGTCGCGATGCTCAGGGTCGTCTTATCAATCGTCATGCAATAACTGATCTTGAGCTCTCAGATCCTACGGACATAGTTCGCTTCGGAGCCATGGGAGGCATCTGTGAGGTTTATCCCCAAATTCAGTCTTTGGATAACAAAGAAGATCTCCTTGCCATGGTAGATCAGCAAATAGGCCGTGATCGTTTCCGCAATTATTGGAATCGGCGAAAGATGTGGGATGCGGGTTGTGTTGTATGCGCAGGCACAGACCTTCCACTTATGCTCCCCTCTATCGGCGAGGCACTGTATTGCGGTGTGGGTGGCTATTTCAATGATGGTGGTCGCGCTCGTGAGGAAAATATGCTGACTGCCTCAGAAATGCTGCGTGCGTGGACTGCAAACGGAGCTTATGACTGCCTTGATGAGGAGCGTCTTGGAACGCTTGAGGAGGGAAAGCTTGCAGATATTGCCGTACTTGAGTCAAACGTCTTTGCCACTAGTCCTAAAAACCTTCGCAATGTGAATGCCGCTCTGACTATATCTGATGGCCGCATAGTTTATGACGGGCTCAACTAATGCAAAGACAGGAACTGACATATTAGAATGGGAGAAGAGATGGCACATATCAAAAGAGAACAACTTTGTGCTCTTGGCATCCATTACATAATGTACTCGCTGGATTATATGCTGGATGGTCATGCAGCAGCTGGCTATAAAAACATCGAGCTCATCGGCGAGGCACCGCATTTCTATATGGATCAAGCCCATAGCCAAGATCCAGTTGAAGTTCGTAAAAAAGTTGAAGCGCGAGGTATGAAGATTGCGCTTTTTACACCCGAATGCTCCTGTATGCAGTGGCGTACAAACTATGCCGATCAAGACGCTCACTTACGATCAATGGAGTATTTTAAGCGTGCGATGCAAGTATGTAGGCAGCTAGGTGCAAATATGATGCTTACCAATGCCTGTGGAGGTACCCTTGATGAAGACCATGATGTCGCTTTCGATCGGGCTATTAGACATTTTGAGGAACTTACACGTTATGCGAAAGATGCTGGTGTAATAGTTGCCCTTGAGTCAGTACGCCCTCAAGAATCAAAGGTTTGTATCACTTTAGGAGATGTGGCTGGAGTTATAGAGGCCATAGACAGCCCAAATCTTGGCGCAGCTCTAGATACGGTTGCAATGGGTGTAGCAGGGGAAACACCGCGTCAGTGGTTTAAGCGTCTAGGGAAAAAGATCATACATACTCACTTTGTTGATGGTCGCCCGTATTCTCATTTGGTATGGGGTGATGGAGTATTTCCGCTTGAGCGCTATATCGATGTGCTCAATGAATTTGGTTACGAAGGATTCCTTGGCCAAGAGATCACAGATGGTAGGTATTACGAGAATCCCAAGGCAGCTGATCAGCGCAACTTTAGAGCGTTGAGTAAGTTCTTTGTAGGGGAGGAGGAGTAGGCTATGAGCTATCCAACTATCTGCAGAAATCAAGTTGACGCTATGAATATCCATTGGGCGCAATGGTCTCTCGATACGTTTTTTGACTATGAAGCCTCCTTAGGTATTACGGGCATTGAGTTGTGGGGTGCTATGCCGCATGTGTGGCTTGACTCAATGGGCTATTACGATGCGAAAAAAATTCGTAAAAAAGCTGAAGACCGAGGACTTAACATAAATGTTTTTTGCCCTGAAAATGTTATTTCACCCTATCAGGTAAATCCACAGGAGCCCATGTATGTGGATCTTATTCACCACTATTTTGAAAATGGTATAAAGTTCGCAACTGAAGTGGGTGCTAAGTATCTTTCGATCAACTCAGGCTGGGGTTACTGGAACGAGGATCGACAAGAGGCATGGAAGCGTAGTCGCGAAATGCTAAGAGATCTTGCGGAAGTAGCTGAACACGAAGGCATTACCCTTACGCTTGAGTCTCTCCGACCACAGGAAAGTCAGCTTGTAGTTACTCTTGAAGATACGAAGCGCATGTTTGATGAGGTTAATAGCCCTAATTTTAAAGTTATGGTTGACACAGTTGCGATGAGTGTATCCAATGAAAGTCTTGATCAGTGGTTCGAGACATTTGGTGCTGATATTTGTAACATGCATTTTATTGATTGCAATCCTTATGGTCATCTCATCTGGGGCGATGGGGATAGAGATCTTGGCAGTTGGGTTGCAACTCTTAATAAATATCACTATGAGGGTTTCCTTGGTCAAGAGATCACGGAGGAAAGGTATCTCCTTGACCCTCAAGCAGCCGATCTTAGAAATTTTCATAATCTCGAACGTTATTTTAATGAGGAAATCTAGCTGTTAGTAAAAATACTATATCAATAATAAATTTATTATTGATATTAAAAATTTTGATATATTATAGAATAGTAGAGGATATATATGAATGCTCATGACTATGTAAAACAGATTAAGGATGTAAAGCAAAGCGTCAAACAGGTATATTGGGTAGCTTGTGGGGGATCGGTTATTGATCTCTACCCCGCACATTGCCTTCTTGTGGCAGAAAGTCCTCAGATCGAAAGTGGCATCTATACTGCGTCAGAGTTTAATATGATGACTCCAGCTACTCTTGGCCCCGATAGTGTCGTTGTTACCTGCAGCCACTCCGGTGGTACTGCAGAGACAATTGAAGCGACAGAGCTTGCTAAAAGTCGCGGAGCTTTCGTGTTGGCCATGACCAACAACTCTGGTTCTAAGATAGATACGGGTAAGTGGCCATGCTGGGTCTATGAATGGAAAGACGATACCCCTCAAAGTGAGCGGCCTGCGGGCTTTTCACTTGCGTTGGCGGAGGATTTGCTTGTTGCTGAAGGTGGCAAAGATAAGCGCACCGCGTTTGCAGAAGGTATCGTGAGTCTTGATGATATTATCTCTACTGCTAAACCGGCTGTTGAATCTAAGCTGGGCCATCGTTTTGCCGCTCTTTGTCGTGAGCACGATTTTCTTTATATCCTTGGCTCCGGCCCTACTTTTTGTCAGACGTATGGTTTTGCAATCTGTTCTCTTATGGAAATGCAGTGGCAGAATTGCTCGTACATTAATTCGTGTGAATATTTTCATGGTCCGTTTGAGTGCACCGAGCCCGGTATTTTCTATTTTCTACAAATGAGCTCAGGGGCAACTCGTCCAGCAGATGAGCGAGCACTCAGATTTCTAAAGAGCCATACAGATGCTCTTATGGTGCTTGATTCGGCGGAGTATGGCATGCTCGATATTGATGAATCTGTACGCAGTTACCTAGACCCAATCTTTTTCTATGAGATGAATGTCAGCTTACGTGGCATGCGAGGAAAAGCTTTCAATCATGATCCCGAAGTACGACGCTACATGGGTGTCGTCGAATATTAAGGAGAAAAATATGGATGACCTTAATGTCAGTATTTGCGGTTTCGGCGACAACGTAGTTGATATCTATGAGCACATCAGAACTATGTTTCCTGGCGGCAACTGCGTTAACTTTGCTGTCTATGGCAAAAAAGCTGGAGTACGTCGCGCTGCCTATATGGGTTATTTCGGTAGTGACGAGCGAGCAGAACATGTTATAGAGTCCCTACATGAAGAGGGTATCGAAACTATCAAATGCAAGCAGCTCTTAGGGGAAAACGGCTATTCATGTGTCTCTATTGCAGAAGATGGTGATCGTATTTGGGGCGATTATAACCAAGGGGGCATTCGCGGAGAGACAAGCTATGTACTAGATCGTTTTGATTTGGAATATCTAAAGGGCTTTGATGTCGTTCATTCTGGCAACTACTGCTATACAGAGCGTCAACTTTGCAAAATTCACGATGCAGGTATCGCCCTCTCCTTTGATTTTTCTGATGACTCTTCTTGGGAATACTATGAACAGATCGCCCCTAATGTAACGTATGCATTTTTTTCGGCGTCCAGCCTTACTTTGTCTGAAACAAAAGATCGTTTGCAAAAAGTTCATGCCCTTGGGCCTAAATGGGTTAGTGCCACACGAGGTATTGAGGGTTGCTATGCTTTCGATGGCAATCGCTATTATCGTCAAGAGTCTAAGCCAGTTGAGCATATGGCTGATGCGATGGGTGCAGGAGACTCATTTCTAACTGCATTTCTCGTAAAGTCAATTGATTGCAAAAAACGTGGTATGACAAAGGAGGACTCCTACACTTCAGGTCTCGAGTTTGCCGCTCAGTTTGCTTCCAATGTTTGTTGCGCAGTCGATGGTAGTTGGGGACACGGACTCAAATATTAGGAGAGCAAAATGAACAGCAAGATTAAGTCTGTCGTTGCAGTGGGTTTTTGTTGTGCTGACGTGTACAAAGAGTTGGGCAAGTTCTACCCCACTGGCAACGGTATTGATTGGGGAGTGCATCTTGCCCGCATGGGCATCTCTGTCTCTGCTGTCTCAGTAGTAGGTACGGATAGCTATGGTTCTAAGATGCTTGAATCTCTTGCAAAAGAGCATATAAATGTCAGCCATATGCGTGTAGAGACAGGGGACACCTGCATCATGCTTATGAGTTTGCGAAATGGAACTGATCGCATACACCTTAAAGAAATAGAAGGTGTGATGGCAAACTACTTGCTTACTAAAGAAGACGATAACTTCATACGCACCCATGATATGTTGCACACTGATCTATTTGGCAATGTCTTAGACCATCTGGAGGATTGGCATAATGCCGGCATTCAGATAGTTATGGACTTCTCAACATTTTCGCGTGATCCTGAGTACCATTGCGAAGACTATTTTCCTTACGTTGATTACGTGTTCATGAGCTATGACGGTCCTGAAGCTCCGGTGATTGATTGGATTCGAAAAGTTCAAGCCTTTGGCCCAAAGATCGTAGTAGCCACTCGTGGTGAGGATGGCTCGTTAGCCTATGACGGTAAACAAGTCTATCGCTATGGCATTGTTCCTTGTGAGGTCGTAAATACCGTAGGTGCAGGAGATTCCTATATTGCTGGGTTTACCTATGGCATTATCAACGGCTGGGATATTCCTGCTTGTATGCGCAAAGGTGCGGAAGTTTCATCTCAGGTCATTACTAAGTTTGAGCCTTACTAGAAGGAGACGGTAATGGTCATTGATTCATACGTACATCCCCTGTGTTATGCATCTATTTATACGAAAGATGAGTTTGAGTACTGGGAGCATGAATTTGGTATGGGTCTTATGGGGCCTTTGGAATATGATGAACTATTTGCAGAAATGCATATAGGAGGAGTCCAGAAAAGTTTCTTAATGCCTCTCGATATAAGCACAATTTCAGGAGGATGGCTTGGCTCTAATGAACAAATGGCAAAAATTGTCTCAGACTACCCAGATCGCTTTATAAATTTTGCTTCTGTTGATCCGCATCGTAATGATGCGGTAGAAATTCTTGAATATGCATTTGTTGAACTTAATGCTAGGGGAGTACATTTTCATCCGGCTAAACAACGTTTCTATACTACTGATGCATGCATGGAGCCAATCTATGAGTTATGTATGCGTTATCATCGGCCTATTTATTTTGATGCGGGCCTTTCTTGGGAGCCGAATACACCCTTGCGATATAACATGCCAACAGCCATGGAAGAAACTATCATGAGCCACCCAGAAATCAATTTTGCTCTTGCTCATTTTGCTTGGCCATGGGTTAGGGAAATGGTTGCTCTTATGCTTAAGTACCCTAACGTATATACAGATACTTCAGTGCTTTATCTGGACTCTCCTGAAGAATCGATTGAGCGTCTATTTAAAATTGATATGGGTCCCTTGTGGTTTCAACGTAGCTTTCAACATCAAGTAATGTTTGCAAGTAATACTCCGCGTTTTCGTTCCTTCAAAATTTGTAGAGCTATTGAGAAGCTTGGTTTACCTGATGAGGTTAACGCTGATTTGTTTGGGGGAAACGCACTTCGCTTTTTAGGGATGGAGGAGTAGATGGTTACACTTGAGGAGCTCTCATACCTTTCCACCCAAGTAAGCCAGTGGATCAATATCACTGATGATGTATGCAATATCATAGAAAGATCACCTGTGAAAAATGGCCTCGTTACTGTGATTGTCGCTCATACGACCTGCGGAATAGTTGTTAATGAGGGACTGCCATGTGTTGAGAAAGATCTTAATACAATGTTTGATAATCTAGTCCCACTTGATGCCCCATATGCACATGCGCATTTTTTGACGAGCTATGGTGCCACAGGTAATAACTCGCAAGGGCATCTTAAGAGTGCATTGAGTGGCAATAGTTGTATGTTCCCAGTTAAAGATGGAAAAATTGTTTGTGGTGGTGCACAGGATATTTATTTAGCCGAATTTGATGGTCCCCAACGGCGCCGTGTATTTGTAGAGATGATGGGGGAGTAAACTATGTGCGGGATGTTCGCCGGAATTTGATTATTTATTAAGCATGATAGGACGAGAGACGCATAGCTTAAATTTTTAGGGCTGTGTATGTTTTAAGATCCACATAAAAACAGATACAAACCAAAGCTCATTATTGCACAAAGATTAGTCTAGCTTTATTAATTAAAGCTAGACTAATTGCCTTATAAGGATATGGTGTTTTATTAGGTTTTATCATGATGTATATAAATACTATTTTTTAGTAATTTATTAGGAAGTTTATTCACTGTAATAAGACTTACGTTCAGTTTGGTAGTAGCTTGTAAAGCTTGCTGAGGTTATGTCCCTGTTGACAAATTAATATATGAATACCTTCTTAGTTCATGATGATCTGTTTATTTATATAAAAAACTTATTTACAGAAAATGAGAGCTCCATTTTTAGCTAGTTATCTTAAGTCGTTTTTTAAATAAGAGATTTGCTGTAATTCAGGCACAGGAACATTGCTTTTAACTATTCGGATAAAATACTATTATGGAAATATTGATACTTTATATTTCTAGTAAAACTACATGAACTCATTTCTTTAACAACCACGGACGCTAAGTTTTAAACCTAATTTCCGCTACCATGAAAACATATTTTTAGTTTGGAGGTGTGCCATATGCGGGCGATAAGAGCTCTTGGAAACAATGCCGCGGTTTGTGTCGATGGGGAGGGTCGCCAACTTATTGCTCTGGGGCGTGGTGTCGGCTTCGGAGAGCTTCCAAGAGAACTTTCTATGATGTTGATGCAAAATATCTCGAACTTATAAGTGAGCTAGATTCACACGAAATTGAATTTGCTGCGCAATTTGCAGATATCGTACGCGTTCAAGTTTCGAGTGAATTAAGTCCTAATCTTCCGGTAGTTCTTGCTGATCACATATCATTTGCTATCAAACGTGCCCGGGAGCATATGGTAATTACGATGCCGGTTGCCTATGATGTCCAGCAACAATATCCAGTGGAATATCGTTTGTCACAAATGGCAGTTAATGGTATCGATAAGACTTTTGACGTACGCCTACCTCCTAATGAAGTTGTGGGGATCACCTTATGTATCGTCAACTGCATCGTGGAAGCTAGTACTAAGGTTACGCTTGACGAAAAGCGAGCGGACCACCTCTTAGAGAGTTCGATAAGCTGCATTGAGGATACGATGAAAATCAAGGTTACTCGAGACGGCTTTGACTATACGCGCTTTGCTACACATCTTCGCTATCTTACACAACGCATTCTTGATAAAGCACCGTTGGACACTCCAAATCAAGACTTGTATGCCACTCTTAAAGAGCAATTTCCCCTTGCCACAACCTGTGCAGATCAAATTGCAGAACTGATCGCGCACGAATTTGGGCAGGGACTTACAGAAGAGGAGAAAGTATACCTTATTCTTCATGTGAACCGTGTCGCTTCGCGCCACGGTGTTGTTGAAGGTCCTCAGGACGCGATTTAGCTTAGCAAGAAATTCTGTACCGTTTACAGTTAGATCGCTACCTTCTACGATAAGTAATACTTAGGTATCTTGAAATCTTTTTACATGGAGGCTAAAAAAGAACCCAAGTTGGGTGTTACTCGTTGGTGAGCTCTGCGAGGCATTACCAAGTCACTGGCAATGTATGTCGTTGCTAGGGGTCTTTGTGATGTCAGCAGGGTTTTTTATTAGAGAGCACCTGGCCAAACTCTCTAATAAAACAAAACTCTCTCTCATCTTTTCACAAAGATTCGTAGTGCTTGGAAGCTTATCCATTTCTTTGTGCACGTAGAGATGGCATGCCAAAACAGGCGAATCGATGTCGTAGCGAATATATGAGAAGGAGGAGATCATGGCAGATAATAAGCAGATTGCCACAGATGTCTTAAAGGCTGTAGGTGGCCCTGACAATGTTACAAGCCTTACCCACTGCATGACACGACTGCGCTTCAACCTTAAGGATGAGTCTATTCCTAAAGATGATGAGGTTAAAAAGATTAAAGGTGTTTTAGGTAGCCAATGGTCTGGAGGACAGTATCAGGTAATAGTTGGGCAGAATGTGCCTAAGGTCTATGACATGATGGTTGCATCAGGGGTGGATGCTGGAGGCTCGATTGATGAGAATCTAGATCCCAATCTTCCTAAGGAGAAATTGATTCCCAAAAAGGTTGGCAGCAATATTTTAAATTATCTTTCTAAGTCCATGGTTTCTCTCATACCTATTATTATGGCAGCTGCACTATTTCGTACCATAGCGGTTATTGCTGGACCTAGTATGCTTAACCTCTGGGATGAGAATAGTAGTGCCTATAATCTTTTTTACAATTGGCTCTATGATGCAGGCTTTTATTTTCTACCTATTTATCTTGGTTGGTCAGCATCTAAGGTTCTCGGCTGTTCTCAACAGCTTGGTATGATGATGGGTGGCGTTCTTATTGCACCAGAACTCATTACCCTTGTAACAAATGCTGCATCTACGAGTGCGACGACGACTACAATTTATGGAGTCTTTCCGGCGATCTTAAATGATTACTCCTCATCAGTGCTTCCTATAATCTTGTCAATTCCAGTGCTTTGGCAGGTGGAAAAGTTCTTCAAGAGGGTTATTCCCGATACACTATCTACAGTCTTTGTTCCGTTCCTTACCATGTTTGTTATGGTCCCGCTTTCTCTGTGTGTGCTTGCGCCTATTGGCTCTGTACTTGGTAGCGGCATAGGAACTGTCCTCTTTGCATTTGGTGCTTCGGGAGGAATTGTAAGTATCCTTGCATGCATTGTGATTGCAGCATTGTGGGAGTTCTTAGTTATGACTGGTATGCATATTGTTTTGGTTACGCTTGCCTTAACACAGTTGCTTTCTGTTGGTTCTGATTCCTGTGTCTTGGTTGCTGGGGGAATAGCACAATTTGCGACATGGGGTATGGCTTTTGGGGCGTTTTTACGTATTAAGGAGAAGGAAGAGAAAGCCACAAACCTTGGTTATGCACTATCGGGCATTGTCGGCGGTGTTACCGAATCAGCTCTTTATGGTTGTGGATTCAAATATACTCGTTGCTTAATTGGCATGGTTGGAGGAGCCGCTATTGGTGGTTTAATTGCTGGCATCTTCCATGTAAGCGTCTACGTTATGGGTGCCTCTAACTTCTTGGGGATAATTGGCTTTGCACAAGGAGGTACTAGCAATCTGGTTTGGGGTATTGTTGCTTCTTTGGCAGCATTTGTATACGCTACTGTGCTTACCTATCTGTTTGGTTTCACGAAAGAACAGCTTAAAGAGAAGTGGCTGTCCTACTTGGACACGAATTCGCTTCTGCTAACGAAAGCCCTTGC
>ENA-UOOM01002209-UOOM01002209.1-fermentation-metagenome-genome-assembly--contig:-NODE-2209-length-16559-cov-6.974006_pt1 | contig 16559 bp, 17 predicted proteins | sample MGYA00245781_ERZ724031 | MGnify/ENA primary metagenome ERZ724031 (study PRJEB28704, sample SAMN03018317) | fermentation metagenome | biome: anthropogenic terrestrial biome; feature: soil; material... | reverse complement strand
CATCTAAAAGAGTTGAAATGAAAATATCACAGGTTCCCGAAGGAAGAAGAATATTCCCGGCAATGACCATTGTGGAAAATTTGGAATTGGGTGCATATTTGAGACGTGACAAAGCTAATATAAAAAAAGACATGGAAAATGTTTATGAGCTTTTTCCTATTTTAGGGCAGAGGAAAAAACAAACTGCAGGCACATTGTCCGGAGGTGAGCAGCAAATGCTTGCAATGGGCAGGGCATTAATGTCGAAACCGAAGATACTTCTTTTGGATGAACCTTCTATGGGGCTTGCGCCGTTGCTTGTGAAGGAAATCTTTGATATAATTGTAAATATAAACAAGATGGGAACCACAGTGCTCTTGGTTGAACAAAATGCAAAAATGGCATTATCAATTGCACACAGGGCATATGTTATTGAAACAGGTTCCATTGTAATGAGCGGGACGGGAGAAGAATTAGCAAAAAGCGATGATATTAAAAAAGCATATTTAGGAGGGGAATAAATGTACGTAAAAAACAGGATGACAAAAAATCCGTATACCATAGCAGCGGATGCTCCCATTACTGATGCAGTTGCACTTTTAAGAGAAAAGGGTCTTAAGAGGCTTCCTGTGGTTGATGGAGAAAAGGTTGTTGGTATACTTACACAAAGTGATATTCAAAAAGTGTCGCCTACAAAGGCTACGTCATTAAGTATTTTTGAAATTAATTATTTATTATCCAAATTAACCGTTAAAGATGCAATGACTAAAAAGGCAATAACAATTGAAGCAGACAGCTTGCTGGAAGAAGCTGCGGTCATAATGAGGGAAAACAGAATCGGAACCCTCCCTGTGATTGTAGATGGGAAGTTGGCGGGGATTATAACGGAAAGTGATATATTTGACGCATTCATTGACCTGTTGGGCTTTAAGGACAGCGGAAGCCGTATAACCGTGGAAGCCAAGGATGTTCCCGGAGCTATGGCAGCCATTGCTGAAATATTTAAATCATATGGTGTGAACATTACGCATATTGCCGTGTATAGCGGCAAAGGAATCAGAGATGTGGTTATAAGGTCAACAACTTCGGATACATCTGAAATTGAGAAGAAACTTAACGAGCAGGGATATAAAGTAAAGCATGTCTTAAAAAATGAGTAAAACCACCGCTTAGGTGGTTTTTGTCATCTGAAAAATAGGGGTAGGGCATCTTTACTTTAAATACTTCTCAAACCAATTAGTTATTTCTTCTAATCTTCGCACCCTGTGACGAGGTTTGCCGCTTCTTGACAGCTCGTGATTTTCTCCCCTGAACATGCAAAGCCTTGCGTCAACACCGTGATATTTAAGCGCAGTAAACATTTGTAATCCTTCTGCCAGCCAGCATCTGTAATCTTCCTCCGAATGTATGAACAATGTGGGAGTAACAGCTAAGTTTGCATATTTTAGCGGTGAATGGAACCACATTTTTTCAACATTGTCCCATGGTGTTGATAAATTCTGATCTGTATTGAAATAATATCCTATGTCTGTTGTGCCGAATTTAGAAATCCAGTTGGAAATGCTTCTTTGTGATGCGGCACATTTGAATCTGTCGGTGTGTCCTATAATCCAGTTTGTCATGAATCCGCCATAGGAGCCGCCTGTTACACCAATTCTTGCGCTGTCTATCTGCGGATATTTTTCAAGAACTTTGTCTGTAAATTTCATCAGGTCATCATAATCGATGGTGCCGTATTTTCCTCTTATATCGGCAAACTCATTACCTCTGCCGTCACTTCCTCTCGGATTGCAGAAGAATACAAAATATCCTTCATTTGCCCAATATTGCATTTCATGATAGAAAATTTCACCGGACACTGTTTTAGGTCCTCCATGTATGTCTAAAATTCCGGGATAGGATTGTCTTTCATCATAGCTGACAGGTTTTAAAATAAATCCTTCAATAGTAACGCCATCATTTATAAAAGTAATAGCTTCGGGTTTTACTATATTTTTTGTTTCTATAATTTTTTCATTAAATTTAGTTTGCTGAGTTTCCGCATTATCCTTTAATGTATAAATTTCCTGAAGTCTAACACCTCTAAGTCCGATGAATATAATTCCTTCGTTACATATGTCGAAGCAATCTACAGAGCCATTATCAGCTGTTAATTTTTCTATATTTCCGTCCAATGAAAGCTTTTGAATAAACGAGCTTTTATTTTCTGTGGATATAAAATAAAGGCAGTTATCAGAAACTCTTCTTAAAGTTCCTCCTCCATATCTGCAGTCTGAGCCTACCGAATTGTATAAACCGTAATCATGTTCACTTAAAAATACCAATTCACCGTCTTTGATTGTATAGAAGCTAAAGTTTTGATTAAGCCCGTGTTTATCCATTGCAGTTGCAGCAACTATTATTTCATCACCTACAAATTCCGCAAATTTAATATAATACTCTAAATCCTCAACTAAGCAAAGAGCTTCGCTGCTATATAAATCGTACATGAAAAGCCCTGTTGTCAATTCCATTTTATTGGTGTAATTCGAGGAAACATACAAGGCTTTCCCGTCTTTAACGCTTGTTACGTCTACATTTTCAAACTGACTTGAAATAGGCACAATATCCTTTGTACCCCTGTCAAACAAATATAGCCGGTTTCTTTTTTTGTTTGTAAAACCTTCGCCGTTTGACCAAAATGGAATTTCATCCAATATTTCATAATCCTTATTTTCTTTTATTAAATCTATTGCCTTGGCTTTTTCCTCTCCTTTGTGAGAATGAAGGTTAATGCCGTAATGATCATAGGTTGCGGTTAACAGGAATTTTTCTTCGGCAATTTTTTTAATATCAGTTACCTTCATAGGAATACGCATATACTCGTATGCTTCGCCTCCATTGATATCAATGGCATAGAAAACGGTCCAATGCTCACCGTCCTTAATTCTTTTTTTAAGTTTTTCATCCCTTAGTGAAGGAAATAAAATAGTATTGTTGTTAAGCCAAATAAAGTTTTTTTCCTCATTCATGGATGTAAGCTTTTTATACTCTGATGTTGTACAGTTATAAATCCATATATTGGACAAATATTTATTGTCCTCAAAATCTGAGGTATGTACTGCAAAAGCACCGTTATTCTTATCCGGCGACAGTTCAAGTCCGGATAAAAAGGTGTAATCTAAAAAATCCTTAAGCTTTAAATTTTCCATATTCTCCTCCATCTGATGGTTTATTACCTAAATTTGGGGACATTCCTCTTACCTCAAAGACTATCCCCATAGTAGAGGTGTGTCTCCATACCTATTATATAGTTAAAAAGCCTGTTATGCAATTAAAACTATTGTTTAAGGATAGTTTTGATAGTATAATTAATGAAGAATATAACAGGAGAGTGAAAACATGAATATCGAAATCAACAAAGAATATACCATTAAATTATTGGAAGAAATTATAAATATTCCAAGTCCTACGGGATACTGCAGCAATGTTATGGCACACATTGAAAAAACGGCAGATGAATTTGGATGCAAGTTTGAAAAAAATAAAAAAGGAAACGGCATTATTGAGATAGAGGGTGAGGACAATTCTTACTGTGTTGGAATTCCTGTTCATGTTGATACATTAGGAGCCATGGTAAGGTCGGTCAATTCAGACGGAACAATTAAAATTACATCAATCGGAGGTAACCTATTTCCTACACTTGACGGAGAGTATTGCGAAATTCATACAAGGCAAGGGAAAATCTATACGGGAACAATGCTTTCAACCTCACCGGCCGCTCATGTTTACAAAGATTCCAAGGATAAGGAAAGAAATGAAGAAAACATGATGATAAGATTAGATGAAGTTGTAAAGAATAAAGAAGATGTACAGGCTCTCAAAATTGAAACAGGAGATTTTATTTCAATTGAGCCGAAGTTCACGGTAACACCTTCAGGCTTTATTAAAACAAGATACTTGGATGACAAGGCAGGAACCGCTTGTGCCTTAAGCCTGATGGAATTGTTTAAAAGACTCGGAAAAAAACCGAAAAATAAAGTTAAAATAATAGTTTCCACATACGAAGAAGTAGGTCACGGCTGTTCTAATATTCCGAAAGATATTGACGAGCTAATTGGCATTGATATGGGATGCATAGGCTTGGATTTGGCATGTACGGAGCAGGATGTATCAATTTGCCCTAAAGATAGTTCAGGTCCCTATGATTATGAAATTACTTCAAAATTAATTAAGCTTGCGAAAGAAAATAATATAAAGCATGCTGTCGACATATATCCGATGTACGGCTCGGATGTGTCCGCATCCTTAGCGGGCGGGAATGATATTAAAGGCGGATTAATAGGTCCGGGAGTTCACGCTTCTCACGGCATGGAAAGAACTCATATTGACGGAATAGAAAATACAATCAAACTTATTTATGCATATTTGACGGAATAGGAAAGGGCAAGAAGTGAATAATTTTATATTTTCTTTGAATGTTGTTTTACCTTTGGTACTTTTGATGTTTTTGGGAGCCTTCCTTCGTAAAATTAAAATTTTCGATAAGGATTTTTTAAAGAAAGCAAACAATTTTGCATTTAAAGTGTTATTGCCTGTTCTTCTTTTCAACAATATATACAACAGTGAAATATCAGAGGAAATCAACTTAAGATTTATTATATTTGCTATAAGTATAGTTTTAGTTACTATTGGCATAATGTTTATAATAGTCCCTAAATTAGAAAAGGACAACAGAAACAGAGGAGTTATAATACAAGGGCTTTACAGAAGCAATTTCATACTTTTTGGGATGCCCTTATGCTCCAACATTTTTGGCGAAAAAGGAGCGGGTGTTGTAACAGCTCTTGTTGCAATAATAATACCCATTTATAATTTTTTGGCTGTTGTAATATTAGATATATTTACAGACGAAAAACAAAATTTTAAAAAGACTGCAGTAAGCATTATGAAAAATCCTTTAATAATCGGTACCCTCCTTGGTATTTTGGCTTCATTTTTACGGGTAAAGCTGCCCTATGCGATTGAAAAAACAATTTCTGACATTGCAAAAACAGCGACTCCAATTGCATTGATGGCACTTGGGGGAGAAATAGAAGTAAATAACATTTGGAAAAACATGAAGTATATAGCCTGGGTTACAGCAGGTAAACTATTTGTTATTCCTGCAATAGTAATATTGGCATCAGTTGCTTTTGGGTACAGGGGAGTTGAATTATGTGCATTGTTCAGCATGGTTGCCCCTTCCACATCTGTTTCAAGCTACACTATGGCTCAGCAGTGCGACTGCAATCATGAATTAGCGGGGCAGATAGTGTTTTTCTCAACTGTTGTCAGCCCGTTCAGTATATTCTTGTTTATATTTATTTTAAAAACCGTTGGATTGTTTTAGGAGACTATAATGGATATCAAAACATATAAAAAGAGCTTTGAACACTCATATGCCCTTGGCATTTTTCCTACTGTGGAGCTCATATTATCAAGACCTCAATCCGTAATTAAGGTATTGATAAGCTCAAGCTACAGAGCTGACTCCGATATGGATATTTTTGAGCTGTGCAAAAGATACAATATTAAAACTGAAATTAATGATAAATCAATTAATAAAATAAGCAGCAAGGAAAATTGCTTTGCAGCCGGAGTTTTTAAAAAATATCAGTGTGAGCTTACGGAAGGCTCACATATTGTTTTAGTTAATCCCGGCAATATGGGCAATATGGGCACAATTATCAGGACATTGACAGGCTTTGGCTTAAGTGACTTGGCTGTAATAAGTCCCGGAGTTGATATATTTGACCCAAAGGTAATAAGAGCATCAATGGGTGCTATCTTTAAGATTAATTTTAAATACTATGACAGTTTTAATAAATATCAAGAAAATTTTAAAAAACATAAATTGTATACATTCATGCTTAATGGTGCCGTTTCATTAAAAGATGTAAAACATGACAGAAACAAAAGCTTTTCTCTGATTTTCGGCAATGAAGCAACGGGCTTGGATAATAATTTTGCGAAGATAGGGACAAATGTAATCATAAAGCATACAGAGCGTATAGATTCGTTAAATCTGACTATTGCTGCCGGTATTGCTATGTACCAATTTTGCAGTTAATAAATTGAATTTTTGGATATCGGGGAATCTTATTACATTTAATGGAATAATAATAATGATTTAAAAGCTAATAATATTCTTGTAGGTGACAAAACATCTTCAATACGTATATGAAGGGATGATGGTAATAAAAAAATTCAATTTTAGCAATAAGAGCAATAACGAAGAAAAGTTATTGGATTGGGAAAATAGTGTAAAATTAGACAGCCAACAAAAATTAAGGGAGCAAGTAAAACAGATGAATAACGAAAATAACAACAGAAACAGAAACGAAAACAACAAATTTGACAACAGAAACGAAAACAACAAATTTGACAACAGAAACGACAACAACCGATTTGACAATCGCAATGAAAACAGATTTGACAATCGCAACGAAAGCAACAAATTTGACAACAAAAATAACAACAACAGATTTGACAACAGAAGCGACAATAACAAAGACAGCAACAAATTAAACAATAAGGATAATAAAAACAAAAACAACAACAATTTTAAATAATATTTAAAATGGACGGTCATTTAACCAATGACCGTTTTACATTGCTGCAATACTATAAGAAGAGGTTGACGCTGGCAGCATCAACCTCTTCTTATTTGTAGTACTTATTTGGCTCCTGCTTGTCCTATGCAGAATATGCCGCTAACGCTATTGAAAGGAGTTTGCCTTCCATTGATTCTGTTCTGGAAGTGAATATTATCGGGACGGAAGTTCCCACGGTTGCGCTATAACAGTTTTCTTGCCTATAAATGAAATTGCTTTTATAACAGAATTGCCCACCGTTAAATTAGGAACTACTATAATATCCGCATTGCCTGCTACGGGGCCGGAAAGGAGCCACGGAAACTCCTCCGCCTAAGTGAACTACAACTAAATTCAAATCTTCGTAATTAAGTCCGTTTTCACGGGCATATCGTTTAGTGGTAGCTTTATGGCTCAATGCATGAAAGCTGCTCCTTCTTTCTATAAGAGGATGACCCGAAACTCTCGCTAAAGGCTCGAATTCATCCGTTACGGGCGGGTCTACTATTAATGTAATAGCCTTGATGTTCTGACACATCATATATGCCAATCTGCTCCCTAAATCCGCAACATGTTGTCCCCATTTTCCGCTTGCCTGCTGCTCCATCATTTCATTGTTAACTCTGTAAACTCCGCTAACCAACGGTTTTGTATGACCTCCGCGGCTCACAATAGCATCAAGGGACTCTCTGTCTATATTGTTATCTTTCATAAATTTGTAAATCAGATTAGTTCTGTATTCATTCTGCTCCCAAATACTGTTAAATTGCTTAATTTCATGTGCAGGGTGCTCGATAGTGTCTTTTTTGATGCAGACATCATCTTCATAGTATGCTGCTTTTGTTGATGTAGAGCCTAAATTAATTGCTAAAATTTTGTGCATTTTTTCCTCCTTAAATTGCAAATAATAACTTTACAATATACACGCAAAATTCATGTCAAGAAAAAGCCACTCAGAATCCTGATTATTGGCATGCATATTGCTTATACAAATACAATAAATGATTATCTAAAACAAAAGTTTCTTTTGATTGTGAATATTAGATAGATTAATAGTGTTTTTAAACATATTAGTTGATATAAAATAATGCTTCATATATAATTTTATATAAGAGATGAAGCGGATTGAACAGAACTTGGGATAAGCTGATGAATATAAATGTAATGAAACTTATTGTTGATTCGTCTTATGACGGTTTAATTATACAGATGAAAACGGTACAATAGTATTCAACAACAAGGCTTATGCGGATATTACCGGAATTCAGAAAGAAAATATTATAGGGAAATCAATATATGAATTAGGTCCGCAGGGATTTCCTGTGTCCAATATGGTATTGAAGGTTTTTGAAACGAGAAAAACTTTATCCGAAGTTATACAATATAAAAAATTGAATAAAGAGGTATTGGTTACGATTGTTCCTGTTTATGATGAAGAAGGCATATTTAGGGGTATAGTAGGAAATACAGCGATGAAAGGTAAAAATTTTTCGCGATAAAAAACATTCAAATCTGCAAAAGAGTACAAGATATGATAAAATAGATAAAAGAACCTTTTCGCAGAGGAGAACTGAAATGACAAGAGCCGAGAAAAGGGAAATAAAGAGAACATTAAGAAATGAGATTAAAGAATTTATAAAAATCCAAGCACACTATTTTCCAGATTTAATACAAGATATAAAGAAAGTAATGGATGGCAGGAATCAAAGCTATATAACGTATGAAATAGAAGTAATAATATACATGATGATATTGAAAAATTGAAATTTCAAATTAAGAATTAAAGGAATTTAAAAGAAAGGAATTAATTTACCTTTCGGGGCTGTAGGAAATATAAGAGACTTGACAAGTTTAAACGAATTAAGAAAGGAATTATCTTTAATAACTGCCAAGTACACAGAGGAAAAGACTAAGCATGAAGAAATAAATAAAGAATTGGAATTACAAAGACAAAACAACTTAATATTAAAAGAAAAAATCAATACACTTATAAACAGCCTTGGTGATGATACGGAGCTGTTGGTTAACAGCAAGCATTCGATGAAATTGGCTGAATTAGCGTATCGTATTTCAAATGTAGATTCAACCATACTAGGGCTCTATATTATTTTGTGTCAACTAAGTTTGTTTAATTTAAAGCTGTATTATCTTGTACCAGCCAATCTTGGAACGGATTTTGCTACATACCAAAATAGTAAATTTTAAAGGCGAAAGGATTGCTTTACAATTAATTAAATTATGAAAGGATATTTATGAATAATAAAAGATTATTTGGTTTAATTTCAGGTATTTTTGTAGCGATAATAATTAATTTTCTTCCGCTAAAAGGATTATCTTCTCAAGGAAAAATGTGCCTTGGCTTAACGCTTATGACGGTTGTGTTTTGGGCATTGCAAATTGTTCAGTCCGGTTATGCTTCAGGTCTTTATTTAGCTTTGCTGATAATATTTCAAGTTGCGGAACCGTCGGTTGTATTTTCGCCATGGCTTGGAAGTACAATGTATTTAGTAATTGGAGCATATTTAATTGCTTCGTCTGTAAAAAGCTCGGGATTAGGAGAAAGAATAGCATATAAATTTATATTAAAATTTGTTAATTCATATGAAAGCATAATTATATCAATATTTGTTCTGACAATTATGTTAAGTATACTAATCCCCCATCCATGGCCAAGAGCTTTTTTAATAATGTCGGTTATGACAGTTGTAATCAAAAGTGCCAATATATCAAAAGAGGATTCAATAAAGATAGGATTTACCGTTTTTGCGTCATCAGTTCCTTCTTCTATGATTTTTTTAACCGGAGACAGTGTAATAAACCCTCTTGCGGTACAAGCTTCAGGAGCTTCGGTAAGTTGGATGCAATGGTTTATTTATATGGGGCCTCCAAGCATAATTGCAAGCGTCATAACTTGTGTTTTAATACTGATTTTATTTAAACCATCGAAAGAAATAAAAATAAATAAGGAAGAAATAAAGGAAAAGCTGATTTTTTTAGGACCAATTTCAAGTATAGAAAAAAGAACTGTGACATGGCTTGCAATTGCAGTTGTGCTATGGCTGACAGATTCAGTACATGGAATTGATATCGGCTGGATTACATTGCTTATTGCAATGCTGATGAGTTTTCCCGTAATCGGAGGAATATTAGATTCAAAGCATTGGGGTGAAGTTCCGGTACATGTTTTACTTTTTTTAACTGCTGCTATGACAATAGGCAAGGTTGGAGGTGTTACGGGAATGAACAATTGGATTGCGGAAACTGTTCTTCCATCAACTATACCTTCAAATCTGTTTTTACTTGCGGCGATAATAGCAGTAATTTCTATAGGAATTCACATGATTTTAGGAAGTGTAATAGCAGTTATGGGGATAGCAATACCGGCATTGTTAATATTTACGGAGTCTATGAGCATCAGTCCGGTTGTAATAACATTGTTAGTATATTCCTCAATTGGTATACACTACATTTTACCTTTTCACCACTTAAATATTTTAGTAGGTCAAGGTGAGGAAAATGGCATGTACGGACAAAAAGAAGTTATGCGTTTAGGTGTTCCGTTGACTGCGGTTATTTTTATTATTGTTTTTATTGAAGTTTTATATTGGAAATTGATAGGTCTATTTTAATTGGAACTTAAAGGAAGGGCTTGAATTTTGTATTGAACAGAATTCAAGCCTTTATTGCCGGTCCGAACAAGCATAAGGTAAAATTAGAGGGATTTTTGCAAACAGAAGTTATTTTTTTCACGATTAATAAATGTTGACAACATATAGGCGTTGGTTTTATAATATTGTTAATAAATGTGCGGTGCAAAATAATATAAATGATAAGCAGGAGAAAATTCCTGTGAGACGCTTAAGAAACAAATTACGCATGTTGAATGTAATGTTAAGGCGAAATGACCTTGATTTGACTATACTCTGAATAGCACGGCTAAGACAGAGACAATGACAAGTTGTTTCTGTCTTTAATTATAAAAGAATTAAATAAAAGGAGTGTATATGAAAAAAACACCTTTATATGAAAAGCACGTCCGGCTTAACGGAAAAATAATTGATTTTGGCGGGTGGTATCTTCCGGTTGAATATTCAGGCATAATTCCTGAGCATGAAGCCGTAAGAACAAAAGCGGGAATTTTTGACGTATCTCACATGGGTGAAATAACAGTTAAGGGTGAAGATTCCGAAAAATATCTTCAGATGGTTTTAACAAATGATATTTCTTTACTCAATAATAATCAGATAGCCTACACAACAATGTGTTATCCGAATGGAGGAGTTGTAGATGATTTATTGGTTTACAAATACAGCAGTGTAGATTATCTGTTGGTAGTAAATGCGTCGAATACCGAAAAGGACTTCACATGGCTAAAGGAAAACTTATTTGGCAATACGGAAGTATTAAATGTTTCGGAAAACTACGCCCAGGTTGCTTTGCAGGGACCATTGGCCCAAATAATTCTGCAGAAGGTTACAGAAAAAGATTTGAATGAAATAGAATTCTATTATTTCAGTGACAATGTAAAAATAGGAAGTATAGAAGCATTGGTTTCTCGTACCGGTTATACGGGCGAGGATGGTTTTGAAATTTATTTTGACAGTACTAAAGCTGAGGAAATGTGGGATATGCTTTTAGAAACAGGCAAGGATTCAGGATTAATGCCTGCCGGCTTGGGTTCAAGAGACACCTTAAGATTTGAAGCGTCACTTCCGCTTTATGGACATGAATTAGATGAAGATATTACTCCTCTTGAAGCGGGACTTGGATTCTGTGTAAAATTAGGCAAGGATAACTTTATAGGCAAGGAAGCTTTAGTAAATCAAAAAGCAGAAGGGCTTAAAAGAAAGTTAGTTGGTTTTGAAATGATTGACAGAGGAATACCAAGAAGTAACTATGAGGTGTATGCAGAAGGAAGAAAAATCGGATATGTAACAACCGGAAGTTTTTCGCCTACCTTAAAGAAAAATATAGGATTAGCTCTTATAGATTCATCATATGCCAAGGAAGGAACGGAAATAGAAATAATAATCAGAAATAAAAACTTAAAGGCTGAAATAATCAAAAAGCCGTTTTATTCAAAAAAGTATAAAAAGTAGTTATTACGAGAATTAAAAATTATATATTGGTTATTTATAATACTATCTAAAAACATTTATCAGGGAGGAAATTATGAAATTATTGGAAGATTTAAAATATGCCGAATCACATGAGTGGGTGAGAGTTGAAGGGAACAAGGCATATATAGGAATTACGGATTATGCCCAGGATAAGCTTGGGGATGTTGTTTATGTGGAAATGCCTGAGGTTGGAACTATAGTTGAAGCGGGAGACCAGTTTGTTGTGCTTGAATCGGTTAAGGCAGCTTCTGATGTATATGCTCCGATATCGGGAACGGTAGTTGAAGTCAATGATGAGTTGGAAGATAATCCTGCTTTAATCAACGAGTCGGCATTTGATGCGTGGATTGTTGCAATAGATATGAGCCTGCCCACGGAAGTTGACAGCCTTCTTTCCGCTGAAGAATACGAAAGAATATACGAATAAAGGAGTAATTATGGCAAGGTATATTGGAAACACCAATGATGACAGAGATAAAATGCTAAAAGAAATTGGTTATAAGGATATAAAATCTCTGTTCAAGGCTGTTCCGGATTCAGTACTGTTAAAGAGAAAATTAAATATACCGGAAGCTTTGTCGGAAATGGAGCTGATAAAGTATATTAAATCATTGTCAAATGAGAATTTAAATACAGATGATTACACATGTTTTTTGGGCGGAGGAGCATATGACCACTACATACCTTCTGCAATAGACCAATTGATACTCAGACAGGAATTTTATACGGCGTATACGCCATATCAGCCGGAAATCAGCCAAGGAACATTGCAGGCTATATTTGAGTACCAGACTATGATAAGTGAATTAACCGGACTTCCGGTTGCCAATGCATCAATGTATGACGGTGCATCGGCTTTGGCGGAAGCTTGCGTAATGTCGTGCGAAGCAACAAGACGAAATGAAATATTAATAGCAAACTCTGTTCATCCGGAAAGCCGGCAGGTTTTAAATACATATGCCAAATTCAGAAATATTACTGTAAAAGAAATAAAATATAATAATGGGCAAGCAGACTTAGATGATTTAAGCGCAAAAATAAGCAATAACACCGCGGCAGTAATTGTGCAGAGTCCAAATTTTTTCGGCATAATTGAAGATGTTGAGGCAATTGCCGAAATAGCTCATAAAAACAAAAGCCTTTTGACCGTAAGCGCAGACCCTGTTTCGCTGTCAATTTTAAAAAGTCCCGGAGAGATGGGGGCAGATATTGCCGTAGGGGAAGGTCAATCACTTGGCAATGTGCTTAACTTTGGAGGTCCATACTTAGGATTCATGGCAGTGACAGAAAAGCTGATGCGAAAGATGCCCGGAAGAATTGTAGGACAAACTTCGGACAAGGAAGGAAGAAGGGGATTTGTACTTACCCTTCAGACTAGGGAGCAGCACATTAGAAGAGAAAAAGCAACTTCAAATATTTGCTCCAATCAGGCATTGAATGCATTGCAGGCAACTATGTATTTAACATTTATGGGCAAGGAAGGACTTAAGGAAGCTGCAAAGCTTTGTTTTAACAAATCTCACTACGCTTATAACGAATTAATTAAAACAAATAAATTTAAATCCTTATTTACAGCTCCTTTCTTTAAAGAATTTGCTGTAATCAGTGAAAAACCTGTAAATGAATTAAATGAAAAACTCCTTGAAGATAAAATAATCGGCGGCTATAACTTGGAGAAGGATTATCCGGAGTTAAAAGACGGATACCTTATTGCTGTAACAGAAAAGAGAACCAAAGAAGAAATAGATGAATTGGTTAGAAAGGCAGGTGAGTAATATGCAGTTAATATTTGAAAAGAACAAAAAAGGCAGAAAAGCATATTCACTTCCTGAATGCGATGTACCGGAAGTATCGTTGGATTTAATAGACAGTAAATATTTGAGAAATGATGACCCGAAGCTTCCCGAAGTCAGCGAGCTTGATGCGGTTCGTCACTTTACCCGAATTTCTCAGAGGAATCATGGCGTTGACTCAGGATTCTACCCACTCGGCAGCTGCACAATGAAATATAATCCAAAAGTAAACGAATTAGTGTCAAGGTTTGACGGGTTTTCAAAAATTCACCCGTATCAGCAGGAAAACACAGTCCAGGGAGCTTTGAAACTAATGTACGGACTTGGAAGTATGCTTTCTGAAATAACAGCCATGGAAGCATTCACACTTCAGCCGGCAGCAGGAGCCCATGGAGAATTGACAGGGTTAATGATAATAAAAGCATATCACCAAAACAGAAAAGACGAAAAAAGAACAAAGATAATAGTTCCTGATTCAGCTCACGGAACAAATCCGGCATCTGCCGCAGTTGCCGGATTTGATGTGTTGGAAGTAAAATCAAATGACAAGGGTTTGGTTGACATAGAAGCATTGAGGGCTGCAGTGGGTGAAGATACGGCAGGATTCATGCTTACCAATCCAAATACTTTGGGGCTGTTTGATGAGAATATTTTAGAAATATCTAAAATTGTTCATGAGGCAGGAGGCCTAATGTATTATGACGGAGCCAATGCCAATGCAATTTTAGGCATATCAAGACCCGGAGACATGGGTTTTGATGTAGTGCACTTAAATCTTCATAAAACATTCAGCACTCCTCACGGAGGAGGAGGTCCGGGGGCAGGTCCTGTCGGAGTAAAAAAACATCTTGCGGGATTCCTGCCGGTACCTGTTATTTCTAAAAAAGAAGATGAATATTCCATGGATTATGACAGACCGCTGTCAATAGGAAAGGTAAAATACGCTTACGGCAATTTTGGCGTATTGGTCAGAGCATATGCGTATATTTTAAGCATGGGTCCCGACGGACTTAAGGAAGTTGCGGAAAATGCCGTATTAAATGCAAACTACATTGCTAACAAGCTTAAGGATAAATACTTCCTTCCATTAGATACGGAATGCATGCATGAATGTGTGCTGTCGGGGTATTGGCAGAAAGAAAAAACCGGAGTATCCACTCTTGATATTGCAAAAAGACTGTTGGACTTCGGATTCCATCCTCCGACAATTTACTTTCCGCTGATTGTTCATGAAGCTATGATGGTTGAGCCAACCGAATGCGAAACAAAAGAAACATTGGATGAATTTATTGCCGCAATGAGGCAAATAGCTGATGAAGCAGAAAACAATCCGGAAATGGTAAAAACAGCTCCGCATACAACGGTTATATCAAGATTAGACGAAACTGCAGCGGCAAGAAAGCCTATACTTCGCTACAATAAGTAAAATTAACATAAGTTAATATTATGTTTAAAGGGTTATATGTCCCTTGAATTTTCAATTTAATTTTTATTGGATATATGTTTCGGGCAAATTTATAACTGCTTGTAAATTTGCCTATTTTGCTTGAATGTTATTTATCATAAAGTTTTCGAGCTTTTTGACAGATTCTTTTTCTGCCTTAGTTATTGAATGTAAATAAGTTTTATCTACTACTTGGACGGTATCGCCTAACCTTGTAGCCATAGACATTAAATCTGCACCGCTATTAGCCGACATTGCGCCATGCAGATGCTTTATACTCTTCTGGTAGAGGGTTAACGAATAGATGTTGCTCTAAGTCTGTAACCTTCATATTCCGAATCCAAGCTTCTAATGTGCTGCTAACAAAATTCGGCATGCATGATTTGCGTACGGAATTCGGTGATTTAGGTTTAGAGGTTTCGTATTTTGTGTGATTGTCTTCATTGTATCTTAGTAGTTGCGTAGAGATATCAATTGAATTTTCTTCAAAATCAACAACCGGGACAGTTAGTCCGATAGTTTCTCCAATTCGATATCCCATGCCAATGGCGGTCGTAAAGATTGTTTTAAATACCTCGGACTCATTGTTTATAAATACTATTAATTTAGCAATTCCTTCTGCTGATAATAATTCAGTATAATTTTTCTTTCGCTCAACATCAACGCCAACATTTTCACAAGGATTTTTGGCTATTAACTCCCATTCAACGCCCTTACTTAGCGTATGTGCCATTATGGAGAGATACAACTTGACTGATGCAGGGCTGTGAGTTTTTAATTTCTTGTTTTTAAATTGTACAATTTTTAGCTTTTTAATCTTTCCTATAGAATCATTGCCGAATTCTTCAAGCAGGTGATTGTTGTATGCATTCAAATATACGCCTACTTCTTGTGACAGCTTTTTATCCCAGAAATAATTTAGGCTGTATGGCACTCCGCCCTTCCGGACCCTGAAACGATATTTATTATCGCCTCTGAATTCAATGCTCATTTGTTTTTCATCCTTTTGTATATATCATCGTTCAAATTGAACGGTGTTAACTAAACATGGGATTTCTCAATTTGAAAGCTTGGACTTGGTAGCCAAGCTTATACCATGTATTCTATAATTGTTGTACAGCCATTTATTAAGCCGTAGATGCATTTTGTAGCTTGGTTAATATCCCATTATACGTCGGCGCTTCTTTCGCACATTTGTGTGCGAAACGTGGATGCCCTATGCCCTATTTCAGGGTACACCTTATCAGAAATCAACCAATCCAATTTTGGCTTCGTTAACCGGCTCAAAAATGAGCCGGTTAGTACAAACTACTATATCCCGAGCTCTTTCTTCAATTCTTCATGTGAAATAGTATAATTGTCGCTTTTAGCTTCTTCTAAAGTTTTTAACTCTGTTTCTGTTAATTTGGTATAATCAGGGTCCCAAGCTAAGACAAGCTTTTTTATAAATTCAAATGCAAATTGCTGATCATCTTCAGGAAGCATTTCCATCATTTCAATTACTTTAGTTGTTATTTCACTCATTATAAATCCCTCCTTACTTATAAATATCTCTAGGCGTTTGCGAAACGCCACAACCCGTGAAATTACGGGATTTTTTTGTGTAAAA
>ENA-UOOM01002206-UOOM01002206.1-fermentation-metagenome-genome-assembly--contig:-NODE-2206-length-16570-cov-5.375901_pt1 | contig 16570 bp, 16 predicted proteins | sample MGYA00245781_ERZ724031 | MGnify/ENA primary metagenome ERZ724031 (study PRJEB28704, sample SAMN03018317) | fermentation metagenome | biome: anthropogenic terrestrial biome; feature: soil; material... | reverse complement strand
GCTGGTATCCAACCATGAGGCCGTGTTTTATGGTAAGGCGTTTTGTGGTAAAGGCCGACTACAGGTCCATATGGGCCAGTTCGGATTTGGAGTGAATATCCAGTTTTTTATAAACCGACTTCAAGGTGCTTCGAACGGTGGAATCCGTTATGAAAAGTTGTTTGGCGATTTCCCTGGCCGTCAGCCTTTTTTTGGCAAGCAGGGCGATATCCCGTTCCCGTGGGGTGAGAGGGGATTTTCCGGGAAGCAGTGCTTTCCTCACAGCCTTTATACCTGCCTCCTGGCGCCGGGCGAGTGACATAATATTACGAATCCCCTTATGATCGGATACTGACAGTTTGGCGGTTTCCAAAAGAGATCCAAGAGCGGTGCCATGCACCGCAAAGGGCAGATACACCTTGTCCGGCAAGGCGATGGCAAGTGCCTGGTTCAGACGGGTTTGCGCTTCTTCTGTCCGCCCCTGTGCATGTTTGACAATCGCCAGGTAAATCAGCTGATATACCTGCGGCAGGAGATAATGCATTTCTTTGGATATGTCCAGGATCAGTGCGGAAAGACCGCGAAATTCGTTATAACGTTTGCGGAGAAGCAAAATTTTACTGTAAAGTATGAGGCCGTAAGGTACTGCGGGAGTGTAAAGGACCTTTTTTATGCTCTCCGGATCATATAGCCAGTCTGCCAGTCCGTCGTCCTCCCCCAGGGTAAGGGACAGCTCTGCAAGGCAAAGCTCCGCCATGCGGAGAAGGATGCGTTCGGAGCCGGAAGACCGGTACTGCCGTATCCGATCCGTAGCCGAGCAATAGCTTTTCGTGTCTCCCCGGAGCAGGGCAATCTGCGCAAGAACAAATTCCGTACAAAGGGAAATGCATTTTTGCTGCATGCCTTTGCTTTGCGCACCGCCCATCCATATATAACTGGAGGGCAAATATCATAATCGTCCGGGGATGTCTGCACAGGATTTCTTCCGGACAGGCAAGAACGAAATCAACAATAAAATCCAGGACTTTTCTTTCTCTTTGATTGCTCAGATACTCCATATCCAGGGGCAGATTCAAAACGGCATCGTAATCCGATATCCGGTAATAAAACAAAGCGGCAGAGTAATAGTCGGCAATGGCAGAACAGGTTTTGGCTGCCCTGCGGAGCGTCTGCGTCTGATACTCTTTCGATTTTTGGTTAAAGAAGCGGCCCCGGAGATAATTCTGTATGGTACGGTGCAGGGTGTAGAGATCTTTTTCAGGGAAATAGTGGATAAACTCATTGCTGTCAAGTAAATGCTGTATGTTGTCCGGCAGCGTTTTTTGATTCAGCATCTTTTGGGCCTGCCTGGTTGTAAATTCATCCAGTACGGAGACATCAAGGATGAATTCTTTTTCCTCATTGGCAAGAGTGTTCCAGAATGCTGTTTCCACCAGCTGGTCCAGTCCCTGAGTGCGCGCAAAGGTCCCGGTTTCTTGATACTGCTGCAGCTGCAGACGGATCGCCGATATCCAGCCTTCCGTACGGTTGTACAGACTGTCCAGCTTTCTGTCCGTGAGTGCTGCACCTGCCATACGGGCGTATCTGCCTGTGCTTTCCCTGGTGAACAGGAGGTGTCTGCTGTCAATGGTGTGGATATTGGCATGATAAACGGTGGCTTCCGGACGGTCCCGGAGCGGTTGGAAGATGCAGATAATGTGCAGATTGGCATTGCCATGAACAGAAAAGGCATGAAGGATCTGCTCTGGAATCCGGCTTTTCATAAGCTGAAAGCTGTCAATTACCAGAAAAGTTTCCGACGGGCAGCGAACTTCCCGTATCATTGAGGATAAATCCGCCAGGGCATCTGCATCAGGAAGGTTCAGCCTGTTCAGGTTTACAGCGGTTTTCCCATCTATTTTTGCAAAGAGGCTGCAGATACCATTCCATATACCGGAAGGCGGCTCGTTTAAACAGGTATACCAATAGACAGAAGATGCGGGTCCTGAGATTTTCTCCAGATATTTTTGTATGGCAGTTGTTTTTCCAAAACCGGAGGGTGCTTCCACAATGGTCAATGGATACTGTCTGATAGAATCCAACTGAACCTTCAGTTGCTTTGGGAAGAAATATAACTCATGAACAGTCTGCCTTTTGTGAAACAATATTGACTCCTACCTTTCAAGTGCTGGATGAGCCGGAAGGTTTTTCTTATCGGCAATCCAGACGTTTTATAACATTTGATATGGACCCTGCCACTGGATATATCATTAAGCGCTGACAGGTTCAGATGACATAATGATTCTATTATACGAACTTTCGTATATTTATGGAAGGTTAATTATTGATATAATGAATATTTATGGTAAATATCGAGTGTAAAAATTGTAAATTCAACGGGTGAGATGAAAAAAGGAGCTGCAAACTGTCGAAAAAGTACAGATCAGGCTGTGGCTTTTCAATTCAAATGGTTGGGATCCTGCAGGATTTCACACATATTGTTTTTCAAGATCAAGAAGAAATTGCTTTTTGTCCAGTCCACCTGCATAACCAATCAGCTTGCCATTGGACCCGATGACACGGTGGCAGGGGATAAAGATGGGAAGCGGGTTGCTTTTGTTTGCCATACCAACGGCGCGGCATGCGTTTTCCATGCCTATGGCGCGTGCAATTTCCCTGTAGCTTCTTGTCTCGCCATATGGAATTTCCAGCAGGGCTCCCCGGACCTTCTGCCGGAAGGGTGTACCTTTCCGGCTCAGGGGAACATCAAAGACTTTTCGCCGGCCGCTGAAATATTCCTGCAGCTGTGTTGCGGCCATCCGAAGCAAATCCGTTTCCCTTCTTTCCCAATGATCGGGATCGGGAATGAAATCCTCCTCAAAAAAGACATGGGTCAGTACGGTTCCGTTTTCGGTAATGCCGATTCTGCCGATGGGAGTTTGATAAAAGAATAAGAAGCCGTTTGTTTTCATGTTTTCTGCCTCCGTGAAAGTTTGTCCGGTCCATGACTGGAGCTCAGTGGGCTCTTTGCTCAGGTATGCGTACTCTTTCCTTTCGTCTGCTCTTTTTGGCTGAACATAATTAGCCAAACATATTTTATTGTATAATGTATCCACTTGTCATGAACCCCATTCAACGCCTGCAACAAGTTTGATCTTATTATAACAGCTTTTCCATGCAACCATGCAGTATAATTTAATTAAAAAATGGGGGGCGCAAAAATGCGGATTTTCTTTGGTAGACGAAAGTATACTTCCGTGCTATGGGCCAATATGTTATTGATGGTTACGATTCTTTCAATGATTGGTATAATGATTTGTAATTTTTTCTACGAATCTTCCATGCAGAAAACGATTGATAAAAATTTACAGAGTGTGAAGCTTTTGAGAAATGAAATCGACAATCAGATTGCCGGAATGGAAGCAACCACCCGAAGCCTTCGCAGGGACTATGATGTTTTGATGGCTCTTGCGGAAGGCGGTGGATACCGGGATTATAAAATTGTCTCAGAACTTGCCAGTCGCACGGCTGCCAATGTCAATCTGGTTGACATTGTCCTGTATGATTTTGAAAAGAATAAGGCGTATTGTTCTTCCGGCACCATTGAGGCAGAAAAATATTTCGGGACCTATACGCAGTCTTCGGTCAGCACAAAGGAATTGACCCGGCAAATCCGAACTACAGAAGTTCCTGTTCTGAATGGGATTCTTCCAATATCGATTTATCGGGAATCGGAGAGAAAGGATGTAGCCTTCTATATGACTCCCTTTTCTTTTCAACGTAAATTGGTCTATCTCATTCGCAAGGATGCCTTTGTAAAGCCTGTGAAGGCAGTTATCGGAAATCAGCAGGCAAGCTTTTATATTATGGATGCATCCCATGGTTCGGAGCTGGCTCTCAATGTCAATACGGATTTGCCATCTGTCCCGGATTTTAAAAACTACACGGAAGAAAGAACATGGGATGGGATATCCATGGGGTTCAGCGGCAGATATATTCTATTGTTCAGCAATTCCTCCGTCAGCGGCTTTCAATATTGTATTGTTTCCAGAGCTTCTCTTTTCCACAGGGAGTTTCACACTCTGCGGTCTGTTTTGATCACCTCTTTTATGGGTTTTCTGCTTGTTGGCTTGATTTTGAGCTATATATGTACACAAATGTCTTATCGCCCCATCGCGCTTCTGACAAATGATGTTCCTGTCTCTGCCGGAACCGGGGTTTCCACAGGATATGAAGATCTTGATGTCATCCGCAATCATCTGTCTGATATGCAGGAGAAGCTTCAGGAAACAAATTGCAGACTGCTTTCGGACAGGAACCTTTTAAAAAGCAGCCTGATCAATGCGCTGGTTCGTTCCACATCCGTTTATTCCACCAATTACGACAGTTATGTACGGGAAGGGATCCTGTTTCCTTATACATTATTTACTGTGCTTGTTGCGAACATGCCAGATAAAGGAGGACCCGTAAAAGACAGATATGTTCCGTTCTATAAATGGGAAGACAGCGGAAACAGGTCGGTTGCCTATCTTTCCGGTAAAAATGAGTATGATCTCCTGATTGTTCTGTTTCATGCCGATACCGAATCCGGACTGGTGCATGCAGAAGGACAGTTTTGTGAAAAGGTCAGGCAATTGGATTCTTCCTGCCGGATCGGAATTGGAAAACCGGTAAAGAGTGCGCATCGGATTCGCCAGTCCTTCCTTCAGGCATTGTCTGCGCTGGCAGAAACAGAAAGTGGGGAAAACCGTCCTGCCATGCATTATGATCCCCATATTCAAAGGATCATTGATCTGTTGGATTACGTGAATATGGAAAAGCCCAAACTGACTCAGGCAATACAGCAATGCAGGATGGAGGAAGTGGAATCGTTGCTTCAGGCAATCTTTCAAAGTACAGAAGATCATATCCACCATATTCTGATTTATTCGGATCTGATCTCCCACCTGATTTTGATCGCTTCTTCCGTAAATTTCTACGACGAGGAAATGAACAATGCCGTGTACCATGTCTATTCGGATCGGCGAAGCATGATGGACTGCTATCTTTTCTATGCCGGCAGACTTTGCTGTCATATTTGGAAAATGAAAGAAGACCAATCGAGTCAGCTGCTGAGAGAGGTTGCGTCCTATATCGAAGAAAATTTTGCGGACAGAAATTTGAGTGTGCAGGGTATAGCAGACTATTTCCATGTATCAACTTCCTATCTGAATAAATATATGAGGAAGGCAGGCAAGGATACCGTCTTTCAAATGCTGGATAAGGTGCGGATGGAGCATGCCAAAAAGATGCTTCTGGAGGGAAGTGCGCCGCTCAAAGATATTGTACATTGCTGTGGGTACGGAGATATCAATCATTTTACCAAGAAGTTCAAGAAACAAACCGGATGGACTCCCACCCAGTTTCGATCGGGCAAGGCTTCCGTCTCAAAGGTCTGATGTAATGTTTGTGTGAATAAGGATTTCCATACAGATAAAGTATATCTGCATGGAGAATGACGGCTCTATATCCAAAATGACGGTTCAAAATTGAAAACAACGATTGCCCGGCAAATGGCTTGCCACTATAGTGGATATAGCTCAATGGTGGTTGAAAACTTCACTGGCCAGGACAAACAAAGAAGCTTTCAGAGTTTCCGAAAGTATGCTTTCATTCAGAAGGAGGGGTTGTATGTCGTCCGGCGCTCTTACACCTAAGCCGACGCAAAGGACCAGTCGGAAAGAAAAAGTGATGCATTTTCTCCGGTCCAAAAAAATCATACGCAATTTGGATCTGTATCTGCTGATCCTGCCTGTTCTTGTATTCTACATTATTTTTTGTTACAGGCCCATGTATGGTCTGCAGCTGGCGTTCAAGGATTATGTCGCCATAGATGGAATTTTCGGAAGCCCCTGGGTCGGGCTGAAACATTTTGAACGCTTTTTCGGCTCTCCCTATTTTTTACGGCTGATTTCCAACACATTGAGTATCAGTGTATTGCAGCTGCTGTTTGGGTTTCCAATTCCGGTTATTTTGGCTTTGTTGATCAACGAAATGAAAAACAGCAGAAGGAAAAAGCTCGTTCAGAATGTTACCTATGTGCCTCATTTTCTGTCCACTGTGGTGATTGTCGGTATGTTGAAAAACTTTGTTCATCCGGAGTATGGGATCATAAACATGATGATTGCAAAATTGGGCGGTTCCAGGATGAATTTCATGGAGGAGGCTTCCTGGTTCCATACCTTATATGTGGCGTCCGGTGTATGGCAGAACATGGGATGGGATTCCATCATATTTATTGCATCATTGTCAGGGGTGGATCCGCAGCTGCATGAGTCAGCAAAAATAGATGGTGCCGGAAGAATGCAGCGCATCTGGCATATCAACATGCCGGCCATTCTGCCCACTATTGTGATTGTTCTGATATTGAATGTTGGTGGCTTGATGAATATTGGTTTTGAAAAAGCTTTCCTGATGCAGAATGACCTCAACCTGAGCAAATCAGATATTATTTCCACTTACTCCTATCGGCTGGGAATTCAGGGAGCGCAGTACTCCTATGCAACGGCGATAGGTTTCTTTAATTCCATTATCAACTTTATGCTGCTGGTCACCGTAAATACCATATCCCGCAGAATCAGCTCCACCAGCTTATGGTAACGGTGAGAAAGGAGTCCTGGGTATGACAAAGAGAGCAGGAATTCATTCCCGCAACGATCTTATTTTCAATATGGTGAATGGTACCATTTTGAGCATGATTCTGTTAATTGTATTGTTTCCCCTGATTTATACTCTCAGTGCCTCGTTTTCGGATCCGAAGATGGTAACTGCCGGAAAATTATATTTCCTGCCGGTGGGATTCAACCTGGATTCCTATCGTGAAGTATTTAAAAACCAGGATATCATGATCGGGTATCGGAATACCTTGATTATTACACTTACCGGGACATTGTTGAATATGATCCTGACGGTCTGCGGTGCCTATCCGTTGTCACGAAAGGATTTTTATGGCCGTAACGTGCTGATGAAGCTGTTTTCCTTTACCATGTTTTTCGGCGGAGGGATCATCCCCCTGTTTCTGGTGGTACAATCCCTGGGCCTGCTGAACTCCTGGGCTTCCCTGATTCTGCCCAGTGCCGTCTCCACTTATAATCTGATCATTATGCGGACCTATTTTGAAAATTCCGTGCCTTATGAACTGCAGGAAGCCGCCTATATGGACGGATGCTCCAATACGGGGATTCTTTTTAAGGTGGTGCTTCCCCTTTCCGGGCCGGTTCTGGCTGTTCTTTCCCTTTATTATGCCGTAGGATACTGGAATTCCTATTTCAGTGCCATGATGTATATCAATGATCGAAGCAAATATCCGCTTCAGCTTTTCCTCAGGGAAGTGCTGGTAATGAATCAGGCGCAGAATATGATGGATTCCTCGGCGGAGGAAATGGCGCGGCAGGCCATGCGGGCAGAGACCATAAAATACAGTGTCATTGTTGTCTCCAGCGTGCCAATGCTGATTCTTTATCCCTTTGTACAAAAGTTCTTTGTGAAGGGAGTGATGATCGGAGCATTAAAAGGTTGATGCCAATTGATTTTTGTTCTGCCGGTAAAGTTTACAATGATTGGGAGGTTGGAAAAATGAAAGGATTCCTGCGCAAAGGAAAGAAAGGTATTGTTTTTCTTCTGCTGGCCGTTCTTTTATGCATTGCATTGGCAGGCTGCGGGAAACAAACAGGAGGGAAAAGCAAAGCCGCAGTAAAAGTGAACCCGGATGGTTTCCCGATAGTGGACAAAACGCTCAAGCTGAAAATTGTCACCATGCAGACGCCGGTTCAGAAAGATTTCAATGATATGGTCATTCTAAAGGATTATGAAAAGAAGTCCAATATCGATGTGGACTGGGTCTGTATTCCGCAGGAATTTGTGGCGGAGCGGCGGAACATCATGATGGCTTCCGCTGAGGAACTTCCGGATGCCTTTTTCAAAATGCAGTTTCCGGCAACGGATATTTCCAAGTATTCCAAACAGGGACTGATTTTGCCTTTGTCTGATCTGATCGATCAATATGCACCGAATGTCAGGGCAGCCTTCAAGAAGTGGCCGGATGTGGAGAAAGGACTGACTATGCCGGACGGGAAAATCTATTCCCTTGGATATATTCTTGGCGCCCCGGCGATTACCAGCGGTCCCAAGTTGTTTTTCAATTCGGAGGCTCTCCGGAAGGTGAATAAGGAAGTACCGACGACTTTGGATGCGTTTGTTGATGTATTGAAAGCTTTTAAAGATCTGGACTATAACGAAAATGGAAAAGCGGATGAAGTGCCGTTGACCTGTTCCGATTATGGCGGACTGGAAGGGATATTGAAAGGCTCGTTTGGTTTGGGCACACGCGGAAGTGCACATGGAAATGTAGATGTGGATCCGGACACCAGCGAGCTGCGATTTATCCCCACGTCCGAAGGATACAAACAGCTGCTTCAGTTCATGCATATGCTTTATCAGGAGCACCTGCTGGATCAGGAAATATTCACCATGGATATGCCCAAGCTGATCGCCAAAGGAGAGGAAGGGAGAGCTCTCTGTTACGCTTTCGTCAATCATTCCGTCATCGGTACCAAATACAGTGAAAAGAGTGTGGGTTTGGAGGCGCCTCTGAAAGGCCCCAACGGGGATCTGTTGTGGAATAACTCCGGTCCGGCACTGTCCGGTTTCGGACATTTTGTCATTACGAAAAAGAATCCGAATCCTGAGGCAACGATGCGCTGGGAAGACTATTGGTACAGCGATGATGGAATGCGGGAGTATTTCATGGGGGTAAAGGACAAAACCTATTATGTGGATGACAACGGGAATTACGAGTATACGGATTATGTCATGAAAAATCCGGATGGGATCATGTTTGAGCAGGTCCTGGGTGCCTATGTTCCCTGGGCAGGCGGAGCCAATCCTTCCATCGCCGGTGACAAGTACTTCAAAGGCGGCGAGATGCAGCCAATTACAAAGGCCAGTGCGGATAAACTGTATGAATATCGTCCCAAAACCATATGGCCGGGCTTTGTATGGGAAGACAAGGATACGGACGATATGGCTTCCATCGCCACGGATCTCAGTACTTACATCAATGAAAACCGGGCTCTTTTTGTGACAGGCAAAAAATCCTTTGACGAATGGGACGATTATGTAAAGGGATTTGAGAACATGCGTCTGGATCATTATATGAAGGTGTACAAAGATGCAGCGAAGCGATACGGGTTTAAAGGATAACGGCGCTGGTGAAAAGTGAAAAAGGATTTGAAGTCGATAAAAAGGCGGCAATTTTGAAAGGCTGGTGCAACCGGCCTTTTTTTCTTTACTTTGAAGAACATAAATGATAAAATTTTTTTGGCACAATTGTGCATTGCTGTACATATTGCCACAAAAAAACCGGGAGGGGTTGGATTTGAATCAAGTGAAAGGGCATCTGCTGCCTTGGAAAGATGTCAGGATAGAGGATGAATTCTGGTCTCCGTATACGGATCTGGTGAGGGAGACCATTCTTCCCTATCAATGGGAGGCGCTGAATGATCGGGTTCCGGACGCTCCGCCCAGTCATGCCATACGCAATTTCCGGATTGCGGCAGGTTTGGAGCAGGGAAAATACGAGGGACTTGTCTTTCAGGACAGCGATCTGGCAAAATGGCTGGAAGCGGTGGGATACAGTCTGGCCGTCTACCCGGATGAAAAACTGGAGGCAACTGCTGATGAAGTGATCGATCTGATCAGCAGGGCGCAGCTGCCGGATGGTTATGTGAATACGTATTTTATCCGGAAGGAGCCGGGCAAAAGATGGACCAATCTTTGGGAATGTCATGAACTTTATTGCGCCGGGCATATGATGGAAGCTGCTGTGGCATATTATCAGGCGACGGGGAAAAGAAAATTTCTGGAGTGCATGTGCCGGTTTGCGGATCATATTGATTCAGTTTTCGGCCCGGAGCCCGGCAAGCTGAAAGGTTACCCGGGTCATGAGGAGATTGAGCTGGCTCTGGTCAAGCTGTATCATGTCACCGGAGTGAAGCGGTATCTGGATCTGGCTGCCTTTTTCATCAATGAAAGAGGAAAGCGTCCCTATTATTTTGACCTTGAAGCCGAGAAAAGGGAGAGCAATCTCTGGTCCCCGAAAGGGCGCAGGCCTTCCGACACTGCGGATTATAACCAATACCGCATCCCGGTCCGGGAGCAGAAGAAGGCAACAGGTCACGCCGTCCGTGCGGTGTATCTGTATTCCGGCATGGCCGATGTGGCTCTGGAGACCGGAGACAGGGAGTTGAAGGAAGCCTGCAGGATTTTGTGGAACAATATCGCCTTCCGGCAGATGTACATTACGGGAGGGATTGGCTCCACCGCTCAGGGGGAAGCGTTTACCCTGGACTATGATCTGCCCAACGATACGGCATATCAGGAGACCTGTGCCTCCATTGGCCTGTTTTTCTTTTCCCATCGGATGCTGGCCCTGGACAAAGACGGGAAGTACGCGGATGTCATGGAGCGGGCTCTTTATAATTCCATCCTCAGCGGGATTTCGCGGGACGGGAAACGGTTTTTCTATGTCAATCCGCTGGGGGTTTGGCCGGAGGCCAGCGAAAAAGATCCTGGAAAACGACATATCCGGCCAGTCCGTCAAAAATGGTACGGCTGTGCCTGCTGCCCGCCCAATATTGCCCGCCTGCTTTCTTCCCTGGGAGGATATGTGTACGATGTGGAGGAGGATACGATCACGGTTCGTCTCTATATCGGCGGGGAATTTCAGGCGAAAATCGGAGACGTCCCCGTTACCCTGGTGCAGACAACGGATTATCCCTGGGATGGCAAGGTAACGATTCAGGTCAAGGGAGTATCCGAAAAGCGATTTACCCTGGCTTTGCGGCTGCCGGGCTGGTGTCCCAAAGCAGACCTGAAGGTCAACGGAGAGGAATGTTCCATCGGTTCCCGGCGGCAGAAGGGCTTTGTCCGTCTTGACCGGATATGGACGGATGGGGACCTTGTGGAATTCTGCATGGAGATGGATCCGCAGCTGATTCAGGCACATCCCATGGTGCGTGCCGATGCAGGCAGGGCGGCGATTCAGAGAGGTCCGCTGGTATATTGCCTGGAGGAGACAGACAATGGCAAGAATCTTTCTTCCATTTCCATACCTTCGGATGCCCATCTGGAGGCTTTCCGGGATCCGGGGCTTCCGGGGAAGGCTGTGGCTATCCGGGCAGAGGGGTACCGAACCAATGAATCCTCATGGAAGGAAGAGGAATTGTACCGCCCTTTGTCCCGAAGCGAGAAACATATTGGAATCAAGGCTGTGCCTTATTTTCTGTGGGGCAATCGGGAACCGGGGGAAATGCTGGTCTGGCTTCGGTATCAATGAGGCAAGCCGTTTCATGCAGTAAAAGGCACTGCAATTGCAAGGCAGAGGTGATAGCAAAGATGGGTGATGAAGATCGCGAGAGGTTGGAACAGGAGAAAGGGAAACGGATTCGTGCAAGAGTCTTTCGTACCATTCCGTGGATATGCGGTTTGATACTGGTACTTCTGTTGACCGGCCCTTTTGCCTTTTTGCACGATGATCCGATCTCTCCGAAGGAGCTGGTGAACTATGCGCCGAAGAACGAATGGCTGGCGGCCTTGTTTATGATTGCCCTCTATGCCTTCAAGTCCATGGTGTTTGTGATACCGATTCCCCTGCTCTATATCTCTTCCGGGCTGATTTTCAAGCCGGTTCGTGCTTTCCTGATCAATGTGCTGGGCATGATAACCTGCACGACATTGCCCTATTGGATTGGTCGATACTCCGGCGGGGGAGTGATGGAAAAGATATTGAAGAGGTTTCCGAAACTGCAGGTGCTGGACAATTTAAAAAGGGGAAACGAGTGGTTCTTTTCCTTTATTGTACGGGTGATCGGCTTCCTTCCCTGTGATGCCGTCAGCATGTTTATGGGGGCTTGCAAGGTGGATTTCAAAAAGTATATTACCGGAACAGCTGTCGGAATGCTGCCCGGTTTGATTTCCATTACTATGGTGGGAATCACCATAACCAACCCCCATTCCCCGGAGTTTTTGTTTTCCTGTATCCTGTCGGTTACGCTGTCCATTGCTTCCTTTGTTGTATACTGGGTGTATACAAGGCTGCGGAATACCCGCACTTCTTCATCCTCTTCCGATCATGCGGAATACGGAAAAGCCGATACCGGGCCGGATCACCAGGAGGAGAACCGGACGGGGAAAAAGCCGTGAGAAGCTGAAGCTTCGGACGCATCTGTTTGATATGGTATAATGAAAGAGAGAAGACGATTGCCTTTTATCCGAGTATAGATCATATAGATCATCCGGTTGGAAAAGGGATTCCGGAGTATGGTATGGGGTGAAAGACAAGGATAAGGGAGTCAGGAGAGTACCGTGTTCAATATATTGGTTGTGGAAGATGACAGAAATCTGAACAAACTGATTTGTGCTGTGCTGAAACAGAACGGCTATCATGTTTTTCGGGCCGAGGACGGGGAAGAGGCATTGTTCCTTCTGAGTCACGAGCACATTGACCTGGTTGTTTCCGATATCATGATGCCGAATATGAATGGATTCCGGTTGACGGAAGAACTGCGCAAGGCAGGTTACAATCTGCCCATTCTGATGGTGACGGTCAAGGACAGTTTTGAAGACAAGCAAAGAAGTTTTCTGTCCGGAGCGGATGATTACATGGTAAAGCCCATCGATCTGAATGAAATGATTCTGCGGGTAGGAGCGCTGCTGCGCCGTGCCCAGGTTTCGAATGAGCATAAACTGGTCATTGGAGATGTGGAGCTGGATTATGATACACTGATCGTTTCCCGGAACGGTAAGAGCATCGTCCTTCCTCCCAAGGAATTTTATTTGCTGTTCAAGCTGCTTTCCTATCCAAAGCAGATTTTTACCCGACGTCAGCTGATGGACGAAATCTGGGGAGTGGATTCGGAAGCGGATGAACGCACCGTGGACGTTCATATCAAAAGGCTGAGGGAACATTTTGGGCCCTGGCCGGAGTTCGATATTGTCACCGTAAGAGGGCTTGGTTACAAGGCGGAGAAAAAGGTATGAGCCGGAAAGGGATGAATCTGAGAGTCAAACTGTCCCTTTTGTTTCTTTTTATCATGGCTTCCGCTTCTTTTAGTTCCTATGTGGCTTCGGTTCTGATCACCAACCGCTCTGTACAGAGAGACATCCGGGAGGGACAGGCACAGATTGTGGAGGTTATGCAGCAGCTGCATCAGAAGACGGACTTGTCCATGGATGAGCTGATCCGGTTATCCGGCAATCCTTATCATCGGGTAAGAAAAAGGAACGGGACCGGCGGATTGAAGCTGACGGAGCGGCAGAAGCAAGCCCTGGACAGGAAGGAAACTGTATTTCTGTGGGAAGATTACATCCTGTCCGGCAAGACGCTGTTTTATCTTGAAGATAATCTAATAGAGATCAGCATGCGGGGACACAGCAGCATTTATTTCCGGACAGAGCTGCGAAAGGGACTGACTTTGCTGTTCAGCGTTCTGATCGGAACGATTATGATCATCATGGGAAGCAAGCATGCACTGCGCGGTATACATGCGCTTCATGATGCAACCGGGGAAGTGGCAAAAGGCAATTTTGACGTCAAGGTAAAGAAATGTTCCGATGATGAAATCGGGGAGCTGGCGGATGGATTCAATAAAATGACGTTAGAATTAAAAAGCATGGAGATGCTGCAGAAGGATTTTATTGGAAATGTTTCCCACGAATTCAAAACCCCTATTTCCTCCATCCGGGGTTTTGCAGAATTGATTCAATCCGGAGAGCTGACCGATGGGGAAAGGCAGGAGTATGCGGGGATTATCCGGGAGGAAACCGAACGTCTTTCCAGGCTGACATCCAATATCTTGAAACTGTCCAAACTGGAAAATCAGGATATCCTGTCCGAAAGCAACCTCTTTGCACTGGATGAGCAGATACGGCGTGTTATTTTGCTGCTGGAACCGGAATGGAGCGGAAAAAATATCCGGTTCGACCTTCATCTCAATGACATCATGTTTTATGGCAATGAGGAAATGCTGCAGCAGGTCTGGCTGAATCTGATGGAAAATGCCATTAAATTCTCCCATCCCGGCGGCAGGATCATCATCCGGCTGTATCATACCGGGACCAGCATCAAGGCAACGGTCCGGGACGAGGGAATCGGCATGGATCCGTCCACACGGGAGCGTATTTTTGACAAATTCTATCAGGGGGATACCACCCGTGCATCGGAGGGCAATGGTCTTGGCCTGGCACTTGTAAAGCGCATTGTGGATCTGTTCGGCGGGAACATTGATGTGGAGAGCCAAAGGGGAAAGGGATCCGCCTTTTTCATTGAGCTCCCGGATTGAACGGATGCAACCGGAAGGAATGCATGGAGGAAAAGGAAAGGCCGGCGGATGGCCCGATACCAACGGCGGGGCAGGAATACCCGGGGGATGAACCACCAGACGGCACAAACAGCCGACGGAAAAGTCACGCCTGAAGATCAGACCTTGGATTTTACGGAACATATATATTCCGAAGGAGTCATCCCGGTGGTCTTTTTAAATACGTTGGAAAAGTAGTGGATGGTGCTGAAACCGAGCATCTCGGAAACTTCCGTAAAATTATATCGTTCTTCCCGGATGAGCTGCTTTGCCCGTTCGATTTTTAAATACCGATAGTGCTGGATGATACTGATACCCACTTTTTCCTTGAATAAATCCTTGATCCGGGTGCGCCCCAGGCAAAATTTCCTGCAGAAATCATCAATGGAAAGGTTTTTATCAAGATTTTCGTTCATATAGGCGATGATCCGATTCACAAGATCCTCTTCCACCCGGTGTCGGGTGGAAGAGGATACCCGGGCACTGTTCTCAATGGCAGTATTGTTTCGGATCAGAGTGATGAGCAGCATCTCCAGATACAGGGATATGAGCTGTTGGGAGGCAAAGGGCCTGTCCGGCCGGATCCGATCGGCATGGACTCTTTTGTCCAATGGATCGGAAAAGCAATCGGACCGTTCCCGGATGATTTTGGCCAGGAGATCCTTTCCCTCCTGGTCCACTTTCAGAATCTTGTTTTCAAAGAATTTCATTGCCGGGCTCCTGCAGATAAAGGAAACGACAATCAGGTTGGGTGCCGTTTTTCCATCTGCCCATATGCTGTGAAATTCGTTGGGTTTGTGGAAAATCATCTCTCCCTGCTCCAGCTCATAACCTTCTGCGTCAGCCATGACCTCTGCCTTTCCCTTGTCAACATACAAAAACTCCCAGAAGTTATGGGCTTCCCCATGGAATACATAATCCTTGGCATATTCAAAATAGAACAAGGTAATGATGCTGTTGATTTCGATCTCCCTGTTCAAGGGAACTTCCGGATAGCTGACCGTTGGGTAATCTTTTGGTATCATAAATAACTCTGTAACTCCTCTTCATTCTGCCCGTTGATTTCAGGTGCATCCTGCTGCAGGAAATTCCATTTATCCCGCCGCAGGGAAGTCGTTTTCATTGATTGGGTTCTCAAATATCGTATCAAAAGCTATGCATGAAATCAAGTTGACTTTCCGTTTCGTTTATGTTATTACTATATACGTTGCTTGTTTAGCGTTTGTAAACATTAAGTTTAGTGTTAAGAGACTGGATGGACGGGATGATTATGAAAATTGGTCAGAAAATCAAAGAGCTTCGGATCCGGAACGGATTGACCCAGCAGGAACTGGCAGATCGGTGTGAGCTGTCCAAGGGCTTCATTTCACAGGTGGAAAGGGAGCAGACCTCTCCGTCCATTGCGACGCTGATGGATATTCTGGAAAGCCTGGGGACCAATATCCGGGACTTCTTCAATGAACAGATCGATGAAAAAATTGTGTTCAAGAAGGAGGATGTCTTCAGCCTGGAGAACGGGGAACTGAGCCATATCATTCACTGGATCATACCCAATGCGCAGAAGAACAGCATGGAGCCCATTATTATGGAGCTGCTGCCGGGCGGTTCTTCCAAAATAGACGGTCCCCATGACGGGGAAGAATTTGGCTATGTGCTTTCCGGGTCGGTAATTCTTCATCTGGGAAAGCTAAGCTATCGGGTGCGCAAAGGTGAGAGCTTTTCGTTCAAGCCTTCCATGAGTCATTTTATCACCAACGCTGCCAGGGGAAAGTCCCAGCTTTTGTGGATTTCCACGCTGCCGACTTTCTGAAGAAATGCAACTTCTATTTGTTCTTGGAAATGGGGGAATCTGAAATGACTAATGATGTGATACTGCAGCTGGTGGATATTTCAAAGTCCTTTGGGGATACGCCTGCTCTTGTGGATATGAATCTGTCCATACGAAGAAATGAATTTGTTACCCTGCTGGGGCCCAGCGGCTGTGGAAAGACGACAACTCTGCGGATTATCGGTGGGTTTGAGGATGCGGACAGCGGCGATTTGCTGTTTGAAGGGGCGAGCATCAATGATCTGCCCGCCTATAAGAGAAAGGTGAACACTGTTTTTCAGAAATATGCTCTTTTTCCGCATATGAATGTGTTTGAGAACATTGCCTTTGGTCTCCGCATTCAGAAGATGGATAAAAAGCAAATTGAGAAAAAGGTGGAGCGTATGCT
>ENA-UOOM01002203-UOOM01002203.1-fermentation-metagenome-genome-assembly--contig:-NODE-2203-length-16577-cov-18.639753_pt1 | contig 16577 bp, 13 predicted proteins | sample MGYA00245781_ERZ724031 | MGnify/ENA primary metagenome ERZ724031 (study PRJEB28704, sample SAMN03018317) | fermentation metagenome | biome: anthropogenic terrestrial biome; feature: soil... | reverse complement strand
CTGACAATGACGGTTATGGAAGGGAACGTGGAGTGGCGCGCACAGGATGCTTTGGGCAACGTTCAGGAATTGCCTATTGCCATTGAACTGGACACTTTTAAAATTGAAGAATATCCGCCAAAACTGGTAGTTATCGATAATCATTCGGGAAAAATTCTGCCCGAAAACCGCCCCGAATCGTATATGTTTGAAGCAATTGGTAAAACAACACAGTTAAGCGGAAATACCATCGAAGTGCTCGAATATATTCCGCAAGCGGCAGTAGTGAGGGACTCTGCGTTTACAAGCGTTGTTCCCATGCTGATGGACGGAGCTGCAACGGCTCTGAAAGTACGGGTTACAAATCCGTCGCTAAAAGAGCCGGTAGAAGGTTGGGTAAGCAACGGAAGTTACATGTTCCCGTATCAGGTGTTGTATATCGATGACTCTACAAGCGTGGCAATGCCGGTGCAGGAAGTGAAAAAGTACACATCGCAGGTAACGGTTTTCACCGAAGGCGGGCATTCGAAAAAAGCCGATATCGAAGTAAACAAACCGTTATCGATTGAGGATTGGATTATTTACCAATATAGTTATGATGAAACAATGGGTAAATATTCCAAAACCAGCGTTTTCGAACTCGTTCGTGACCCGTGGCTCAAAGTGGTTTATACAGGGATTTTTATGCTGCTGGCAGGGGCGGTGTTTTTGTTTATTGTTGGACCGAAGAAATCGTAAATTAAAATGACTTGGGATTCCTTTATATATTTTGCCATTGTATCGGTCATTCTTTGGGCGGTAGCATCAATTTTGGCATTGAGAAGCTCTAAAAAACTACTTCCTACCCTATTTACCTTATTGGGATTAGGCATATTCTTCACTTTCATTATCGGCATGTGGATGTCGCTGGAGCGACCGCCGTTGCGCACGATGGGTGAAACTCGGTTGTGGTACTCGTTTTTTCTGCCTGTGGCAGGATTAATCACCTATCAACGATGGGGCTACAAATGGATTTTATCCTTCAGCACCATTCTTTCAGCAGTATTTATTATCGTGAACATCGTTAAACCTGATATCCACAACAAAGTGCTGATGCCCGCGCTACAAAGTCCGTGGTTTGCACCGCACGTAATCATCTATATGTTTTCATATGCCATTTTGGGAGCGGTAACGCTAGTTGCCCTGTATTACCTGTTTCGGGAGAAAAAAATCTCAGACAAAACACGCATTATGGATATGACCGACAACCTGGTGTACGTAGGTATTGCCTTTATAACTATGGGAATGCTGATGGGAGCTATCTGGGCTAAGGAAGCCTGGGGACATTATTGGAGTTGGGACCCTAAGGAGACATGGGCAGCCGCCACATGGCTGGGATACTTGATTTACATTCATTATCGGCTTAGAAAAACATCAATGAACAAAACATCAATGATAATTCTTGTTTTTGCTTTCGTCCTACTGCAAGTTTGCTGGTACGGAGTCAATTACCTTCCATCGGCACAGGGGCGAAGTGTGCATACATATTCGACAAGATAACGAGACATAAGACGTCAAATATCAGACATTAGACAGTTAGATATTTTTTCTAAAATCTGTCAGGGAAGCGATCTGTTATCTGACAGACAGCAAGGCGGTCTAAAAAACATCAAACACCAAACAATATAACAAATGAAACAAATTTATTTTTTAATACTAGCGATGATGATAATCGCATCGGGAAGCATAGTTTCCGCACAGGAAAAAGAGAATGAAATTACCGTAAAAGCTCAGCTAAGGCCTAGAGCAGAGTATCGTCACGGCGTTATCAGCCCGATGGGTGAAAATAGTAAGGCTTCATCGTTTATATCCAATCGTGCACGATTGAGTGTTGGATTCGATAACGGATTTCTTGCAATCGGAGCATCGGCTCAGGATGTTTCGGTGTGGGGAGAAAGAGCTCAGGTGGACAACACTCCGTGGACAAGCGGGATTAACGAAGCGTGGGCGAAAATCTATAAAAACGGCTATTTCATGCAATTCGGACGTCAGCAATTAACGTATGACGACGACAGAATTCTCGGCACACTCGACTGGCATCAGGCCGGCCGTTACCACGATGCGCTGAAAGCGGGTTATGAAAATATAAACAATAAACTTCACCTGATTTTGGCTTACAACCAGCACGCACAAAAAATAAATACCGGAACGTATTACGCCGGTGGACAGCCGTATAAAACGATGCAAACGGCATGGTATCAGTACGACACCAAAGAGAATTTCGCAGTATCTCTTCTGCTGATGAATCTTGGATTCGAAATCGGAATCCCGGGGCAAGACGGAGCGCCCGATGAAGCCAAGACCACATACATGCAAACTATTGGAACAAACCTTTCGTATAAAATCAACGATTTAAGTTTGTACGGAACAGTTTATTATCAGATGGGAAAAAACCGGATGGACAGAGATGTAAATGCGTATATGTTTGCAGCAAAAGGCCAATACAATTTCACACCGATGTTTTCTGCTGCTCTGGGCCTCGATTACCTATCCGGGCAAAAAGCCGGCGAAGAAAAAGCCACCAACTTCGATCCGCTTTACGGAACACACCATAAGTTTTACGGAACGATGGACTATTTTTATGCTTCACCTTTCGGAAACCGCGGTTTAGTGGATTTTTACGGATCGCTTATTTTCAAGCCTGCTAATAAACTTACCATCGACCTTACCTACCACAATTTCTCATCGCAGCAACCCGTTGACGTTTTCGATGTGGAGAAAAAAGGATTGGGTTCAGAAATCGATTTGACGGTAACCTACCCCATCCGTCCGTACATTACGCTACAAGGCGGATATTCGATGATGTTCGGCACCGAGGCTTTTTTCCAAATAAAGGGCGGAAGCAAAGACCGCACACAAAATTGGGCGTTCTTATCGTTGAACGTGAATCCGACGATATTTAAAGGAAAATTTTGAACATTCACAGAGAGACTATTAACATTTCGTGAAACAATGGTTTAGATTTATAAATTAAAATTTACTGTATTTAAATTCAAATCCGTGATAAATTAAGAGAAAATCTTGTGTTTTATTTTTCAAACACAAGATTTTAGTTGAATATTACTATCATTTAAACATCAAAAGTCTCGTTTTAACGTTTAAGCGTGTTTAATTAAAGAAAAAAATATGTATTTTTGTCAGATACTATAAAAACATGCATACTATGGATCAAAATAACGAAAAACAAAAAATTTCGCGACGAACCGCATTGAAATACATGGGACTGGGAGCAGCAGTTATTCCTGCAAGCATCTACCTGAGTGGGTGTGGAAGAAAACCAAAAGACACTTCTCAAATAGTCCCTGATTTAAGTAATATTCCCACCGATAAAATGACTTATACCACTCTATCGAGAACAGGAGACAGGATATCACTTCTTGGTTTCGGAACGATGCGTTATCCTACAGTGGAAAGAGAAACACCCGAAGGTGTAAGACGATTTATCGATGAAGAGAAAGCCGAACAACTGGTGGACTATGCCATGGCACACGGTATCAATTATTACGATACTGCCTGGATGTATCATCAGGGTGAATCGGAAATTGTTACCGGGAAACTCCTGAAAAAATATCCACGAAATAGTTTTTACATTGCCACAAAACTACCCGGCAGCGTAAAATCAAGGGAAGATGCCATTGCAACTTATCAAAAGCAAAGGGAAAAATTACAGGTTGATTATATCGATTATTACCACTTGCACAGCCTCAGCAGTGATGAACGGTACGAACGTATTTACAAAGAATGGGGAATGCTTGACTACCTGCTCAACGAAAAGAAAGAAGGTCGAATTCGCAATCTCGGTTGGTCTTTCCATGGCGACCAGGCGCTTTTCGATAAGGTTCTCGACGAGCCAATAGACTGGGATTTCGTAATGATACAAATGAACTACCTCGACTGGAAATACGGACGTGTCCCCGCCGAATACATGTATAATCGACTGGTTGAAAAAAATATCCCCGTTATGATCATGGAACCGTTATTGGGTAGCCGTTTGGCAAAAGTTAGCCGTGCTGTATCGGAAATGATGCAGGAGGAACGTCCAAACGAAACTCCGGCACAATGGGCCTTCCGGTTTGTAGGTTCTCATCCGCAAGTAATGGTAGTGTTGAGCGGTATGACGTTAATGGAACATTTGCAGGAAAATATAAAAACCTATTCTCCTCTCGTTCCGGTTACCGATCAGCAGAAAAATATGCTGCAAAATGCAGCTGATATTATCCGCACATACAAAATAATACCATGTACAGATTGTAAATATTGCGTCCCTTGTCCGTACGGAGTGGATATTCCCGGAGTATTACTTTATTATAACAAGGCTACCTGGGATAGCAATCTACCCAATATGGAAGGCCCACGTGACGCTGAATTTAATCGTGCTTCACGCGCATTTTTGGTTGATTACAACCGTACCATCCCCGAATTGGAACAAGCAAACCACTGTATAAACTGTGGAGAATGTGAGCCCACCTGTCCCCAAAACATTAAAATCCCTACGGATTTGCTGAATATAGACAACCTTGTTCAACAATTAAAAGCCATCTGATACCATGTTAAAGAAAATTAGAATTGTTATAGCCGTAATCTGCTTTGTTATTATTGTCTTGTTATTCCTCGATATTTCAGGAGTACTACACAAAAACTTCGCTTTTTTGGCCGAGCTTCAGTTTGTTCCGGCCTTACTGGCGCTTAATGTAATTGTTCTTATCGCGCTTGTTGCGCTCACCTTGGTGTTCGGAAGAATTTACTGTTCGACTATTTGCCCAACAGGAGTGTACCAGGATATCGTTGCTTTTTTCGCCAGAAGAATTAAGTCGAGAAAAACACGCAGATATACCTACTCCGCCGCGAAAACAGTACTTAGACTGGTAATTTTAGCTATTTTTATTGTAGGAGTTGTAGCGGGAATCGGAATTATTTCAGCAATCCTTGATCCCTACGGTGCATCCGGAAGAATGGTAACAGAATTGCTTAGTCCGATTTACGTGGCAACTAATAATCTTTTCGTAAAGATATTCGGTATACAGAGCTACACGTTTGCTTCTGCCGAAATCTGGATGAAAGGGTTATTTTCCTTCATACTAGCTGTGCTTACTTTACTCATTATAGGCTATCTTGCATGGAGAAGCGGGCGCACATATTGCAATACTTTCTGTCCGGTAGGTACCATCCTTGGATATTTGAGTAAATTCTCTCTTCTGAAAATCCATATCGATCCTAACACTTGTACCACTTGCGGAAGATGTACCCGCGACTGCAAAGCCTCGTGTATCGATTTTAAAAATCACACCGTAGATTATACTCGTTGTGTGGCATGTTACAACTGTATAGAATCATGCAGGGATAACAGCATTACGTATTCGTTCCGAAAACCGGCAAAAAAACAACAACCCGAAATCGTTGAGGTTGCACCCGACAACAATTCACGGCGGCAATTTCTTATAACTTCCCTTCTGGTATCTGCTACCGCGGCTGAACTTACAGCTCAGGAAGTGAGACGGAGTATGATTAAATTTCCGGCTGTTCGCAAAGATCGGTACAAACGTTCCGTGCCCGTTTCCCCTCCGGGGTCGCTTAGTCACAATAATCTTAACGATAAATGTACGGCTTGCTTGTTGTGTGTTAACCAATGTCCCGATAAAATTATACGACCATCGATAAACGAATATGGCTGGACGGCCGTCATGCAACCTACCCTATCCTTCGAACGCGGCTATTGCCGTACCGACTGCACCGTTTGCTCCGATGTTTGTCCTACCGATGCCATTACAAAACTAACAAAAGAGAATAAGACCAAAACAGCAATGGGGAATGCCGTTTACGTTCGTGAAAACTGTATCGTGGTGAAAGACGATGTAAATTGCGACGGATGCTGGCGTATTTGCCCTACCGATGCTATCACCCGCGAGTTTCGCGATGGTGGAGCAACATATATTCCACCGGTTGATAAGCCGGATGCCAATACAGTTGATCTGCGGCTTGTTCCTGTTGTTGATAAAAACAAATGCATCGGGTGTGGTGCTTGCGAATATATTTGTCCTGCGCGACCGTTAGCAGCTATTTTTGTAGAAGGCTACGAAAAACATTTGACGGTAAATTGATTGATAAAACTCCATAAAAAATCCCCGAAACTCAACCGTTCCGGGGATTGTCTTATTCGTCAATCCGAAATCCCTGCCTATCGGCAGACAGGGTAAATCGTAAATTATTTTACCTTATCGCCATCGTAACCCCATTTCAGATACACGCTTCCCCAGGAGAAACCGGCACCGAAAGCGGTTAGAATAATATTGTCACCTTTGCGAAGTTTGTCTTCCCACTCCCACAGGCACACCGGAATGGTTCCGGCGCTGGTATTACCGTATCGTTCGATGTTTACCATTACTTTTTCTGGAGCAACTCCGGCACGCGCAACTGCGGCATCAATAATTCGGATATTAGCCTGATGCGGCACAAACCAGTCGATATCTTCGTGCGTGAGGTTGTTTCGCTCCATAATGTCAAGAGACACCTGAGCCATGTTGGAAACAGCGTATTTGAAAACCACTTTCCCCTCCTGATAAACAGTATGTTCGTTTTTTTCAACTGTTTCGTGTGTAGCAGGATATTTACTTCCACCGGCTTTCATTTGCAGCGGAGCGTATCCTACTCCATCGGAGTGAAGGATGGCATCGATAATACCTAGGTTTTCTTCCGTAGGCTCTATCATCGCAGCTCCGGCAGCATCGCCGAAAAGAGGGCAAGTCGCGCGATCGGTATAGTTAGTCACCGATGACATTTTATCGCCGGCTATCAAAATAACTTTTTTATATTTTCCGGTTTTGATAAACCCGTTGCACACTTCAAGACCATACACAAATCCCGAGCAGGCCACTTCCATATCGAAACAGAAAGCATTTTTTATCCCGCAGTTTTCTGCCACAATCGATGCAGCAGACGGAAAGAAATGATCAGGTGTTGTTGTGGCAAAGATAACGCCATCAACTTCTTCGGGTTTAGTGTTGGTTTTCTTGAGCAGTTCTTTTACTGCTTTGGTTCCCAAAACAGATACTCCCTGTTCTTCGCCTTTTAAAATTCTTCTTTCTTTAATACCTACCCTGGTCATAATCCACTCATCGGAAGTATCTACCATTTTCGATAGTTCTTCGTTGGTAAGTATGTAATCGGGGACGGCGGCTGTGATTCCTGTAATTACGGCATTCAAATTTTTCATTATCCTGTTTTAATTGTAAAAAAACCCCGAAAAACAAGATTATTTCAGGGTTTTGGTTTTTTCTAAAGAATAGAGGATTATACTGCAGCTTCTTTTTCGATTGCTAATTTTCCTCTGTAGTATCCGCACTCACCGCAAACGGTGTGATAAATGTGCCATGCTCCGCAATTGGGGCAGATGGCCATAGTTGGCATTTTGGCATGGTCGTGCGATCTTCTTTTTCCTTGTCTTGCAGACGACTGTCTTCTTTTTGGATGTGCCATTTTGTATGTTTATTTTTAACTGTTTATATTATTCTTCTATGTTCAATCCTTTCAGGCCTTCCCATCTGGGATCGATATTTTCTGTTATTTCTTCTTCATCGGCAAAATCTCCGTCATCATCCGCAATGTCGCCGCTATCATCGTCATCGTCTTTGCTTACAGCCCGATGTTTACGTAGCTTTGTGGACATTGTTTTGTTACATTTGCCCGGTTCGTGAACGTGCTTTATCGGGATATTCAATGCTACAAATTCATACAAAAACCACGCTATGTTAATCTCGCCCTCATCTTCGGGAATGATGACTACCTCATCACTTTCTTCAGAATATTCTTTTCCAAGCTTGACAATTAAACGATTCTGTGAATCAATTTCCTGATCCAAATCGTCGAGACAACGATTGCAAGGCACCTGAACAACACCTTTTAAATCGAAATTAAACTCATACGTCGACGATGTTTTTTTGACTGTCAATTCTACTTTGACGTTGCCCTTTTTTACTTCATCGCCATCAATCGCCTCGAAAAACTTCCTATCTAACTCATATTCATAAGTATGTTTTCCTTGCGACAGGTTTTTTAAAGGAATATTGTATAAGCTGAATTTTGCCACTTTTTTACCTAAAAATAAAGCGGTGCAAAGATAGTGATTTTTTCTTCACACCGCTATTTTTTTACATTATTTATTTTTCAAGCAGTTAATAGTTTTACTAAAAGTAAGTTACAATCTACCATTAAGCTTTATATTTTGCTGCAGTGCTCAACACTATTTCTTGCATTTTATCGAAATCTTGTTCAAGACACTGCAGAAACTTGAACTGTGCTTTCGAGCGAATCAGGTTGTGATTTCCGTAGGCAATTTTATAATACGTGTCACCTTCGATATAATCCGTCAGGAAACGGACTGTTTGCATGTATGTCAGCAACTTGGCGCCGAATGCGAGATTTTCTATTTCTACATCGGTAAGAAAAGATACCGCTTTTTCCAGATAACCTTTGGTGTACCCTTCAAAGATGCCTAAATCGAGAGCTACATTGTAGAGATCCTTATCATCTTCAGCTCCTTTGTTGGCCCCCGTGCGAATAAAGTCACCGAAATCTGAGAGCACATAGCCCGGCATTACGGTATCTAAGTCCACTACGCAGAGAACCTGATCGTTATTGTCGAAAAGTACATTATTTACTTTCGTGTCGCAATGGTTAGTGCGTTTGATCAATTTCCCTTCGCGATGCATTTGTTCAGCTTTGCACATGTCATCAGCACGAGCTTCCAGTTCATTTACCAGATCGCCCACTTCTGCCAGACGACCAACTTTATTTGCCGCAACCGCTTCTCTGAAAGTCGCCAGTCGAGATTCAATATTATGAAAATTCGGGATAGTTTCGAACAACGGTCCACCAGGCAAATCAGCCAGCATTTTCTGAAATTCACCAAAGGCGAGACCGGCTCTGTAAGCCAGTTCGGGATTTATTTCATCGTAGCTTTTACTATCTTTTATGAAGTCCATCAATCTCCAATAATCGCCATCGTTGTCCTGAAAATATAATTTACCATCGGGAGTAGGCACAAGTGTAAGCACTTTGCGATCGATATCTTCCACTCCGGCATTCATCAACTTCTGACGGATGTGCATCGTTACGCGCAAAATATTACTTTGGAGTTCGGGAACATTTTTAAAAATGTGATGATTGATGCGTTGGAGTACATATTCTTTCTCTCCGGCTTTCACCTTGTATGAATCATTGATATGTCCTCTGCCCAGTGGCTGAACATCAATTTTTTCTTCACTGCCGATAAAATGGGTTACAATGTCTTTTAAGTTACTGATTTCTTGCATAGTATATATTTGAGTTATGAGTTTAGAATTACAGGTTGTGAATTGCAGGGTTTAAAACACCAGACATCAGTCTTTACCCTCATTCCAGTTCCAGTAGTCCGAAAAATTGCGGAACGTGAAAATCGGGCGAAGGCAAATCAATAGGATTCCAACTGATAAAATGCGTTTCGGGAGTTCTGTCACCGCATTTGTAGAAATTAGCACGGATTTTTTGTCCCGATAAACTCTCATTCGGACCAAAACCCATCGCTTGCTTAGGAATTGCAAGATACATGGTCCAATCGCTCACCTGTTTGTGGTTTTCATAACGATGCTTGATAGTGGCAAAACGGGTAATCGAGCTCATATGCTCCGTAAGTTTCTCTGCAATCTCGCGGGTTTCGTGTTTTGCAGCAAGAAGTGAACCCAATACATTACATTCGAAATTACGATACACTTTCTCACCGTCGCGCTGCATAAAAAACTCCACACAACTGTCCTCCCAAACCGAACCGAAGTCTTTTGTATTTTCTGCCCTGATTTCTTCTCCTGTTACTTCGTAAAAGAGATAAATTTTTTCTCCGTCGTGTGCAACGCGAACCGTGACCGGAAGGGATTTAGGAAATTCGTCCTTCCAGTTTACCTGATCGATTTTTGCTTCAGCTCCTGCTTCGTGCAATAAATTTACACAATCGAAAATAGTTTCGCATTGCGAGATGTGTTGTTTGGGTACAGTAAGAGTTCTCATTCAAACTATTTATTTTCATCAAAAGTATTATTTTTTGATGGATTTAACAAAAGGAAACTGTTTAACTTTAACAAAGTTTTGAATATTGTTAAAGTTAAACCAAATTCGCAAATAAAAATTTACGAATTTCTTCAGGCTTTGCGCTTCTCCTAACAGTATAATCCTCAAACTGTTCTTCTGAAATGGGTCCGATAACGAAATATTTAGATTGCGGGTGCGCAAAAAGGAAACCGCTGACCGATGCGGTTGGATTCATCATTCCGTTTTCTGTAAGAAAAACTCCGATTTCATCGGTTTGAAGCATTTCATGCAGTACAAAATTCATCGTCTGATCGGGAATTGACGGATAGCCAACCGCCGGACGGATACTCCGGTATCTGCTAGCAAGCATGTCGGCGATAGTGATGTCCTCATCCGGCTCAAAACCCCAGTATTCTTTTCTCATCTTGTAATGCAACCACTCTGTTCCGCCCTCTGCAAGTCGTTCAAGTAGCGATTTCATCAATAAAGAAGAGTATTCATCTCCCTCTTCTTCATAATGCTGTAATAAATCATCAGCACCATCGCCGGCTGTAACAGCAAATGCCCCGATGTAATCCTTTTTCCCCGATGATTTCGGTGCTATGAAATCACTCAAAGACAAATATTCATTTTTTTCGTTCTTCTTTTGCTGACGCAACATAGGAATCCGAACTCCTTCAGATACAATGGTATCGCCTTCGCTATACGCTTCGTAAAATCCATAAACTGCATTGATATAACTCACCTTACCGTTCACTAATTTATTGAGTAAATCCATTGCATCATCATAAAGTTTTATTGCTTCATGCGCCCTCTCCTGCTCATCGTCTTTGAATTTCGCTACCCATACGTCACGATCTTCATGTGTGCCAGCAACCGTAGAAATAGAGCCAAATTTTGCCGCTAAATTCCAGCCGTGAAAGAAAAATTTCCAATCGATATATGGGATTATATCTTCAACCGGGATACCTTTTATAACGTGTCTGCCTTTCATTTTAGGAGTCTTTACAGAAAAACTCTGCCAATCAATCTTGAAAGCGTTTTCACGGGCTTCGGTCAGTGAAACTAAATCGGATTTCTTAACATCACTGTTTTCACGAAGCATTGCGTATTCTTCACGTACTTTTTTAGCATAATCGGCTTTGACTTCAGGATTCATCAAGTTTGAAACTACGCCCGGACTTTGCGATGCGTCTTTCACATATACAACCGGCCCACTGGTGTATTTAGGATCAATCTTCAATGCACTGTGCAGTTTCGACGTAGTGGCTCCACCAATAAGCAAAGGAAGTGTAAATCCTCCCTTTTCCAGCGCTTCCGCAACAATGGACATTTCTTCGAGAGATGGTGTTATAAGTCCGCTCAACCCTACGATGTCCGGATTTTCCGTGCGAATAGTTTCAAGAATTTTTTCGGTAGGTGTCATTACGCCCAAATCGATGATTTCGTAGTTGTTGCACGCCAGAATGATGGAAACGATATTCTTTCCAATATCATGCACATCTCCTTTGACGGTTGCTAAGATAATTTTTCCGGCTTTTTTAGCTGCACCCGATTTCTCAGCCTCAATTACTGGTTGAAGAATAGAAACTGCTCTTTTCATTGTGCGTGCGGCTTTCACCACTTGCGGGAGGAACATCTTGCCCGAACCGAACAAGTCACCCACCACATTCATTCCATCCATCAGTGGCTTATCGATAACATCTACAGCACGTGGATACATGGTGAGCGCCTCGGCAATATCTTCATCCATAAAATCACTAATACCTTTTACCAGAGCGTAACTCAGCCGTTCCTCGAGCGGCAGTGAACGCCATTCGAGCATCTTTTCTTTCGTTTCTTCCGATGCTATGTTTTTTATGCTCTGCGCATATTCCATCATCCGCTCCGTGGCGTCCTCTCTTCTGTTGAAGACAATATCCTTTACCAGTTCCAGAACATCGGCGAGGATATCTTCATACAAAACAGACTCTGCAGGATTTACGATTCCCATATCCATTCCGGCCTGAATAGCGTGATACAGGAAAACCGAGTGAATTGCTTCGCGGACATAATTGTTTCCCCGAAACGAAAAAGACAAGTTGCTAACTCCCCCACTTATTTTTGCACCCGGCAGGTTAGCTTTTATCCACTTTACGGTTTCGATGTAATCCACCGCGTAATTCTGATGTTCTTCCATTCCGGTGGCGATGGCCAGCACGTTGGGATCAAATATAATATCCTGCGGATTAAATCCGTTACTGACAAGCAGATTATAAGCTCTTTCGCAAATCTCAATGCGGCGTTTGTATGTATCGGCCTGTCCCGTTTCATCGAAAGCCATTACCACGACAGCAGCTCCATATGACTTTACTTTTTCGGCTTCTGCCAAGAATTCTGCCTCTCCATTTTTTAATGATATGGAATTCACTATACATTTTCCCTGCATACATTTCAATCCGGCCTCGATCACCTCCCATTTCGATGAGTCAATCATTACGGGAACACGTGAAATATCGGGATCCGATGCCAGCAGATTGAGAAAATTGGTCATTTCCTGAACACCATCCAGCAAGCCATCGTCCATGTTTATATCGATAACCTGAGCACCATCTTCTACCTGCTGACGAGCAATTTGTAAGGCTTCTTCATACTTTTTCTCCTGAATAAGGCGTAAAAATCTTCGTGAACCCGCCACGTTGCATCGTTCGCCGATGTTTACAAATTTAATTTCAGGTGTTAGCACAAACTCTTCAAGACCCGAAAGGCGCATCAAATCGGGTTGTTCTAACGGTGTAGGTGGTGTTGCGTTGGCAACTATTTCAGAATACCGGGCAATATGCTCGGGAGTGGTACCGCAACAACCACCAACTATATTTACCAAACCTTCATCCACAAACTCCTGAATTTGCGGCGCCATTTTTTCAGGCGATTCGTCATATTCACCCAACTGATTAGGTAACCCTGCATTGGGATATGCACTTAGATAAAATGGTGAAACGCGCCGCAGTTGCTTAATATAGGGTTTCATATCGGATGCTCCGAACGAACAATTCAGCCCTACAGAAAGCAAATCGGCATGACTTACCGATGTAAGAAACGCTTCGATCGTTTGTCCTGAAAGCGTTCTTCCGGCTTTATCCGAAAGCGTAGCCGAAAGTGAGATAGGTGTATTTTTTCCACGTTTTTTCGCCACTTCGTTAGCCGCAAACAATGCGGCCTTGGCGTTAAGTGTATCGAAAATGGTTTCGATAAGCAAAATATCCACCCCGTTTTCTACTAGCGAATCTATTTGTTCGAAGTAAACACGGCGTAAATCATCGAAAGTTACAGCTCGGTATCCCGGATTTTCCACATCAGGACTCATTGATGCCGTTTTATTAGTAGGCCCAATGGCTCCGGCCACAAAACGGGGTTTATCGGGATTTTTGGCCGTAAATTCATCGGCCGCTTTCCGTGCAATTTGCGCTGCCGATGCATTTATCTCGCGTACAAGATGCGCCATTCCGTAGTCTTCCATAGAAATGGCGTTGGCATTGAACGTGTTGGTTTCAATAATGTCAGCTCCTGCTTCAAGATAGCCGCGATGTATCTCACCGATTATTTGCGGTTGAGAGATGGAAAGCAGGTCGTTGTTTCCTTTTTGCGGCTTAGCCGCATCTTTGAACCGTTCGCCACGATACCCTTCTTCAGAAAGTTTGTAGCGCTGTATCATTGTTCCCATTGCACCGTCGAGAATAAGGATGCGGGATTTTAAAATATCTTTTATTTTCATTTTCTCTGATTGTCAATTTAAATAGTTGAAGACGAATGTATAACTTTTCGTCTCATTTGCAAAAAACTTCTCCTCATCCATACCACAATCCACGATGCCACCAATCGCACACCAAAAATCCACCATACCGAAACACCGAGAGCAACAAACAGTAAATTATCTTCGATAGCCGAGTGAGAAACTGCCAAGTGATAGTTTAACAACTCAGCATCCGATTTTGTTACTTTGCCATCACTCATTTGGTCGATCATCATGGCTCCGCCGTAAGCAAGTCCAACAATATATCCAATGAGCCAAAGAAATCCGGTACTTGTCGGTAAACCGAAAAACCGTAAAACAGGTTCGATGGCTTTCGATAGTTTTGTTATCAGATTATAGTGTTCCAACAGCTTATAAATGACGTTTAAAACGGTGATAATGGTAAAAATCAGCAAAGCCATTTGTGCCGAACTTTTTAACCACAACACCAATACATCCACGATAGAAGTCATCGCTTCTGTGTTTACCTTAGCGAAAATAGGCATTCCCATCTCCTTTGGAAGAATAAGATTGAGCAGAATTCCGACCAATATACTAACGACAACCCGCAAGGAGAACATTGACCAAAACGATGTTCCCGTTTTTGCCTGAATGGCACTTTCGACGGGCAGATTATGAGCTATCTGGCACATCAGCGCCAAAATAGTAAGTTCGCGCAAAGTTACGGTCATCGACATAATAATTGCCAATGGCGCGTAAAGCGGAAGAAAAATGCTGGTGATAAATATAATTGCAGTACTCCCCGGCAAACCGAGATGCACGAAAACAGGATCGAGAAATTGTGCAATGAAAGTCAATACTCCAAAATAATCGAGAAACCGAACCAACAACGAAATGGGCAAAATAATTTTAAGCAGCCATATCGTAGTACGGCCTGATTTCTTAAGTGAAGGGAATAATATTTTTTTGGGGAAATCCATTCGAACTGGGATTGCATATTTGGGATTTGGGAAATTATTTTTCTACCGTCTTGGCTCTTTGTTCCTGGTTCCTTACTCTACTTCCTAAACATCCTATCCATCGATCGCTTATCTTCTTTCTCTTTCAGCGATTGGCGTTTGTCGTACTGTTTTTTACCTTTTGCCACGGCGATAACCAGTTTTGCCAATCCTTTGTCGTTGATAAACAAACGTGTTGGAACAATTGTGAAGCCGGTCTCTTTGGTCAGGCGTGTAAGTTTTCGCAATTCATTCCGGTTGAGAAGTAACTTTCTATCGCGACGTGCTTCGTGATTGTTGTAAGTACCGTAAAAATATTGTGCAATATGCATATTTCGCACCCACAGTTCACCGCGCTCAAACAGACAATAAGTATCCACAAGGCTTGCTTTACCCAACCGGATGGATTTAATTTCTGTTCCGGTGAGAACGATTCCCGCGGTATATGTTTCCAGCAGTTCATAATCGAACGTGGCGCGCTTATTCTTTATGTTTATGGGTGCTTGTTTCATTTTATTCAAATCGTCAGAACAAAGATGTTAGACAATCAGACTGTCTGCTTCACCAATAATTCCAACAGAATTTTAATTATCAAAGGTAATAAAACAACTAACAACGATGCAATAACGGTGAAACTCACTCTTTTGTTTTCCGCGATACGCAAAAACTCATCGGCTCCTGCATACACTATATAAATTGTATAAATTACAACTAACCACAAAAGAGTGAATTCAGATAATAGCGGCATTACAAAAAACAAAACATACAACACAACCGATGAGTATCCTGCGAATTGTTGTGCTTTGTTCAATTTTTTATCCAATCCGAATTTCGGAAAAAGCTCGTTCAACAAATAAGACACGAGATAAAATCCGCCAAAAAGCGCCGTTACCACGGCAATAGACAACTTCAATGCCCAATGTATCCCGCTATTTTCTGCAAGCCACATTCCTCCAACAAAAGTGGTGATAGCAACAAACCCAAAAATCGGAAACAGAAAATTATTAATAAAATCCTGATGACTAACCTCTTTATCGATGATTTGCTTCCAACCTTTACGCGGCGACACAATCAGAAAAAAAATCGTTTGAATGATGTCTTTAAACACTACCTTTTGATTTTGAAGTGCAAAGGTAATGAATTCTTACGAAATTATGTATCACAACCGAACTAGCTGTTAATTTTAAATTAATTGTCACTTACAGCACTTTTCATCCCAATTTCTGTAGTTTTTTCCTCAACTTTGCGTCTAACAAATAAAAAGTAAACTGTTGCAACAAATTTACACAAACGCATGCTCGAAAAAGAATTTGAAAATGTTGTCAGGCAGTACAAAGCTAATCTGTACATGATTTGCTACATGTACGCCAAAGACAGCGACGAGGCAAACGATTTCTTTCAGGAAACACTTATCCGCCTGTGGCAGGGATTTTCGCAATTTCGCGGCGAAAGCAATATCAACACGTGGCTATCGCGTATCTGCATCAATACGTGTATATCTTCGTTGCGGAAGAAGAAAAAGCATTCGCAAACCATACCGCTCAGCATAGACGTGGAACTGTTGGAAGAGACCAGCGAAAATGGCAAACAACTGGCGCAAATGTATCGACTTATCAACAAGCTGGGTGTATTGGATAAAGCGCTTGTCCTGTTATGGCTCGATAACATGAGCTACGCCGATATTGCCGAAGTGATGGGACTGACTGTATCCAACGTATCGGTAAAACTGATGCGGATAAAGGAAAAACTGAAAGAAATGGCAAACGTGTCTG
>ENA-UOOM01002202-UOOM01002202.1-fermentation-metagenome-genome-assembly--contig:-NODE-2202-length-16580-cov-3.316732_pt1 | contig 16580 bp, 22 predicted proteins | sample MGYA00245781_ERZ724031 | MGnify/ENA primary metagenome ERZ724031 (study PRJEB28704, sample SAMN03018317) | fermentation metagenome | biome: anthropogenic terrestrial biome; feature: soil; material... | reverse complement strand
TGATGTTTGCGGGGTCTGAACTTCTTATTTCATACCCTGTCGCGCCGTTGACGAGGGTAATTTCAAGTCCCAAAACCGGCGCAGGAAGTTTGATGATGTGGTTCGCATCAGTTGCCGTGACGGTGACGAAGGACGCTCCTTCGGGAATGGCCGCGCCCGTTGCCGTAGCGGTCAAAGCAACAGCTTCTCCCTTGTGAACGCCCTCGATGTTAAGCCGGGTATACTTCATACTGTACCCCCTTTAAGACAAGGTAGAGCCGCTTGCATACCCGCCGACAGCGAACGCTCTCCAATCGAAGAACGAAGCGGTGAAACGAGCCATGCCCGTCCACTTCATATTCCAAGTATCGGGGTCCTCGGAAGCCTTGACTTCAAGCTCCATGCGGTCGAACCATACCGCTCCGCCGTAGTTCTTGTTGTAGTCAGAGGACATTACGATCCAGTAAGGACTGGTCGTATCCCAATACGGATTGATAATGACGTTCCACAATCCGCACTGGTAGTTATAGCCATTATTGGCGGTATCGGGGTCTTTGTCAGAGCCGATAGCCGCAAATACAGCGTTCTTCAAGGTTGCGATGTTCGGGATGATGATGGTGTCGGGTTTGACAGCCAACTTCTCGTCGTTATCGCCCTTATAGTTCTGCATTGCCGTCGCCACAAGCCCGAGATCGTCAACGGAAAACGGATTAGCAAAAGCGTTGCTCTGTACACCGTAACCGAGTTTGGAAGTATGGGCGGTATTGAACATGGAAAGTCCGTCAGCGGCGGTCGTATCAAAGGTGCTTCCTTTAAAAGCAACGGAAGTGTTGCCGATTGCGCCGTTTAAAAGAGTCGCCGCAAACAGTTCGCGAGTGCGGTAAAAACCGTCGATGAACGCCTGCGGTTTCTTTTTCAGATTGATCGTTACGGCATCGTCAATGCTTTCCTTGTCAAGTTCGAAGGAATCCTTCCAGGTGTGGTGTACAAACGCCTTGCTGTAAGATTCCTGCATCATGTCTTTGGGAGCGCCGCCGCCGTTAGGTACAGGCTTGAACCCGTCCATGCCGGTCATGCCGGTCATTCTCTCGGCGTAGTGCTTGGATTTCTCCATGTTGAAAATCAGCCTGGAAGGAGCTTCCTTTTTCCACGCTTCGGCTTTGCTCTCGATGACTTTGCATATCGGCTCGTAGGACGCGCCGAATACACTATCGTTCAGATTGCTGTTTCTTGTAAATATCATGTTGCTACCCCCTATTAAGGAACGCGGACAAGAACTTCATCTTTGTTCCCGGTCCCGAGTTTCTTGACGATTTCAAAGTCGCCGTTCGTTGCCGTAGCGGTAACTTGAAGTCCGTCGGTGTGCAGAGTGACAAGCGAACCTTCCTTGTTGTTGGTAGCATCCGCCACAAAGGTCGTGTGGTAAATGGTCGTAGGGGATACCCTAACGACACGAATATCGCGGTTGCCTGTTGCGGGCGCGGTATATTCTTCCATGCAAAGATAGGTCGGTTTTGCGTCAGCGGCACATTTGGTCAAAGCACCCGTAGTAGCGTCTACAACGAGCATTTCACCCAATTTGTACGCTTCGCTTGCGGTCGAGGGCAGCATGATGATGGGCGGCGTATAATTGGATTTATCGTCCGTCCACTGTCTGAAAGCCATATGGCTCAACTCCTTATTTGTTTCTTTTTGAGAAATCCTTTTGAATTTCCTCATCCGTCATATCGGGGAAGAACATCCTGTACCGCTCGTATGTTTCTTTCGGAACATTGACACGGTTCCCGGCTTGTCCGTCCGTCGAACGCAGATGTTCTTTTGAAGTGTGGTTGGTGTAAGCCGCTTGTTTTGCGGCTTTTTTCTGATGCTCAACTATCTCGTCAACGTATACCGCCCTAAACGCTTTTACAGGGTCGGCAGACTTGTTTCTCTGATATTGAGCAAACATATGTACGGCAAAGTCTTGTCCGAAATCGTCCACGCTTTTAGCGCTCTGAACAATGTCCAAGTCGGGGAATGCCTGTTTTACAGCGGCGAAATGTTCGGCACGGATGTGTTGCTTATAGCGTTCTTCTTCCTGCCGTTTCTCATATTCCTTTTGGGTTTGCCACGCTTTTACTTGTTCTTTTGCGGTTTGGAGTTCGACTTGCTCGTTAAAAACCTTTTGTATCTCGTCTACGGTTACGTCTTTGTGGGTCGCAAGTAGGGTTTGCAACCCTTGCACGGGGTCGTCGGCTTCTATGTCAAACTCTTTTAGCATTTGCTTTACAGCGACGTCTTTCTGTAATGCTCTGCTTCTAAGTTCGGCAAGTTCCTGTTCGATCGTTGCCCGGGCCTGTCGTTCAGCTTCGACTTGCGCTCTTGCTTGCTCGGCTTCGGTCTTATATTTAGAAATGCGCCCACTTACTGTGCGCGCACCCTCTTTGCCTTTAGCCTTTTCGATTATTTCTTCATCCGTCAGTTCGTCGTCGGGCTTACTCTCCGATTCCTCGTTGACTTCCGTTTCCTCGGTTTCCTCAGCCTCAACTTCTTCGACGTTTTCTTCGTCGGCCCAGATGCCAGCGATTGCATCTAAATTTTCGCTCATAAATCCTCCTCGCATTTACAGTTGCGGTCTGTTATTTTACTCTCAAATCGGAGCCTGACTTAACTGTCGGCTTCGGCGATTTGGGCGTTTTGATGGGCGCTTTCACGCTCTGAACACCGTCATTGCTGACTTTACCTTGATAAAGTGGTTTCATAGTTAGCTCCTTTCTTCTGTTTTTGTATCTGTAATCGCGTTTTGGGTCGCGTTGCCCGCTGCTATGCCCGACATATACGCTTCGTATTTCGCTCGTTGGATTTCTTCTTCCATCTGCTTTTGACGCTGCTCGTAGCTTTGAAGCGTTTCGTTGGCTTTTCCGATGGAATCAGCGTATTCATCGCGTTCGCCTTGCAGGGATTCAAGCTGTTGGCTTAACTGCTGATTTACGCCCTGCTGTTCGGCTAAACTTTGTTCGTTTTGTTGAAGCGCCTGCTGCATTTGCTGAATTTCCTGCTGTTGGGCTATCAATTCGTCCAAGCGTTGAAGCACCCTTGATGCGTTCGGATAATGCAAGGACTCCATTTCTTCCCAAAAGATTTTAAGAACAAGCGGGTCTTGCGGGTTACCGAACGCGCCTGACTGATAATTCAGCCTGGTTTCCTGCCACATCATTTGACGATTGTTCGCAAGAGAACCCGAAATGTCGGTAGAGAATGTATAGGAATCGTCGTAATACCAATTCCCTGTCGCGTCTTGTTCGAGGAAATCGTATCGGTTGAATATCCTTGATTCGGGTTTGCCATTTATATCTTCGCTTCTGAACTGTCTCGGTTCGTCGGAGTAGGCTAACATGAATTGGAACATAACATGGTACAAGTCAGCATACGCAGCGTCAGCCATAACCCGTTTGGATTCCAGCCTACCCGCACTCTGCATGACCTGTAACTGTTTCGCCGTTCCGCTCTCTGCGGTTCTGTCGGGCATACCTTGAAAGCTGTCCGATATGCCTAAAATTCTCTTTGCATAGTTATACAAATGGTCGATGGTCATCAAGTCTTGCTGAACATCGGTCGTAAGGTTGAAGTGGTTTATGCCGGTTATGCTTGCAATGTCCGAGAATTTAATGATTTTTCCGACCGTTCCGTCTATCTCGACTTCCAAATCGTCAGGCAAAGTAATCAAACTCCCGCCTTTAAGGAGTTTTGACTTTACATTGTCAAGTAATTGGTTAATCATTACTTGAATGTCGTGGATCTGTTCGCAGTCACTATCCCCAAGAAGTTTTCCGAATTTAGAAGTGTTCTTTTGCAGAACGACCGGGAATTTTCTCGGCATATAGTAGGGGATTCGTGTCGGAACCATTTTCGGAACTTCGACCGTTATTGGGTTCCCGAATTCGTCAAAGGCTTCGACCGTTTCAAGAATGACATTCCCGTTTTCGTCTTTTGCTTCGCTTAACGCAGGAATGACCCTATCTTCAAGTTGAATATCTTCGGTCAATTCTTCGTAATCTTTTGGCTGTTTTACCCACTCCGAAGAACCGCAGGTGCATTCGTTGGAGTTATAGGGTTTTGCTTTTCCGCAGGACTCGCAGACTTTCCAATACCTTGATTGGCAATCTTCCAAGTCGGCCAAAACTGTATTTCCGACCCACCTAAACTCACCGATACCGCCGTCATCGTTGATGTAGTAACATACTACGACCTTGACGGTTTCCATCGGGTTTATGTTTATGTCGTCGTTGCTTTCCATTGTGGTGTCAACGCCGTACCTAGCAAAGATTCTGTCTCTTGTGTCCACAAACTCCATGAACAGATAGCCCATTCGATGAAGCCAGCAGACACCTTTTTGCGGCGTGAATTGGGCAGGGGAGACAGACTGAACCGTTACATCCCCGACCGTCTCTCTTGTGGTGATTCCGTTGTCCCACTCAACTAAAAAGAAATTCCCGCCCGTGATAGGAACGGTTCGGGAAGATTCGTCATGCAAATATTCAAAGGGGAGTTGGTCTTTGACCGAAGTCAGCCATGCTTCAATCGTTCGGGCATTTCTTTCGTACCGTTCGCCTATTTTCTTCGGCGTGACTTTCGGGATAGGGATGGAAGAAGATATTTGCGATTCTATCATCTCAAAGGTCATGTTGCGCCCGATAGTTACATCCGCGCCACGCTCACCGTTTTTATCGGTTTTCTTGGAACCTTCGTACTGTTCCATGTTCGCCGTGATTTGGTTGCGTGTGTCTATGTATTCGTTGAAACATTCGTCGTAGCGTTCCTGCCAATAGGCTAAACGCTCGTCACCTTTCGGCATAGGTTCAATCAAATTAAAACCCCCTAAAATAGAAAAGGCGCAACAATGGTTACACCCCTAGAAGCCTTTTCTGCACACGGCAGATAGGCAATAACCGTAGTGAATATCACCATTTAAGGGTACGGTTCAAGACCCTGCGCTTTTGCGCTGTTGGAGCCGACAATAGGAATCGAACCTACAATCTAATGCTTACAAGACATCCGCACTACCGTTGTGCTATATCGGCATGAATCGGCTCATATCTACTGTCCAACCGTGTCGTACGCCACGAATCAGAAAGCGGTATGAGTTACAAGAACCAGAACCGATGCAGGCACCAGTTTCCTCAAGAAGTCCTAACTTCTTTCTCAAAAAACCCGCCAGGGTGCGCTTCTTCGATAGGCGTAGCGGGTATGTTGGTATCCGCTGACGGACTCAACGGATGAAGCCGGAACGCTTGTTGGCGCAAGCGTCCTAAGTAGCGTGCTGTCTTTGATTAGTGCGGGTTAACCGCGTTGTTGCTTAACACGGTTCCCCCCATAAATCTCTCATCCTGTCTCTATCTTCTTTTTTTCGGGCGTTTCGGTAATCTTCCTTTTGGCTCTGATGCCATTTTGTTTTTCTTCTTTCGGTTGTGCTTTCAGCTTTCTTTTTCTGCTGATCTGAAATATAGTGGGCGATTGCCAACGCCATCACCATATCGTCGTGTTCGCCCTTTATCGCTTCGGCTCTGCCACGCTCGTTTTTAACGAAAGTGAGCATTTCCCTTAATGTTTCCTTGTCGTTGATAGTGTCGGTTTCTTCGGCAACGATTTTTATTAACTCGTCAACCGCAGCGGGCCTTGATTTTGAAGTGGTCTGGAAACCGAAACTTCTTTTCGGGGCATGAGTGTAAGTGTCCGTTGATTCCCTGACATATTGACGAGGGTATCTCAACCTTTGGAGTTCTTCTATCGGGTAAGTCGTAAAGTTCGCTTCGATACCGATTAAAGCGTCGTTGTAGTATTTCCCTAAGCAGAACATCAACCGCGTGTAAATGTGCGGGTCAAATTGATGTTTTAACACAGCGACTTGTTCGCCTGTCGTGTTGTCCAAAACCTGACCGACAAAGTTGTCCGAACCTTCGCCGGCTGTATCCCCACCGATTACATACGGAACTCCTTTAACGGGTTTCTTGTAGATTTTAATAAATCCGTTTTTGTCGTCCGCCCATCTTATATCCGTAATGTGAAGTTCGTCGTATTTGAAATCGAATCTCCCGATTGCAACAGGTTCAGGGGAACGCTGAATCCTCTCAAGAACCTTTTCTTGGTCGAACACACAAGACCCCGACGCTAAAAACGCTTCTTCGGGGCAGGCGGGATATTCTTGTTTGAATTTCTCTAAATCGCCGCCGCAGTTATTGGCAATACACCATCTTCTCCATGTGAGTTGGTCGTTGTCCAGGGAATAAAGTTCTTTTATCCTCTTTTCTTCGTCCGAAAGAATGAACCCGCTGTAAGGAAGTCTGTATTCGTCCATTTCCCACCAAGCGCAGAAAACAGGAACATAATCAGATTTGCCTTCGACTGCCATATCCCATCTGTTTTTAAAATCGTCGTATCCGTTGGCCGTACTCTCGATTATTATCATTGAGTTCGGGACATTCGGAACCGCCTGAACCGCGCCTAAAAGAATGCTTGCTTTATCGCCCGGCCACCATGCGTACTCCGAAACATGAAGGTTCTGAAAGGTATCGGAACGGCCTATGCCTTCACCGCCCGCTGTCATACACCGTATGCCCGATTTTAACCCCTTGCCGTTCTTTGTATCGAACACTAATTCATAAGCGTTGGATGCCCTTACAGCAGGCTTTAAAGCGTTCGCGCCATCGGTAAAATAAAATCGGTCGGGCAGCATATCGTAGAACAGCTTGGACATTTTAAACAGGTTTTCGCTTGCATCGCTTATGTGGGCGATAATACCGCTTTTGATGTTCTTCGCCATTGCGGTACGCTTGAATATCATCGCTTCGGTTAGGGTCGAAAATCCCATCTGACGGGCCTTAAGGATAATCGCTCGTAAGGGTTTGCCGTCTTCGTATTGCTTGCCTAAAGCGTTGTAGAGTTTTAATTGCGGTTTGTTGAGTTTTAACGGGATAATCTCGCCCGTTTTGGATTTTATCTTTAGGAAGTTCTCTATAAAGAGTTTCGTGTTGATGCCAGACATTTTATCACCGCATTATATATAAAAAATCGCCCTTTTGTTTTTAGGGCGTTTCTCTTGTCGCTGAACGCTTTTTGAATTAGTTGGTAGATTTACCCAACCCCTACAATAAAACCGCTGTACAGGGCTTACAGAGCGTTCAGCAGTATCTACAAACGATGTAAGCAAGGAAGAAAAATAGGGCGACAAAAAGGTCAAGCACGGAGTTCGATTAAGGTCATAATCGCGTAGTTCGCTAAATCCATTAACGTATCTTCAATGGATTCGTTGACCTTATTCCCTTTTGTGCAGAGATTTTGTAATCGGTTGGTTTTATCTGCAATACGGGTTACGGCAGATATGATTCCGAGCGTCTTGAATGTTTCTCCAAATGAATCGCCGTAATCGTGGTTTTTGGCAATGTAAACGGAGTGAAGCTTGTCGCAGATTTCGGCGTGAAGTTTTGCTTTATCCGTGTTGTGTTTCTCAAACCCTTTCAACGCATCGTATGTTGCCGTATTATCGTAATCGAACATATCGCTCCTTTTGATATATTAAAAACTTTCCTTTTGTTTTGGGGTGGGTTGTTTTTGGAATGGATGTCCTTTGTAAGATGGGTCGATTTATAATGACCCCTTACCGCGTGGATACCGGGTGTGGGGGTGCATACTCCCCTAGCCGGAATGGGCGGGGGTCTAAAATCGGAAGAAATTTTATCGCCGGGGGGTTTGCTCTCATATAAAATCAGCAGCGGCGGTCAGAGCGTCTCGATGCCAGGCAGCACGATACAGCGCCGAGGATGTTGCATCATATACTGGACGATGCCGCGACAGGGGAACAGCTTAACACCGTTGTGCTCCAGGTGGGCCGCTTTGGTTGTGTACTCGGAATGCTGCTTCGGATCGCGCAGCCAGCTTTCCACTTCCCAAACGAAAACAAACATCATACCGTTGATTTTTTGCATATCGCTCCCTTATCTAAAACGATTGTTTTTAATAAAAATTTTAGACGTTTTGTTTTTGTATTATATAATAGTAAAAACTATCTCAAAATCCGTAAAATAATTATTTTTAAGCTATTGACATATAAAACCGTTTGTGATAATATAATATCAACAGATAGGTCAGCCGCAGACGGGAAAAGCCGTCGGGCATGGAGGATAACATGGAAACGATCAAGCGTATTATTGGCGGTAAAACATACAACGTTGAGCGCGGTCTTGCTCGCAGTATCCGCAATGCAGATGATGGGCGCGGTGGGTACAGTAACAGTTACATCCAGGTTTTCCACGACAAATCGACCGACGAACTTTGGGGGACGTATCATAACTCAATCGGGCGCAACAGTTGGACGGAGTATCACGACGACGACATTGACTCTCTTGGTTTTTTCGCAGACAAAAACTTTGTGCTTGAAGACCTTTTCCGCGATCGCTAGCAGAGTGAGCCGGGTAATCCGGCTTAATGCAGCCGCCGCCGGTCACAAGCTCCGGGGCAGAAAGGGGACAATTGAGATGGATAAAATAACTAACGGTCGACACGAATTTGAGTTAGTGGACTGCGTGCCGCATGGTTACAAGGTTTGGAACATTGGTAAAAACATGATTGACGGGTATCTGCCATTGGTGCAGGCTGGTGGATACAATGGATGTCAGGTCAACACATCCACAATGAGAGCAATCAAAACGGACGGAGCACAGATTATCCTCGCAGCTATGGGAGTCGGACCCGGCACAGTCAAGGAGATGGAAGCGTACATTGCAAAGCATCCCGGCAAGTATGGCGTTAACCGGATGAAAGCAGCGTTGCCGTACATGCGGCAAATTAAAGGCTTATGACAAGTAACCCTTCCGCTTCCGGCGTTGAGCGTATCAGCGCCGACCATAAATAAAATGAGGAGGATGTTACAATGGCACAATCAAGTTATGAAGCATTTAAGAAATACCAGGTTGAAGCGGACAGCATCGAGGACTTTATCCGCAAGTATGGCAAGCATGACCGTTATTATGGCAGAGGCGAGGAGTATATGAAAGTCTGCCTTGCATCGCACAAAAAGGACTTCGAAAAATACGGTTTTGACTTCATCACGCATCACAACAGCAAAACGGGCGAAACGGTCAGCTATTACGCTTAACACCCACTACACCGAGCCGGGCGGTATATCCCGGCAGAAAGGGGAACACGATGACAAAGTTTACAGATACCGCCGTGGTTGCTCTTATCGCGTGGCTCGATGCTTCGGACAGGAACGCCAAAGACACGGACGAAAACTGGGCGAAGGGATTCAAAGAGGTACAACGCGCGCAAGAAGCACTAAGAAAACATTTTACAGCGCAGGAAATTACCGGGTTTATCGTCAACAAGGATTCGTTAAGGGCAACTATAAATTCGTTCAGGGCCTAACCCACCCGACACCGTGAGCGGCGGTATATCCGCTCAAATTATTTTAGGAGGGTAATAGAATGAATTTCGATGGATGGATCAGTGGCTACAAAGTAAGGGCTTTCCCGTGGATAAACGGAAAACATGTTTATTTCAATGTTCAGTATTTCGCGCCGGGGCAATCAATCGAAAGACCGCCCGTATGGGATAAATCAGTACTTATTACCGATGATGCCGCAGGGCGCAGGCTTATGAACAATTTTACGCATACTCTTGTTGAACACATAGCAAGAATGCAAATCCCTGCTAATGCTGAAGTAATAATCACAGTCGGGGAGGGAGCAACGGCATGAACATCGGCTATATCCGCGTCAGCACCGAACAACAGCACACCGACCGGCAGCATGAAATCATTCAGTGGTATGAGTGCGAAAAGGTTTTTGAGGAGAAAATCACGGGAACCAAGCGGGAACGCCCCGAGCTGAACAAAATGATTGAGCAGCTACGCAAGGGCGACACTGTCGTTGTTGAAGCCTTGAACCGTTTAGGCAGAAGCACGAAAGACTTAATCTCTTTGGTCGAGCAGTTTAACGCAATGGGTGTTGATATTGTATCAGCGAAGGAGAACATCGACACCACCACACCGACCGGCAGATTAGTTTTTATGATTTTCGCGGCTTTAGCACAATTTGAACGCGACACGATAGCCGAGCGCACACGGGAAGGTCTGAAAGCAGCGCGGGCAAGAGGCAAGAAAGGCGGCAGACCGAGAGCCGACCAAAAAGCCGTAGCACAAGCCCTGAAAATGTACGATACAATGGATGGCAACAAGGGCAGGTTTAGCATATCGGAAATATCCAAAGCCTGCGGGATATCAGCGCCAACACTGTACAGGTACATCAATGAGCGAAAAGCAAAACAGAAATAACTACATCGGAGCATCAGCCGTCCTAAATGGGCGGCTTTTTGCTGCATTCATGCAATTTTCGGGTCTCAATAGCTATAAAAGATGAATAATCATTGTATATCGGTGTATATTTATTCAAATGTTCACGCCTTTACTAATAAGGGGTATCGGACCATTTTCGTGATGTCGCGCAGATGGTACCCGGTTAAAACTCTTTACCCTTGCATTGGTCTAGGTAGGTTTCTACCCGAACTGTGGCGTTTTCAGTGGATTCGCCGGTTGACAAAGCGCGTTTGTCGTAGATTGTGCCAACCGTTACGGCTAAATCGCGCGGATTTTTCAATTCCATTTGACGGATAGCGGAGACCAGGTCTTTTTTATCCTTAACATTCAGCTCACCGTCTGCCATAATGGAACTTATCAATTTCTCGAATTTTTCCGAGTTTTCAAGAGCAGAATCAAGCTGTTTTTCTATGAGTTTAGTGCCTTTTTTGATGATGCGGGAAGCGTCTGCGATGAATTCCTCTTTTTTAAGGCGTTGATATTCCGCGAAAGCATCCGTTTTCTTCGCTTCATTGACCCAAACCCTAACAGTCGCTTCGGGCAATTCCATCTGACGCGCAACTTCCGCGACATTCCCCAATTCGGCATACATAGCGATAGCTTTGGTCTTGGTTTCCGTGGGGTATGTTGAGCCGCGCCTTGAAGCTCTTGCGGCAGCCATAGTCTTTGCTTCCCTGGTCTGCCTTTTCATAGTATCAGTCCTTTACACTTCTTCTATCTTGATGTTTCCGTTCGCCAGGTCTTTTTCAATCATGGCGTCGACTTCTTTTTCTATCTGTTGGCGTGATGGTATTAAGCCGCACATTCTGTTATGTTCTCTCTTTAACCATGTGCGGAATCTATCGCTGCTTGTAAGTTTCTCGAACGCTTTCCGCTTGTTCTGGTATTGGCTTCGTTCTTCCCGGCATTCCGCTACGGCTCCGCTTTCCCTGTGGACGATGCGTACTCCGCTATCCGTTTTATTCTGATGCTGCCCGCCCTTGCCGCCGGATCTGAATGTCTGTACCTTAAAGTCCTTTGCCGTTAAATGTACGATTCTTTGCTTTTCCATGTTTCTTCCCTTAACCGCCTGCGGGCGTATCGCGTTTATTCTTCGTAGATAACTTCAAGTCCGTAGGCTTTCGCCGCTTCATGCTCAATTCTGCATCCACGGGCGTTTTCCCATCCCTTACAGAAATACGCAGCATGACACAGACTCATATTTTCAAGGGATTTTGCCAAGAAACAAAGCGGTATTTGTATAACGCCGCGACTTTCCATCGCTTCTCTTGAATACCATTCATCCGCAAAAAGTGTATTAACGATTTCGAATCCTTCAAGCGCCTTGATTGCGCGTTCGCGTGTTTCGATAATTTCTTTATCTGTTTTGCCTGCCATCGGCTGTGAAAGCATTGCTTTTTTCATAGTAGTTCCCTTTCTCATTCGTACTGCTCGGGATGCTCCCGATAATCATCAACCAGGGCGCACATATCCTGCATAAAATCTTTCACTTTATCCGCGCTGTCGCAAAATCCCGAAGTTACTTCATAGCCGTTATCAAACACGCTGTAAAATAACATATCATACCCAGCTAATGCCTTTTCGCGTGTTACCGTTATGTCGCAGCCTTTGTATGTGCGTTTCATGTTACCCCTTCCGCGCCTTGTGCGCCGTTTAGGGCGTGGTTCCGTACGCCATATTGACATCTCCCCATAGCTAAAGTTAGGGGATTCTTGCTTTAATGAGCGTTGCTCCCAGAGTCTTACATACTCTCCACAAGCGTGACTTCCCGTGTGTCCCACGGTACGAAAACTATTTTTTTAAGATGCTAGTATTCGCAAGCCTTCGTTTAAGATATTCGTAGCTGCATTTTCATCTCTATCGTGATGGGTTCCACATGTGGGGCAATCCCATTCACGTACAGCCAGATTTTTGGTTTCGGAATTTTTGTAGCCGCAATTTGAACAAGTCTGACTGCTTGCAAAGTAAGTATCAATTTCTTGTACATGTTTGCCATACCATACAGCCTTGTAATTCAACTGTCGCTTGAATTCTCCCCAAGAAACATCAGCAATAGACTTGGCAAGTTTATGATTCTTAACCATGTTTTTAATTTTCAAATTCTCTACACAAATTAAGTCATAGTCACGGATTAGCCCAATGGTGAGTTTATGAAGAAAGTCCCCGCGTTGATTTGTCACCTTCTCGTGAACGCATGCTGCCTTAACTCTCGCCTTGTTGCGGTTATTGCTACCAATTGATTTTCTCGATAGCTGACGCTGAAGACGAGCAAGTTTCTTTTCGCTTTTATAAAGATGTTTCGGATTAGCAATATGAACATTATCACTAGTCACGCAAAACTCTTTAATTCCTACATCAATCCCAACTATTGCACCCGTAGGTTTGAACTTAGGAATTTCAACATCGGTACAACAGATGGATGCGAAATATTTACCGGATGGATTTTGGCGAACTGTAGCGGAAAGGATTCGTCCTTCGATTTGTTTACTTACGGCACACTTCACAATACCAAGCTTTGGGAGTTTAACACAATTTTCAAATACCTTGATATTTTCCTTAACAAACTTGCATTTGTAACTTCTGTTGTTATCCTTTTTACTCTTGAACCTCGGGAATCCACATTGCTTGTCGCCATTCTTTACTCTGCGAAAGAAGTTCTGATAAGCAAAATCAAGGTCTTTAAGCGAAGATTGCAGTGCTGTAGCATCAACCTCTTTGAGCCATTTGAGTTCTTTTTTGAGGATAGTCATGTCTGCACTACAGGCAATATAGTTAAGAGTTGATTGATCTTTGTTGTACATCTCAATACGCTTTGCAAGGTAGTGATTGTAGACAAAGCGTGTGCATCCAAATGTTTTTTGAATGAGAATTTCTTGATCTTTTGTAGGGTAAATCCTGAATTTATACGCCTTTTCCACAATTTCACCTCACTTTCTTTGAGAAGTTTTTTGAGATTCAATGTACTTTTTAACTGCTTCAAGTGGCGCTCCACCAATCGTTGACACGAAGTATGAATTTGTCCAAAGTGTTGGAAGTTTTGTTGTAAGGTGTTTGAATTCTTTTCTGAGATGAAAAGATGTTACACCCTTAATGTGTTTAACTACCTTATGAATTCCATATTGTGGATCTACTTCTAGTAATAAAAGCCCCGGTTACCTGGAATGCCTTTCGGCCCATTAAATCCAAGCCAGCGGAGCTATATTTACTATCGAATTATCCTATCTACATTTATCTCACGATAACATGATAGCACCAAATCCTGTGCCAATCAAGCGTTTTTTACCGCGCCAATCTAAAATAAAAATATTTTTGCATAAAGTGTTGACATTGTGCATAAAGTGTGATAAGTTTATCCCAACAAGAACAGGGAGGTAATTTGTGGTAAAAAATCGTGAACGCATGGGTATCAGTTTGCCAAAGGAGTTGTCAGAATGGCTCCGGGCATATTCCAAGCAAACAATGATACCAGTAAGCAGAATCGTCGAGAAGGCCCTGAAAGAGTTTAAGGAAACGCATGAGTTGGAATCCGACTCGTGACACAGCGGCGATGGTGGGGAACCGCATCAATACTACCCACCGCTATAAATAAGTCGGCTCCGACTATAAGGGCGGAAAGGGGATATGATGGAGGTTAACAAAAAAGCTATCACCGTCACAATGGATATGGAAACCTACGATTATCTGCAAGACGCTGTTCAAGGACGGTTGCTGCTCAGGCAGATGCTTGAAAGAGCAAATCGGGACGGCGAAGCGATAATGACCGACGAGCTTAAAGATTTCATCGAGGATTTCTATTTATAAAAACTGCGCCCGGCAAGCTACCAACTAACACGGGCGCACACCGACCAGGCGGCAAGACTATTATACACCTTGCCGCCCCAAAGGGAAAGGGGATAGGCATGAAAACATTTCAAATCGAGTTTATGGAAGGCAATACGATGAAGGCTCTGATTATCCACGCAAGATGCGTTCAGCAATGCTTAAACACCCTTCGCGCGAGAGGGGTTCTGCACAGAGTTAGTTTCATCGAGGAGATCTGAAATCACATAATCGTATCCGAACCCTTGCTGACATATCATGCAAGGGTCTTTTATTTTCTGCCACTTATCCTTGCGCCGTACTTGTCGGACTTCTTGAAAGTCTCGGAGACACTTTTCGCACAGCGTAAGTTCAAGTTTCATGTTGTCACCTTCAAATATTGCTGTACCACATCGACCGAAGCCCTGCCTGTTCGTTCCATACAAACGACATAACCGCTTTAGCCCCTTGTGAATAGCCTTGCTGATGTTCCCAGTATGAGGCGTTGCATATAGTCGGCAGATACCGCACGACCACGCCTGCATCTTCTTCGGTTTGTTTTAACTCCTTAACGGATTGCGAGTGGAAATGCCCTGCATGGACTTCGGCAAATTTGCTCAAGCCGTATTCCTGCCTTGCTGTCTGTTGCAGCCAACCGCCCATATTTTTTTTCGGCATATCCCCATGTGTCCAGCCTATCAGATTAACGCCGATAAGCCTATGCTTCTGCGGATCGGGAGTTGTGTCGAATGTGATGTTGCTATCTTTTCGGAACGCCATTTCAACGGATTTCATGAGAGTATAGCCTAATACCCTATCATGGTTGCCTGCGATATAAACGACTTCGACCGGCGCAATTCCGCCCAAAAGAGTTATGCCGTCAATCAGCATATCGAGCGTTGCGTCAAAGATTTTAGAGACGCGACCATCTGCTTGTTGAAATGTTCCTTTCGTGGTTTCCTGTTTATCGTTGTCGAAGTGCAAAAGGTCGCCCAAAGTGACGAAAATAATCTTTTTGAATTTATGCCCTTCGCATCTGTCAATCACATCGTGCACGCACTTAAAGAAATGGTCTTTCGCTATATGAATGTCGTAATCTGCGCCCGTTTCAATCCTCCATGATAAAAGTCCGCTGTGTAAATCTGGAAGGTCTATTTCAAGCACTTCGCCCGATGGGTCATATTGCAGGGGTTCGGTCAAGGGTTTGTCGTATTGGAATTGCTTGCTTTCAAGATAACGGTCAACATCCTTGAAAGTGATTTGTTCTTTTTTGGGTTTCGCTCTTAACTTGGACTGATACGATACTTGTAATATACCGCCTGTAAGCTGCGAGTTCCAAAAATTGTTGATGCAATCTATGACTTGCCACTTATCGACATCGAATCCGTGTATGCGTAAAAGTTCATCGGGAGTAAGGTTATCGCCTTGCTGTAAAGTTAGAAATTTGGTTGAGACAACGCTGCCGTCTTGGTTATATTGTACCGATGTTTTGCCGTTTTTTTCGTCGTATTCGGGCAAGTCCCTGATATAGTTGCGAACCTTGTTTTCTCTCACATCGGCGCATGTGCAATCGGGGAAATACTGTTCCTGGATGACCAATGTGATTTCGTCCCAGCTTTTATCTTGCCGCCAAAGCGAAGTGGCGTGTTCTTCCCAAGTTATTTCTAACACCCCCTAAATAAAAAGAGCCGCCCCTTTCGGAACGGCTTATTAGATAGCTATATCACTGTATAGATTTTACACCAAATCCTGTGTGTTTGTCAACTATAATCCAGATTCTTTTATGACCGACCTTTTGAATTCCATAATGTACTCCTTGAATTCCTGTCTTTCCATTCCCCTAAAGGTATTGTAATGCCGACCATCGCAAATAGCTTGTAAAATAGCATCGGCAAATTCTTCGCTGTATCTGACCTTGAGTTTATGCAGCTCAACATCAATCGCCCGAACAATCATGCCCCGCATAGTCGAGTTGATACTTTCCTGCCGTTCAAGCCTTACCGCTGTCGGGTCACTTATAGTTTGGAACGACGGATTATTCATGTCGGGGCGCTGCGGTTCAATTGCTGCTTTCAATCTTTCGTGTATCTCGTCGCGATATTCGCTCTTGTATAGCCTGCAAAAATCGCTTACTACGCCAAATTTCAGTCTGTTCGCGACCACCCGACCCGAGACTTTTATTTGTTCGCCTCTTACCTTTGCGTCCATAATTGCCCCCCTATATCTTCTTGCCGTGCTTATACGGTCTTGTCTTGTTGTAAGCGCATTTCAAATCTATTGCGCCGCCTATGTCAATCCCGTATTGCCCGCAAAAATCAAGGATGCGGATAATGCAGTCTGCGAGTTCTACCGGGATTCCTTCGGGCTTGCGGTCGTTGAAATAAATCTCATTGTATCCGTGTCCGTTTCGGTATTCTTCCAGTGCTTCGGAGAGTTCCGAATGGCACAGGGCAAT
>ENA-UOOM01002201-UOOM01002201.1-fermentation-metagenome-genome-assembly--contig:-NODE-2201-length-16590-cov-4.323979_pt1 | contig 16590 bp, 10 predicted proteins | sample MGYA00245781_ERZ724031 | MGnify/ENA primary metagenome ERZ724031 (study PRJEB28704, sample SAMN03018317) | fermentation metagenome | biome: anthropogenic terrestrial biome; feature: soil; material... | reverse complement strand
AAAAACACAATATATGCGAAAATTAAATTGACAGAGCGCAGATGTTGTGGTAGCATAGCCGTACAATTGAATAGAAGATGCATGCTTGGGGGAAGCAGGTGAGAATCCTGCACAGAGCCGCTGCGGTGTGGAAATATTTTCCGAGTCCGAATGCCCGACTTGCTGATTACACAAAACTTTCCCGAGCTTGGAAAAAGGTGTCCGCGAAATTTTAATCGCGTATTCTTAGGGAATGCGCGATTTTTTTATTCCAGCGACGAAAAGAAAGAGGAGTACACAGATGCATATTGCGGGGTATCAAAAATTATCGCTGCAGGATTATCCGAAAAAAGTAGCCGCCATTTGCTTTGCGGCAGGCTGTCAGCTGCGATGTGCTTATTGTCACAACGCGGAATTGATAATCAAAAACAGAAAAATCAATTCCGGTGTGTTCGGCAGTCAGGCTGAGGAATTTTTACACTATCTGAAAAAGAGAAAATCTTGCCTGGAAGGGGTGGTCATCAGTGGCGGGGAGCCGCTGATGCAAGCAGGAATTGAAAATTTTGCAGAAAAAATAAAGGAGATGGGACTGCAAATCAAATTGGATACCAACGGTCTGCTGCCCGGGCGGCTAAAGGATTTGCTGGAACGACAGCTGATAGATTATGTGGCTCTGGATTACAAAAATTATTCACAATTTTGGAATGAGACGGTGGGACTGCACCAAAGCGAGGCGCAAAAGGTAAACCAAATCGACAAATGGTATCAAAGTCTGTCGTTGTTGCGCTGTGTCGATATAGCTTATGAGATACGCACTACCGTGGTCAAACAGTTGCACCCGCCGGAGGCATTGATGCAAATGGCAAAAACGCTGTCGGCAGCAGCGAATAACAAAACCGAAGAATGGTTTTTGCAATCGTTCAAAAGAAGCGGAAAGATTTTAGGAGAGTACAAAGCGGAATATGAAAATAAAGAGATATTTGAAGCCTATTTGCCACAGGAAATGCAAAGAATTATGGAACAAATCAAAGCCTATGTCCCGGGCGTGAAACTGCGGATATAAAAAGAAAAACAAGACGGAGGAAGGTATGAAGCATCAAGTAGAGAAAAGAGACGGCAGAAAAGTAGCCTTTGAGCTGAAAAAAATCGAAGACGCAATTAAAAAGGCTTTTGACGCGCAGTCTGTGGCTTGCGACGAGGCCGTATTGAAGCTGTTGGCATTGCGGGCCACGGCGGAGTATGCACCGCAGATTCGCGAAAACACCATATCGGTCGAGCAAATTCAGGATGCTGTGGAAGTGGTGTTGATTCAAGCAGGCTATTCGTCGGTGGCGCGCGCCTATATTTTGTATCGAAAACAGAGAGAAAAAGCACGAAATGCATTGACAACCCTTTTGGATTACCGAAAAGTCGTGGACGATTATTTGAAGATTGAAGACTGGCGCGTAAAAGAAAACTCTACGGTCACCTATTCGGTGGGCGGGCTTATTTTGTCCAACAGTGGCGCCATTACGGCAAACTATTGGTTGAGCGAGGTCTATGATGAAGAAATTGCCCTGGCGCATCGCAGCGGTGATATGCATATTCATGACTTGTCCATGCTGACAGGGTATTGTGCGGGGTGGTCACTGCGACAGCTGATTTATGAGGGACTTGGCGGCATTTCGGGTAAAATCAGCTCTGCCCCCGCCAAGCATTTGGCTACTTTATGCAACCAGATGGTCAACTTTCTCGGGATTATGCAAAACGAATGGGCAGGCGCGCAGGCGTTCAGTTCTTTTGATACCTATCTGGCACCCTTTGTGCGCACGGACATGTTGTCTCAAGAGCAGGTGCAAAAGTGCATCGAATCCTTTGTATATGGCGTAAACACACCCAGCCGTTGGGGTACGCAAGCGCCCTTTTCAAACATCACGCTGGATTGGACCGTGCCGCCGGATTTGGCAGACCAACCTGCCATTGTCGGCGGAAAAACCATGGACTTTACCTATGGGGATTGCCAAAGAGAAATGGATATGATCAACAAGGCGTTTTTGGCGATTATGATTGAAGGCGACTATGAAGGAAGAGGATTTCAATATCCCATTCCCACCTATTCCATCACGAAGGATTTTTGCTGGGAAGAGACGGAAAACAACAGACTGCTGTTTGAAATGACCGCAAAATACGGAACGCCCTATTTTTCAAACTATATTAACAGCGATATGCAACCCTCGGATGTGCGCAGTATGTGTTGTCGATTGCGGCTGGATTTGCGTGAATTGCGCAAAAAAAGCGGGGGATATTTCGGCAGCGGCGAGAGCACAGGTTCCATTGGCGTTGTGACCATCAATTTGCCGCGCATCGCCTATTTATCAGCCACCGAAGAAGAATTTTATAAACGTCTCTACCGCATGATGGATATTGCCGCCCGTTCACTGAAAATAAAACGACGGGTGATTGCAAAATTTATGGATGCAGGGCTCTATCCGTATACCGCACATTATTTGAAATCCTTTCAAAATCATTTTTCCACCATTGGACTGATCGGCATGAACGAAGCAGGATTAAATGCAAAATGGCTGGGCGCAAACCTAACAGACAGTCAGGTTCAACAATTTGCAAAAGAAGTGCTGATTGCCATGCGCAACCGCCTGTCGGATTATCAGGAGCAATACAAAGAATTATACAACCTTGAGGCCACGCCCGCAGAGTCCACTGCATACCGACTGGCAAAGATGGATCGAGAAAAATACCCCGACATAATTACCGCGGCAAAGAAAGACAAAACACCCTATTACACCAACAGCTCGCATCTGCCCGTAGGGTTTACGGAAGATGTTTTTGAGGCATTGGACATTGAAGACGAATTGCAAACGCTCTACACAAGCGGCACGGTGTTTCATTTATTTTTGGGTGAAAAAATGCCGAGCTGGCAAGCGTGTGCAAAATTGGTGCGCACCATAGCCGAACAATATACTCTGCCCTATTACACCATCAGCCCCACTTACTCCATTTGCGCCGAACACGGCTACATCAGCGGCGAAGAGTCTCTATGCCCGCATTGCCAAAAGAAAACGGAAGTCTATAGCCGCATTACGGGTTATTATCGTCCCGTGAAAAACTGGAATGACGGCAAACAGCAAGAATATGAAGACAGGCGAGAATATGCCGTTTAGCCAAACAATGGGTATATCCGAGTAAAATTCCGCCGCGTTGCAAAATACGCGGCGGTGTTTTTTTGTAGACTGAAAAAGCAAATGAAAGAAAAGTGACACAAGAAAACATTGTGATATAATAAAATTTAAACAGATATGAACATTTTTGCGATATAGTACCTCACAGGCGCTGCTATGCAGCGCGAGACGGATTTATCGCAAAACAAAACTTGCCAAAGGCAGAAAAGGAGACAGCAAATGAATTTTGAATTTACCGAAGAGCAAATCATGATTCGAGATATGGTAAGAGACTTTACCCAAAGGGAGATTGCGCCTTTGGATGAAGAGCTTGACAGAAACGGATTTTCCCATGCGTTATATGAAAAAATGAAAGAGATGGGGCTCATGGGTATTCATTTTCCCGAACAATACGGCGGTGCAGACGGCGATGCCGTAACCAGTGCGCTTACCATTCACGAAATAGCCAAAGGCAGCGCAAGCATTGCTTTGTTTTTGGATGCCCATTGGCTGGCAGCAGACACGATTTTGTATCACGGCACAGAGGCACAAAAGACAAAATATTTGCCCATGGCGGCCAATGAGGGCATTTTTGCCTTTGCGCTGACCGAACCCGCGGCAGGCTCAGACGCGGCGGGAATACAAACAACGGCAACAAAAGTCGAAGGCGGATGGTTGCTGCGTGGCAGCAAGGCCTGGATAACCAATGCAGGCGTGGCGGACGTGTGTGTGGTTTTGGCAAAAACCGATCCGGATGCAGGCGCCAAAGGCATCACCGCTTTTATTGTAGAAAAGGGAACACCGGGCTTTTTGGTGGGCAGAAAAGAAGACAAAATGGGCATGCGCGGTTCCAACACCACGGAGTTGATTTTAGAAGATGTTAAAGTGCCCGATGAAAATTTGCTGGGCGAAATCGGCGGCGGGTTTAAAATCGCCATGATTGCCCTGGACGGCGCACGCATCAGCATTGGCGCCATTGCCGCGGGATTGGCCGAACATGCTATGAATATTGCCAAAGACTATGCCAATCAGCGTGTCGCCTTTGGAAGACCCATTGCAAAATTATTTGCCATTCAGGAAAAGATAGCCAATATGGCAATCGGCATTCGTGCAACACAGTTGATGACCTATGATGCGGCCAAATTGAAAGCAGAGGGAAAACGTCACACAAAAGAAGCCGCCATGGTCAAAGTATTCGGTGCGGAAATGTGCTCCAAGACCTGCGCTGAGGCCATTCAAACACTGGGCGGATACGGATACAGCAAAGAATATCATGTCGAGCGTCTTTTGCGAGATGCCAAGTTGCTGGAAATCGGTGAAGGAACCAGCGAAATTCTGAGAATGGTTATCGGCACAACCGTTCTGGCAGAAAAAGATTGATAAAGACAGGATAGTGCTTCTACTGTACGAATTATTTAATATGATCAAAATGAAAGAAGGTGCAACATTGTGGCATCTTCTTTTAAGTGCGATATTTTCGCTGAAAAAGACAATACGTCAGCGTGCAAAAAAATCAGTATGAGGGTATTTTTTACGTGACGCAAAAGTTTTTTGCAATGAAAAAGTTTACATCACAAGCAGTCAATGAGTATACTGAAAAAGATGATAAAATTGGTAAAAATTGGTTGGACAACCGCAGATTTTGCAAGTATACTAAATGAGTATACTTTAATAAGGTTTTAAGTTTGAATCAGAGGGGAGACGATTTTCTTTGGAACCGACAACAGTTGTAAATAATAAAAGGGTCAATCGCATGCTGGTTTTGGCCATGGGCATGCTGGGCATGATGACAGCGGGCATTGGCTATGCCTGGAGTGTTATGCAACCCTATGTCATGGAGCACTATGCGCTGGATGCCTCTGCGGCCAGCGTGCCTTTTTCCATCAACTTGGGAATCTTTGTTATCGGCAGCATTTTTGGCGGAAAACTGCAAGGCAAGATGCCCATCAATCGCGTATTGCTGATTGGTGTTGTCATCAACGCAGTGGGAATGTTTTTGAGCGGACTGATTCCTGTGAGCACACCTTGGTTGCTGACGGTTACGTTTGGTTTGGTGATGGGTGTCGGGGGCGGAATTGTCTACAACACAATGGTTGCCGCCATGCAAAAATATTTTCCCGACCGTCTGGGCATGGCAACCGGGGCTATTTTGAGCACCATCGGCCTGTCAGGCTTTGTAATTTCGCCGCTGATTAGCTTCTTGTTGAAAAATTATAATCTCACTGTGATGTTTGCGGTGATTGCTGCGATTACTTTAGTTATCGGTTTAATCAGTTGCATGTTTGTGAAAAATCCTCCCGCGGGGTATATGCAAGATTACAAGCCTGCTTCCACAACGAAAATTCAAACGACATCCAAGCAATACAGCCCGAGTGAAATGGTCAAAACAAGGTATTATTATACGATGCTCATATCGTTTTTCCTGGCAGTGCCCGGCTTTATGCTGATTAATCCGCAATTTGTGGTGCTCAGCTCCGAAAGGCTCATCACCAGTGCCCAAGCACTTACAGCAGTGATGCTGGCGGCGGTGCTGCAGGCAGCGGGACGAATTATCGTGCCGTCCATATCCGACAAAATCGGCAGAAAAATAACCTTGGTGACGGTTTTCATCCTCAGTGCCGCAACCATATCCGGACTTGTGGTGGCAAAAGGATTGCTCTATCCGGCGTTGTTTATTGCGCTTGCCTTTTTATACGGCGGATTTTTGGGTACCTACCCTGCATTGTCCACAGACTATTTCGGTACGAAAAATGCAGGGATCAACTATGCATTGGTCATGGTGGGTTTTGGCATGGCCTCGGTGCTTTGTCCTGTGTTGGTGCGTGCGGTGAGAGGAACGGAGTTAGGTACGCCTCTGTCCTTTGCCATTGCCGGCGGAGCATCATTAATCGGTTTGCTCTTGATGTTGTCTTTGAAAAAACCGAAATAAAAACATAAAAAAAGAGAAATGGACACCGCTATGGTGTTCATTTTATTTACGGTGAAAAAAAGATTTTTGGCTTTTCGCATTTTTATGATGCAAAATAGATTGTCTTTGACTATAATAAACAGGTAGGATATTTTAAGTTGGTGTGAATATGGAAAAAATCAGCGAATTTATGGATATGGAAATCTATATGCATTTTAATAAATATATGCCGCCTTTTGTGATTTTGCACTATGGCAGCATGCGCTCTTTGATTACCATAGAAAGCATCGAGGCCATATCAGGCAACGTGCCCAACAGACAAACAAAAATTGCCATGGGGTGGGTTGGTCTGCATCAGAGAGAACTGCTCGAGTTGTGGGAAAGAATGCTCGCGGGTCTGAAACTGTCGACAGTTGAGCCGCTAAAGGGATAATGATGCGATTTATTGACTTACATTGTGATACCCTCAGCAAATTGTATGCTGACGGGACACAACACTTGAACACAAACACATATCATGTAGATATTCAAAAATTAAGAAACGGCGAATGCTTTGCAGCAACATTTGCCGTTTTTTTGGATGAAAAAAATGTCTGTGAGCAAGGATTGGACTTGTTTGACGAATGGAATAAGATGCTGAAGATATATAAAGACGAATTAGCGCTGTGGCAAGATCACCTCTTGCCGCTGAAGAACATTGCTGCAGCAGAAGCGGACAAAATGTATGGATTGCTCAGCTTGGAAAGTTGCGGATTTGTTCAGGGCAAAATGGAACGATTGGAAGATGTTGCCAAATGCGGCTGCAAAATGGCATCGTTGACCTGGAATTATGAAAATTGTATGGGATATGCCAACTCATCAAACAGCACGCAAATGGCAAAAGGGTTAAAAGCCTTGGGGTTGGATGCACTGGCGTTTTTGAATGAAAAAAATATCATTATCGACATTTCGCATTTGTCCGACGGTGGGGCAGAGGATGTGTTTGAAAACAGCAAAATGCCCGTGGTAGCCTCACACTCCAATGCGCGCGCTGTGTGTAAACATCCAAGAAATTTAAGCGACAGCCATATTCGCAAAATTGCACAAAGCGGCGGCGTGATCGGTATTAACTTTTTTCCCGAGTTTTTGACAACGCAAGAGATGGCATCGATGGAGCATGTTATTGCGCATATCGATTATATCATGCGTTGCGGCGGGCAAGAGGTGGTGGCGCTGGGTTCGGATTATGACGGAATTGGCAGCACACCTGTAGGGTTGGAAGATGTTTCAAAAATGCAAAATCTTTACGGTGCATTGAAAGATAAAGGATTTACGGAAAAAAGTATTGAAAAACTATTTTATCAAAATGCGCTGCGCGTTTTGAAAGAATACGGTTTATAAAAACAAAAAAACCTCATTGACACGGACGGTTGAGGCAGGAAAAACATTTTTAAGCGATTGCTATATCCTCGCGGATGCGAGGTTTTTTATTCTTGTAAAATGGTAACATTGCTTGCGCCGGAAGAGATGTAAAAATAAAATACCTGACGTGCGATCTCAAAATTTTCGGATTGATAGGATTTTTCCCCGATGCCCGAGAGTTGTTTGCCGCCGGCGGTGATGGATGTGGCGGCTGAGGAAGAAGTAATTTGATAGCCGCTGTCCTTTGGAAGATGAAATTGTATGTCACTGAAGCCGGAATTGACGTGAACAGGAACGATTGCCGGGGAGAGCGAAGAAAGGCGGGCATCAATTTTGGCGGCACCGCATTCAATGTCCACGGCTGCAACATTTAATTTGTCAAAATTCAGATGTATATTGCTGGCACCGGAACGAATTTGCACGTCCCATTGCACAGCTTCATTCAATGTCAAAAGCACCTCATCCGGTGCGGAAAAGGTGGTATTGACATCAAATATCATTCTGCTGCTGTCGATATCGCTGATGTAGTTGTTGATGGTATAATGCGGTGCGTCTGTTTTGATATCAAAAAGATCGGGTCCGTTTTGCGGTTCCATAACAATTTGCCTCGGTGTGCCGGCAGACAGGACCATGGTAGATGAAGTAATGTCCGGCGAGAGAGAGATTTCGCTGTGTTCAGAGGAAGATACCTCTTCGTATATGGCAGCTTCGCCCGTCAAATTTTGATACCAGAGATAGTTTGGATTGACAGTACCAAAGGTGCCCAAGGCGTTGAGCAAAATTACGGCAAAGTAAATGAAGCCTAAAGCAACAGCGACAATTCTTGAACGAAAAAGCATGCATAGGCCGATAACAATCAGCACCAGCGGCCAAAGAGCAAAGAAAGAATTGAGCAGTTGAAAAAAGGGAAGAGAAATAATACGCAAACCATCCAGTGCCCAAACGGTGCCAGTGCACAGCAAAACCGCTCCAATCAGTGCGGTGACGTGTGCGGAAGAAGTTTTTCGGCGTTTCATTTTATTTTCCTCCTCGGGTTATAAACAATACACCCAAGGCAACAATGCCTGCAGCAAAGAGGATTCTGACATTAAACTGCGGAAAAAAGATGCCAGCCAAAAAAACTAAACCGATGGTGATGAGCGCAATACCGATGGTGACCGAAGCACCGGGGGATTTTTTGGAAGAAGATGTCTCAGAAGAAGCAGGCTGCGCAAAGTCTGTGAAAGAGGTATTTTGCTGTGTGTGGCTTGCAGACGGATCAGTATCTGCATTTGACGCAGCAGAGTCTGTTGCAGCGGCTTCTTGTTCGGTGGTGGTCGAAGTATGTGCCGAGTTTGGCGCATTTGTTTGCGCATAAGTGGTGTTTTTCAACGGGTCGGCATGAACCTCATAGTCCATGGGCATTAAGAGAATTGCAATAATATACAGCAATAATCCAAAACCGCCCACAAAGGTAAACAACACAAAGGCGATACGAATCAATGTAGAATCAATATTTAAATAGTTTGCCAAACCACCGCAAACACCCGAAATTTTTTTATCTCTGCTGGAACGAACCAAGGTTTTTTTCATTTATTATCTCCTCGTAATGGTTTTTTCTTACGCTATCAGTATAAAAGTGTATCATTAAAAATGTATTAAAGAAATATTATTTAACAATTAAATCATAAAGTAAGCGCAAGAAAATGAGAATATGGTATAATGCAAGGATATTAATAATGGATGGTGGAATATGGCAAGATTATTTGGAACAGATGGTGTGCGCGGCATTGCAAACGAATTTTTAACATGCGATTTGGCTATGCAGCTGGGTCGCGCTGCCTGTGAAATAGTAAAACGCGAGGACAAACATCCTGTTTTTGTCATCGGAAAAGACAGTCGCATTTCGGGCGACATGCTTGAAGAAGCCCTGTGTGCGGGCATCATGGCCCAGGGCGGCGATGTAATCAAATTAGGGGTTGCACCCACCCCGGCGGTTGCAATCATTACGCAGCAACTCAAAGCCTCTGCCGGTGTTGTAATCTCGGCGTCACACAATCCCTATGATCACAACGGAATTAAGTTTTTCAGCCGTGAAGGACTAAAGCTGCCTGATGAAGTGGAAGATGAGGTCGAAGCCATGATGCAAAGCGACATGGCAGGCTGCGACAAAGATTCCATCGGCAGAACGCGCGTCTATCGTGAAGGTCTGGAACAGTATGTGGACTTTATTTTGTCTTGTGCCGATGATGATTTTAGCGGATGGAAATTGATTGTCGACTGTGCAAACGGGGCAACTGTGGAGGCGGCAAAGCGCGTTTTTGCCGCACTGAAGGCGGATGTGGTTTTTATCGGCGACAAAAACGACGGTTTCAACATCAACAAAAACTGCGGTTCAACCCATCTGGATACGTTGAAAGAGGCCGTAAAAGAGCATAGCGCAGATGCAGGCATTGCCTTTGATGGCGACGGAGACAGAGTGCTGTTGATTGACGAAAAAGGCAATGAAATAGACGGGGACAAAATCATGTACCTGCTTGCAAAAGATATGCAAAAGCAAGGCAAACTTATCAACAACCGCGTGGTGGCAACGGTGATGAGCAATTTGGGATTTCTTCGCGCCTTGGAAGAAGAAGGTATCGGCACTGCCATCACAAAAGTAGGGGACAGATACGTCATTGAAGCCATGCTCAAAGACAATTACGGATTGGGCGGAGAGCAGAGCGGGCACGTGATTATCAAAGAATACAATTCCACGGGCGACGGCCTACTTACGACAATGCGCCTGTTGAGTGCCATTAAAAGAAATGGCCAAACGTTTGAACAATGCAATCAATCCTACGCAAACTATCCGCAAACCCTGCTGAATGTGCATGTATCCAATGAAAAGAAAAAAGAGTTTCAAAGTGATGAAGTCATTGCCGAGGCGGTAAAAAAAGCGGAAGACGAACTGAAAGAAACCGGGCGTGTATTGCTGCGACCCAGCGGTACTGAGGCATTGATTCGTGTGATGATTGAAGGCAGAGATTTTGAGCAAATCAGCAGACTTGCCCAGGAATTGGCCGATATTGTAAAAGAGCGATTGAGTTAAAAATCAAACCTCACAGCACAAACAATTGTGACAAAAGGCTTGATGGGTAAAAAATCACTGTATAAAAAAATTCGAATGAAAAAACGGGAAAGCATGATGCTTTCCCGTTTTTTATCTTTTTTGTCAATAGGTCTTTGTGGCAATTTCTTCTTTCATTTTTTCCAAAAATTCGTTGGCGTCAAACACACCGGCATTGTTTTCTTTGCGACTGCGTACCGAAACGGTCTGACTGTCCACCTCTTTTTGGCCCACGACCAACATATAGGGGATTTTTTTCATCTGCGCTTCGCGGATTTTGTATCCCATTTTTTCATTGCGCTCATCTGTCTCGCAGCGCAGGCCGGCATCGCGATAATGCCGCTGCAATTGAGATGCATAATCGTTGAACTCAGGGGAGACAGGAATAAAGATGCACTGCACAGGCGAGAGCCAAAGGGGAAAAGCCCCTGCAAAATGTTCCGTTAAAATCGCGATAAAGCGCTCGATGGAACCATAGGTAACGGTATGAATCACGATGGGACGATGTTTTTCACCGTCAGCACCCACATAGGTGAGGTCAAAGCGCTCAGGCATTTGAAAGTCCAGCTGAATCGTGCCGCATTGCCAGGTTCTGTTGAGGCTGTCTTTTAAGTGAAAGTCAATCTTCGGACCATAAAAAGCACCGTCGCCTTCGTTGATAACGAAGTCTTTTCCTTTGCTTTCCAATGCGGCTTTCAGTGCATCCGTGGCGATATCCCAAGAGGCGACATCACCGATAAATTTTTCAGGGCGTGTAGAAAGCTCAATGCGGTACTCAAATCCGAAAATAGAATAAAAATCATCAATCAAATCCATGACGCCGATAATTTCATCCTTGATTTGATCCGGTGTCATAAAAATATGGGCATCATCCTGGGTAAAGTTTCTCACACGCATCAACCCGTGCAGCGTGCCGGAAAGCTCGTGGCGGTGCACAATACCCAACTCGCCCACACGCAGCGGCAAATCGCGGTAGGAGTGCATTTTTCGCTTGTATAAGAGCATGGATCCCGGGCAGTTCATCGGCTTGAGCGCAAAAGTGCGGTCGTCAATTTCGGAAAAATACATGTTGTCTTTATAATTTTGCCAGTGCCCCGACTGCTTCCAAAGTTCTGAATCCAGCATAATGGGTGTGCGCACTTCGCTGTAGCCGCGTCTGGCGTGTTCGATTCGCCAAAAATTTTCCAATTCGTTGCGCAAAATCATACCATTCGGATGAAAAAAAGGAAATCCCGGACCTTCGTCCATGACGGAAAACAAATCCAGCTCTTTGCCCAGTTTACGGTGATCTCTTTTTTTGGCTTCTTCAAGGAGTGTCAAATATTCGTCCAGCATGCTCTGCTTGGGAAAAGAAATGCCGTAAATGCGTTGCAGCATGCGATTGTCTTCGCTGCCGCGCCAATAGGCGCCCGCAATGGACGTGAGTTTGAAGGCTTTGATGGGGGATAAGTCATATAAATGGGGGCCTGCGCACAAGTCCGTAAAATCACCCTGTTCATACAAACTGATGGTTTGACCTTCTTCAATAGCCTCAGTGAGCTCCACTTTATAGGGTTCGTTATGTGTTTCGAAATAGTCCAGTGCGTCGCTGCGACAAAGTTCCATTCGCGTCGGGTGATAGTTTTCTTTGATGATTTTTTTCATTTCGGCTTCAATCTTAGCCAAATCTTCGGGAACAAAAGGGTGTGTTACGTCAAAATCATAATAAAAGCCGTTTTCAATGGCGGGCCCAATGGCCAGCTGCGCATCGGGATAAAGGCGTTTGACCGCCTGCGCCAAAACGTGCGAAGTAGTATGCCAAAAGGCGTGCTTGCCTTCTTCGTCATCAAAGGTCAATATTTCAAGTGTGCCGTCTTCGCTAAGAGGGGTAGTCAAATCGACGGCTTTGCCGTTGAATAATCCTGCGAGCGCATTGCGCGCAAGAGAAGGGCTGATTTGCTTTGCAACGTCATAAACAGTCGTTTTGTTTTCTTCTTGCAAAACCGTATTGTCTTTTAAAGTAATGTTAATCATTATACTATACTGCCTCCTTTGAGTTTGTTCACATAAAAAAATCCCTTGAATATAGTATCTATAATCAAAGGACGAAAAATATCCGCGGTTCCACCTTTTTTGGCAGCATAGCTGCCCGCTCCTTGACGATAACGGTGTCACCGGCAGGGTACTGCCATTCCTTAAAAGTGGTTTTCGTCTCACTACTGAACCTACCTGCTCTCAGCGCTTGCAGGTTTCTCTGTCGGGGTTTTGAGAGTACTCGTCTTTTTCATCGGATAATATCGGGCTATAAGGTCATAAAAACATTTTACACCATTCCCGCGGATTGTCAAATCATTTATCGTCAAGACAGGCAGCCTACGGCATGCTGCGCAAAGTACGTCACTCCAAGCGTGCTTTAAGCGCTTTCAAAACCAATACGGACAGATGGTGCAAAAAAGACAAAACGGTTTAAAGGATTCTGTATTGGCAAACAGAGCAAAACGCTGAGACAGGCACGAACAACTGTAGAAAAACGACACAAGAAAAGATACAGAAAATGTAAAAAAATGAGAGAAATAGAATGAAATAGGCACGGGCGGATAGATTCTCAACGGCTGAGCGGAAAAATCATGAAATGAAAACGTATTAGTAAGGGATTTATTTTGACAACCACGCGGGAACTATGTATAATTTCTACTATTGAAAGCAATTTGCGAGCTATTTGATCGCGCATGAAAATGTGAGGAAAGTCCGAGCTCCACAGGGCAAGAATGCCGGATAACGTCCGGTGAAGGCAACTTTAAGGAAAGTGCAACAGAAAGCAAACCGCCGCATTGTCGGTAAGGATGAAAGCGTGAGGTAAGAGCTCACGTGATGTGCAGGTAACTGTATGTCATGTAAACCCCATTCGGAGCAAGACCAAGAAAGAACCGTGAAGCAGCGGCCCGTTGTGGTTCGTGGTAGGTCGCATAAGCATATTGGCGACAATGTGCTCAGATAGATGATCATTAATACAGAACTCGGCTTATTCGCTCGCAGATGCTTCTTTGTTAGATTATACTCTTCGTGTACCTGCAATTCTCAAGGAAGAACCAAACAGTTTTCTAAGCGATTCTTGAAGTGATTCATGAATTATAAATGGTAGAAACAGAGAGTGTTTTAGGAGGAAATTATGTCTAAAATGAAAACGATGGACGGAAATACGGCAGCGGCGCATTCAGCTTATGCTTTTACGGAAGTAGCAGCTATATTTCCCATTACGCCTTCTTCACCCATGGCAGAATTTGTAGATGAGTGGTCTGCCTACGACAGAAAAAATATCTTTGGACAAAAGGTAAAAGTCGTTGAAATGCAGAGCGAAGGCGGCGCGGCAGGTGCCGTGCACGGTTCGTTAAACGCAGGTGCACTGACCAGCACCTTCACAGCTTCACAAGGTCTGTTGCTGATGATTCCCAATATGTATAAAATAGCGGGAGAGATGCTTCCGGGTGTGTTTCATGTAACGGCGCGCGCCCTTGCCTCACACGCGTTGAGCATTTTTGGCGATCACTCCGATGTAATGGCGGCACGACAGACCGGCTTTGCTTTTCTTGCATCAAACAGCGTGCAAGAATCAATGGATATGGCGGCTATTGCGCACTTGTCTTCCATTGCCACATCTGTCCCCTTTGTGCATTTCTTTGACGGATTTCGCACCAGTCACGAAGTGCAAAAGATTGAAGAGCTGGATTATAAAGATTTAGCAAAACTCGTGGATATGAAAGCGGTAAAGGCCTTTAAGGCGCGCAGTCTCAATCCCGAACATCCCGTTGTAAAAGGAACTGCACAAAACCCCGACATATTCTTCCAATGCAGAGAGGCTGTCAACACGCACTATGACGAGGTAGCCGACAAAGTTGAATATTATATGGATGAATTTGCCAAAATCACGGGAAGAAAATATAAACCCTTTGAATATTATGGCGCAAAAGACGCGGAAAGAATCATCATTGCCATGGGTTCGGTGGTTGAAACGGCTGAAGAAGTCGTAGACTACCTTGCCGAAAAAGGAGAAAAAGTAGGCTTGCTGAAAGTGCGCCTCTATCGACCCTTCTCCGCCAAGCATTTGCTTCGCGTACTGCCCAAAAGCGTACAAAAAATTGCGGTACTCGACAGGACCAAAGAGCCCGGCGCGCCGGGAGAGCCGCTGTATTTGGATATTAAATCTGTATTTTTCAATAAAGAAAAAGCGCCTATGATCGTTGGCGGCAGATACGGACTCGGCTCAAAAGACACCACGCCTTCGCAGGTACTTGCCGTGTACGAAAATCTGAAAGCCAAAAAGCCCAAGGATGACTTTACCATCGGTATTGTCGATGACGTGACCAATAAATCGCTGCCGATTAAAAAAATAATCGTCACAGAAAACAAAGGAAGCGTTCGCTGTAAATTTTGGGGACTGGGCAGTGACGGCACCGTAGGAGCCAACAAAAGTGCGATTAAAATCATCGGTGACAAAACGGATATGTATGCTCAGGGATATTTTGAATATGACAGCAAAAAAAGCGGCGGCGTGACCGTGTCACACTTGCGTTTCGGCAAAACGCCGATTCGCTCCACCTACTTGATTAGTGAAGCAGATTTCATCTCTTGCTCCATGCAGTCTTATGTGTATCAGTTTGCATTGTTGGACGGCCTCAAAAAGGGCGGTACATTCTTGCTGAATACCTCTTGGACAATGGAAGAGTTGGATGAAAAATTGCCTGCCGGTATGAAAAAATACATGGCGGAAAAGAATATTAATTTCTATATCATTGATGCAACGGCACTGGCGCAAAGCCTGGGTCTGGGCGGCAGAATCAATATGATTATGCAAACGGCGTTCTTCAAATTGGCCAATGTCATTGATTTTGATGAAGCCGTGAAATATTTAAAAGAAGCCGTTATCGACAGCTACGGCAAAAAAGGCGACAAAGTTATCAATATGAATATGGCGGCCATTGAGCAGAGCATTACGTCGCTGCAAAAGGTTAAAATTAACAAAGAGTGGGCCAATGCCAAAGAAGATCCGGCTGCAAAAGGCAAAAAGGAACCCGAATTCATTGAAAATATTTTAAGACCGATTGCGGCTAAAAAGGGCGACGATTTGCCTGTTTCGGTTTTTGCCGGTATCGCGGACGGCACCTTCCCCACAGGAACGAGTGCCTATGAAAAACGCGGCATTGCCGCAAATGTGCCCGAGTGGCAAGCGCAAAACTGCATTCAGTGCGGCAGATGTTCTTTTGTTTGCCCCCATGCGGCAATCCGAACCTTTTTGGTATCTGATGAAGAAGCAAAATCTGCACCGCAAACCTTTGAAACGGTGAAAGCTATCGGCAAGGACTTGGCAAGCTATCAATATCGTGTGCAAGTCTCACCCTTAGACTGCACGGGTTGCGGCAGTTGTGCACAGGTGTGCCCGTCAAAATCAAAGGCGCTGATTATGAAGCCTTTTGAAGAGCAGCTGGATCAGGCAACAAACTTTACCTATGCGCTGAGTCTGAGTGACAAAAGCAAAGGCATGGACCGCGCAAATATCAAAAACAGCCAATTTGTACAACCATTATTGGAGTTTTCGGGTGCTTGCGGCGGTTGCGGAGAAACCCCTTATGCAAAATACATTACGCAATATTGCGGAGAGAGAATGATTGTGGCCAATGCCACAGGTTGTTCTTCGATTTGGGGTGCAAGTGCACCGAGCATGCCCTATACCGTCAACGCCGAAGGAAAAGGCCCGGCATGGTCCAATTCCTTGTTTGAAGACAATGCGGAATACGGTTATGGCATGGCTGTTGCCGTAAAACAGATGCGAGAGCTTATCAAAGTAAATATGGAACAAATTGTTGAAAAGACGAAGACGGCATCGGTGAAAAAAGCTGCGCAGGCGTGGTTGGACAACATGGAAGATGCAGAAAAGAGCAATGAAGCAGCACTGGCGTTTTTGGCGCTTGAAAAAGAGGCGCAAGATGTTAAAAAACAATTCAAGACCATCAAAGATAACAAAGACTATCTCGGCAAAAAGAGCATCTGGATTTTTGGCGGAGACGGTTGGGCATATGATATTG
>ENA-UOOM01002196-UOOM01002196.1-fermentation-metagenome-genome-assembly--contig:-NODE-2196-length-16628-cov-4.093405_pt1 | contig 16628 bp, 12 predicted proteins | sample MGYA00245781_ERZ724031 | MGnify/ENA primary metagenome ERZ724031 (study PRJEB28704, sample SAMN03018317) | fermentation metagenome | biome: anthropogenic terrestrial biome; feature: soil; material... | reverse complement strand
ATAAGCAAAGAGAACAACAGAGGAACAGCAGGGAGAAAGAGGAGTACATATTGGTCTTTCCGCAGAGAAGGGAGCTCAGGGGCTGAAAGGTTCCCGGGAGAAGACAATATGGAACGTCGCTTTTGAGCTTTTTGACCGAAGGGATATTGATACCCTGTAGGTCATTACGGGTGCTCCCGTTACAGGGCCAGAGCGTCTGCCGGGCTATTTTGGAAGCCTGGCGGAAAGAAAGGTGGTACCACGAAACAGACTTCGTCCTTTGGGGCGGAGCTTTTTTGTTTTTGGAACGTGTAATAAAATTTAAGGATGAAGGAGTATCGTTATGAGCGAAAAAATGGAAACTCGGACCGGGAATATTGCAAAAACCTATGATCCCGGCCAGGTGGAGGATCGGATCTATCAGGAATGGACGAAAAAAGGATATTTTCATGCGGAGCCGGATAAAAACAAGAAACCTTTCTGTATTGTGATCCCGCCTCCGAATATTACGGGCCAGCTTCATATGGGCCATGCGCTGGACAATACCTGGCAGGATATTCTGATACGCTGGAAGCGCATGCAGGGATACAGTACGCTGTGGGTGCCCGGCACCGATCACGCCAGCATTGCCACGGAGGCAAAAATCGTTGCAAAGCTGGCAGAAGAAGGACTCACGAAGAATGATGTGGGCAGGGATGGCTTTTTGAAACGGGCATGGGAATGGAAGGACCGATACGGCGGAAGGATTGTTGATCAGCTGAAAAAGCTGGGATCTTCCTGCGACTGGTCCCGGGAACGCTTCACCCTGGACGAAGGCTGCAGCAAGGCAGTCACCGAGGTGTTCGTCCGCTTGTATGAGAAAGGACTGATTTATCAGGGAGACCGCATTATCAACTGGTGTCCCCAATGCAAAACCGCCCTTTCCGATGCGGAAGTGGAATACAAAGAGAAGCAGGGCTGGTTCTGGTATATTGCTTATCCCATAAAGGGCAGTGAGGAGCGGGTGACCATTGCCACCACACGGCCTGAGACCATGCTGGGCGATACAGCTGTGGCAGTGCATCCTGAGGACAAAAGATATCAGCATCTCATCGGAAAAGCCGTCCTCCTTCCGCTGGTGAACCGTGAGATACCCATCATTGCCGACACCTATGTGGATCGGGACTTCGGTACCGGTGTGGTGAAGATTACGCCGGCCCACGATCCCAACGACTTTGAGGTGGGGCTGCGGCATCAGCTGCCTCAGATCCGGGTCATGAACGATGACGGGACCATGAATGCCGAGGCGGGACAATATGAGGGAATGGACCGCTATGAAGCCAGAAAGGCGATTGTTGGGGACCTGAAGAAACTGGGCCTGCTGGTGAAGATCGAGGAGCATACGCACAATGTAGGGGAATGTTACCGTTGCGCCACAACGGTGGAACCCATTATTTCGAAACAGTGGTTTGTAAAGATGAAGCCGCTGGCAGAGCCCGCCATTGAAGCGGTACGTTCCGGACAGATCCGGTTTGTGCCGGACCGGTTTGCCAAAATCTATTACAACTGGATGGAGAATATAAAGGACTGGTGCATTTCCAGGCAGCTTTGGTGGGGGCATCGGATCCCGGCCTATTATTGTGAAAAATGCGGCGCAACCGTAGTCGCCAGCGAAAAGCCCGCCCATTGCAGCCATTGTGGAAATGATCAATTCCGGCAGGATGAGGATGTGCTGGATACCTGGTTCAGTTCTGCCCTGTGGCCATTCTCCACGCTGGGCTGGCCGGAGGAAACGCAGGAGCTTTCCTATTATTATCCCACCAATGTTCTGGTCACCGCATACGATATTATCTTTTTCTGGGTGGCCCGAATGATTTTTTCGGGGCTGGAGCACACAAAGGAAGTTCCGTTCCGGGATGTGTTGATTCACGGCATCGTCCGGGATTCCCAGGGCAGAAAAATGAGCAAATCCCTGGGAAACGGCATCGATCCGCTGGAGGTCATTGATCAATATGGCGCGGATTCCCTGCGCATGAGCCTGATTCTGGGCAATTCCCCCGGCAATGATATGCGCTTCTACTACGAAAAGGTGGAGGCAAGCCGGAACTTTGCCAACAAGATCTGGAATGCCACCCGCTTTATTCTCATGAATCCGGGAGCAGGGCAGGAACAGCTGCGGAAGACGGAAAGTCAGAGCCGATGGAGTCCGGCAGGACAGCCGGAAATCGCCGATCGATGGATCGTCAGCCGATACAACCGCCTGGTCGGGGAAGTGACGGAAAACCTGAATAAATATGAGCTGGGGCTGGCTGCGCAGAAAATTTACGATTTCATATGGAATGAATTCTGTGACTGGTACATCGAGCTGGTGAAGCCAAGGCTGTACGGCACCGGAAAAGAAGTCCGGGACACGGCGCTTTCCACCCTGACCTATGTTCTTTCCAATACCCTGAAGCTGTTGCATCCCTTCATGCCTTTCCTGACGGAAGAGCTCTGGCAGCATCTGCCCCATGAAGGGGAAAGCATCATGACAGCAAGCTGGCCGGTGGAACGGCAGGAGGAGCTGAATGAGGATGCAGAAGAAGAAATGCAGGCTGTGATGGATGTCATCCGTGCCGTCCGGAATATCCGGGCAGAGAAGGAGGTTTCTCCTTCCAGAAAGGCAAAGCTGATCCTGGTGGTGGAACCGGGCAATGCCGCTCTGTTTCAGAATGCGGAGGTATATTTTGAAAAGCTTGCCGGTGCATCCGAAGTGAGCATCCGGACCGGAAAAGAAGGAATTCCGGTGAATACCGCATCGGTGGTAACCGCAAAGGCACAGATTTATATTCCCATGAAGGATCTGATTGATTTTGAACAGGAAAAGAAGCGCCTGAAGAAGGAAAAAGCCAATCTGGAAAAGGAACTGGCAAGAGCCAGGGCAAAACTGTCCAATGAAGGGTTTATCCGGAAAGCGCCTGCTGCCATTGTGCAGGCAGAACGGGAAAAGCAGGAGAAATACCAGGACATGTTGAAACATGTTCTGGAACAGGCTGCCAATCTGGAGCAAACGGAAAGTAAGGAAAAATAAAGGTACCAAAAACAGAGGATTGGAGAGGATATTTGATGAAGCAAAAAACGACCTGCCCTGCAGACTGGAACAATCTCAAGGTTTTGCAGCGCCACAGGCTGGAAAACCGTTCCTGGTATATTCCCTGTCCGGACCCGGAGTCCGCTTTGGCCGGACAGCAGCAGGGTTCTCCCTGGTTTCGGCTGCTGAATGGGGTATGGAAATTTTATTATGCCCCTTCCCCTCAGGAGGCTCCGGACGGATTCCAGAGCGAGGATTTTGACTGTTCCGCATGGGACAATATTGAGGTTCCCTGCAGCTGGCAGATGAAGGGATATGGACATCCCCATTATACCAATGTGAATTATCCGTTCCCGGTGGATCCGCCCCATACACCTGCTGAAAATCCCACCGGCTGCTATCGCATGGCGTTCACTTTGCCGGAGGACTGGAAGGGCCGGCAGATCATCCTGCGTTTTGACGGCGTGGACAGTGCCTTCCATGTATGGATCAACGGAAAGGAAGCAGGATACAGCCAGGTCAGCCGGATGCCTTCCGAGTTTGACATCAGTGCACTGATTCATCCGGGAGAAAACATTCTTGCGGTCCGGGTTTATCAATGGTCCGATGGAAGTTACCTGGAAGATCAGGATATGTGGTGGCTCAGCGGTATCTTTCGCGATGTTTCCCTTCTGGCAATGCCAAAGGCCAGGGTGGCGGATTTTTTCTTCCGGACGAGGCTGGATTCCAATTATCGGGATGCAGTACTGGATGCGGATGTGTCCTTGTCCAATGTAAGCGGAACAGATCTTGCCGGTTGGGAACTGGAAATGATCCTTCTGGATGCGGATAAAAGAAAAATCGGAAGCCGCAGTGCAGAGAATCTCACCATAAGGAAAGGCCGGCGTACCGTAGCACTCTCCCTTTCGGTATCGGATCCTGACAAGTGGTCGGCAGAAACTCCCTGTTTGTATCATGCCCTGCTGGTCCTGTCGGATGCCGATGGCCATACGGTGGAGGCTGTTTCTTCCCGGATCGGGTTCCGGATGGTGGAGCTGAAAGACGGAGCCCTTCTGCTGAATGGGAAAGCAATCAAGTTCAAGGGCGTGGATCGCCATGAGCACCATCCCCGCCTTGGGCGTACCGTTCCCTATGAGACCATGCTGCAGGATGTGCTTCTCATGAAGCGGCACAATATCAATGCCGTGCGGACTTCCCATTATCCGGATGATGTCCGGTTTTATGACCTATGTGACGAATACGGCCTGTACCTGATCGATGAAACCGATCTGGAAACCCATGGCTATCAGGCTCTGAGTGACGATCCGGAATGGGAGGACGCCTATATCGACCGGATTGCCAGAATGATGGAGCGGGATAAGAATCATCCTTCCATCCTTCTCTGGTCCCTGGGCAATGAATCCGGATTTGGCCGGAACCATAAAGCGATGTATCGATGGATCAAAGCCAAGGATCCGACACGTCTGGTTCACTATGAAGGGGAATCCGGCAGACATTTTAAAGAGGAGAATTATGAGCTGCAGGCCTGTGATATCCACAGCACCATGTATACCTCCGTTGAGGAAATGGAGGAAGTGGGAAGGAAAACGATGAAAAACCCCCATATTCTCTGTGAGTATGCACATGCCATGGGAAATGGTCCCGGCGGGCTGAAGGAATATTGGGAAACATTTTACACTTATAAACGGCTGCAGGGTGGTTTTATCTGGGAATGGCTGGACCACGGCATCCCGAAAAAGGATGAAAAGGGAGAACGGTATTATGCCTACGGCGGCGATTTCGGAGATCAGCCCAATGATGGGAATTTCGTCATAGACGGACTGGTTTTCCCGGATCGGACACCTTCGCCCGGATTGACGGAATATAAAAAGGTCATTGAGCCGGTCAAGGTGGAGGAAGTGGATCTGAAAAAAGGAATCGTCCGGATCCTCAATCACTATGATTTCCTCGGCCTGGATCATCTTCGGGCGGCCTGGGCCCTGGAAGCGGATGGCAGGATACTGCAGCAGGATACGCTGGAGCTTCCGGAGGTTTCTGCAGGAGGAAATGTGCAGGTGGTACTGCCTTATCAGATTCCGGAGAATCCGGAGCCGGAGACGGATTATCTGGTGAATGTCCGGTTCCTGCTGGGCGAAGATACCAACTGGGCCAAACGGGGCTATGAAGTCGCCTGGGCACAGTTCCGGCTCCCACTGCCGGTCCCCGCTGCCCCGGTTGTGAAAACAGAAAGGATGCCGGCCCTTTCCTGCTGGGAAGAAGAAAATGCCCTTGTGGTCAGAGGAGAAGACTTCTGCCTGGTGTTTGATAAAGTTTATGGAGTCCTGAAATCCTGGACTTATAAGGGAAAATCCCTCCTGGTGAAAGGGCCCCGGCTGAATTTCTGGCATGCTCCCACGGACAATGAAAGAAAAATCCGAAAGGAATGGAAGAGTTTTGGACTGAATGCCATGAAGCATCGTACCGACGGCTTTGCATGGGACAAAAAGGATCACTGCGTCATTGTCCGGATACGGACACGAATTGCGCCTCCTGTGCTGACCTGGGGAGTTCCTGCGGAGTACGTCTACCGCATCTGTGGGAGCGGGGATGTGGTCCTGGAGGTTTCCGGAACGCCTCAGGGCGAATCCCTTCCGGATACCCTGCCGCGGATCGGACTGCAGATGGAGGTACCCGGGGATCTGGACCGCTTTCAGTGGTATGGCAGGGGCCCCGGCGAGTCCTATGCCGACAGCAGGGAAGCCAACCGGATGGGAATTTATACAGCAGGGATAGAGGATCTGTATACTCCTTACGTTTATCCCCAGGAAAACGGAAACCGGACCGATGTCCATTGGGTGGCGGCAACCGATCTCAACGGTATGGGCCTGCTGGCGGTGATGCCGCAGCTGAACTTCAGTGCTCATTTATATACCCAGGAAAATCTGGAGGAGGCAAAGCATACCTGTGATCTGGTGAAACAGGATTTTATCACCTGGAATCTGGATTATCGGCAGATCGGACTGGGAACCAACAGCTGTGGGCCGGCTCCCCTGGAAAAGTATTTGCTGCATATGGAGCCGTTCCGGTTCTCCATCCGTTTGAAGCCGTTTTCCATCAACGCGGTCTCTCCGGCGGCTTTGAGCAAACAGAGGCTGGAAGAATACGAAAAGTAAATTGTCCCTTTCAAAGTTCAAAAAGGCTTAAAAAGACAAAAAGTCGGGAGATCCGGGTCTCCCGACTTTTCTTCTTTCATTCGGCATCAAATCAGGGTTTCCATTATTTTTTTATAAACAGCGGGCGCTTTTGCCCTCCAGTTGGAACAAATGGTCTTGGCCTGACTGGCATCGGTTACATTCAGATGCAGTTCCATCAGGGTGATGTCCTTTTCCATTACTCTAAGCAGAACTTCATATTCGTTGCTGGACAAACGCCTGTATTCGGCCGTAAGCTGGCTTTCCTTCCGGATACGGTTCCGGTTCTGATCCGCATAAGCCTCAATCATCTCCCTGGTTTGGTAATCAATCCGGGAATGAAAAAAATGCAACGCTTCTTTTCCTTTGTCGGTAAGGGTATAATAATGGCTCTGACGTCCCTCCATGTAGCTCAGATGCCGGGATTCCACCAGTTCCGACAGGAGCTGCTGCAGTTCGAAGTAATTCATCAGATATTTCGTGATGAAGAACTCGGTGATTTGCTCATTGGTAAGAGGGATCCTCAGACACTGTGCAAAAAAAAGGATGGACAGCTTATTGTCCGCCAGTTCCGCCATCTTCATTGTATCTTCACCTACATTATCAGAATGAAACAATTATACCATAAAACCGGGAGAAGAAAAAATATCTGTCACGATCTTACAATTGCCAGAGTCGGGCAATAGCCGGAATATATTAAAAACGGCATAGTCAACAGAGACTATGCCGAATTTTACAGAGATCCTGCATCTCTGTTTGCCGTCCCGGGGTTTCCTCAAAGGCGCCCTTTATGCAGCATCGACGGATTATATGATAAAGCTCTTGATATCTTCGAGGAAATCATCACAGTCGTCGTTGTAAATCTCAACGATTACCGGCTTGCTCAAATCCAGGCTGAAGATTCCCAGGATAGACTTCGCATCGATCACGTGACGTCCGGAACGCAGGTCAATCTCATAGGGGTATTTGTTGACGATGTTGACGAAATTTTTTACATTCTCCGCCAGAGACAACTTGATATTGACAGTTTTCATATGCTTACCTCCTATATGTAATATTTCATTACCAGTATACCACTATCCCGCGATAAGTAGCAATACCTTCCTCATTTTTTTCATTTGGGAAGGATATTGTATCGTTTCTGTTCAGGAAGCTTAAATTACAAAGAAAAGGAAACAATAGATCCGATAGTCTTTTTTGGGCGTTTGGGAAAAATGATTGTGGGAGGGATTTTTTGAAAATCGGAATTCCCGGAGCATTGCTCTGTTTTATTTATTATCCATTGTGGAAAACGTTTTTGCAGGAGCTGGGCCATGAGGCGATCCTGTCTTCCACGACCAACCGCAGGATATTGGATGACGGCGTAAAGAACTGTGTAGACGATGCCTGCCTGCCGGTAAAGCTGTTTCATGGACATGTCATGGATTTGATGGGAAAAGTGGACCGGATTCTGATTCCCAGGCTGATTCGTGTAAAACCCGGCGAGTATATCTGCCCGAAGTTTATCGGCTTACCGGAAATGATTAAAAATTCCGTGCCTGGAAAACCAAAGCTTCTTATTATGGACTTCAATGTCCACAGGGGTGTGGAGAATGGATATCAGGGCATGCGGAGCCTGGGAAGGAAGCTGGGTGCATCCCATGCTGCAATCCGGCATGCTCTGCGGAAGGCTATGGAGACGCAGGATGCCTATACCCGTCTCCTGCTCATGGGATTCAATCCCAATGCAATTTTGGGCAAAAACGAAAAGCTGCTGTCTGAGATCCGGGATCAGCAAAACGCAGGGAAAAGGATTGACGAACAACCGGACAAAAGAGTCCGAGGAAAGAACAGAGAAGCCTGTAAAAAGGTTACGAAAGTCAGGGGAAGGATCGGGCTGATCGGCCATCCCTATCTGGTTTACGATCAGTATGTCAATATGAACATCTGTGAAAAGCTGGATGCGAGAGGATATGACTGTCTGTTTCCGGAAAATATTCCATCCTGTGAGATTGAAAGGGCCTGTGAACGGTATCCGAAAAAACTGTTCTGGACCTATGGAAAGAATCTGTTGGGAAGCGGGCTGACCATGATGGAACAGGGGAGAGTAGACGGATTGATTCTGGTGACGGGTTTTAACTGTGGAATTGATTCCTTTATCGATGATCTGCTGCAGCGGGCCAATCAAAGAGAATACCATGTTCCCCTGACAACGATCACACTGGATGAGCACACCGGCCAGGCTGGCATTGACACCAGGCTGGAAGCATTTCTGGATATGTTGGAATGGAGGCGCAAATATGATTCTTACTTTCCCTCACATGGGGCGGATGTATATTACCCTCAAAGGACTGTTTGACGATCTGGGCGTAAAGACGGTGATTCCGCCCCCGGTCAGTCAGAGAACCCTGGAGATTGGCACCCGGATTTCTCCTGAAACCGCCTGCCTGCCGCTGAAAATCAATCTTGGGAACTATATTGAGAGCATTGCGCAGGGTGCGGATACCATTGTCCTTACGGGGACCTGCGGGCCGTGCCGTTTTGGATATTATGGAGTGATGGAGCAGGAGATTCTGAGGGACAATGGCTACAATGCTGATGTCGTGATTCTCGAATCCCCAACCCGGGATCCGAAAGCCTTTTTTCAGCGGATCCGGAAAATATCAGGGAACCAATCCTGGCCGGCCATCGGGAAATCGTTTCTGCAGGCATATGGAATCTTGACACAGGTGGATGAACTTCTGGACCTGAGCTTAAGAAAAAGGCCAAGAGAGAAGAACAGCGGCGAAACGGACCGGGCTCTGACGCAGTTTGAAAAGCAGGTGCGAAGCTGCTGCGGCAGCAGGGAAATTCTGGGCCTGATCCATCAGTATCAGGATATTTTTGCAGGGATTGAGGAAAAAGAAAACGGGGATCCGCTGAAAATAGGATTGATCGGAGAGATCTATACCCTGATTGAGCCCTATGTGAATTTAAACATTGAGAATAAGCTTGGAGCGCTGGGCGTGGAGGTTTATCGGGGGATTACCATTACCGATTGGGTCCGGACGCATTTGTATCCGGACAGGGACTACAGAAAGCAAAGGAAAGAAAAGATGGAGAGGGGAAAGGAATATCTGGGTTTGTGCATTGGTGGGCATGCGTGGGAGACAGTTGCCTCTGCCGTCCATTACTGCGATATGGGGCTGGATGGTGTAATACAGATCCTGCCATTCGGTTGTATGCCGGAAATTGTTGCAGAAAGCATTTTGCCGGCCATATCCAGGGACCGGGACTTTCCTGTCATGACCCTGACAGTGGATGAAATGACCGGAGAGGCGGGTTATCTGACAAGACTCGAAGCGTTTGTGGACCTGCTGTCACAAAAGAAGGAAAGGAAGTATGAACAGGATGGAATTGTATCTGGGACTTGATGTGGGTTCGGTTAGTGTGAACCTGGTACTTATGGATGGAAAGTGTAATGTACTGGAAAAGCTATATCTGCGGACAGAAGGCAAACCGATTCCTGTGCTGCGGGATGGGCTGGATAGAATGTGCAGGTCCATGCCCGCAGGTTGTGCGATTGCCGGAGTTGGGGTAACGGGCAGCGGCAGGGAACTGGCAAATGCGCTGGTGGATGCCGACGTTGTAAAAAATGAAATAACCGCTCACGGCATGGCTGTGCTGCATTGTGTTCCGGATGCACAGACCATACTGGAAATCGGAGGGCAGGACTCCAAGATCATCTTGCTGCGAAATGGTATTGTAACGGATTTTGCCATGAACACGGTTTGTGCCGCGGGCACAGGTTCCTTTCTGGACAGGCAGGCCGCTAGACTAAATATACCGATTCAGGAGTTTGGAAATATGGCGCTGCAGTCTGATTCGCCGGTCCGCATTGCCGGCCGGTGTGCCGTGTTTGCTGAATCGGATATGATTCACAAGCAGCAGATGGGATGCAGTTCCGGGGATATTATCAAAGGATTGTGCGAAGCTCTGGTCCGCAACTACCTGAACAATGTAGGCAAAGGGAAAGAGATCCTCCCGCAAATTGTTTTTCAGGGCGGAGTAGCTGCCAATGCAGGCATCAAGAAATCCTTTGAAGAGGTATTGGGACAGCCGGTGCTCGTTCCGGAGCATTATGACGTCATGGGAGCCCTTGGCGCAGGAATTTTGGCCAAAATGGAAACACAAAAAGGCAGAGCGACCCATTTCCGGGGATTCCATGCGATTCCGGAAGACTTCCATGCCCAGACATTTGCGTGCAGCGGCTGTCCGAACCTGTGCGAAGTCGTTGAGATCACTTCCGGCGGAAGCGTCCGGGCAAGGTGGGGAGGACGCTGTGGGAAATGGGCTGTCACGGCAGAACAGGAACACCCGGCAGCATTGGACCATCTTGCATGAGGGTTTGCAGGACAGCTGTCCGGATGAAATGGAGGAATCTCTGAAAAGTTTTCAGGATTCGGGCCAAAATGCTTGATATGGACACAATAATGTATTATCATAGAACTAGGGAATCCTGAGGTGCACGAATTCTATTGTATTTAACCCACAGTTAAAATACGGGAATCCGGGTTTGCGGATGGATATCATGCCTGACATGGGAAGATAAAAGTTCGCAGCAGGTCTCCCACCTGTCGTGAGGCGGGTATTAAATTCATAGAAGACCGACATCTTGGGAAAATAGGCCCTCAAGGGATTGGGGGCTTATTCCATAAGCATGGTTCCATAAACAGGATAAGGTCCCGGCAGTGCAGGAGCTTTTCATGAGGATTTCAAAATTGGGGTTGACATTTCTGCAGGGAATGCTTATAATATCCCTTGTCACCGAATGTGCGGCATCCAATGGACAGATGGTGAGTGTAATGCGGAATGGTGTAACGGCAGCACCTACGACTCTGACTCGTATTGTCTAGGTTCGAATCCTAGTTCCGCAGCCAACGGCCTCGCTTGTCAGAAGAAGCGGGGTCTCTTACAGGCTCCCATGGTCAAGAGGTTCAAGACACCGCCCTCTCACGGCGGTAACAGGGGTTCGAATCCCCTTGGGAGTACCACGTGAAAAGGATCGGCTGCATGCAGCCGATCCTTTTCATTATCTTTCCCTTTTTTATCTCTTTTTTATGTTTTCCGGAATGAAATCCGTCAGGCTTGCTTCTTTGTGCGGGGTGCTTCAGAATAATATCTTTTTTCTTATTCTGATTCGGTTTCTTCCTCGTTATCGTTTGCTTCCTCGACCTGCTCCGGCAGAATGATCTTTTCAACATAGATGTCGACACGTTCCACGGAATAACCTGTCAGGGTCTGTATCTCACTGATGATTTTCTCCTTGAGCTGTTTCGCCACTTCGGGAATCACAACACCATAGATAACGGTGATCCTCAGATCAAGGGCAATGGTGCCGTACTCATTTTCCGTATCTTCCGTTTCCGCTTTCTTCACGGTAATATGCGGATCAAACTTTTCCGTAAAGGCCCGTGTAATCCCGTTCAGCGTCCCTCTTTTCTCCTGCCGGTATACGCTCCCGACCTTTTTCATCGCTTCCTTTGCTATTTCTACAAATACGGCATCATTAATTGTGGTTTTTCCTGCTTCCATACTCGTCACCCCTGTAAAATTATTGCAGATATATTTTCTTCTGCCGATATATCCACTTGTATAATTAATGATATTCTACATATTTTACAGAATTCCTTCCGGAATCTGAAAACAGGGGTATCCGGTTGCTATGGACTTTTCTGCTGCGCGGTGCCGCTTTTTTCCCAGTTGCTTTCAAAACTCGCCTGGCTGCTTTCAAAATCAAAGAGGACCCTTTGCCGATCTGAGGCATGAAAATAAACACGGCAGGCCGCACTTTCATGGATGGTTCGGCTCATATTTCCAAATTGCGGGGCTTTCAGCGGCTGACCACGGGCTTCCAGCGCCTCAATGCAAAGCAGGACCCGACCCTGCCGAAGCACGATTTTCTTTTCATCCATATGGAGGGGCCGTGCTCCGGCATAGGTACCGATACGGTGCTCTTTTCCGTCTTGGTACCAGAATCCAAGACATCCGACAAAGCTGTTTCCGAAAAAAGGGATGTCCGCCACGGACACCATGAAGCTTTCTCTCCCCCGGCAGCACTGGGCCCAGAGATAGCGGCCTGGGAAGGAAGTTCCCCGATCTCCCTCTGCATATCCTGTTCCCCCGCGGAACAAAATGGTCTTTCCGTTGATCACAAGATCCCCGTTTACGGAATGAATCAGGCTGAATACGCTGTGACGGCATTCCATAAAAGGGACAAAGCGAAACGGCCCCATCATGTCGTATTTTGGCTTGCGGAAAGGGCCATAGTTCAGCTGGCCGTGGATTTCAAAGTCATCCTTTTTGGCATCCAGCCGGCATCCCTGCTCTGAGAAGAAGCAGTCCCCGATCCGGATTTTAAGCCTGTTCCGTTCAGCGGAAAAAGCTTCCGCAGGAAAGGGCAGGCTTACGGATTCCGTATCGGTAAGTATCTGCAGGGAGGCGGAAGGCTTTCCGGTTTCATCCCTGTGAAATGCAGGAATCAAGGCTACTGTATCCCTGCCGTTTTGCTGTTTGAAGTACCAGCCTTCAAAATAGGAACGGCATTTTCCCGCCCCGTGAAAACTGCGCATGAAAGAAATCCCTTCTCAACTTTCTGTAATCACTCCGCCGTTTATGTGAAGGACCTGTCCGGATACATAGGATGAATCCTTACCGGCAAGATAGACATAGGCCGGCGCCAGTTCTGCCGGCTGGGCAGCTCTTCCCAGCGGCACATCCTTGCCGAACTTGCCGACTTCCTGTCTGGAAAAGCTGGATACGATCAGGGGAGTCCATACCGGGCCGGGAGCAACTGCGTTGACCCGTATTCCCTCACTGGCCAGGGAAAGTGCCATGGATCGGGTGAAGGAAACGATGGCGCCTTTGGTGGCGGAATAGTCGATCAGCGTGGGATCCCCCTTGTAAGCGGTGATCGAAGTGGTGTTGATGATGGAGGCACCGCATTTCAAATGCGGGAGAACGGCCTTTGTCATATAAAAGCAGCTGAATACGTTTGTGGCAAAGGTATTGGTGAGCTGTTGGGCGGTAATGTCCTTAATGCTGTTCTGCGGATACTGTACGGCAATATTGTTTACCAGGATATCGATATGGCCGAATTCCTTCATGGAAGTATTCACAACCTGCTCTGCGGAATCCTCCATCTTCAGATCACATTTGACCAGTATGCACCGGCGTCCCGTCGTTTTTACCATGCTCACCGTATCATCGGCATCCGGCTTTTCACTGTAAAAGGGAACAACAATGTCTGCACCCTCTTTTGCGAAGGCGATTGCCACGGCCTGTCCGATGCCGCTGTCTCCGCCACTGACAATGGCGGTCAGGCCATCCAGCTTGCCGGAGCCCTTGTAACACGGATCCTCCGTTATGGGTTTGGGATTCATATTTTTCTGGGAACCGGGTTGCATGCCCTGATGCTGTTCCGGAAAACTTGTGGGAGGTTTGATGGTTGTCTGTTGTTTGTTCATGATATCGTTTCATCCTTTCTGTTGTTATTCGTCTTTGAGAATGGGAGGTGGACTCGGTTTTGGTTATTGTTTCCGAAGGGAATGAAAATATGCGGGCCATGTCTTTTGAACGCAACCGATCTTTTTTGTTGGAACAGCAGGAAAGATGGGAGCGGTTCACTGTATTGACTATAACTTTTGTATCTTGAAGATTTAGCACACTTTCTTCAAAAGCAGCCTGAAATCTGATAGAATAAATGTATTGCATTAAGCAATCAAAGTCCCGGAAGGTTTCAGACCCGCTGTACAGCCTATGGGGAGCTTATCTACAGGGCCTGAATCAGTATGTCCGGAATTCTGAAATGGCCTGAGAAGCATGCAGGAATCCCTGGCGACTTTCGACACCTGAATCAACCATTACAAAAAGGCAAATTCTCAGAAAGAACGCCGGATCGTCGAACAGCCGGCAATTGCCTGGCCTGAGAAAAGAAAATGGGGGAGCATTATGTATCGGGTAATTATTGTAGATGATGAAGAAATCATGCGGGAAGGATTAATTGGACTGGTAGACTGGAAAGGTATGGGGTTTGAGATAGTGGGTGATGCACAGGGAGCTCGTATACGGCATATGGGATCATATTAAAAACAGCGGAGAATATGGTTCTGCCCGTTATGATCTGGAATATGTGGCCCCGGTTCCCGGGAAAAGGGAATCCCGGCGCCTGGTGGGTGACTATATTCTGAAGGAAAGCGATATTGTCGGGCAAAAGGATTTTGAGGACACCGTGGGGCATGGGGGCTGGTCCATTGACCTTCATGCTCTGGAAGGCTTTTTTTCCAGGGACCTGGTCAACCGACATATCATTTTAAAAAGGATTTATCAGATACCTTATCGTACCGGGTATTCCAGAAACATCTAAAACCTGTTTATGGCAGGTCGCTGCATGTCCACAACCCATGTTGCCTTTGGAACAACTCGGGTCATGGCGACTCTCAGTACCCTGGGGCAGGCATTGGGGGCTGCTGCCTACCTCTGTGAAAAATACAGAACAACTCCCCGTGGGGTTTATCAGGAGCGTCGAAAGGAGCTGCAGCAGCTTCTCCTGAAATATGATCAATATATTGTTGGGGGAAAGAATGAGGACCCGGATGATATTGCCCGGGATGCAGTTGTAGAGACTTCTTCTGTTCGGAAATTCAGTATGGAGAAAGTGGAACGCATATACTCCATGAAGAATCCCGTGGGATTGATTCTGCCGGTGGACGGCTTCCTGGAATCGGTATGTGTAAAAATAAAGTCATCTCATGATACAACGCTGCGTTATACAATATACGAACCCTGTAAAAGGGAAAACTATAATCCGGAGAGCAGAATAGCGGATGGTGTGTTGAAGATAAAGGCTTCAAAGGATTTGGAATGGACCCGCATTCCGATTAACCGGACGATTGATCGGAATAAGGTATTCCTTGAGCTGACATCAGACCCCGATGTACAAATCGGGCTGGCATCCGGGAATCTGACGGGTGTTATAACGATGGATAAAACAGAGAACAAGGGAGATACCATCGTTGATGTGGATACCCTCAAAATGAAGGAATTCATGTGGCATCCATGGAAGGACAGGACATTGTGTTTTCGTACGGTTCCGGAAGTAAACATGTATGCTTCGGAGAATCTGACAAACGGGTATGCCCGTCCCTATGGCCTGCCGAATATCTGGCTTTCCGATGAGAAAGCGGAAGGCGAGTTTGTTACACTCTCGTGGACCCAAAAGAGGCGGCTGTCTGAAATGATCCTTTTCTTCGATTCGGATCTCAACTATCGTTTCCAACCTTCAGAGAACAACGTTATTCCACAGATCGTAAGAGACTATGATATCTATTGCCGGACAGGGAACAGATATGAAAAACTGCGGGAGGTAAGGGGCAACCATCAGAGGATGAACCGGATTCCGATGGATTCCATGGAAACCGACGGAGTCAGGGTTGTATTTCTTGCCACCAACGGCAGTTCCCGGATCGGTTTGTATGAAATCAGAATATATGAATGATTGATAACTTTTATATCCAATCAAGTTTTTAATGTATTGACTATGGGATGGAATGGGGCTAGACTCGGAATGTAATCTGTAAATACATGAGACAATATGATTTCACTATCCTGGGGGGAAACAAAATGGACGTAACTCTGAATTACTATCCTTGTGGAAAGACCAAAGCAATTACTTTAAGCTATGATGACGGGAGAATTTATGACAGGAAACTGGTGGACCTGTGTAATCGCTATGGAATGAAAGCCACGTTTCATCTGAACTCCGGTTTCTTCGGAAGAGAAGGGTATGTCACCAAAGAAGAAGTCGGGCAGTTGTACCAGGGGCATGAAGTTTCCGTACATACCCTGACGCACCCCTTTCTCAATCATATTTCCCGGGAGCGGATCTGTCAGGAGGTCCGGCAGGATCGGATCAACCTGGAGAGAGCGGTGAATTATCCGATCCATGGCATGTCCTATCCTTTCGGCGCATATGATGCGGAAGTGATAAGCCTCCTGAAAGCACAGGGAATTGTATACAGCAGAACGACGCTGGCCACCGATTCCTTTGAACTTCCCAAAGACTTTATGCAATGGCACCCTACCTGTCATCATAATCACAATCTTTTGGAAAATGCCCGGCGTTTCCTGGAACCTCAACGATATCAAAGAATGCAACTGTTGTATGTATGGGGACACAGTTTTGAATTTCCCAGGGACAATAACTGGGATGTCATGGAGGATTTCTTCCAGATGGTCTCCGGAAAGGAAGAAATCTGGTTTGCAACCAATATGGAGATATGCCGTTATGTAAAGTCCCTGAAGGACCTGGAGTTCTCTGCGGATGGTTCCGCTGTGTATAATCCTTCGGCGAACAGCGTGTGGATCGGTGTGGACGGCAGGGCGGCTGAAGTCAAGCCGGGCCGGGTATGCCG
>ENA-UOOM01002193-UOOM01002193.1-fermentation-metagenome-genome-assembly--contig:-NODE-2193-length-16659-cov-10.915924_pt1 | contig 16659 bp, 17 predicted proteins | sample MGYA00245781_ERZ724031 | MGnify/ENA primary metagenome ERZ724031 (study PRJEB28704, sample SAMN03018317) | fermentation metagenome | biome: anthropogenic terrestrial biome; feature: soil... | reverse complement strand
GCCTATGGGCCGGTTCAGTTTCGTTTTTCGGAAGCCCTTACTATTTTACCCGTCTTTACACCCGCGGCTGTACCGGGACTTGCTATTGGATGCCTTGTCTCCAATATATGGAGCGGTTACGGCGCCGCAGATATGATTTTTGGAACTTTGGCTACACTTTTGGCGGCAATAGGTACACGCAGGCTCAGAAATATCCGTGTAAAGAATATTCCAATTCTTGCGCCGCTGCCGCCCGTTATTTTCAATGCAGTCATAATAGGGCTTGAAATAGCAGTTTTATCATCAAACGGCGGCTTTTCTTTAGCGGGATTTTGGGGTGCCGCACTCTCTGTAGGAGCAGGACAGTTTGTTGTATGTTACGGTCTGGGACTTCCACTTTATGCGGTACTGAATAATATAGGAGCGAAAAGCAAAATATTTAAATTTTAAGGGGATCTTTTAGATGGGGGAAAAACAAATCTTTATTAAAAACCGGCTGAAAAACATACCGCCGGTGCGGCTTATAGTTGTAAGCTTTGCTGTAATTATTTTGGCAGGCGCACTTCTGCTTACTTTGCCGATTTCTTCTAAGAGCGGAAATCCGACCTCTTTTATAGACTCTCTGTTTACGGCGACTTCGGCTACTTGTGTTACCGGTCTTATTGTATTTGACACGTGGACACACTGGACTATCTTGGGGCAGATTATTATAATTACGTTAATACAGGTTGGCGGACTCGGTGTTATTACTTTTACAACCGGATTTTCTCTGCTCATCCACAGGAAACTGGGGCTGCATGATTTACAGCTTGCGGCGGAAAATACCGGCGGTGAAACAATGGATATAACCCATTTGGTTAAAACAGTACTATACTTTACCTTTTTGTGTGAATCGCTCGGCGCTCTCTTAATGATGCTGCGTTTTGTGCCGCAGTTCGGACTTGAAGGGATTTGGATATCGGTATTTACAGCCATATCGGCATATTGCAATGCAGGATTCGATATATTGGGATTTGTAATGAAAAACGGAAATCTTATTCCCTATGCCGGCGATCCCCTTATCTGTTTAACAGTCGGCGCATTGATTGTCACGGGCGGAATTGGTTTTGTAGTTGTCCGTGATATATATCTTTCAAAGGTTATTCCGCGATACCATAAAAATAAAACCTCTCATCTTAATTTTCATTCACATATAGTCCTTGGCACTACTTTAGTGTTAATTGTTTTGGGAACCGTTCTTTTTTTCATTTGTGAATATGACAACACCTTAAGCGGAATGAATTTCGGTACAAAATTAAATGCATCTCTTTTCCAATCCATCAGCGCAAGAACCGCGGGATTTGCTTCGGTTGACATAGCAAAAGAGCATGATTTTACAAAAATCATAACTATTATTTTAATGTTTATCGGTGCTTCGCCTGCCGGTACGGGCGGCGGTATTAAAACCACCACTTTCGTTGTTTTAATGGCTACAGTATTAAGCGTTATGCGCGGCTGTGAAGAAACCACAATTGCAAAACGTCAAATAGATAAATTCACCGTTTACCGGGCACTCGCTATTTTAACGGGAGCCGCTTTCGTAGTTTTTGTAACAACAGGAATTATATTGACCGCAGACCCCCATGTAAACGGTATTGACGCATTATTTGAAGCGGTTTCGGGTTTTGGCACGGTTGGTTTATCCGCAGGTGTTACCCAAACACTCAGCTGGATTTCAAAGCTTGCCGTAGCATTCACCATGTTTGTCGGACGTGTCGGTCCTGTATCGCTCGGCCTTGCATTAGCTATGCGCCGCGGACGCCGTTCGGGAAATGCCATTCTACCCGAAGGAAAAGTAATCGTAGGATAGCTTCTATAAAAACATCCATTATAAAAATTAATCCGCAGATAAAAAGATACCGCCGATATTAATATCGGCGGTATCTTTGCATTAAAGCACCGTTTTTTGTGCTTTAACAATATTATTTTGTCGAACCTAAAATTTTCATCAACTGATTTTGGCTGTTTCCTTTGCATACAGCCACCAGTTCATCATTCGCCCTGATTTCGGTAAAACCGTTAGGAACCATCATATTTTCGTCCCTCAAAAGGGAGATAATAAGCGAGCCCTGCGGAAGGTCGATATCTTTAAGCGTAATTCCGTCAAGTGCAGTATTGTACGGAAGTGTTACGGAACAAATTGTAGCTTTACCCTTATTCAGTGTCGCAAGCAGATGTACCCCTGCAACGTCAACTTCCTGTTCAATTAAATTGGTGATGATTTCCGTACTGCTTACGGCAAAATCCGCTCCTAAAGTCCTTAGTGCCATTAGATTTCTCGGGTCGTTCGCTCTTGCGATTACTTTTTTGGCGTTAAACTCAAGTTTTGCAAGCTGGGACGCAACCAAATTGTCCTGGTCGCTGCCCGTTACCGAAATAAAGCAGTCCGTATTTCTCGTCCCTGCGTCCTCAAGCACTTCTATTTCCGTGCCGTCGCCGCAGATAACCTCAACATCAAGTTCATTTGCAAGCTTCATACACTTCATTTTGTCTTTTTCAATTAATTTTACATCATATTTTCTGTCAAGCAGATTTCCTGCTATTTGGTGGCCAAGTTTTCCCCCGCCTACAATTACAATTTTCATAACAGTACCTCAACTCATTAATAATATTAATTCAGTCAATTACTTTAGCAAATATGACCTTATCCCCTTCGGCCAAAATGATTTTATTGTTGACAGAATAAAGTTCCATTGAACCGTCTTTACGCAGTACCCCAAATAAAGTTTCGCACACGTCGAGCGGAACAGCTTCGATTGGAGCACCGATAAAAGAGCTGTCAACACCGCGCAAATGAAAAGCCGCTGTCGCTGTGTCGAAAGATACACTTCTTGAAGTAAGCGGTTGTGTAAGTGCAGTGCACATTATATCGCCCGCCATTTTGGTTGGACATACTGTTTTAAGACCAAAGCGTTTGAAAACATTCTCACGCTCAGGGTCAGAAATACGGGCAACAACATTTTTTACTCCGAAAAACTCCCTTACTATTTGTGATACCGTAATGTTTAGATTATCGTCCGGGGTAACCACTGCGACCGCATCACAGCTTTTAACACCGGCATTTTGTAAAACTTTCATATCCATGGGCATACCTGCCACTGTAATTCCATTGAAATTCTCATTCAAATTTCGAAAGTTATCGGGATTGGAATCTACCACAGCAACATCATGGCCGTGTTCATCTAATATTTCAGAAACACGGGTTCCGAGTCTGCCACACCCAACAACAAGAACATTCACAAAAATCTCCCCCTATTAATACCCATAATTTGCGTAAATGAGTAAAAAATCAGTATAAGCGATTATACTAAGTTTTTACTTCTTTTATTAATGTATATAATAACGCATATTAAGCATTTTTTCTACTGTAAAATATATAAATTTACGTTCAAATAATAAGTATAATTCAGTAATAAATATTTTATTATAATTTTTCTATAATTTTAATATTAACAAAAAAAGCAGCCGCTTATGTGATTGACTTTTTTCTATTATTATTTTACTGTAACCGAAATATTCACAAATAATTATTTTGCATAACCGTTGTCCCATTTGTTTTGTGGTTCTTTGGTTCTGTCATTCTTTCAAAAACTTCAGGATTTCCTCATTAAACTTTTTATAGGATTTACCTGCAATAAAATGGTCACCCTCAATAACCGAAAATTTACACTTTGGAATAGACTCCGCAATAAGCCTTGAATGGCTTTGTTTAATCATATCGTCAGTGCCGACAATAACAAGAGCCGGTACTTTTATCTTGTTTAATTCGGTGGGATTGATATTCGGCTGCGTGACCATTAAACCGAGCATTTCTTTTTTTGAAATCGCTTTCTTGTCAAAGACGGATATCAGCGATACAATCCCGTAGGACACACATATCGGCAGCTGAGTTTTAAGCCTTACCCCTTTAGGAGTTAAATCCGCTCCATTTAAAATTAGTTTCTCGGTGAAGTCAGGATATTTTAAAGTAAACAAAAGCGCAATATTAGCCCCGTCACTGAAACCTAAAATAATTGCTTTATTTATTTCTAAAGAATCCAAAAAATCTTTTAAATCTTCCGCAAACTGATTAAGAGTAAAAGGTGCCATACCTCTCGGTGATTTTCCGTGGCCGCGTGTATCAACGGCAATTACTCTGTAATTTTTTGAAAACACATTTATTTGGTGTTTAAAATATTCTTTGCTTTCGCCGTTTCCATGCAGCAGTATTAAAGGTGTTCCTGTTCCTTTTTCAATATAGTCAAGCCTAATTTTCATTGCAGCACATCCTTTTATTTTTTCATTTTACTGTAATGTTCCTTTATTTTAGAAAAACTTTCTTCGCTTAAGTCATGTTCTATTTTGCAGGCATCTGCATAAGCAGTTTCATCATCCACGCCAAGGTCAATAAGCATTTTACCAAGTAATTGATGTCTTTCGTACATTCTTTCAGCTACTTTCAGTCCCTTTTCTGTAAGGGTTATATCCCCGTGCGAATCTATCACAACATATCCGTTTTGACGGAAATCTTTCATAACAACGCTCACTGTCGGTTTTGAATACCCCAATTCATTGCAAACATCTATTGAACGGCAGTATCCAAGCCGCTTTTTCACTATATATATTGTTTCAAGATAATTTTCTGCCGCTTCATGTATTTTCACAATATCCACATCCTTTGATTTTTGCGTAACGGCTTTCAATACAAAACTCAGAGCTATAATATCACAATAAATTTATGAATACAAATTAAAAGCTCTTGACTTTTTAGTTAGGGTGTGCTAACATAAATCGCAGTTAGATGTTGCTAACTTTTATTTTTGGTTTTAAGTTAGTTTCCACTAACCAGTCAGGAGTGAAGTATTATGCCTTTAACAATGGCAGATATCGGAGATACAAACGTCATTAAAAAAATAGGCGGCAAAGCCGAAACGAAAAAATTTCTTGAAGGACTGGGCTTTGTAGCCGGAACCAAAGTTACGGTAATTACAACGATTAGCGGCAATATAATCGTTAACGTAAAAGAAGCTCGTGTTGCCGTCAGCGAAGAAATGGCAAGAAAAATTATAGTTTAATTTTTAAGGAGACGGAACTTATGAAAACGCTAAAAGCGGCAAAAGTCGGAGAAACTCTCACAGTAGCAAAACTGCAAGGCGAAGGTGCTGTAAAGCGCAGAATTATGGATATGGGAATTACCAAAGGAACACAAATACATATTCGTAAAGTTGCGCCGCTCGGCGACCCAATTGAGGTTAATGTCCGCGGTTATGAATTATCTTTGAGAAAAGCTGATGCTGAAATGATATTAGTTGAATGATTATATTAACTGTCCAAGGGTTAGTTTACTCTAACCCATTTTATTGAAGCATTGGTTAGTTATAACTAACTTAAATTTAGGAGGAAAATGGATGTCTATTACTATTGCTCTTGCGGGTAACCCAAACTGCGGAAAAACCACACTTTTTAATGCACTTACGGGTTCAAACCAATTTGTAGGCAACTGGCCAGGTGTTACGGTTGAAAAAAAGGAAGGTAAGCTCAAAAATAATAAAGATGTTTTAATTATGGACCTTCCGGGAATCTATTCACTTTCGCCTTACACATTGGAAGAAGTCGTTGCACGAAACTACTTAATTGATGATAAGCCTGACGCAATTTTAAATATAATCGACGGAACAAACTTAGAGCGAAATCTTTACCTTACTACCCAGCTTACGGAAATAGGTATTCCGGTAGTTATTGCAATCAACATGATGGACATCGTAAAGAAAAACGGCGACAAAATCAATATTGAACAGTTGTCCCGGGAACTCGGATGTAAGGTTGTTGAAATTTCGGCATTAAAAAGCATCGGCATTACGAATGCCGCCGAAGAAGCGGTAAAAGCCGCAAAAACCACAAAAACAGTTCCTATGCATACGTTTAACGGTGTTGTAGAATATGCTATCGCACATATTGAAGAAGCAGTTTTACATAGTTTGCCCGAAATCCAACAGCGCTGGTACGCAATCAAGCTTTTTGAACGCGACCAAAAGGTAATAGAAAAATTAAGTCTTAATAAAGATGCTCTTGAACATATAGAACAGGATATTAAAGCCTGCGAGCAGGAAATGGACGACGATGCGGAAAGCATAATAACCAATGAGCGTTATATTTACATTTCGTCTATTATTAAGGGATGTTATAAAAAGAAAAACGCAGGAAAACTTTCCACTTCAGATAAAATCGACAAAGTCGTTACGAACAGATTTCTCGCACTTCCGATTTTCGCAATTGTTATGTTTATAGTATATTTTGTGTCTGTAACAACCGTCGGCACATGGGCAACCGACTGGGCAAATGACGGTGTTTTCGGTGACGGGTGGCATTTGTTCGGTATAGGTTCTTCCGCTTATGAAGATGCCGTCGGAAATTACGAAGAGCTTGCCGCAGTTATTGAAGCTTTCGAAACAGCAGCAGAAGAAAAAAATATTGAACCCGACAAAGCGTCCGACTTAAAAGCTTCTGCTTATATGTATGATGACGACGGCAATATTGAAAAAGAAATCCCCGTTACTTTTTCTTCTTATAAACAGGCAAAAGAAATTAAAGAACCCGACCCCGCCGAATACGGAGTTTGGGTACCGGGTGTTCCGGTTTTTCTTGAAAATTGGCTGTCAAGCATAAATTGTGCCGATTGGCTGCAGAGCTTACTTCTTGACGGTATAGTCGCGGGTGTCGGCGCAGTTTTGGGATTTGTTCCCCAAATGTTTGTTTTATTCTTGTTCCTTGCTTTCCTCGAATCCTGCGGATACATGGCACGCATTGCATTTGTAATGGACAGAATATTCAGGAAATTCGGTCTTTCGGGTAAATCCTTCATACCTATGCTGATAGGTACGGGCTGCGGCGTTCCCGGGATTATGGCAAGCCGTACCATTGAAAACGAGCGCGACCGCAGAATGACCATTATGACAACTACATTTATTCCATGCGGAGCCAAACTTCCGATTATTGCACTTATAGCGGGTGCAATGTTCAGCGGAGCATGGTGGGTTGCCCCGAGCGCTTACTTTGTGGGTATTTCAGCTATTATTATTTCAGGTATAATCCTTAAAAAGACAACAATGTTTGAAGGCGACCCTGCTCCGTTTGTCATGGAGCTTCCGGGATACCATATGCCAACAGTTGGAAACGTATTTCGTTCAATGTGGGAACGAGGTTCCTCCTTTATCCGAAAAGCAGGAACGATTATTCTTCTTGCCACTATACTTATTTGGTTCTTTTCAAACTACGGTTTTGACAACGGTTCATTTGGAACGGTCGATATGAATAACAGCCTCCTCGCAACGCTCGGCAAAACAATTTCGTGGATATTTATTCCGCTCGGTTGGGGAAACTGGCAGGGTTCCGTTGCGGCTATTACAGGACTTATCGCAAAAGAAAATGTTGTCGGTACTTTCGGCGTTCTGTTCGGCGGATTTGATGAAGTCGCTGAAAACGGATGGCAGATTTGGGTTAATATGCGTGAAGTATTTTCACCCCTTGCCGCATATTCCTTCCTCGTTTTCAACCTTCTTTGCGCACCATGCTTCGCCGCAATGGGAGCTATAAAGCGTGAAATGAACAATACAAAATGGACTGCTTTCGCGATTTCATACCAGTGCATTTTTGCTTACGCCGTTTCACTTGTAATTTATCAGTTAGGTATGTTGATAAACGGTCAGGGAAATGTCCTCGGTTCGATTACCGCTTTCGCTGTCATCATTTTTATGGTATATATGTTAATAAAGCCATACAGGGAAAGCAATACTTTGAAAGTAAAAGTCAGAGTTTAAAGATTAAAAGGAGATAACATATGTTAACATTTTTAGCAGAAAACATAGGTACAATTCTTGTTGCCGCAGTTTTAGCCGTAATAGTTTTATTAATCGTATTTAAGCTTAAAAAAGACAAGAAAAAAAGCGGTTGTGCCGGCTGTTCAGCGTGCACACAAGCCTGCCCGTATCGTAAGCAGTAAAATAACTAATCCATATAATAATTTTACATATGCCATTACAGGAAAAAGGTTAGAGAAATCTAATCTTTTTTCTGTTCTTTTCTTAACTTTAGCGCTGTTAAAATGTTATTCTTGTTGCTTGTAATCCCGTGGAATTTAACAATAATCAAGACTCTGTGCCATACATACCTTAAATATGGGTTAAAAATTTCTCCTCGAAATTAAGCAAAAATAAATTTATATTTCATAAAAATTATTTAAATGATATAACTTTTTTTAATTGTCTGAATTTGCATAAGATTAATTGTTATACTTTCCCGCTGTGGCTCTCAGTCTCGTTTTACTTCAGTACCGAAAAAAGTTCCGCTCTCTGTAAACCCACACCCTTAAATAGAGAAACAGAGCCATGCATTTTTTACTGCATGGCTCTGTTTGGTACGCCTGACAGAATTCGAATCTGCGACACCCGGCGTCGGAGGCCGGTGCTCTATCCAGCTGAGCTACAGGCGCATATACCATTTTGTATTATATCACACTCAAATTTGAAGTCAATGGATTAAATTTTATAAAATGTTGGCTTTTTTAAAGAATTTGCGGTATGCTATTTTTATAAACTAATCTTACTCTAAGGAGGCTTTTATGCATAACCCTATATTTGATTTACTATCGGATAATCCAATTATTGCGGCAATTAAAGACGACAAAGGATTACAGCGGGTTATTGGTTCAAGCTGTAATATAGTATTTATTCTGTACGGCAGCATCTTAACCATTCCTAAAATTGTCGACAGATTAAAAAAAGCAGGAAAATATGCTTTTGTCCACGTTGATTTGCTTGAAGGTACGTCAAGTAAAGATATAGTAATCGATTATATTAAACATACCACACAAGCCGACGGAATTATAAGTACAAAATCTTCTATGATAAGAGCGGCAAAGTCCGCGGGGCTTTATACTGTTTACCGCTTTTTTCTGATTGACTCAATGTCTTACCACAATGTTCCGAAGCAAGTACTTTCTACTCATCCCGACTGCATAGAAGTTCTTCCGGGCTGTATGCCTAAAATACTTAAAAGAATAAAGAACACTGTCAACGTCCCGGTTATTGCGGGCGGACTGATAAGCGACAAGGAAGACGTTTTAAATGCTCTCGACTCGGGTTCAGTTGCAATTTCTTCAACCTGTCCCGATATTTGGGACAACATATAACATTGATTCTATATTAAATGTTAGGGTTCTCACTTCCTGCCCCTTTCCGTATTAGGGGTAGGTATTAAACCATAATACTATATACAAAATAAATTAATGGGCTCGGAAGAACTTCCGAACCCATATTTTTATTTACATATCCCTTGTTGCTATAAAATCAATACCCGTACCCAAAATATCCTTATATACAACATCACCGCGTTTTACAGGTGAAGTTACTTCTACGGTATCGAGAAGTTTCATCGCTTTGAAAATCAAATCTTTAGGAATTGGCTTACTTGTCTTTACAGGCAGACGGCGGTGTATTCCGCCTTTGATTTTAACCGTTGACGGAACAACCCTTGTTGGATTTGTCAGCTCTTTTTTGCCGTACTCCTCGCCTCTTTTGCAGGTGTTTCCCGTTACGGCATAGCCGTTTTCCTCGTCAACTTTCAAATGACAGCCCCTCGGGCATACAATACAAATTAATTCTGTCATTTTAAGCTTCCTCCTTTTCAACCGCTACTGTAAGCGCACCTTTGACATTTTCCAAAAATGCCTTTGGCAGAACTATTTTTTCCATTTCGCCGGGAGCCATATGCTCTCGCTTAAACTTTGCTATCTCTTTTTCGTCATCCCTGACTTTAATAACAACATCTTTATATACATTGTTGACACGGAAAAAGAGTTCCGCTGTCTTTTCGATATTCCGAACACGTATTTTCTGAGGAACTGTGTAATTAACACAGCTTCCCTGTTTTACTTCTATAAAGCTGCTGCACTGTGGCTGACTGCCCGCAATATATTTTCCTGCCGAGCGGCCCGCTTTTTGGCTTTCCGCTGTAACAAAGTCAACGAGGTCATGAACATGAACAACGTTTCCGCAGGCAAATATACCGTCGACCGAAGTTTCCATATTCTCGTAAACAACGGGGCCTTTCGTCTTTGAATCCAAAGCAATTCCGGCTGATTTTGAAAGCTCATTTTCAGGAATAAGTCCGACTGAAAGCAATATTGTATCGCAGTCGAAAGTAATTTCCGTTCCGGGAATAGGCTTTTTATTCTCGTCTACTTTAGATACCACTACTTTTTCGACTCTGCCGCTGCCCTGAATATCAGTAATTGTATGTGCAAGGTACAGCGGAATATTGTAGTCTTTAAGGCACTGAACTATATTTCTGTTAAGTCCGTTGGAGTAAGGCATAAGCTCTACACAAGCAAGGACTTTTGCACCCTCAAGCGTCATTCTTCTCGCCATAATAAGACCGATATCGCCCGAACCGAGTATTACAACTCTTTTGCCGACCATATAGCCTTCCATATTGACATAGCGCTGTGCAGTTCCCGCTGTAAAAATTCCCGCAGGGCGGTCGCCGGGGATGCCTATTGCTCCGCGGGTTCTTTCCCTGCATCCCATTGCAAGTACAATTGCCTTGGCTTGTATAATCATATATCCGTCTTTTGTATTTACACAGTGAATTTGTTTACCCTGTGTAATTTCAAGAACCATAGTATCAAGTTTAACCTCTACTTTAGTATCTTTAAGCATTTCTATAAAGCGCTGTGCGTATTCGGGGCCGGTAAGCTCTTCTTTAAAATGGTGAAGTCCGAAGCCGTTGTGAATACACTGATTGAGAATACCGCCGAGTTCTCTGTCGCGTTCCAAAATCAAAACGCTTTTTGCACCGTTTGAGTAGCCTTCAACAGCCGCCGCAAGTCCGGCAGGACCGCCGCCAACTACCACTAAATCATAAGATTTACTAATCATTGCTCCATTCCTCCCTTTTTGGTTTCTCCCGTCAGTATATATGTACCTTTTTTGTTAAGTTCAACATCTGTCATAGGAATATCGAGTTCCCTTGAGATGATTTCCTGAACTCTCGGTCCGCAGAAACCGCCCTGACATCTTCCCATACCTGCATTACAGCGCTTTTTTATTGCATCGACCGTGGTAGGGGTAATCGGGCTGTGGAGGGCATCCACTATTTCACCTTCCGTAATAGTTTCACAGCGGCAGATAACCCTTCCGTAAAGAGGATTTTTCTTAATCAGCGCCGCTTTTTCATCGGGTGAAAGGTACTTAAAGTTAACCTTTTTCCTTTCGTCGATAAAATTGTCTTTTTCCTTTAGCTCTAAACCTATATTATTCAATATTTTTATACATTCAAGCGCAATTGCAGGCGCACTGCTGAGTCCCGGGGATTTTATTCCCGCAAGGTTTATAAATCCTTTTGCGGTTTTTGATTCCTCGATTATAAAATCGGAGCGTTCGCTTGTCGCTCTTACTCCTGCGAAATTTCTTATGGATTCTCTGAAATTGATATTCGGAACGGATTTGACTGCCTTGTTCCTTACAAAATCAAGTCCGCTCTGTGTAGTTGAAACATCGTCGGCACTGTCAATTTCCTGTGCATCAGGCCCCACGATTAAGTTTCCGTGTACTGTCGGAGAAACAAGAACGCCTTTTCCCGCTTTGTTTGGGCACTGGAAAATAACCCTGTTCACAAGCGTTCCCTGATTTTTGTCCATAAGGTAATATTCGCCCTTAACCGGAATTATTTTAAATGCGGAATCAGCGACAAGATTATTTATTTCGTCACTGTATAATCCGGCGGCATTTACAATATAAGACGCTTCGTACTTGTTTTTGCCGCTGTAAATGCAGTAGCCTTTATCTGTTTTTTCAATCTTGTCAACTTTGCTGTTTAAAAAGAAATCAACTCCGTTGAGCTTTGCCGTATCTGCCATAGCAATACAAAGTTCCCACGGATTGACTATTGCGGCGGAAGGTGCAAAAAGCGCACCCTTTACTTCGCGGCTGAGGTTTGGTTCCATTTTAAAAGTCTGCTCCGCATCTAAAAGCTGAATATTAGGAACACCGTTTGCAACACCGTTTTCATACAGCTTTTTAATGGTTTTTAAATCCTCATCATCAAAAGCAAGCACAAAAGAGCCGCATTTTTTGTAATGCACTGAAAGTTTTCCCGCTATTTCCTCAATCATTTTGTTTCCCAAAACATTCAGTTTTGCCATTTCTGTTCCCGGTTCCGGGTCGTATCCTGCGTGGACAATTGCGCTGTTTGCCTTGGTTGTACCGTCGGCAATGTCATTTTCCTTTTCCAATACGGCGACCTTGATATTGTAGCGTGCAAGCTGATATGCAGTTGCCGCTCCAATTACGCCGCAGCCGATAATTGCTACATCGTACATAATAGACACCTTCCCTTTTTGTTTTGTGAGAAAAATAAAAAAAGAGTAACGCAAAACGGCCTTTCGGCCATTAAGCATTACTCATAATCTCCTGCTTTAAATGGTATTAAATTTTATGACATTATACTACACCATTCGTTTTTATTTGTCAACCGCATAAGCTTCAAAAAGATTATTATATAAAAAGGTTTGTGTCCGTCTGTTCCGCCGAACCCAAAATTCAGTTCTTATTTTTTAATTCTACAGCGAATTTCATAGTGATTATTTTGCTTTGATATGGTATCATTTAGTAAATAACAGTTCTGTAAATAAATCACAACAATATAAAATATACTAAGTAACCTAAACACAGAATAAATTTGAACAGCCGCATATAATAAGCACAAAGAAAGGGTGACCAAAATGGCAGATGTAATTATTTTGGGTAACGGGCCTGCGGGAATATCCGCCGCGGCATATACCGCAAGGGCGGGACTCAGCACCGTTGTAATCGGCCGCGACGGAGGTTCTTTGGAAAAAGCCGACAAAATAGAAAACTACTACGGCTTTGCATCTCCCATATCGGGCAAACAGCTTGTTCTTAACGGAATTCAGCAAGCGGCAAGATTAGGGGTTAAAATAATCGACGATGAAGTTGTCGGAATACGCTACGACGGTAAATTCACAGTACAGTCAAAAAACAATCAAGAATTTGAAGGGAAAAGCGTTATTCTTGCCACTGGCGCCGCCAGAAAAGCGCCTAAAATACAGGGCATAAGGGAGTTTGAGGGCAAAGGCGTAAGCTACTGCGCCGTTTGCGACGCATTCTTTTACAGAGGAAAAACAGTCGCAGTACTCGGTGAAGGCGATTATGCACTGCATGAAGCAAAGGAACTTCTGCCTATAGTCGGTTCGGTTACAATTTTGACCAACGGCAAAGAGCCTAAAGCCGACATTCCTCCTGAAATTCATGTCGTTAAAAAAGAAATATCCGCTTTAAAGGGCGACAATATTTTAAATACAGTTGTTTTTAAGGATGGAACTTCCATTACGCTTAATGGATTTTTTGTTGCTCTCGGTGTAGCGTCAAGTGGAGATTTTGCAAAAACAATTGGTGCGGAAACTTCGGGAAACAACATAGTTGTCGACGAAAATATGCAGACAACCGTTCCCGGTCTTTACGCCGCAGGCGATTGTACAGGCGGAATACTCCAAATTTCAAAAGCAGTTTGCGACGGTACAAAGGCAGGTTTGAGCGTAATTCAGCAGCTGCGCAAAAAGTAAGACCTTAATGTTTTTCCGTAACTTCGTGATTTAGTCACAGAAGAAAAAATAAAAGGCGGTATAATAAGGTTGTAAAAACAAATAACAAAAAATATAGATTGATGAAAAGGAGAATTAATATGTCTGTAATAAATTTAACAAAAGACAATTTTTCAAAAGAAGTTATTTCAACGGATAAAACCGTTTTGGTTGACTTTTGGGCTCCTTGGTGTGGGCCTTGCCGCATGGTTTCCCCTATTGTCGACGAAATTGCAGATGAATCTGGCGAAAGCATTAAAGTGGGTAAAATCAATGTTGACGAACAACCCGAACTTGCTTCAGAATTCGGAGTTATGAGTATTCCGACATTGATAGTTTTTAAAAACGGCAAAGCTGAGCAAACTTCTGTAGGATTAAAAAGCAAAAAAGCAATTTTAGATATGCTTTAAACGCTTAAGTGCAAAAAGAGGGTGGAAACACCCTCTTTTTTTATTTTATTTTTATTAATCTAAAGTTAAGGTTCTGAATAATCGGTTTTAAATACAAAACTTATACTGTCGACATTCCCGAAGCGGTAAGCTTTCATTAAAATTATCGCATTTTATAAGTTCCCCTTTTTTTACTGTTCCAAGATATTTATGTTTAACGTCAGTGGCAAATTCCGCATGTAAAAACCAAAGCGCCACAAAAATCAGCAGCCCTGCATAAATTATATATTTTGGTTTCTTCAGCTGTCCTTTAATTTTATTTGTTCGTTTGGAATTTAAACCATAGTTTGACATTTGAACAGCTCCCTTTTAATTCTAATAATATATTATATTCAATTATATATATCCCAAAATTAAATCAATGTATGTAAGTTTACGTTTTACTTTGCCGATATATATTAATGTAGTATAATAATGTATAATCTAAAACAAGTATTATTTATTTTAATGGGGGACGCTCATGGCCGTTACAAAAGAAGAACTTGATTTTCTGGAAGAAGCATTACCTTTTTGGAACAGCCTTACCCAAAACCAAAAAGATATTCTTCAAAATTCCGCGGTATCTCTTTCATATTCAAAAGGAGACAACCTGCACCGAGGTCCGCATGACTGTATGGGACTGATATTGGTTAAGAGCGGAGAGCTTCGAGCATACATTATTTCCGAAACTGGGAAAGGAATCACACTGTACCGTCTTTTTGAACGGGATATCTGTATTTTGTCCGCTTCATGTATGCTTAAAAATATAAATTTTGATATTTATGTTGAGGCAAACCGGGACAGCAATATCATTTTAATACCTACCCCTGTTTTCGATGAACTTAATCAAAACTCGCTTGAAGTTTCAAAGTATACGGGTGAACTTATATCCTCCCGTTTTTCGGACGTAATGTGGGTTATGGAACAAGTTCTTTTTTCAAGCTTTGACAAAAGGCTCGCATCCTTTCTGCTTGAACAGTCCATCGCAGACAATTCCGATACAATCCATATTACGCATGAAGAAATCGCGAAAAATTTAGGTTCTGCGCGTGAAGTCGTTACAAGAATGCTCAAATATTTTCAAAATGAGGGCATGGTTTCTCTTTTTCGCGGCGGAATTACAATTACAGACAAAGAAAAACTCAAAAAGCTTTTAGATTAATCATGAGATAAATTGCAATTCATTGTCATCTATTGTAAAATTTAACTAATATAGTATATCTTTATTAATTTTGAACAAGCGGAGGCTATACTGATGCAAAACGAAGAAAAGCAAAATATGCCGTCCGAAAACACACCCGGGAAAGCACCGGACAATTATGTTTTTGCGCTTGATATAGGAACAAGAAGCATTATCGGCATTGTGGGTATTCCCGAAGGGGAGAAACTGCGTATTTCTGCGATTGAAAAAGTGGAACATCCAAAACGTGCCATGGTTGACGGACAAATCGAAGATATTGAACAAGTCAGCAAAGTTGCGGGGCTTGTTAAGGAAAAACTCGAAAAAAAGATAGGTTACGAATTAAAACACGTATGCGTAGCCGCAGCGGGGCGCGCCCTAAAAACACAGCGTGCATCATGCGAACTTGCGCTTAAGCCATCGGAAGTAATCGACCACGAAACAGTCAGCAGGCTTGAAGCAGGAGCTATTGAAGCGGCGGAAAGCCAGTTTAATCCCGAAACAGACGATAGCGGCAAAAATAATTCCGTTTTCTATCTTGTCGGATATTCCGTAGTTCAGTATTACCTTGACGATTACCCGATTTCAAGCCTTCTTGACCACAAAGGCGAACGCATTTCAGTTGAAGTTATCGCAACTTTTCTTCCTCGTGAAGTAGTTGAAAGTCTTTATACGACCATGCATAAAACAGGTCTTGAAGTCGCAAGCCTAACCCTTGAACCGATTGCTGCAATGAACGCCGCAATTCCAGAAAAATTAAGGCTCTTAAACCTTGCTTTGGTGGATATCGGAGCGGGAACTTCTGATATTGCCATTTCAAGGGACGGCGGAGTAGTCGGCTACACTATGGCGACCGTTGCAGGCGACGAAATAACCGAAGATTTAATGAAAAAATATTTGGTGGATTTTTCTGTTGCCGAAGATATAAAAATGAAAGTAAGTTCCGATAAAGATATTGTTTTTAATGACATTCTCGGTTTTGGACATACCATAACAAAAGAAGAAGTTGAAAACGAATTAGAGCCGGTTATGAAAAGTCTATGCGCCGAAATTTCGGAGCGCATAACACAGGCAAACGGAGCCTCGCCGTCCGCTGTTTTCCTTGTCGGCGGCGGAAGTAAACTTCCCGGAATGGCACCATGTGTTGCGGATTACCTTAAACTCCCACCGAACCGCGTGGCTATCGGCGGCAGTAATTTCACCATGTATGTGGCAAACTGCGACGAAGATATCACAAATCCCGAATATGCAACACCGCTCGGAATCGCGATTTCTTCCGCACTAAATCTTATTAACGACAGTTTCTCAATTACTCTGAACGGAAACCGTGCAAAACTGTTCAGGAGCGGTAAACTTTCTGTTTTGGACGTGCTGATGATGAACGGCTACAACTATAA
>ENA-UOOM01002189-UOOM01002189.1-fermentation-metagenome-genome-assembly--contig:-NODE-2189-length-16692-cov-4.488670_pt1 | contig 16692 bp, 16 predicted proteins | sample MGYA00245781_ERZ724031 | MGnify/ENA primary metagenome ERZ724031 (study PRJEB28704, sample SAMN03018317) | fermentation metagenome | biome: anthropogenic terrestrial biome; feature: soil; material... | reverse complement strand
ATGAAAGTGTCAAAACTTTGCTAAAGTCAAGCTGCCAAAGCAAAGTTTTGACACTTTCATGCCTGTAGTGCCAAGTGTATTGTAAATCAAAAATCAATGCCTCCTTATAAGTATTGCCGGTTCCAGTCATCTCTATCAAAATTCTTCCCAAAAAATAAGACCCTATCAGGGCCTTATTTTTATGTTCTACTATAAGTTAAGACCACGCTTTTACGTCAAAGAGATAAGCGGGTACAACTCCTAGTAATACCTTATATTCGTTCATCTTTGTTTATTTTAAATGGTCAAAATATACTTTTACAAATTCTTCCAAAAGTTCATCTCTATCGACCTTTTTAATAACATTTCTAGCGTTTAAATGACTCGTTATAAATGTAGGATCCCCGGACATAATATAGCCTACAATTTGTTCAACAGGTTTATATCCTTTTTCAGTGAGAGCAGTGTAAACAACTTGTACAATTTGCTTGATTTCTTCAGAACGGTCCCTTTCCAGTTCAAACTTTACAGTAAAATCCTTATTTTGATCCATATTGAGTGCTCCTCCTTAAGAATATATCTCGAACGTATTTATTTATAATTTAAGTTTAAATCATTCACAACAAAAAAGCAAGTACTTACGATATTATTTGCTTTTCAATAACTTCTTTTGCTACACCTAGAGCTTCTTCTAAGGATTCTGGTTTCTTACCGCCAGCTTGTGCCATATCTGGACGGCCACCACCTCCACCACCTGCAATTGTTGCCACTTCCTTGATGAGTTTTCCCGCATGAAAGCCCTTACCTACTACGTCTTTTGAACCCATCGCCACAAAATTCACCTTGTCTTCGCTCTTTGAGCCTAATAATACGATGCCAGATTGTAACTTATCTCTTAACTTATCTCCTAAATCTCTTAAGTCGTTCATAGGCATGGAATCTACAGATGCGATAATAGTTTTTACTCCATTAATTTCTATTACTTGATCTATAAACTCACCTATAGAATCGCTGTTCATTTTCTTTCTTAAAGCTTCTAACTCTTTTTCTAAAGTTTTTACATTTGCTAGTGTATCCTCTATTTTTTGTTCTACATTATCCGGATTTGCTTTTAATGTTGCTGCTACATATTTTAGCTTTTCTTCTATAGTATTTGTATATAAATAAGCATTATTCCCTGTAACGGCCTCAATTCTTCGTACGCCAGATGCAACACCTGCTTCACTGATGATTTTAAACATACCTACTTGACTAGCATTCTCTAAATGAGTTCCACCACAAAGTTCTGTACTATAGTCTCCAACTTTAACAACTCGAACAATCTCTCCGTATTTTTCGCCAAAGAGAGCCATAGCACCAAGTTCTTTTGCTTTATCCATATTCGTTTCAAAAACTGTAACCTGTGGAGAATGATACACCACTTCATTTACCTTTTGTTCTACTGCACTAAGTTCTTCATCGGTTAATTTTTCAAAGTGATTAAAGTCAAAGCGAAGTCTCTTTTCATCCACCAAAGAACCTGCTTGCGCTACATGGTCACCTAGGACTTCACGAAGCGCTTTTTGAAGAAGATGTGTAGAAGTATGATTGCGAGCTGTAGACAAACGACGGCTACGGTCTACGCTGTTTGTAGCCATTTGCTGCTCTTTTACCGTACCTTCTGTTACTTTTCCATAATGAATGTGTCTTGCTAAACTTCCTTTTTTACAATCTGTAACCTGTATTACACCAGTTTGAGTCTTTATTTGTCCATGATCTCCTATCTGTCCACCACTTTCTGCATAAAAAGGTGTCTCTTTTAGGAGTACTAAAACTTCTTCTCCAGCTGTTGCTTCTTCACAAGGCTGTCCGTCTTTTACCATCGCTATAATAGGACTTTCATTTTGTAAAGTATTATGACCAACAAAATCCGTTAGTATACTTTGATCTAAGTATTCAAAAGGATCGTCAGACCATGCACTAATGTCTTTATCTAATCGAGCACTGCGAGCTCTCTCCTTTTGTTTTTTCATCTCTTCATTGAAGGAATCTTGATTTACAGTTAGACCAGACTCTTCTAAAATATCTTTTGTTAGGTCAAATGGAAAGCCAAAAGTATCGTAAAGCTTAAAAGCAACTTGTCCTGATAATTCTTTTTCGCCTTTTGCCTTTAATTCTTTCATTTCATCTTCTAAGAGAATAAGCCCTTGATCTATAGTCTCTTGGAATTTTTCTTCTTCTATGCGAATTACTTTTGTAATGAATTCTTGCTTTTCTCTTAATTCTGGATAAGCGTCACCAGATACCTTGGCAACTTCTGCTGCTAGTGGATGGAGGAATAATCCATCCATTCCCAGTAATTTACCGTGTCGAGCAGCTCTTCTTAAAAGTCTTCTAAGAACATACCCTCTACCCTCATTACTTGGAAGCACTCCATCTGCCACCATAAAAGTGACACTTCGAATGTGATCTGTTATAACTCGAATAGAAACATCTGTCTTTTCATCTTTTTGATAAGTAACATTTGCCAAACTACAAATAGTATCTAATACCTGTTTGATGGTATCTACTTCAAAGATCGTATTTACGTCTTGCATTATAGTAGCCATTCTTTCAAGTCCCATGCCTGTATCGATATTTGGATTGGCTAATGGCTTGTAATTACCTTGTTCGTCTTTATCAAATTGTGTAAAGACTAAATTCCAAAATTCAATAAATCGATCGCATTCACAACCAACAGCGCAATTTGGATCTCCGCAGCCATGTTCTATCCCTCGATCATAGTATAATTCAGAACAAGGACCACAAGGACCTACTCCGTGTTCCCAAAAATTATCTTCCTTGCCCAAGCGAACTATATGATCTGCAGATACGCCAACTTCTTTATGCCAAATTTCAAAGGCTTCGTCATCTTCTTCGTAAATAGAAGCATATAGTCTATCTTCAGGAATTTTTAAAACCTCTGTAACAAATTCCCAAGCCCATGGAATAGCCTGTCTTTTAAAATAATCGCCAAAAGAGAAATTTCCCAGCATTTCAAAAAAAGTACCATGGCGTGCTGTCTTACCTACATTGTCAATATCCGGTGTTCGAATACACTTTTGACAAGTCGCAACTCTCTTACTTGGTGGAACTTCATCTCCAGTAAAATATGGCTTTAAGGGTGCCATACCTGAATTGATTAATAGCAAACTATTGTCGTTAATAGGCACCAAAGGAGCACTCTGCATCCTTAAATGACCTTTCTCTTCAAAAAATTTCAAGTACATTTCTCTGATTTCATTTAAACCGAGTTTTTTCATGATGTTAACCTCCCATTTAAGTTCTACGTTTTAAGCTCTATGTAAAAGCACACAAGCCACTAATGGTAGCTTGTGTGCTTTTACTGACCACCTTATTCTAAACAAAAAAATCCCTAAGAAATTGAGGGGCGAAGTCTCGCGGTACCACCCTCATTAATCTGGGATTATCTTTCTATGGATAACGTCGTTGACGTAAGGATGAACCTTCGACTCCAAAACAGCTTCCCTTCAATCTTTATAAAAATCTTTCAGCCATGGATTTTTTCTCTTTTACACTTTATTAAAGGTACTTATTTTCTTCATTGTCTTTACAATATAATCAGAAGTGTTATCTTCTTCTTTTACGTCTTACATATACTAAAATATTCTACCACATGATATGGAATTTATACAAGCAGAAAAAACAGCAACCAGCTATCAAACACCACCTAACACCTTCGGTGACCAATAAAGGACCTTGGCTACTGCTCCATGTCATCTAGTGGCTTTAGCCGAAGGAACTCACATTTTCACTAATAGGTGAGTTAGATTTCAACTTTTAGCTATAACGTTCTTCCCGTTCAACCAATTAACTCTCAATATGATCAATGTAATTCCTGTCTCTCCTATATTGCCTTATATAGCCTACTAATACTTTGATCGTTCCCACAATTGGTACCCCTATAATCATGCCTACTATTCCAAATATATTTCCAAATAGTAATACAGAAAACATGACCGCTAGAGGGTGTAGACCTACGCTTTGAGACATAATTTGTGGTGAAAGGAAATTTGATTCTATTTGCTGAACAATTAAAATTAAGACTACAACCCATATGGCTTTTACAGGGTCTACAATTAAAGCTAAGCTTACAGGCAAAATGCCCCCTAACCAAGGTCCAAAATAGGGAATCACATTAGTAAATCCTGCTACTACTCCTATAGTCAAAGAATAAGGTAATCCTATAAGAGCACAGCCAATGCCCGTTAGTAGACCTACAAAAGTAGCTACAATCAATTGCCCTCGGATAAACCCACCCAACACCTTGCTGATGTCCTCTGCTATAGACTTTACCTTACCCTTGTACTTGTTAGGAATAATACTAGCAATAATACCAATGGCGTCGTCTTTGTCCTTTAGATAATAAAAAGTAATAATAGGAATCATAATTAAATCTAATAGCTTTCCTGTACCAGAGATAATAGATGTAGTAATAGCGCCTACTGCTGCTACTACTTTTTCAGATAAATTGGCTAACTCTTTCTCTAAGTCTATAAAAGAAGGGATCCTATCCATATCGTAGGGTAACGTTCCTTCCTGTACCCCTTCGATAAAGTCGACTACTCTTCTTACAATATTAGGAAAAGCTACTACAAAATCACCGATCTCACTAACCAATTTTGGAATAAAAGATGCAAATATCCCTAAAACCACGGCTAGGATAATGACAAAGACAATAATAATGGATATAATCCTACTGAGCTTTCGCCTTTGAAAAAACAAGACTAATGGATCTAATAAATAAGCAATGACTAAAGAAACAATAAAGGGTCCCACTACTTCGATAATATTTCCACGTATAAGCCACAACAAAATAAAAGCAAAGAGAAGCAGACTTAAATCAATTAGTAAATCTTTATTACGCTTTGAAAATTCCATAAACACTCCCTTATCTTCTTTTAGAACAAGGCGAATTATTCTAATTTATTTTATATCTATAATATTACCAATTATCACATGACTAAATCAAGTACATTTACCTTATAAGTTGTAAGTAAAAGCATAAAGTTGAAAAGGGACGAAAGTTCAATGAGATTCTTCTCGAGCATAGGATGACCGGGCAGCAAATATAATCAAAAAACAGAGTCCCAGTAGACTCTGTTTTTAACCATTATTGTGCTTTTTCTTTTTCTCTGTAGTCTTTAATAGCTGCTCTGATTGCTTCTTCTGCTAATACAGAACAATGTACCTTTTCAGATGGTAGTCCACCTAATTCTTCAACTACTTTTTTATTTGTAATCTTTTCAGCTTCTTCTAGTGTTTTACCTTTAATGAGCTCAGTTGCCATACTACTTGTAGCAACTGCTGCGCCGCAACCAAAAGTTTTAAATTTTACGTCTTTGATAATGCCCTCTTCAACTTCTAGGTACATTCTCATAATGTCCCCACATTTTGCATTACCTACTTCGCCTACTCCACTAGCATTTTCTATTTCTCCACTATTTCTTGGATTTTCAAAGTGATCCATAACCTTTTCTGTATACATTTTATTACCCCCTTGGATTATATAATGGCGACATATCTCTTAGTCTTTGTACGATTGGTGGCAATTGTTCTAAGACATAGTCCATTTGTTCTTTTGTCGTATATTTACCTATAGATACCCTTAGTGAACCATGAGCAATCTCATGTTTTAAACCGATAGCTAATAGTACATGGGACGGATCTAAAGAGCCTGATGTACATGCCGAACCACTTGAAGCAGATATCCCTTTTAAGTCAAGACTTAAAAGCAAAGATTCTCCTTCAATAAATTCAAAACTCAAATTCACATTACCTGGCAATCTTTTTACAGGGTGACCATTTAATCTTACATTTGTAATTTTTTTAAAGATATTTTCAATAAAGTAATCTCTTAACTTTACTGTTTCAGTAATATGATTTTCTAAATCTTCCGTAATTAATGAACAGGCCTCACCAAAGCCTACAACCCCAGGAGTATTTTCTGTACCCGCTCTTTTCTTTCCTTCTTGAGCTCCACCGTGAACAAAATTATCTAATTTAACACCTTTTCTTATATAAAGTGCTCCAATTCCTTTAGGACCATATATTTTATGAGAAGATATAGAAAGCAAATCAATATTCATCTCTTTTACATCAATAGGAACATTTCCTAAGGCTTGAACAGCATCTGTATGGAAAATTATTTTTTTCTCACGAGCTATTTCCCCAATTTCTTTAATCGGTTGAATGGTTCCAATTTCATTGTTTGCAAACATGATAGAGATTAAAATCGTTGTATCTTTAATAGCACTTTTTAATTCTTCTAAATCAATTAGTCCATACTCGTCAACCTTTAAATAGGTTACTTCAAACCCTTGTTTTTCAAGGTATTCACATGTGTGTAATACAGCATGATGTTCAATGGCTGTAGTGATAATGTGATTGCCCTTTTGAGGTTTTTTAAAAGCAATGCCTTTGATTGCCCAGTTATCCGATTCTGTACCGCCAGCCGTAAAATAAATTTCATTTGGATTTGCCTTAATAGCACTTGCAACCTTAGCTCTTGCTTCATCTACTGCCTTTCGAGCTTCTCTACCTTCGTAGTAAATACTTGAAGGATTTCCAAAGTTCTTGTCAAAATAAGGAATCATTTTATCTAAGATTCTTTTATCTAGTGGAGTTGTTGCTGCATAATCTAGGTAAACTCTTTCCATATACTCTACCCCTTTACTTTCTTCTGATTTTTATCTAATAGATCTTGTAATGTAATATTATCAATCACGCTATTGACGCTGTCATTAACTTCTTGCCATACATCTTTTGTAACGCACATAGACGATTTATTGCATTCATAATTTTCCGCTCCACCTACACATTCAGAAAACTCAATAGGTCCTTCTACTGCTCGTATAATATCTCCAACCGAAATCTTTTGAGGTGGTTTAGCAAGCTTATACCCACCTTTTGCACCTCTTTGACTTATAATCAACCTTTCTTTTTTTAATGTCGAAAAAAGTTGTTCTAAGTAAGATAATGATAATCCCTGATTTTTGGCAATTTCTTTTAAAGATACGGATTGATCATCACCATAAGTTGATAATTCATACATTGCAGCAACACCATACCTTCCCCTCGATGATAACCTCACCTTCTCACCCCAATTCCCACTATTTCGGTCTGAATTTAAGTATATATTAGCATATAGATAGATTGATGTCAATTAAAACTTACCCGAAAATCACAAAAATATACAGCCTGTCCCCATTGAGATATCAGTCATAGCCTAGCTTCTCATCTTTAAGGTAATTTTATTCCTTTTGCTTTATTAGATTAAAAGCAAAGTCTGCTTTAATCGGTTACATTTTAGTTTAACACGAATCCATATCAAAGAAAAAAAGAATATAGCAAAAAAGGCTGTCAAATACAGCCTTTTTCTAAAAATCAACGACAATCTTTACGTGGTCTTATTGGGCTTACTTCATTAGCTACATCGTCACATCTTCTTTTGGGTTTGCATCTGCAATCATCATCTTCAAGATCAGCTATTTGGTGTCTTTGTGGTGGGAAGAACCTTTGTGGGAAAGGAGTAATATCTTCATCTAAGAAAGCTTCACAGAATACATCACTAATAGGTGCTACTTCATCACATGATGCTTCTGGAACATCACAGAATCCAAATGTTGGAACCTTAAGTTGTACTTCAGAAAGCACTTTGATAATTAAGAAGAAACCAATCGTTAATTCTACATTATCATTGCCTGTAAAACGAACGAGATTATTATTTACTTCGCCTATAGACTCTGCATCAGGGAAAAACCTTCCTTGTCTCAAAAAGTCTGCAGGTGCAAAAACAACTAAATCAATTGGGAATCTTACTTTATTGTCTCTTTGTTCGCATTTTTCGATAATTGGATTTGCTGCTATTCTCAATAATTGACCATCACATTTTCTTCTAAACACAAGGTAGACAGGTACTGCTACGACTCCTCTTAATCTTGCATAATATTCATCAATTTCTGCAAATAAAGGCACGCATTTAATTGGTTCTACACTTGCTTCACCAAATTCAGTACGTACATATTTGAAATCGCTTCTGTCACCAGTTGGAAAATCAAGATCAAATAATTGATCTTCGATACACTCTCTTAATTGGCAAGAGAAATAAACCTTTTTAACTTTTAAACATTCCACTTCAATATTATTTCCACCACAGCCAAAGCCTTCAATTCTTGCATCTTCCATTAAGTTAAACCTCCTTTTGATTTATCTATTGTATTATATGAGTAGGAGGTTTTTATGTTACAAGATTGGTTTATATTTTTTTTAGCTTGTCTATTTGAATTTGGCTTTCATAAAGTTGATTTTGTAACTCTAAAATGGTTTTTCTGCTTTCTTCAATATCAAATTTATATTGCTTTACTTTCTTATTAAGCTGATCTAACAATTCTTTGGATTTATCCAATTCTTCTAAAGCTGTATCTCTCTCTTTTTTTGTTTCATTGCTCAACTCACTACTATTCTTGCTGTATTCTTCATATGTAAACAACTGCTCTCTTAGTTCCATTACGTCATCCATAGCCTCTAATTTTTTGTCTCGATCTTGAATTTCCTCTTTTAATGTTTCGATTTTTTCCGTTAAGCTTAGTATTTCGTCAGCAAAGTTTAGGCAACTTATAAGATATATCATCTTTCCATCTAATATAGAATTGGAATTTTTGACCTTATCGATCATATCATCTACCTTAGCACTTATTTTATCCATTTGTATTTGATCTACTGTGCCCATTAGACTATATTCTGTATTTTGTATTTTGGCTACTACTCGATTATTATTCATAGTAATACTACTCCTGTCTTTTAAAACTACTAAAAAATATATCTTTCCATCATTATAATATTTACATGAAAAAAGAACAATAGTTTTGTGTCTCATTGTTCTTTTTAAGTAGGTATTACTGTAGCATTATACTTACTATATTAAATCTTTTTATATAAATTCATGCTTATAAGGCTAGTTGTTTAAAGACTGTCTCATTGTAAGCAATCTTAATATACTGAAATTTATATTCGCATTCTTTGCACTTAGCAAGTAATGTATAATAACCTGGTGGTAAATCATCAAATTTAAAATAGCCTGTTTTATCCGTTTTCGCCTTTTGTATAGGTGTTTCAGAAAGATCTCCAAAATACAAGGAAATTTCTACATTATCTATAAGGGTTTTACTTTTATGACAATAGACTATACCAATTATTTCTCCCGTTGAATTATCATTTAAAGCTATATGGAGATTTTGAGAGTTAAATTGAACTTGATCTAAGTCTTGATTATTTAATTGGGTACTAGCTTGTTCATATGCCTTGGATGTAGTATTCTCGTCGAAGACAAAATCATCTTTATTCATTGTTTTATTGTTTTCAACCACTGGCTTCATCTCCATTAAACTAATAGTGGCAGCCCCCCCGATTTATACTAAGGGCTAAGGGCTAAGGGTAAAGGTCTATGTAGGTTCAAATAGTGAAAACGCACTATTTGAATCTTTATACCTATCGCAAAATAACTTACAGTATGTCTTTCTTGTGGTTTATTCGACGCTGTAATATTTTGCTTTACGTTCCCTTTCTATTTCGATTTCAGATTCTGCATCTGCATCAGAATCTGCCGTTTGTCCTTGGTATTGTTTTTGGCTTAAGAAATTATAATTAATTTGTTTCTTATTTTGACAGTGTTTATCATTTGAATAAAGGTCAGAATCAGCATCGGATTCAGATTCATTTTTGCCTTCAACCTTATTTTTGTTGTCTAGTTCTGCTTCTAATTTTGCCTTTTGCTCTGCTTCTTGCTCTGCCTTTAATTCTGCTTTTAATTCAGCCTTTAATTCAGCTTCAATCTTAGCTTTTATTTCATTTTCTAACTCTATCATAATTTGTTTTTTTATTTCATTATATTCTGGCCCTATCATGGAATTCTCCCTTTTCTATTATAGATTAGAGATTTGTTCATCTCTTTATACATATATATTCCTATAGAAAAAAAGAGTTCCTAAATAATTTGCAATTTTAAATTGTGCACGAAGGGCGCTAGTTATTGCTAGACCTGATTTTTGTTTTCGATAATATTTCTGTATCTGTCTCTTCGATAATTTCAAAATTAGGAGTGATGATATACAGGAGAATGCTTACATTATACTCTGGAAAATACCTGCTGTAGATTCTACCTGCTAAGATGGTCTCAGGAAAGTTATCCCCTTTATAATCCTTTGGCGGTTTTCCATACTGAATATAGCTTATATAATCTCTATTATATTGATGTATGCTGCTATTCATATATATAGTACAATCTATGACCGTCCAATTGTTATAGGAAATATAGTCAAGCGTTTTGGGCTTTCCTCTATTTTGAAAACATACCTGAGAATTTATACAACCCATACTATCTAAAACTAAAGCTTCGATATCATGAGAAGCCACTGCCGAGATTTCCTCTATATTAACTTTTTTGCCATTAAAACCATACACCTTTTGTTTTTCTTTACATTCTATAATATATGCCCCGTAAAAACTATTATAATAATGAGAATTCTCATCATAGAGAGTGGAGTGTCCATTTTTAAAGGCGCCAAAATTATATAAAATACTTAAATCAATATCTTCCCCTACTTTTGATTTAAAGCTATTGTCATTAAATGTCATGACAAAAGGGTACCAGTCCTTTTGTGGTGTACTGGTACCTCCTGGAATTTCTACTATTACATTGTTTTTTCTCATAAGACTTTGACAATCGTGATAAGAGCTATAAATCCTCATAATTATTAAACTCTTTACGTATGAATAATTTGCCAGAACTAAAATCAAAAAAATGCTGAATATAGAGAAATAAATTTTTTTCTTCAAGTTTATCTTAAACCGCTATTATTGTTCTGTAGAAAAATATCCAATGTATTTATAATCTTCTGGAATCTGAATTGTTTCTTTTCTCTTATCGTCAATTTCGATCTTCCAAGTTCCGTCTATACTGTCTTCGTTAAATAATAGCTCTACGTAAAGCATAATAATACCTGCATCTAGTAGATCTAATTCCTCATTTGCTTTGTGATCCTCTTTTATGGCTAAATAGAGATGATTGTCTTTTAACAAAAATCTCCAAGGCTGCCTATTAAAAGAAGAAGGTGCCATAACTACATAGCGAAAAACGTCTTCCATGCCTAGTTCTATAAACTGGTCTAGGTTTTCCATCTTTCCCCATTCATCAAAATAGACTACTTCGGTCATAGGTAGCCTAGATGAAACATTGTTCTCTACAACTTTCATAGATGTTTTAGAGTAGTTTTGACCCCATTTAAACTGATTTATAACTTTCTTTTCATCTTCATCGTAGCCAATAGCAAGAATGGCCGCTGGTTCCCCTTCAATATCTATAGAAAGAGCTTCTTTGACGATTTGCCCATCTTCAGGCACACTAATCCAACAAGAGTCTAATCCTAAATCCTGAATTTTCAGGACAATATTTTGTACATAGTACCCTACATTAATTTGATCATGCTCTTTATTATCTGTTACAAACAAAAAATACTGAGGTGCTTTAATCATAATGCCATTAAAGCCTGCTATTCCCTCCAGTGCTTTATTGACCATATTGCCATCTTCTAAGTACATCATATCAATCTTTTGATCTGCAAATAAAGGTTTTACTTCTTTACCAAAACTTATTACCTCTTTAACCAGTTTCTCAGGTACTCTCTTTTCTTTAAAATCTCTAGTGGATTTTGAATTCTCAATTAAATCTTTAATATTCATGTTCTACCCCCCAAATTGTATAAGACAATTATACCCACTTATACTTATTTAAAACAATATATTATTGTTACATTTTAAAATACCGTTTATAATGAAGATATAACCAATTTTTGTCACTCGTCTTTACCCACTTTAGATCTTTGTGCAACGGTTAGATTAAAGTGAGGATATTATAGATATATTAATAGCTATTTATTACTAGGAGGAAAGATTATGGAAAATGCATTTGTAAAAAAAGAGAAAATTCAATTAGGTGATATTCCTGCTATTATATATAGGCCAGAGAAAATAGCGGGAGACGAGCTGCTTCCTACTATTATTTTTTATCATGGTTGGGGTTCGAATAAGGAGTCTCAGGAGTTTAGGGGCTTTACCTTAGCTAGCTTTGGATTTCAGGTAATTTTGCCAGACAGCATCTATCATGGAGAGAGAAATCCTGTAGATCATGAAAAAGTAGAAAATATGGGTAAATACTTTTGGAAGGTTATTTTAAATAATATCAAAGAATTAGAGACTCTTGTTCAAGCTGCTATAGAAAAACACCAAGCTGACCCTAATAGAATTGGCGTAGCAGGTCACTCAATGGGTGGGTATACTGCATCTGGAATCTTTTTTAACAATGAAAAAATCAAAGTTCTCGCTGTATTAAACGGCTCTTGCTCTTGGAATTACACCAATGAACAATTTGCAGAGGTCTTTCACATTAAAGAATCGCCTATCACACCTAATGATCAAGAAAAAATTGATAAATTAGATCCGTATAATAGGGTAGAGCAGTTAAAAAATCGACCTATGCTCATTTTACATGGAGAAGCAGATGAAGTCGTACCCATCCAGGGGCAGAGAGTCTTTTGTGAAAGATTGAGGGAAAACAAGGCTGCTTCTTGCTTAAAGTATGTAGAATATCCTAGATTAAATCATTATGTGACGACGAATATGATGGAAGAGATGATTGGATTCTTTCAGGAGAAATTGTAATTTGATTGGACGATTGCATGGCAAAATATAGAAGTGGAAAGTGAAATGTGAAAAAAACAAACTCGCCTTCAAGCGAGATCGTGACCCGAGCTGCTACCGTAATCATCTAGGGGAGCGAAGCGACGAAGAATCCCTATACGCTAACTATTAAAGTATAAATAATATATTTAAAAAGTTTTTTGCATCTTCATGTATTTTTATAGATTATTGAACAATGAAAAATAAACAGTACAAGTATGCGATTATACCTTGTTCATTGTTCATTGTTCACTGCGACCTTGTCGCATTTTTATTGACCACCTTACCACCTGCTTTTAATAAACAAACCAACTGCCAAACCAATTACCATAAATAAGCAACAAGTTACCAACATTAATTTATTCATGCGGTCGATGTCCTTTACTACCACATCTTTTGTATAATCTCCGATGGTAGGTTTGTAGACTTCTTTGCCAAAATAGGTGTGGGTACCGCCTAATTGGATGTTTAGGGCCCCTGCCGCTGCTGCTTCGGTCCAAGCGGAATTCGGGCTATTGTGTTTGTCGTGATCTCGAAGTAAAATTTGTAGTGACTTTTTAATATCAAATCGAGCTATTATGGATGCCCCTACCATGACAAAGCCGGATATTCTAGCAGGAATAAAGTTTAAAATATCATCTGTTATGGCTGAAGCACAACCAAAATTAATATACTTTTCATTTTTATAACCTACCATAGAATCTAAGGTATTTACTCCCTTATACGCCATAGCTAGGACTGGCCCTCCTATAAATAGAAAAAGAAGAGGTGCGATGATTCCATCTGTGGTGTTTTCTGCTACGGTTTCAATAGTTGCCTTTATTACTTCATCTTCTCTTAGCTCTGTAGTATCTCTTCCTACAATATAGCCTACTTGCCTTCTACCATCTTCTAAGCTTTTTTCTAAAGCCTTTTTCACCTTTATGGCCTCATCCTTTAAGCATTTTGTAGAAAGAATAGCGTAAGAAAAATAAATATAGCCTACTATATAAAAGAGTCCACCAAATTGCCTTAGAATAAATAGAGGTACTAGAACAATAGATACCGAAAACATCACCGTAGTTATAAGTAATACCACTCCTGCTCCTTTTAGTGCTTTTGGGTTCCTTGCAAATTTTCTTAAAAGCTTTTCCATAAAGGAAACAAACTTCCCTATTAATACAATGGGATGAGGTAGAAAATAGGGGTCTCCTATGATTAAGTCTATGAAAAATGCAATTGCTATATAATAAAGTTCCATAGTATTACTCTCCTAAATATTTTTTAAGACACTGAATCAAGTACTCATTGACTTCTTTGCTTTTTACGGCAATCCTCGTATAATACTCATCTAGATAAATATAGGTAGAGCAGTTTCGTATTAATATATAATCTTTTATTAATTTATCCTGGAGTTGGTCTACTGTAATACCCTTTTTTTTCAAATTTAATAGCAAGAAATTTGCTTTTGATGGAAATACTGTAATACCCATTTTTTCGAGTTCTTCTCTTAAGTATTCCCTCTGAACCTCATTACATGTTAGGGTTTTTTCTACATAGTCTTTTGTCTCTTCTAAAACGCAGGTCACATCGCTAGCAAAGGAAGATAAGCTCCAAGGGGTTTGTCTTTCCTTTAAAGATTTGATGGTATCTTTGTTAGCACAAATATAGCCTAATCGTATACCTGGTATGGCAAAAATCTTTGTTAGAGAACCTGCTATGATTAATGAAGAGTACTCATTTACTAAATGCTTGACACTATCTTCCTGTGAAAACTCAATAAAGGCCTCATCGACTACTACTTTTGCCCCACATTTTTCTGCGCTTTTTAAGACCTCTAGCATGATTTCATTAGGCATCGTAGAACCTATAGGATTAGAGGGATTACAGATAAAGAGCATTGTGTTTTCATCTAAAACCTCTTTTATTTCTTTTTCTGGATAAGCTACCCTTCCCTCTTTAATCAACGGAAGATGAATAAGTTCTGCACCTACATTATTTGCCAGTCTCATATATTCTACAAAACCAGGTTGAAGAATCACCACTTTTTTAGGCCTTATCGCTTCTGTAATAAGAGATAAGGCACCAATTCCACCACTTGTAGGCAGTACTTGCTGTGGTGGCACATGTAGGTATCTCGCAATATTGTCCGTTGGCGTTTTCATACCTACTTCTGGATAGTAGATGATATTGTCTAGTTTTTCTTTGATTTTATCGATCATAATTTGTGGTGGTCCTAAGGGATTTAAATTTGCAGAAAAATCAGTCCACTTTTCAGGATTGCCTTCTCTCCATACATTTCCACCGTGAACATAGTTTGTCATATACGATTCCCCTTTTGATTATAATATAATGATATTAAGTCACCTACGGTAACTTTTGCATGCAATATAAATCTCTATCTTGTTACGTAATTTTAATTTTCAAGTATCCCTCTAAGGATATTTGAAAGGCTTGGTGCTATTAGAGCAATTTTGTCATAAGCTCTAAATTACTCAAAAAATACAAATGAGGATACCCTGCGATAGTATTCTTCTTTTCTAAACCGCATTCCCATTGTCTTAAGATTTTTTCATCACGATATTTTTTTATGCTATATTTATATATAAGCTCTTGTTCCTTAATTTTAGAGTGATGAAATTCGTGGGCTCTTGTCGTATATTTTTGTCCCTCTATTTCTACATCCATTTCAATATAGCCAAAACGTTGAAGCCTCCTTGTCATTTCGCATTCTATAGGAAGATATCCTACCATTTTATTTGTAGTATGATCTAGATTGGTAATGGACTGAGACAAGTACATAAAGCCTCCACATTCTGAGTAGCACTTCCCACCTAACTCTAAATAGTCTTTTAAACTATTTTTAAAGCTTATATTCTTTGCAAGGTCCCTTCCAAACACCTCTGGAAAACCACCTCCAATGTATATAGAATCTAACTTTTCAGGAAGCTTTTCGTCTTCTAGAGGGCTAAATTCCACAATCCTAGCTCCAAGATCACGTAATAAATCTAAATTAGCTTCATAGTAAAAGGAAAAGGCTTTATCTCTTGCTAAACCAATTCGTTTTCCATCATATAAAGGAAAGTATTCTTTAGTAAAGTCATCGTAATAGCTATTATCGTATTCAAATTGTGGGGCGCCCCCTGCAATTTGTAATAAACTATCTATATCTATGCTCTCTTCGATCATATCTACAAGCTTATCTATATTCGTATTCAGATGCTCCAATTCTTCAGCTGGTATTAAACCTAAATGTCTACTGCTTAAAGATATATCGTCACTTTTTATCATATAACCAATGCACTTGGTATTTGTATTCGTCTCTATGATTTCTTTAATTAATTTGTAATGTTCTGCTCCTGAAACTCGATTGACGATAATGCCTTGTATGTTCACCTTCTTATTTAGTTCTTTGTAGCCAAGCACCACTGCAGCAGCGCTATTTGACATGCCTGTAGCATCGATGACAAGTATGACAGGGGTCTTTGTAATAATCGATATATGGGCGCTACTGCCAATATTAGAAGTAATGCCAAAACCGTCGTAAAGTCCCATTACGCCCTCGATGACTCCTATGTCTTTGTTCTTAGTTGAACGATCTAAGAGATATTTGATAAGGTTTTCATTTAGAATATAACTATCTAGATTATAAGAAGGGTTTCCTGTAACATATTTATGAAATCCAGGATCGATATAATCAGGTCCTGTCTTAAAAGGAGCTATCGCATGTTTTCTCTTTTTTAAAGCTGCCATTATCCCTATGCTAATAGTTGTCTTCCCTACACCGCTATTTGTACCTGCAATCATTATTCGATTCATTCACATTTACCTTCTGTCTATAAAATTTTATTCGGTGAGAAGTAGGAGTTTCTCACCGAATAATTAAGGAGGTAATACATTGTAAGTAAATGAGGACCACCCGTCCAACGGGTGGTTTCCTCTACGGCTATAAGCCTTTGT
>ENA-UOOM01002185-UOOM01002185.1-fermentation-metagenome-genome-assembly--contig:-NODE-2185-length-16696-cov-12.796166_pt1 | contig 16696 bp, 16 predicted proteins | sample MGYA00245781_ERZ724031 | MGnify/ENA primary metagenome ERZ724031 (study PRJEB28704, sample SAMN03018317) | fermentation metagenome | biome: anthropogenic terrestrial biome; feature: soil... | reverse complement strand
GGCAGCGTGACATGGTAAACGGAGTCCAAAGTTGCGAACTTGATTTGACAGTACCAAAATTAATTAAATTTTAATAACAAAATCAATTGTAAAGTATGTCGACTTATTGTATACTAAAGTTGTTTCGGGCTGAAACCGGGGCTGAAATATTTTTAGAAGGAGTATTCAATGAAGCGTTTTATTCGTTCCCTTCGGGACGGGTTGCCTCTGTTCAAAGCGATGGCCTCCGATACCAGAATTGCCATTCTTGAGCTGCTGATGAAGGAAGGCCCCATGCGGATGACAGCGATTGCCGAATCGCTGCAGATTACCGGTGGCGCCATCACCAGTCACGTCAAGATGCTCAACGAAGCCGGCCTGCTGAAGATTGAGCAGCGCGGCGGCAAGCATGGCATTCAAAAGGTTTGCAGCGCCACCGTGCCCGCTATCACCATTGATGTCAAGGACGATGGCCAGGCATAACCATACGACATTTTTTGCACGCTGACAGCCCGCCGATTGGCGGGTTTGTTTTTGTATCGCCATTCGTAACGTGCGAGGGAGCCCAATCTGATGACAAACGCAAGCGGCGCTGGCCGATTTGGGCAGGTTGTAGCGATTGGCACCTGCTCGCCAATATGGTATACTTTCCTGACAGGGAGGTGACGGGATGCGCAGCATGACAGGCTATGGCCGCCACGCGGTTCAACAGGACGGGCGGGAGGCCACGGTGGAGCTGAAAAGCGTCAATCACCGCTACCTGGACTTTGGTTTTCGCCTGCCCCGGGACATGCAATACCTGGAGGGCGATATGCGCAGCCAGATTAGCGGCGCGCTGTCGCGCGGGCGGGTGGATGTGGTGCTGACCTATGTCAACCACCGCGGGGACGCCCGCCAGGTATCGGCGGATATGGCGCTGGCGCAGACCTACCACAAGGCGTTTAAGCGCCTGAAGAAGGACCTGTCCCTGTCGGGCGGGCTGCGCTTTGCGGACCTGGCCGCAGCCCCCGGCGTGCTGACGGTGACCCAGGCGGCGGAGGACGAGCAGATGGTAGCCGCGCTGGTGCAGCAGGCTTTGGCCGGGGCGCTGGAGGCCCTGATTGCCTCGCGCGAGCGCGAGGGCGCCGCCATGCAGGCAGATATGCAGGGCATTGCCCGCCAATTGGAGGACATCCATCAGCAGATTGCGGCCCTGGCGCCCCAGCAGCCCGAGCGCTACGCCCAGCGGCTGACCGAGCGCCTCAAGCAGCTGCGGCCCGAGGAGATAGACCCTCAGCGCCTGGCGCAGGAGGTGGCGCTGTTTGCCGATCGGTGCGCCGTGGATGAGGAGCTTGCTCGGTTGCGCGCCCATCTGGACAGCCTCAACGCGCTGCTGGGCGACTCGCAGCCCCTGGGTCGGCGGCTGGATTTCCTGGTGCAGGAGATGAACCGCGAGGTAAACACCATCGGCAGCAAGACCAGCGAGCTGGCCATCACGCAACTGGTGCTGGATGCCAAGAACGCGCTGGAAAAGCTGCGCGAGCAACTGCAGAATGTGGAGTGACATGAGCATGGAAGGGGAGGAGCCGGGCACATGAAGGAGCAGCGCAGGGGGATGTTGTTGGTGATATCCGGCCCCAGCGGTACGGGCAAAGGCACGCTGTGCGAGCGATTGCTGCGCAGCGACCCCAGCATCATGTTCAGCGTTTCAGCCACCACCCGCAAGCCCAGGGAGGGCGAGGTGGATGGCGTGCACTACTACTTCATGGAGGACGAGCAGTTTGACCGGCTGCTGGCGGAGGACGCGTTTCTGGAGCATGCCACCGTGCACGGCCACCGCTATGGCACCCTCAAAAGCCAGGTGGAGGCCGCCATTGAGGCCGGGCGCAACATCCTGCTGGACATTGACCCCCAGGGTGCCCTGAGCGTGATGGAGAAGATGCCCGAGACCGTCAGCGTGTTCATTTTGCCCCCTAGCTACTCCGCCCTGCGCGAGCGCCTGCACACCCGCAACACCGACGACCCGGATGAGATTTTGAAGCGCCTTTCCAATGCCTACGGCGAGGTGCGCCTGCTCAAACACTACAAGTACGCACTGGTCAACGATCAGCTTGACCCGGCCTTTCAGCGCCTGAGCGCCATCATACTAGCCGAGAAACACCGCACCATCCGCTATTTTCCAGAGATTTACGAGGACTAAGGAGGAACCCCCATGCCCATCAACAAACCCGGTATCGAACAGCTCCGTGAAAAGACCGACTCCAGCTACACCCTGGTGGTGATGGCCGCGCGCCGCGCCCGCCAGCTGATGGATGGCGCACAGCCCCTGGTGGAGCAGCACGACGAGGAAAAGCCCCTGGCCAGCGCCATTGAGGAAATCAACCGCGGGCTGGTGGCCTACCACCGCAAGTTGGAGGATGAACAGTAAGGTGAGCACCCTGAAGGGAAAAACCATTGTACTGGGCGTGACGGGCGGCATCGCGGCCTACAAGGCCTGCGAAGTGGTTTCCCGCCTCAAAAAGGCACAGGCGCAGGTGCACGTTATCATGACGCGCAACGCCTGCGAGTTTGTGCAGCCGCTCACCTTCCAGACGATGAGCGGCAACCCGGTGGCTACCGATACCTTTGCCAACCCCCAGTTCTGGGAGGTGGAGCACATCGCCCTGGCCCAGAAGGCCGATTTGTTGGTGGTGGCCCCGGCCACGGCCAACGTGATTGCCAAGCTGGCGCACGGCCTGGCCGATGACATGCTGACCACCACTATCCTGGCCACCAAGGCGCCGGTGTTGATTGCCCCTGCCATGAACACGCAGATGTATCAGGCGGAGGTCACCCAGCGCAACCTGGATACGCTGCGCGGCCGCGGCATGAAGACCGTGGGCCCGGGCGGCGGTCTGTTGGCGTGCGGCGACATCGGTGCCGGCCGCATGAGCGAGCCGGTGGAGATTGTGGAGGCCATCGAGCATTTGCTTGCCCCGCAGGGTGACTACGCGGGTCTGAAGGCGTTGGTTACCGCCGGCCCCACCCGCGAACCGCTGGACCCTGTGCGCTACCTCACCAACCGTTCCTCCGGCCGCATGGGCTATGCCGTGGCCGAGGCGCTGCTGGCCCGTGGGGCCCAGGTTACACTGGTAACCGGCCCGGTTGGCCTGCCCGCGCCAGACGGGGCACAGGTTGTTGATATCACCACCACGCAGGACTTGTACGAGGCCGTCACCAGCCGCGCGCCCCAGATGGACGTGCTGATTCAGGCGGCAGCCCCGGCCGACTTCACGGCCGAGCAGGCAGCCGACGAAAAGATTACCAAGCAGCCCGGCGAGGGGCTGACGCTGTCGCTGCGCCAGACGCCCGACGTGGCCAAGGCCGCGGGCCAGCACAAGCAGCCCGGGCAGGTGTTTGTCGGCTTTGCCGCCGAAACCAGCCGCGACCTGGCCAAGGCCCGGCGCAAGCTGGAGAACAAGAACCTGGACCTCATCTGCCTCAACGATGTCACCGAGCCGGGCGCCGGCTTTGACGTGGATACCAACATCCTCACCTTGGTGAGCCCCAATGCCGTCATGGCGCTGCCCAAGATGAGCAAGCGGCAGGCGGCGGACCGCCTGCTGGACGAGGTGCTCAAAATCCGAAAGGCCAAGGGGTGAGCCAGATTCCACGCTACGCCCAGGTGATTGTGGATATTGCCCATGCCGATGTGGACCGGGTGTTCACCTACGCCATTCCCACGGGGATGGCGCTTCCCATCGGGGCGCGGGTGGAGGTGCCCTTTGGCCGCCAGGTCAAGGAAGGCTATGTGTTGGGCCACGCCGATGAGGCCGACCTGCCGGAGAGCAAAATCCGCCAGATCATCCGCCCGCTGGAGGATTACCCGGCCATATTGCCGCCGCTGGTGGCGCTGGCGCAGGAGCTGAGCCAAAGCGCCCACTGCCCGCTGGCTGAGACCCTGCGGCTGATGATTCCGGCGCAGATGCGCGGCGGCCGTGTACGCGTAAAGACCCAGAAAGCAGCGCAGCTGCTGGTACAAGGCGAGGGCATCCAGGCCGCGCGCGCGGCGCAGACCCGCTCGCCCAAGCGCCGCCTGTTGATTGACCTGATGGCCGATGGCCAGGTGCACTCGGTGAGCGAATTGTCGCTGCTGGTGCGCAGCCCGCTGGCCTCCCTCAAGGTGCTGGAGGAGGCTGGGGTGGCCCGTGTGTTTGACCAGGAGGTGCTGCGCGCGCCGTATCCCGATACCCCGGTGCGCGAGGAGGACCCGACGCTGACCGCCGCCCAGCAGGAGGCGCTGGATGAACTGGTGCCCGCGCTCAAGCGGCGCGAAGGGGCCTTTCTGCTGCACGGGGTGACCGGCTCGGGCAAGACCGAGGTGTACATCCGCGCGGTGCGCGAGTGCCTGCGCCTGGGGCGCGGCGCCATTGTGCTGGTGCCCGAGATTGTGCTCACGCCGCAGATGGTCAGCTGGTTTCGCGGTCGCTTTCAGGATGAGGCCGCGGTGCTGCACTCCCGCCTGTCGGTGGGGGAGCGGTTTGACGAGTGGCGGCGCATCCGCATGGGTGCCGCGCGGGTCGTCATCGGTGCGCGCTCTGCCGTGTTTGCCCCGGTGGAGGATTTGGGCCTCATCATCGTGGATGAGGAGCATGAGGGCAGCTACCTGTCCGAGCGTATCCCCCAGTACGACGCGCGCGAGGTGGCCGCCAGCCGTGCCCGGCGCGAAGGGGCAGTGACGCTGATGGCCAGCGCCACGCCCTCCATCCTCAGCTTTGCCAAGGCCCAGCGCGGCGATTACACGCTGCTGGAGATGCCCGGCCGGGTCAACGGCCTGCCGCTGCCCGAGGTAACGGTGGTTGACATGCGCGAGGAGTTACGCCTGGGCAACAAGGGTATGTTCTCTATGGCGCTGCTGGAGGAGCTGGACCGCTGCATGGCGCAGGGGCAACAGGCGATGCTGTTCATCAACCGGCGGGGCTACGCGCCCAGCGTGGTATGCCGCAAGTGCGGGCACACCATGGGCTGCACCGCCTGCGATGTAAGCCTCACCTGGCACGCCTGGGACAGCAAGCTGCACTGCCACTACTGCGGGCAGACCAGCCCCATGCCCGAGCGCTGCCCGGCGTGCGGCTCCCCCTACCTGCGCACCGTGGGGGTGGGCACCCAACGGGTGGAGGAGGAGGTATCGCGCCGCTACCCCGGCATCGAGGTGGTGCGCGTGGACAACGACACCACCACGCTGAAGGATTCGCACCGCGAGCTCATCAACCGCTTCCGCTCTGGCAAGGCCCGCATCATGGTGGGCACACAGATGATTGCCAAGGGGCTGGATTTTCCCCAGGTGACGCTGGTGGGCGCGGTGCTGGCCGATTTGTCGCTCAACCTGCCGGATTTTCGGTCTGCCGAGCGCAGCTTTCAACTGCTGACGCAGGTGGCGGGCCGCGCGGGCCGCGCGGACAAGCCCGGCCGCGTCATCATCCAGACCTACCAGCCCGAGCACTATGCGGTGCTTGCGGCCGCCCGGCAGGACTACCGCTGCTTCTTCGGCACGGAGTTCGCCCGCAGGCGGCGGGACCTGTACCCACCCTTTACCATGCTGGTGCGCCTGCTGTGCCAGGCCAAGGATGAGCAGATCGCCCGGGGCATCAGCGCCGGCATCTACGCCCGCGTGGAGCAACTGATGGAGGAAAACCCCGGCTGGAAGCGGCGTGTGCTGTTTTACCGTGAGGACGAGGCGCCTATCCGGCGTATCATGGGGCGCGCCCGCGCCCAGGTGTTCCTCAAACTGTTGGTGCACCCCGACAGCGAGCAGGTGCTTGCCGCCCTGCAGGAGATCGCAAAACAAGACTGGCCAGGCGAGGTGGCGCTGGAGATCGACCCCGCCTCGATGGCATAACGGAGGAAATATGTCCCCTAAGAAGATTTTGACCATTGGCGAGCCGCTGCTGCGGACCGTCAGCCACCCGGTAAAAAAGTTTGACGCCAGGCTGGGCATGATTGTGCGCGACATGGCGGAGACCATGTACGACGCCGACGGCGTGGGCCTGGCCGCGCCCCAGATTGGGCTGATGCGCCGCATCATCGTTATCGACGCGGGCGAGGGCATGCGTGCCTACATCAACCCGGAGATTGTGGACGCCCAGGGCGAGGTGAGCATGAACGAGGGCTGCCTGAGCGTGCCCGGCCGCCGCGGCTGTGTCACCCGGCCCGAAACCGTCACCGTGCGCGCGCAGGATACCAAGGGCAAGCATTTTGAGGTAACCGCCGACGGCCTGCTGGCCCGCGCCCTGCAGCACGAGATTGACCACCTCAACGGCGTGCTGTATGTGGATTTGATGGACTATGAGATTTTCCCCGACGACGAGGAAGAGGACGACCTGGACGACGTGGTGGAAGCCTGATGCGCATCGTCTTCATGGGCACGCCCGACTATGCCGTGCAATCGCTGCGGGCGCTGGTGGAGGCCGGCCATCAGGTGGTTGGCGTGTTCACCCAGCCCGACCGCCCCAAGGGGCGCGGCGGTAAGGTGCAGGCCCCGCCGGCAAAATTATATGCCCAGCAGCATGACATCCCCGTGTTTCAGCCGCGCCGCATCCGCGAGGATGGCGTGGAGATGCTGCGCCAGCTGCAGCCGGATTTGTGCGTCACGGCCGCTTTCGGGCAGATTCTGTCGCAGGAAATCCTTGATATCCCCAAACTGGGCACCGTCAACGTACACGCGTCGCTGCTGCCCGCCTACCGGGGCAGCGCGCCCATCAACTGGTGTCTGGTCAACGGGGAGACGGTGACCGGCGTCACCACCATGATGACCGACCGGGGCATCGACACGGGCGATGTGCTGCTGCAGCGGGAACTGGCGATTCTGCCCGATGAGACGGCGGGGGAACTGACCGTCCGCCTGGGCGAGCTGGGTGCCGGGCTGCTGCTGGATACGATAGATGCCCTCCAAAAGGGCACGCTGAAACAAGTGCCCCAGGACGAGGCGCAGATGAGCTATCACCCCATGCTGCGCAAGGAGATGGGGGCTGTGGACTGGCACCGCGACGCGGCTGACATCGTCAACCTGATGCGCGGGCTGAACCCGTGGCCCGCCGCTTACACCGATTCGCCTCATGGGCGGCTGAAGCTGCTGCACGGCAGCGTGGAGCGGGCGACAAACGCCCCCCCAGGCACCGTGCTGGAGGCCGATGGCAAGCGCGGCCTGCTGGTGGCCGCGGGCAAGGACGCTGTGCGGGTGCACACCCTACAAGCCCAGGGCGGCAAAGCCATGGCGGCCGGTGATTACCTGCGCGGGCACCCCATCACCCCGGGAGACACGCTTTTCACCAAGGAAAGCCAGGAAGGACAAGCATGAGCGAGCGCAACGATAAGAAGAAGGGGCCGTACGGCCGGCCCGCACCCCACCGTCAGGACGGCGAGCGCCGCTACGGCAAACCCGCCACGCCCCGCCCCCAACAGGATGGGGAGCGCCGCTATGGCAAGCCCGCTGCGCCCCGCCCGCCGCAGGATGGCGAGCGCCGCTATGGCAAGCCCGCATCGCCCCGCCCGCCGCAGGATGGGGAGCGGCGATATGGCAAACCCGCGTCCCCCCGCCCGCAGCAGGACGGCGAGCGCCGCTATGGCAAGCCCGCCTCGCCCCGCCCCCCGCAGGACGGCGAGTGGCGCTACGGCAAGCCCGCCTCGCCCCGGCCGCCGCAGGATGGTGAACGCCGCTATGGCAAGCCCGCCTCGCCCCGCCCGCCGCAGGACGGCGAGCGCCGCTATGGCAAGCCTGCCTCGCCCCGCCCGCCGCAGGACGGCGAGCGGCGATACGGCAAGCCAGCTACGCCTCGCCCCCCACAGGACGGAGAGCGCCGCTTTGACAAGCCGGCATCCCCCAGGCCGTTCTCCCCGCGCCCGTTTGAGCGCTCGGGCGATAGGCCCTTTGGCGACCGCAGGCCGGGCATCCCCCAGCGGCCTGCCTTCAAGCGGCCGGGCGCTCCGCGTCCCGGTGGGCCCAGGCCCGGCGGCTTCCGCCCGGCGCCCGCGCGGCCCGAGGTTAGCACCAACGCCCGCAAATCGGCGCTGTTTGTGCTCAACCGCGTGCTGATTGAGAGCGGCTACGCCTCCCTGTCGCTGGATGAGCATTTTGAGCAGGTGCACCTGGCCCCGCGCGATAAGCGCCTATGCACCCGTTTGGTGTATCTGACGCTGGAAAACCTCAACCGGCTGGACTTTGCCCTCTCCCGCCTGTTGCAGGACCCCCTGGCGCTGGAGCCCCGCGTGCGCAACCTGCTGCGGCTCAGCGCCGCGCAGATCATGCTGCTGGACCGGGTGCCCGACAGCGCCGCGGTGGATGAGGCCGTCAAGCTGACCCGCGCCATGGGCCTGGAAGACCTGACGGGCCTGGTCAATGGCGTGCTGCGCAACCTGATTCGCACCCAGGCGGATATCCCCTGGCCCACGCCGGAGGATGGGCTACGCTACTACAACATCATGTTTTCCCAGCCCGAATGGTTCGCCCGGATGGTGCTGGATGAATACGGCGAGCAGGAGGGCGGCCGCATCCTCAGCTACGAGCATACTGACCACCGCCTGACGCTGCGGCCTAACCTGGGGCGCATCAGCCCGGAGAAGTTCCGGGAACTGCTCGCGAAAAAAGAGTGGCAGGCCGAGCCCGGCCTGATGCCCGATGCCTGGCTGGTATCAGGCGTTGGCGATATCGCGCGCGACAGCGACTTTCAGGATGGTCTGTTCAGCGTGCAGGGCCAGGGCAGCATGGTGGCGGCTGAGGCCGTTTCGCCCAAGCTGGGCGCGCAGGTGCTGGATACCTGTGCGGCGCCGGGCGGCAAATCCGCCTACATGGCGGAGAAGATGCAGGGCACCGGCCGTGTGCAGGCCTGGGATATCTATGAGCACCGGGTCAGCCTGATCAAGGCGCTGGCCGACCGCCTGCGGCTGTACAACATCCGCCCGGCGGTGCGCGATGCCCTGGTGTACCGCGAGCAGCTGGACGGCATGATGGACGCCGTGCTGATTGACGCCCCCTGCACGGGCACTGGCGTGCTGCACGAAAAGCCCGACTTGCGCATCCGCCTGAGCGAAGACAGCCTGCGCGAGCTGATGGAGACCCAGCGCCGGCTGCTTGATACATGCAGCCGCTACGTCAAGCCGGGCGGCACGCTGGTGTACGCCACCTGCTCCATTTTGCCCGATGAAAACGCCAAGCAGGTGGAGGGGTTCCTGATTACACACCCGGACTTTCAGATGGCGCCGCTGCCCGACACCATCCCCGAAGCCCTGCGCGAGCGCGAGGGCTTGCGCGGCCTGCAGCTGCTGCCCCATCGGGATGGGGTGGAGGGCTTCTACATTGCCCGCATGCAGCGCAGATGAGTAAGCCCGTCTTATTGCAGATGTTCCCGGAGGAGCTGGCCCAGTGGTTTAAGGAACAGGGCCAGCCCGCCTTCCGCGCCAAGCAGGTGTTTGGCTGGCTGCACAAGGGCGCGGGCTTTGACCAGATGAGCAACCTGCCGCTGGCCCTGCGCGAGCAAATGGCCGAGCAGGCGGCGGCCAACCCGATTGACATCATCAGCCGCCACCGCTCGCAGAAAGAGGATACGGTCAAGCTGCTGTTCTCCCTGGCGGACGGCCATTGCGTGGAAGGCGTGCTGATGCGCTACCGCTATGGGGTGACGCTGTGCCTGTCCACGCAGGTGGGCTGCCGCATGGGCTGCTCCTTCTGTGCCAGCACCCTGGAGGGCCTGGCCCGCAACCTCACCGCGGGGGAGATGATGGGCATGGTGCTGCTGGCCAATGGGGAGCTACCGGCGGACGAGCGCGCGCACAACATCGTGCTGATGGGCTCGGGCGAACCCTTTGACAACTATGATGAGGTGGTGCGTTTCCTGCGGCTGGTGAGCCACCCGGAGGGCCTCAACATCGGCCTGCGGCACATTTCGCTGAGCACCTGCGGCCTGACCGAGCAGATTCGCCGCTTCGCGATGGAGGGGCTGCCGGTCACGCTGTCGGTCTCCCTGCACGCGCCCGATGACCAGATCCGCGCGCAGATGATGCCCGTGGCCCGCGCCTGGCCCATGGACGCGCTGCTGGATGCCTGCCGCTACTACATCGCCCAGACCGGGCGGCGCGTGGTGTTTGAGTACGCGCTGGTGGATGGCGTCAACAACCAGTCCGAGCACGCCCGCGCGTTGGCCGCCCGCCTGCGGGGCATGCAGTGCCATGTCAACCTGATACCGCTCAACCACGTGCCGGAGCGGCAGCTGCGCGGGGTGACCCGCACGCAGGCCGACGCGTTTCTCAAGGAGCTGGAGACGCTGCATATCTCCGCCACCCTGCGGCGGGAAATGGGCGATGACATCGCCGGCGCCTGCGGCCAGCTGCGCCGCCGGCACCTCAAAAAGGGCGCGGACGCCTCGCTGGCGGTCGCGCTGGACAGCACAGGGGAGGACACCGTATGAAGGCAGTCTGGCGCACAGACATCGGCCTGGTCCGCCGCAGCAATCAGGATTCACTGCTGATTGGCACAGGCACCTACCCCATCTATGCGGTGGCCGACGGCATGGGCGGTCACCGGGGCGGCGACATCGCCAGCGCCATGGCCATCGAAGGCCTCAAAAACTGCCTGGCGGGCCAGATGCCGGCACCGGACAGCATCACCCGCTGCTATGAGCAGATTACCAACAGCATCTACGCCCGCCAGCAGCACGACAGCGCGCTGAGTGGCATGGGCACCACGCTGACCATGCTGTGGGAGGCGGAAAAGCATATCTACCTGGGCCATGTGGGCGACAGCAGGGCCTACCTGCTGCGCGGCGGGCAACTGATGCAGCAGTCCACCGACCATTCGCTGGTGGGCGAGCTGCTGCAGTCCGGCGTGCTGGATGAGCAGGAGGCCAGGAGCTACCCCTACCGCAATGTGGTGACCCGCGCCGTGGGTACCGAGCGCTATATCCGCTGCGATACCGCCGTGGCCGACAAGCTGCCCGGCGACCGTTGGCTGTTGTGCTCGGACGGGTTGACCGAATATGTGACCAGCGAAGAGATTTTGGCCATCATGAGCCTGCCCGATATGGAGCAGGCGGCCGACGCCTTTGTGCAGGCCGCGCTGTCGGGCGGCGGGCAGGACAATGTGACCCTCATCCTGCTGGAGGTGGCGCCATGATTGGGCAGATACTTGCCGAGCGCTATCAGATTGTCGCCCCCATTGGCGAGGGCGGCATGGCGCTGGTCTTTCTGGCCAAGGATTTGCGCACCGGCCACAACGTGGCGGTCAAGTTTTTGCGGCCGGAGTTCAAGGAGAACCCGGACTTCCTGGGCCGCTTCCACCGCGAGGCCACGGCCGCCAGCAAGATGAGCCACCACAACATCGTCAACCTGCTGGACGTCAGCGACGGTGCCGAGAATCCTTATATCGTCATCGAGTATGTGGACGGCAAGACGCTCAAGGACATCATCCGCGAGCGCAAGAGCCTGCCGGAGGATGTGGCGGCACAAATTGCCATCCGCATTTTGTCCGCCCTGCAGCATGCCCACCAGGCGGGCATCATCCACCGGGATATCAAGCCGCAGAACATATTGGTCAACCAGAAGGGCTATATCAAGGTATCGGACTTTGGCATCGCCCGCATGGTGGGCGCCAACACGGCCACCATCGCCGATGCCAACAACACTGTGATGGGCTCGGTGCACTACTTTTCGCCCGAGCAGGCGCGGGGCGAAACCGCCACGGTGCTAAGCGACCTGTACAGCGTGGGCGTGGTGCTCTACGAGATGCTGACCGGCGCCGTGCCCTTTGAGGGGGAGACCTCGGTGGCCATCGCGCTGCAGCATGTGCAGGCCCGGCCCAAGCCTGTACGGGAGCTTGCCCCCAATGTGTCGCCCGCCATTGAGGCGGTGGTGATGAAGGCGCTGGAGAAGGAGCCCGCCCAGCGCTACCATACCGCGCTGGAGATGGCCCAGGCGCTCAAAATTGCCCTCCAGTTCCCCGAGAAGGAAATCACGCTGGATACCCCGGTGCTGACCATCGACCCGGTGCGCAAGCCGCCCCCGCGCCGCAAGCGCAGCCGCGAGCGCATCGCGCTGATCGCGCTGACGGTGCTGGTGGTGGTAGGGCTGGCCGTGGGCTCGCTGCTGATTGTCCGCAGCGTCATCAGCGGCACCAAAGCCCCCTACCTGATTGACCTGGAGGAGACCACCGCCATCCGTGAGGCGCGCATCGCCGGGCTCAACCCGCAGATTGTGCGCCAGCCCAGCAGCGAGCCCGCCGGTCAGGTGATTGGCGTGTCCCACGACTTTGACTACCCCATGAAGCGGGGGGACACCATTTTGATCATCGTGTCCTCCGGCCCCATTGAACAGGCCACGCCGCAGATGGTGTCGCTGTCGTTTGACATGGCCGAGCAGGAAGCGGAGCGCGTGGGCCTCAAACTGTTCATCAAAGACCGGGTGATGAACCCGGCGGCGGCGGGCACCGTGCTGACCCAGTCGCCCGAGGCCGGCACCATGCTGGCCTACGGCGGCATCATTCAGGTGGAGATATCCGGCGGCGAAATCACCATCCCCGACCTGGAGGGCAAGCTGTACGAGCAGGAGAAGGCAGGGCTGGAGCAACTGGGCCTGCGGGTCAACCTGCTGGACGAGGTCATCGTGGCCGACCCCGCGCAAAGCGGCCGCATCGCCACCCAAAGCCCGCGCGCGGGCAGCGTGGTGATGGCGGATACCGTGCTCGACCTGGTGGTCTATATGCTGGGCCCAACCCCCGCCCCGTCGGGGAGCCCGGCGCCATGATGCAGGGCGAAATCCGTGAAGGGCGCGGCGGGTTGTACACCGTGCGCGATGACTCGGCGCAGGAGCATGTGCTGCGCGCCAAGAAAAAATTTCGCCGCGATGGCTTGACCCCGCTGCCCGGTGACCGGGTGCTGTTTACCCCCCGCAGCGGGGAGGAGCACGGCTGGCTGGAGGAGATACTGCCCCGCAGTAGCTTGTGCGTGCGGCCGCCGGTGGCCAATGTGGGGCTGATGGTCATCGTGCTGGCGCCCGAGCCTGTGCCCGATTTGCTGCTGGCCGACAAGCTGCTGCTCACGGCCTCCCTGCAGGGGATTGAGGCGGCCATCGCCGTCAACAAGAGCGATATGGGCCTTGATTGCTTTGAGCAGGTGAAGGAGACTTATGCCGGCGCCGGCGTGCCGGTGGTTGCCGTCAGCGCGCAAACCGGCCTGGGGCTGGATGAATTGTCCGACATCATGCGCGGCAAGCTCAGCTGTTTTGCCGGTCAGTCAGGCGTCGGCAAAAGCGCGTTGCTCAGCCGCCTGATGGGCGTAGAGCTGGTCAGCGGGCAAATCAGCGAGAAAATCAGCCGCGGCCGCCAGACCACCCGCCACACCACGCTGCTGTACCGCGATGGCCTGAAGGTGATGGACACGCCGGGCTTTTCGCTGCTGGATTTGCCGCGCGAGCTGGAGCCTGAGGAATTGCCCCGACACTACCCGGAGTTCGCGCCGTATGCCGGGGCCTGCCGGTTTCAGCCCTGCCTGCACATCACGGAGCCGGGCTGCGCCGTGTGCCAAGCCCAGCGCGAGGGGTCGATTGACCCGGGCCGCGCCGCGCGCTACCGCGAGCTGATGGAGATAGTGAAAACACAATGGAGAGAACGATATGATTGAGATTGCCCCTTCGGTGCTGGCAGCCGATTTGCTGCACCTGGAGCAGGATGTGCGGCGCGTGCTGGACGCGGGCGCTGACCTGCTGCATGTGGATATTATGGATGCCCACTTTGTGCCTAACCTGAGCTATGGGCCGGACATGTGCGCCGCCCTGCGGCGCGGCTTTCCCGATGTGCAGCAGGATGTGCACCTGATGATGACCAACCCGGAGGACTACCTGGAGGCCTTTGTCAAGGCCGGAGCCGATGCCATCACCATCCATGAGGAGCTGGGCCATAAGGCGCTGCCCGCGCTGCGCCGCATCCGCGAGATGGGTCTGATGGCCGGCATCAGCGTAAAGCCGGGCACCCCCGCGCAGCGCCTGACGCCTCTGCTGCCGCTGTGCGACCTGGTGCTCATCATGACGGTGGAGCCCGGCTTTGGCGGGCAACAGATGAAGGGCGAGGCGCTGGACAAGGCAAAAATGCTGCGCGCGCAGGGGTATGCGGGCATCATCTCGGCTGATGGCGGCATCACGCCCGATAACGCGCCCCAGGCCATCAGCCGCGGGGTGAACCGCCTGGTGATGGGCACCGCGCTCTTTAAGGCCGATGATGCGGCCCAGGCCATCCGCCGGGCGCGGGCGGCGGCACAGCCGTGAAGGGAAAAGGCGGCAAGGGACATGGCCAGTTTCGGGCCAACCAATCGCTGGGGCAGCACTTTCTAAGCGACCCGGCGCTGCTGGATGACCTGGTGACGCTCAGCGGCATCGGCCCGCAGGACGCGGTTTTTGAAATCGGGCCCGGCCTGGGCAGCCTGACCGAGGCGCTGGCCGCGCGGGCCAAGTCCGTGCTGGCGCTGGAGGTGGACCCCCGGCTGCTGCCTATCCTGGCGGTGCGCTTGCATGGGCAGCAGCATGTGCGGGTGGTGGAGGGGGACATCATGACCGCCAACCTGCAGGAGCTGCTGGGCCCGCTTGGCCCCTTTCATGTGGTGGCCAATCTGCCCTACTACCTCACCACCCCCATCATGAACCTGCTGCTCACGCTGCCGCTGCCCGTATTGTCCATCAATGTGATGGTGCAAAAGGAGGCGGCCGAGCGAATTATAGCGCATCCCTCCACCCCGTCCTATGGCCCGCTGGCGGTGCTGGCGCAGTACAAAACGACGCCCCAGGTGGTGCGGCTGATTGAGGCGCGGGAGTTTTCGCCGCCGCCAAAGACCGACAGCGCCTTTGTCACCATGCCTGTCAGGCAGGCGCCGCCGGTTGCAGTGCCCGATGAAGCGCTTTTCTTCCGCCTGGTGTCCGCCGCCTTTCAGATGCGGCGAAAGACGATGCTCAACAACCTGATGCCGGCCTTTCAGCTTAGCCGCGAACAGGCCCAGGCAGCGCTGGCGCGGGCAGGCCTGCCCGCCAATGTGCGGGGCGAGGCGCTGAGCCTGGCGGAGTTTGCGCAACTGAGTCAGGCATTGGCAACGTGACACATCTGTGACGCTTTCGTGGCTGATTTGCGGGGATTGTGCGGGCTCTGGCTGCTATGCTGTGGTTAAGGCTAATAGCAGCCGGAAAGGATGAACGACATGCACAAGATGAAAATGATGCTGGCCCTGATTGCCCTGATGACGGTGATGATGGTTGGCTGCCTGGCTGTGGCCGAGCAAGCGCCGCAGGACGCGAACGAAGCGCTGCTCAATCAGCTGACGACCCGCCAGAGCGAACTGCTGGACAAGGCGTATGCCAACACCCAGCCCGAGGACGAGACCCAGGATGTGGACCTGTATTCCCCGGAGGCCGTCAAGAAACTGGCCGCCCTCACCCCCCAGGAGGAGGAGCAGTTCAACAAGGTCTACGCGCAGATTGACAACATCATGGACGAGTACACCGCGCTGGAGGAGCAGTGGGCCAAGGCCGGGGAGGGCAGCGAAGGGGACGCGCTGACCGAGCAGGACGAACAGTTCCTGGCCAAGGTTGAGGAAATCAACCAGCGGCTGGACGCGCTGTGGGTGCAGGTGATGCCCCAGGTGAACAAGATGGAGTTGGCCCGCACCCGCCAGTACCTCAAGAATCTGGGTTTTGCTGACGCGGAGGTGGAGCGCTACATGGCCAGCAACGAGCGCACGCAGGCGCTCAACACCGAGATGGAGCAGGCGTACGAGGGCTGGGCCGAGGCTGATGACAAGGGCAAGGAAGCCATCCAGGCGAAGGCCGACGCAATTTATGTCAAGATTGCCGACGAGAACGCCTCCATTGACGACCTGATTGACAAAATGAACCAGGTGGAAAACGACCGCTACTACGCGGGCCTGACCGCGCTGACCCAGGCCGAGCGCGACGAGCTGCGGGGCATCGAGCAGCAGCTCAACGAGCTGTACAACCAGATGGCTTTGGAAGAGCCGGGCAACTAAGCGCACAACCATGGGCATGGCGGGGGAAACCCGCCATGCCCTTTGCTGTTTTCACGGGAGGACAACACATGCTGATTTACGCTGCCGATGATGAGGCGGGCATTCGCAGGCTGATTGAGGTTTTCTTGAAAAGCGAGGGCTACGACGCCGTCACATTTGAAACGGGAGACGCGCTGCTGGAGGCTTTTATGCAGGCGCCATGCGATTTGGCGATATTGGACATCATGATGCCGGGCTCGGATGGCCTCACCATCGCGCAGGCGCTCAGGCGGGTGTCCAAGGTGCCCATCATCATGCTGACGGCCAAGGGCGAGGAGGAGGACATCATCCGCGGGCTGACGCTGGGCAGCGACGACTATCTGGTCAAACCCTTCCGCCCGGCGCTGCTGCTGGTGCATGTGAAGGCGCTGCTGCGGCGCGTCAGCCTGGAGCAGGAGGCACAGCGCCAGGCCGACCAGGCGGGGGACCTGGCCTGCGGCGACTTGCTGTACGAAAGCGGCGCCCGTCAGACGCTGTGCGGTGGGCAAAGCCTCAAGCTCACCCTTACCGAGCAAAACCTGCTGTTGTACCTGATGCGCCGCAGCGGGCGCGCGGTATCGCGGGAGGAGTTGCTGCGCGACATCTGGGGCTATGACACCGAGGTGGAAACCCGGGTAACCGATGAAACGGTGCGGCGCGTGCGCGCCAAGCTGCTCAAGGCGGGCAGCGCG
>ENA-UOOM01002184-UOOM01002184.1-fermentation-metagenome-genome-assembly--contig:-NODE-2184-length-16700-cov-3.507840_pt1 | contig 16700 bp, 13 predicted proteins | sample MGYA00245781_ERZ724031 | MGnify/ENA primary metagenome ERZ724031 (study PRJEB28704, sample SAMN03018317) | fermentation metagenome | biome: anthropogenic terrestrial biome; feature: soil; material... | reverse complement strand
AAGACGGCATACGAGATAAGGCCACGTGACTGGAGTTCAGACGTGGCCTATCCGGACACCGCGGAGGTTCTCGTCCTGCATCTCGACAACCCGGACAGCCTGCTTGCCCGGATCGAGAACTCCTACTTCTTCCGGAACATGGCGACCCTCGCCCCGGAGCTCGCTCTCGCCTCGGAGGTCATGAAGAACGCCTCCGTGACTGACATCACCGTCGCGGCGAAGTTCGAGGGCGATGCGCAGGCCGTCTCCGGCGCCGTGCAGTTCAAGGAGGACAAACAGGGCATCCTGGACAAGCTCGCCGCCGGAGGCACCATCGACGCCGCCGAGATCGACGCCCTCCTCGGTTTCCCGACGGATGGCGGTGTGACCCTCAAGCACCAGGACGGGACCGTCTACGCCATCGAGGGCGGAATGCTGCCGCCCCTCGTCGTGTCGCCCGAGGGCGGAATGCTCCTCTTCGGGGCGACAAGGGACGACCTCGACCAGGCCCGGTCCGCCCTGGCGGACGGTACGAAGAGACTGACGGTCCAAAGGGCGCTGCCCCAGAAGTCCTATTTCTACTTCAGGGATAGCGGTACTGTGGCCGACGAGATCGTCAAGGAGTCCCGCGGCTCCCTCCGCGCGTCGGGCGAGAAGCTTTTCTTCGAAGCGGCCCTGGACCCCGCCGACGACGGCTATCATCTGTCCGTCTTCACCAACGCGGCGCGGGTCTTCTCAGAGAACCAAGAAAAACCCGCCTCCACCGGCACTCGTCAAGCCGCTCCCTCTGCAGACAAACCCTGGCTCGCTGCGGCGTCCGTCCTCTCCAACATGGCGAACGCCGTCTCGGGGGCCGACGGCCAGAAGGCCACGCCCCTCACGAAGGACGAGCGTCTTCTCATGGGCTCGGGGACACCCTGGTTCTCTCTCGTGGGGCGGACCATGCTCCAGAAGAGCACTCTGCAGGCCATACGGGACGCCGTTGCGGCCGGTGACGAGGATATGAGAGACATCGTCCAGGCCCTCGACGTGGCGAAATCCTACGGCATCGACGACGACGCCATCGTCTCCATCCTGAAATCCGTGGGCATGGTCCTCGGCGGTTTCACCTCCGTGGGAGGAAATCCTCTGCAGGGCGGCTACATCCACGTGTCCGGCGAGAAGAAGGACATCGACCTCCTCGCCCCCATCATCGAGAAGGCGACCACGGCGAGCGGCTTCCCCTTCCAGAGCGTCGCCGAACCCGGCTGGACCGTGCTCTACACCCTGAACGAACCCGTGGGCTGCGTCGTCGGCATCAAGGACAACACGGCCGTGCTCGGACTCCTTAACCCCGATGCCCCGCGCTCCGTACCGACCCTGGCGTCGAGGATGGCAAACCTCTACGAGAAGGAGGACCTTCTCATGTTCCTGAACCTGGACGGCAAGGAGTTCCGGAAGATGGTCATCGGCCTTCTGGACCCCGAGGGTGTCTGGGGCGCCATGGTCGCAGGAGAGATGGGATCGGACATGCCGGCCCTCGTGGAGGGCCTGAAGTGCCTGGCCGAGCTCGACGCCCTGGAGATCCGAGCCACGAGCATGGACCGGCTCGACCTGTCGCTCTACACCATGAACCCGGACCAGCAGGAGCTCGACAAGCTGACGACCATCGGCCAGAAGTGGGCCGCGTCGCAGGGGAACTGAACCGAAGAACCCGCTGAAGTAAAACCCTCTCCGTTTCATCAAGGAGAAAAGACCGGTGATACCAAGGAGGGCTCCGCATCGTTGAGGCGGAGCCCTCTTTTGAGTATTTCAAACCATCCTTGTATCACTTTGTGTCAATACGCACCCAACTATAAATGCATCCCTTAGAGTAAGGATGGGACGATGTTGTCCTTTACGGTACGCCTGAGAAAAAGCAGACGACAGTATCTTCGAAAGAGCATGACCATGACCACATACATGAAAAGGACAAAAAAACTGTACGACCCTGCCCATTGAGCTCGACCACGACGAATACAAGATATTCAGAAGTTTTCTGAACATCCTTCCCATCAACGAGAAGTAATTTCTCTCCTAGGAAAAACCAACATCATTTTCTTAGGATGAAATGAGACGAGTTTTCTTTGGCGAACTTTCTATTCCGAGTGAGACCGGCATAGAAAATCGATTGTATATGCTCTCCCTACCTATGCGGACTTCTTATCTTTGTGTAAGACTGAGCCAGATTCGTTCGTGAATGCATGGGTCGAAACCATTTTGGATTCTCTTGAGAAACTGCTGACTCAGGTATGCAACACCAGCAACTTTGCAACTTCATCCGATGAAAGTAAACTCATACTACTCGGAACTCAATAAAAGATAAACTGCGGAATCGATATAACATATTGGCTTATATATGCTATTATCCGAATTAAAAGTCGGCCTGAAATATTCGAGTCACACATCTCAAAAGAAAGTAGGTGGGAGTATGAAGCTGACGTTCGCGTTCTACTGTGTCATCGGGTATCTGATTGCAGTCACTCTGGCGGGGCTTTATTATGCGCGAAAGGTAAAGACGGATGAGGATTACTCGGTTGCGGGGCGTTCTTTGCCCACCATCGTCCTTATCGGAACACTTATGGCGACCTGGATGGGGGCGGGGACCGTACTCGGCGGACCGGCGGCGACGGGGTACCAGTTCGGTATTTTCGCGGCGGTGGCGTTCTCTCTGGGCTCTCCCGTCGGACAACTTATTCTTACATTCATCGCAAAACGGATTCGGAGATTGAACGCCCAAACCGTCCCTGAGGTCATTGAACTCGTCTACGGCCCATTCGCCCGGATCATCGCCACCATCATCATAGCCCTTGCGTATATTGGGATCGTGGCGTATCAGTATCAGGGCGTCGGACTCATTCTGAACTCCATTCTTGGAATCCCCGTACAGATGGGGACACTGATCGCGTTTGGGGTCATCGTGGTAACCGCTCTGTTCGGTGGTCTGTACTCTGTGGCCTATACGGATTTTCTAAGCTGCATCATGATGATGGCCGGGCTTATTATCGGCGTTCCTATGGCCATCTCTATGGCTGGAGGATGGAGCTGGGTGGTCGCTAACGTGCCTCCGACTCATTTTCAGGTCGGTGGCGTGACTTTCACCCAGCTTCTGGGATTTTTCTTCCCTGTCTTTTTCTACGTCATGGGTGACCAGAACATGTATCAGCGGTTCTTCGCGGCACGAGACGAGGAGACGGCGAGAAAAAGCGGCCTCGGGTGGATGATAGGCTGTCTCATAACGTATCTTTTCGTTGCGGCGGGATCGATAACGGCCAGGGCACTGTATCCAGACATCCCAGCCGCCCAGTCTTTCGTCCATCTCGCGAGCCACGGAATGCCCACCGTCATCGGTGGCATTTGCGTGGCGGCCATTGCCGCCTTCATCATCACGACGGCAAACTCCTTTCTCCTTTCAGTAGGGGTCAATGTGAGCTGGGATGTCTACTCCCGATTCATCAACCGACAGGCCTCCACGGAGAGAAAACTGTTTGTCTCCCGTGCGAGCGTTTTGGGGCTGGGGATACTGGCGTACGTGGTGATCCAATACTTCCCGGAGCTCCTGATCCTTCAGCAGTACACCTACACCATGTACGGAGCGGCCATCACGCCGGTGCTCATCGCGGCAGTCATCTGGCCTCACAGGGTGACAGTGGCGGGAGGGGTGACCTCCATCCTCACGGGGGGCATCGTGACCATCGCCTGGGAGATCGCGAAGCGGAACGGATGGGCCGTCGCGAAGACATATCCGGCCGTGCTGATTGCGGCTCCTCTGGCCATAGCGGCTCTGTTGTTCCTCCAAAAGAAAGGCTCCACGAATACGACAAGCGAGGTGAAATAAGATGTCCCGAATCCTCTTTAAAAACGCCTGCCTCCTCGATTGCACGGGAAAAGACCCTGTGGATGGGGCCTGGGTCCTTGTCGAAGACGGGCTCATTGCTGAAGTCGGTCAGGGAAAATCGCCCCGGTCAAAAATCGACGAAACGGTGGACTGCGGAGGAAAATGGCTCATGCCTGGCCTCATCGACGGCCACATTCACGCCTCCCTGTTCACAAACGATCTGTCCGACCTCCATCGAAAATACCTGCCATCAACAGGGTGCTTTATGGCTGCGGGGATCTTGAAGGACACGCTCCTCCAGGGTTTCACTACCGTTCGCGATGCCGGGGGAATCGACGCAGGTTTCCGAGTTGCTCAGGCAATGGGATTGATCACCTCTCCCAGACTTCAGGTCTGTGGCCGCTCCATCACCATGACAGGTGGACATGCCGATCCTCGTCTGCCTTCGGAACTCTGCCCGCCCGTGACCGAGGGGATGCTTGGCGTTGTGGCCGATGGAGTGGATGAGGTGCGGAAAGCGGCAAGAGAACAGCTTCGACGGGGGGCAGACTACATCAAAATCATGGCGGGGGGAGGGTGCGCCAGCCCGGCGGATGAACCGGATACCGTCCAGTATTCTCCGGAGGAGATCTCCGCCATAGTCTACGAGGCGACGGCGGCGGGAAAGACCGTCCTCTCCCACAACTACTCCAACAGAAGCATGCAGCTTTGCGCCGAGTGCGGGGTGCACAGCATCGAGCATGGAAACTACCTGGACAGGAAGACCGCGAAGGTATTGAAAAAACATGGCTGTTGGCTGGTCCCCACCATGGCCACCTACGAGATCATGTCCGCTCGGGGCGAGGAGTTCGGCCTTCCCGCCTACTTCCTGAGGAAGATGAAGGAGGTACGGGAACATTCGGAGAACGCGCTCGCCATCGCCGTGGACGAAGGGCTTAAAATCGGATCCGGTTCCGACGTGGTCGGTTCGGGGCAACCCTATAAGGCCTTGGAGATCGAGCTGAAGGCCAAGGTCATGGGAGCCATGGGCGCCATCCTCTGTACGACGAAGAACAATGCCGAACTGATGGGGATGGAGAAAAAGATAGGCTCCGTGGAGGCCGGGAAATACGCGGATCTCCTCGTGGTGCGGAAGGACCCTCTGAAGGACGTCCGCATATTCCAGGATCGCGACAACCTGGCAGTTATCATGCAGGGAGGGCAATTCATCAAAAACACCCTGTAACCGCAGAAGAAAACTGAGAGCGATGAGGGTGACGCGGATGCTCTCCCGTCACCCTTTTTCGTCCCTTTCCGCTCCGCGTTTCGCCAAAAACGCTCCGGTGTCAAACGAGCCGAATGAACGATATCCGGTACATTGAGGAAGGCGTTCATGTTTCGCGGCCGTTGAACGGGATGTTGCAGCCCGCGAGTGTGCCTCTCAAAGAGTGGGAAAATGGACTCTGACTGACGTAGGTCAACCTCCCGAGGCAGAACCCGATCCTTTCCTGATGACAGAGCACCTCAGGGCATACCACGGCCACCGCATAGCACACGGTCAGCAGTGTGCCGGCAACGACCTGTTTACTCAGTCCCTCTCACGCCATGCGTGCCGCCCCATGCCCCACGGCGGGGAGAAGGTCGTGGATGTTCTCCGCTTTGCCTGGAAAGGCGGAGAGCGCCTCGAAGCTCAGAGTCCACACCTCGGCGGGAAGAACGGGGCCGGTGAGCGCCTCTCCGTAGGAGGCCAGGCGTTTCGCCAGGGAGGCCGCCTCCTCGTCCCGGTCGAAGACGAAGAGCATCCAGTTGATGCCGTCCTGATCGTGGCTGTCCTTGTCCATGTACCCGGGGAGGATCATCCTCCGGCACACCTCCAGGACGAGGTGGAACCGCCCTACGGCCCGAAGGTACGGGGCGTCCTCTCCTGTCACCGGAGCCTCCATGCAGAAGAATCGGTCGGCGTTCAGCAATCGCCAGGTGTCCCCCGGGGGCGAGGTGAAGTCCTCGTAGTCCTTGTAGTCGTACCGGCTCAGGTGGAGGAGATCGGGGATAAAGCGCTCCGGCACGGCACCATTTTTTCTAAACCATTTTTCGACGGTATCGGCGGGAAGCGGAGGTTTCCCTCTCGCCGGCAGCCCGGTCACCGGGAAATCCTCCCTCATGGACCGCACTAGGGGGTGGAACGGCCAGAGCCATTGCAGCCCCTCCCCGACGGAGAGGAGCTCTTTGTCGTCAAGCTCGGGGATGAGGAACTCCGCCTTCGGAAGGTACTCCTTGAGCCCCCACCGTTGCAGGTGTTTGCCGTCGAGCAGCAGCCTCAGCTTCGTCGCGAAGATGCTCCTGCGGAGGTCTTCCGGGCGCTCACCCGGCGCTCCGTCGAAGAAACACTCCCTCGCCTCCGCCCGAAACGCTGCAGCGCCCTTCTCCGTGAGAAAGTACGTCTCGCCGGAGCGGTCCAAGAGTCCGTCGCGACAGAGGGCCTCCAGTCCGTCGCCGTCCTCCCCCGCCATGGAGACGAGCTCCTTCGTCCAACAGGGGGCGGATTCGCTGAAAAGGAGCAGGACCTCTCCATACATCATTGAAATCACCTCCTTTTCTCGCATTGTATCCCCTCCTCAGGGAGGATACAATAAGGGCATCCCATGCAAAGGAGTGATGGAACACTGGAAGAGCTCGCGCGGCTCTTTGCCGAGAAATGCCACGGTCGCATCGATCAGCGCCGGAAGTACACCGGCGAACCCTATATCGTCCACCCCGCCGCGGTGGTGGAGACAGTGCGGTCCGTCCCCCACACCGAGGCCATGCTCTGCGCCGCGTGGCTCCACGACGTGGTGGAGGACACGGGCGTCACCCTCGCGGAGGTGGAGCGGGCGTTCGGCGCCGAGGTGGCGTCCCTCGTGGAGATGCTCACCGACCCATCCTGCCCCGACGACGGCAACAGGGAGCGGAGGAAAGCCATCGACCGGGAGCACACCGCCCAAGCCTCCCGGGAGGCGAAGACGATCAAGCTGGCGGACCTCCTGGACAACACCAAGACCATCCTTGAACGGGACCCGGACTTCGCCAGGGTATACATGGCGGAAAAGGAACTGCTCCTCGACAGTCTGAAGGAGGGGGACCCCACCCTCTGGAAGAGAGCGCGGGAGCAGGTGGACCGATACAAAGACGCTCTGTAAATTCCCCAGCGCCGTACAAACACGCCCCTTAGAAGGCAACGCGCTTTTTGAGAGGACTTCCCCGGCACTCCAGCAATTTCCCCGCACCGCCCCGCCCTGAGCATTCGTCTCCCCGCCGTCATTCTCTGCCCGATGGTGGGTGAGACTTTTCCGGGGCGGCGGACGGGAACAGCTCCTTCGTCCCGTTGGCGATCCGGACGAGCATGAGCATGACCGGCACCTCGGTGAGGACCCCTACCGTGGTCGCGAGGGCCGCCGGGGAGTCGGCTCCGAAGAGCGCTATGGCCACCGCCACGGCGAGCTCGAAGAAGTTCGATGCGCCGATCATCCCGGCCGGTGCGGCAACATTGAAGGGAAGCTTCAGGAACCAGCAGGCGAGATAGGCGATGGCAAAGATGAGAAACGTCTGGATCGTCAGCGGGATGGCGATGAGCAGGATGTGGAGGGGGTTGCCGAGAATGGTTTCCCCCTGGAAGGAGAACAGCAGGACCAGGGTCAGGAGCAGCCCGACGCTCGTCACGTCGTCGAACTTGTGGACGAACACGTTCTCGAAGTACCCCTCGCCCCTGGATCGGACGACCCAGAGCCGGGTGAGCATCCCCCCCGTCAGGGGGATCACCACGAAGAGCACCACGGAGAGAAACAGCGTGTCCCACGGAACCTGGACGTTGCTGATGCCGAGCAGAAACTTCACTATGGGGACGAAGGCCGCCAGGATGATCAGATCGTTGGTGGCCACCTGGACCACCGTGTAGGCGGGGTCTCCGTCGGTCAGGTGGCTCCAGACGAAGACCATGGCTGTGCAGGGAGCGGCCCCCAGCAGGACGGCGCCGGCCAGGTACTGGGTGGCCAGACCGGGGGCGATGAGACTTCGGAAGACCGTGAAGAAAAAGAAGAGGGCCAGGGCGTACATGGTGAAGGGCTTGATCAGCCAGTTCACGACCCACGTCACATAGAGCCCCTTGGGGTTTCTCCCCACGTTTTTGATGCTGTTGAAGTCCACCTTGATCATCATGGGGTAGATCATGAGCCAGATGAGAATCGCCACCGGGATGGACACGTTGGCGTACTCGAACCGATCGAAAAATCGCGGCACCTCCGGGAGAAACCTTCCGAGAAGGACCCCCGCCGTCATGCAAAGGAGCACCCATACCGACAGATATCTCTGGAAGAAGCCTATGCCAGAACCTTTGCGCTCCCCGCCCACGGTTTTATCCCTGCATGTTCTCCCGAATCAGCGTGACCACCTCGTCCACGGTGAGGACCTTCCCGACGGAGACCACCTTCTCCTTCACCACCAGCGCCGGCGTGCTCATGACGCCGTACATGGCGATCTCGGCGAAGTCCGTCACGTGATCCACCGCCTCGTCGAGTCCGAGCCGTCCGAGGGCGGTTTTCACGGACGCCTCGAGCTGGTTGCACTTGGCGCACCCGCTCCCCAGAATTTTGACCGTCGCCCCGGTGTTCTCGACCGGCGCGCCGGACGATCCGCGGCAGCAGGATGTCTCGTTTCTCTTCTTGTCCCGTCCGAACAGCCCCATAGGGCACTCCCCCTTGCGTGTAGTTTTTTTTACAGGAACAGATGCTGGAAACCGTTGAAGAAATATCCGACGAGGATGATCCCCGCCATGACGAGCCCGATGAAAACGGCAAGAAGTTTCGGCTTCACGGCCTTTCGCAGCATGACGAGGGATGGCAGCGAGAGGGTCGTGACGGCCATCATGAAGGCGAGCACCGTGCCAAGCCCCGCTCCCTTGGCCAGCAGCCCCTCGGCGATGGGGATGGTCCCGAAGATGTCGGCGTACATGGGCGCCCCCACCGCGGCAGCCATCGGCACGGCGTACGGGTTGTCCCCGCCGAGGATTTTTTCGATCCACTCCCCCGGGATCACGTTGTGGATCACCGCACCGATTCCGACTCCGATGAAGATATAGGGAGCGACCTTTCGGACGGTGCAGCGAACCTGCTCCTTCGCGAACCGGACCCGATCCCCGCGGGTCATGGCGGCAGCCTCCGCCTCGGGCACCGCCCTGATCTTCCTGATGAACTCCTCGATCTCCCCCTCCATATGAAGGCGCTCTATGAGGCTCCCTCCGACGATGGCCACCACAAGGCCAAGCCCGACGTAGGCGAGGGCGACCTTCGCGCCGAAGATGCTCATGAGCAGCACGAGGGACCCCAGGTCCACCATGGGAGACGAGATGAGGAAGGAGAAGGTGACCCCGAGGGACAGCCCGGCGCTTGTGAAACCGATGAACAGGGGGATGGAGGAACAGGAGCAAAAAGGGGTCACCGTCCCGAGAAGAGCCCCCACGGTGTTGGCTCCCAGCCCGCGGAACCGCCCCAGAATCCTTCGGCTCCGCTCCGGAGGAAAGTAGCTCTGGATGTACGAGATGCCGAAGATCAGGACGGACAGCAGAAAGAAGATCTTGACGGTGTCGTAAATGAAGAACTGGAGGCTTCCTCCCAGCCGCCCCGAGATGTCGAACCCCGCGGCCGTCAGCAGAGAGCCTGCCAGTCCGTTCAGCCACTTCATCCCCAGAACCTGATTCTGAAAGAATCCCCAGAGTGCCGCCATGATCGTCTCTCCTATCGATTTTTTTCGATATTTCCGCCCTGAAAAAAACCATCGAACGGACGATGGTCGTTTTCTCGCTCTAAGCTGCGCAACGCCCTGCCCCTGTGCGCTCTTCCCCCTGTTGCGGAGACGAGGAACGGACGGGACCCGTCCTTACCCGGCAGACCGGGCCTCTACTCCCCCAGAATGCCCTTCAGGAGCTCCAAAGCCCTGTCTGACCCCTCCTTGCTGATGCGGTAGTGCGTCCAGCGCCCTTCGACCCAGCTGTCGACGATGCCCGAGTCGCAGAGGATTTTCATATGGTGGGACAGGGTGGACTGCCGGATGTTCAGGTCGGCGAGGAGTTCGCAGGCGCAGCGTTCGCTCTGTCGGAGCATGGCGAGGACCCTCAGCCGGTTGATGTCCGAGAAGGCCTTCATCGTCACCAGCTCTTCCTTGAAGTTCTTCAAACCCATCACCTCGCATCCACATTTGCGCTCCGAGACTACTCTAGAGCTCATATCGAAATTTGTCAATATATATCCGCCATGAGGGGACGACCCAAGAGGGTGCGGTCGGTGCGCCTGCCTCTGCCGCCGGCGAAGGGCGGCGCGCTCCTCCCTCTCGGCTGGGCTACTCCACGAGCAGGAGGCCGAAGGCGGTCATCTCGTCCCCCCGGCCCTTCACCACGTCGATGTCGTAGCCGTTCGCCCGGACCGTGGCGAAGACGTCCACGCCGCAGGCCTCCATGGAGGGGATGGCCTTGCCGGGAAAACGGCAACCCTCCGGCGCGCAGGTCTCGCAGAGGGTGCACGGGCCGCTGCCGAGGGCGATGACCTTGTAGTACCCGTCCAAAAACAGCTCCCTGGCCGCAGCGACCACGATGTTCGACGTCTCCGCCAGGGTCCGCCCCTCCACGAGGAGCGCCCGGGTATACTCGCCGAGGAGCTCCCTGGTCTCGCGGTAGGTGGGCGTGTTCGGCGGACAGCAGCGGTTTTTGCCGTAGGTCGGGCAGCCGAAGCGGCACTTGTGCCCCACCCATGCGGCCGTCACCACCGTCGCCGGATCGATCCACTTCGCGCGCACCGCGCCGAGCTCTTGAAGGCGCTTCACATAGTACTCCGCCAGCTTTTTCTCACTCATGCCTCCGCCTCCGCTCCGCGACGAACAACGCCGCCTGGTCAGACCGCCAGGGGCGGCCCTCCGTCACACCTCTCTCGGGGCTCCTCTCCCGCACCGTCCGTTCATCCCCCCGGAGAAGCGTGTCGAGGGGCTGCGATATACCCCGTGAGGAAACTCCGCTCCCCTCTGCTCCGCAATGCCGAAGTCCGCGGCTTTTCCACAGTGTACCCTGTCCGCCGCTGCCCTTCAAAAGGAGTCCTCCATCGCATCCGCCACCGGTACGGGGCCGATCCGCCATACCTCCTCGGCGTACTGCGCCACGGTGCGGTCCGAGCTGAAGAGCCCGGAGTTCGTGATGTTCACCCAGCACTTCGCCGCCCATGCCTCCTCGACCAGGAAGTCCCGGGCCATGCGGTCCCGGGTCGCCCGGTAGTCCTCGAAGTCGCCGAGGACATGGTATACATCCGCCGGTTCCCAGTTGGTGCCCGTCAGCAGGCTTGCGGAAAGATCGGCGAACTTCCCCGTGTTGCCGTCGGAGAGGGTGCCGTCCGTCAGGGCGTCCAGCACCCGCCGTAGTCCGGGGACCCGCTCGTAGAGCTCGTAGGGGTCGTAGTGCTCCTTGGCCTCGGCCATGGCCTCGTACCGGACGCCGAAGATATAGGCGTTCTTCTCCCCCACGGCCCGCACGATCTCCACGTTGGCTCCGTCGTAGGTCCCCAGGGTCAGGGCGCCGTTCATCATGAACTTCATGTTCCCCGTCCCCGAGGCCTCCTTCCCGGCGGTGGAGATCTGCTCCGACACATCGGCGGCGGGGATGAGGCGTTCGGCCTTGGAGACGTTATAGTTCTGGATGAACACCACCTTGAGCCTGTCACCCACTTCGGGGTCTCCATTCACCACCCGGGCGATCTCGTTGATGAGCTTGATGACGGCCTTGGCCCGCGCGTACCCCGGCGCGGACTTCGCGCCGAAGATCATGACCCGGGGCACGAAGTCGCCGTTCGGGTCGTCCTTGATCCTGAAGTACAGGTCCAGGATATAGAGGGCGTTCATGAGCTGCCGCTTGTACTCGTGCAGCCTCTTGATCTGCACGTCGAAGACGGCGTCGCTCCGGACCCTGATGCCCTCGGTCTGGAGAATGTACTCAGCGAGGGCCTCCTTGTTCTCCCTCTTGACGGCCATGAGACGACGGAGAACGGCCGGGTCCCCGCCGAAGGGTTCGAGCTCCTTCAGCCGGTCCAGGTCGCGCGCCCATCCGTCGTCCCCCAGCATCTCCGTCAGCAGCGCGGAGAGCTTTGGGTTGCAGTGATGCAGCCATCGCCGGGGCGTCACGCCGTTGGTCTTGTTGTTGAACTTCTCCGGCCAGATTTCGTACCAGTTCCGCAGCGTGTCGGCCTTGAGGATCTCCGTGTGGAGCGAGGCCACGCCGTTGATGGAGAACGAGGCGTAGCAGGCGATCCAGGCCATCCGGACCTCGTGCCCCGACAGAGGCGCCATGGCCTCGATCCGGTCGTTGAAGAAGCCCCGCTCCCGCATGTCCTCCCGGAAGCGCCGGTCAATCTCCTCCACGATCTGCAGTATTCTGGGGAAGAGGAGGCGGAAGATGCTCACGTCCCACCGCTCGAGGGCCTCCTCCAGCGTGGTGTGGTTCGTGTAGGCGAAGCAGTCGCAGGTCACCCTCCAGGCCTCGTCCCACCCCATGCCGTTCTCGTCCATGAGAAGCCGCATGAGCTCCGGGATGGCGAGCACAGGGTGCGTGTCGTTGAGCTGCACCGTGTTGAACTCGGCGAAGCGGCCGAGGTCCTCTCCGTGGATCGCTTTGTACGTCCGGATCATGTCCTGCAGGGAGGCCGACGAGAAGAAGTACTGCTGGCGGACCCGGAGGACCTTGCCGTTGTAGGTGGTGTCGTTGGGGTACAGCACCCTCGAGATGTCCTCCGCCTTGTTCCGTTCGGCCATGGCCGCGTCGAACTGCTGTTTGTTGAAGAGCTCGAGGTTGATCTCCTCGGCGTACTCGTCCTGCCACAGGCGCAGGGTGTTCACGTTCTTCGTCCCGTACCCGGTGATGGGCAGGTCGTACGGGACGGCCGCCACCTCCAGGTCGTCGAAGTGGACCGCCACCCGTTCTTCGTCCCGCTGGACGAGGAACGGGTACCCCTCCTCCTTCCAGATGTCGGGGGATTCCCTTTGAAAGCCGTTCTCGAAGTACTGCCTGAAGAGCCCGTAGCGGTAGAGAATGCCGTACCCCTGCACGGGCAGGTCGTGGGTGGCGCAGGAGTCCAGAAAGCACGCCGCCAGCCGGCCCAGCCCGCCGTTTCCGAGGCCGGGGTCGTCCTCCAGCTCGAGGATCTCGGCCAGGTCCTTCCCGTAGATGGCCATCCCCTCCCGGGCAGTGTCGTACAGCTCGAGGTTCACCAGGTTGTTCAGCAGGGACCGCCCCACGAGGAACTCCGCCGAGAAGTAGTGCTGCATCCGGCCCCTCCGGTAGACGGTCCTCGTCCTCTGCCAGTTGTCGGCGAGCTTGGCCACCACCACTCTGGAGACGGCCAGCCAGAACTCCCACGGCGTGGCGTCCTGAGGCGGCCGGCCCGTTCCGGCCCTGATGACCAGCTCCATCGCTCGTCGCTTTTCCTCCGTTTTTTTCATGCCCTTTCCTCCCGTATCGATCTCCGTTTCGTCATACATATTCCGCGCCGGTCGGCAAGCGACGCCCATGACCGAAGGGTTCTCCTTCATCACCTATAGAATGCTTCCCCGTCACTTCCCTTTTCCGAAAAGCTCGCGGAAGTGTCTGACGCCATACCGGCCGGTGTCGAGAGCCCACCGCGCGAAGGTGTCTATGGGGCCCTTGCCCTTCAGATAGAGCTTCACCAGGAGCACGACGACCAAGAGGGACGCCGCAACCCCGAGCAACAGCACCGCCGTTCTGTTTTCCCTGTATATGGCCGTGGCGAAGAGCCCGGCCGTCGCCGCGAACCGCGCGAGGTAGGTGTTCAGCGGGGAGGGGAGCTCCACGACCCGGACCATGTCGGGGCTTCCAAGCCGGACGACGACATAGTGGTGGTAGCTGTCCCTCGACAGGAGCTCCGCCCCGGCTCCTCCGGTGACCATGTACTTCACGTTCCCCCGCGTGTACTCCAGGTAGCTGTGGATATGGGACGTGTAGACGGTGTCCACGTGGTAGGCGGACATCAGCTGTTCGAACCGCTCCGCCTCTTTCGGATCCCGGAAACCGTGGTTCAGCAGCCGGCTTTCCATGTAGTCGTTCAGCTTCTCCTCGGTCCATCGCTCCCGCCGCCATGCCTCGCTCGTGTAGTTGGGGATATCCGCCGAGGCGGGGCCGTGCCGGGGGTCCTCCGGGGGGATGTGGGTCGTGACGAAGATGCGCTTCCCCCGGGCCCTGCCAAGGTCCCGTTCGAGCCACTGGTACTGCTCCTCGGAGATCGCCCGCTCCTCGAGCCACCCCGGGGAGGAGTCCAGAAAGACGAAGTGGCAGCCTCCGAGATCGAAGGAGTAGTGGGAGGGACCGTACAGCATGGTGTAGATGCCGCGTCCGTCGTTCCGGATGTCGTGGTTGCCGGGAACGGTGCACACCGTGGCCGAGAATCGGGACAGGGCCTCGTCGAACAGGCGATACTGGTTGGGCCGTCCGCTGTAGACGAAGTCTCCGTTGGCGATGATAAACGCCGGAGCCTCTCCGTTCACCTGCTGGACAATCTCGGCGAAGGTCTCGTACCCGTCCCGGTTGTCCCCCAGTATGACGAAGGGGAACTCCCTCTCGTCGTCCGACGGAGCCAGCTCCGCAACGCCCCCCGCCCCCTGCGGAACGGTGATCCTGACCCGGTTCACTGCCTCTTTCGTCATCAGAAGCGCTCCGCCGGCGGCCCGCTTCGCGTAGAAATCCGGGGCGACGTTCTCCAGGATCAGCGAAAGGCCCCCGATGTCGCCGCCCTCCACGCGGAGACCCGGCAGCGGCGAGAGCGCCCGGACGACGATGTCCCGCCCGCCGTCGTTTTCCATCAGCCCCTTCACGAAGCCGCCCCGCACCGTGACGAGCACGTCCCGATCGGGAGCCCGGTACTCCGAGGACGATGTATCGGGGTCGAACCGGAGTGGGAGGGCGGTGAACCCCCTGTCGCCCCTGTACGCCGCCGTGGTGGTCCGCACAAAGACGGCGACGCCCAGAAGGAAACTCAAAAGCACGATGACGAGAAGCATATTGACGAAGCGGTTCAGCCTGCGCAACGACGTTCCTCCTTATCCGGCGCTGACGCCACGCCCAGTGGGGCTCCTTCGATGCGGGGGTTCCCGCGGCCTCGGCCATCGGGGACGCGCGCCTCGCCCCTCGATGAACTGATCATGCCTTGCCCCTCTGTGCACCGAGGGGAACAGGTTCCTCCGCCTGGACGTGCCCCACGAGTCTGGTTTTCAAAGCCCGTCGAGCTTCTCCAGGCACTGCCGGAGCGACGGGACACTACCCCCCGAGTTCAGGGAAACCCTAAGGAGGAAAAAGACATGCTCTTCAGAAGAGCGACGCCCGGCCGGAACTCCCACGGTGTGGCGTCCCGGGGCGGTCGACCCGTTATGGCCTTGACGACCAGCTCCATCGCTCGTCGCTTTTCCTCCGTTTTCGTCATGCCCTTTCCTCCCGTATCGATCTCCTTTATCCCCCGGCACTATCTCCCTTCACGTCACGAGGACCTCTCCGCCTGTTTTTTGAGCGCCTCGTCCATGCGGCGGAACCGTTCGCCCGTCTCGCGGATCACGTTTTTCCGCGTGACGGGGATCAGCAGGCCGAAGAACTCCTCGCTCTGCACCAGCTCCGTCACGCCGTCAGGATGCTCCCGCAGGGCGAAGCTATGGGTCCCGTCAAAGAGGCCCGGTATCCAGAGGCTTCCCCGCCACACGATGGACTTCGGCCGTTCGAACTCGAGGACCGTGGGGGATATGGTCATGCCGTCGCTGCCGTCGTCGTTCAGCACCACGAAGGAGACCTCTTTCCCCGGTGCGAAATCGTGTTTCGTGAAGCGCATGGCCGGGTTCCATTCAGGGTATCCGGAGAAATCGGTCAGGACGTCCCAGACTCTTTCGGGTGCCGCAGCGACGACGATCCTGTCCTCCACGGAGGCGGAAAAACCTCCCGTCAGGAGGCCAAGGGCACCATACCCCAAGGCCGCCACGAGAACAACCCAGAGGAAATACCTCATGGCTCGCCGAGAAAGCCGAAGATCATGTGCCCGGCCCCCGAGGCGATCAGCGAGATACCCACGATGACCGCCATGGAGAGGCCGAGGATGGACGGCTGGAGCACCAACAGCAGCGCCCCTGCGATGACCGCCGAGTAGAGCATGATGCCCCCCTTGTAGACTCCGTCCTCGATGCCTTTGAAGCCCCTGATCATGCGGAGCTTGTTCACCGCGTCGAAGATGAACCACGCCGCGATGATGTAGGCGAAAAGGTGCACGGCGAATCCGGGCCGGAAGAGAAAGAGGGCGCCGATCACCGCGAAGACGCTTCCCGTCATCAGATCGCCGAGGGAACGAGGCTCCATCCCGCCTTTTTTGTACTGGGAGGCGATCATCAGAGCGCCCCGGCCCAGGACCAGCACCCCCAGCAGAGCCATCAGAAGCCCTGGCTTCATCAGCGTGAGGACCCCTCCCGCGACGAAGGCGGCTCCTATTCCCACGGCCATCCAGTCCACGTTTTTCCCCGCCATGATCTCACCCCTTCTTTCCGCGCTCGCGCTTCATGCGATACGCCCGCAAACAGGACCACGCATATCAGTATACATCATGGACTTCAGGAGATTTCCCCCGCTGAAACGGGGCTCGGGGAGGATCGACCGCCGACCCTGCGCCGAATGCCCGATCGTACATACCTGACCGAATGGAGGATGTTTTTTTCGCCTCCTTGGGAGAAAATATCGATGGAAGGAGGGGATCCTGTGGCCCATATGCGACCGACCCTGACGGACGACGAAATGTGGCGGGCGGTAACGGAGCGGGACGAGGACTTCGACGGCGCGTTCCTC
>ENA-UOOM01002183-UOOM01002183.1-fermentation-metagenome-genome-assembly--contig:-NODE-2183-length-16706-cov-4.954297_pt1 | contig 16706 bp, 12 predicted proteins | sample MGYA00245781_ERZ724031 | MGnify/ENA primary metagenome ERZ724031 (study PRJEB28704, sample SAMN03018317) | fermentation metagenome | biome: anthropogenic terrestrial biome; feature: soil; material... | reverse complement strand
GGAAACTGCGGAAGCTGAGTCAGGATGAACTGGCAAAACTGACGGGTGTTTCCAGGCGGTCAGTCATTGCATGGGAGAATTCCGAAGTTATCCCGAGGGCGAGAACAATGAAGGAGATTGCGGAAGCACTCCAGGTGTCATTGGATTACCTAAAACACGACGAGATCACTGATCCTCTTCACGGAGTTGCGACGAAGGACTATATCGACGAGGCCCGCGAGCGTTACGGCGAGAAAGCTGCCCAGGAGCTGGACTTTCTACTGGAGCGGCAGCGCGTGTTCTTCGCCGGCGGCGAAATCAGCCAGGACGCAAAGGACGCCTTCTTTGAGGCTGTCGTCAAAGCCTACATGGCCTGCAAGGATGAAGCAAAAAGGAAATCAAGTCAGTAAATAAGTTGATCTCTGATCAGGAGCATACATGATTGAGACTGGACTATATTAGCCGCTGCGCGGAGGATATCAGGAAGGAGTTCCCCAATTCCGATCCCTTCGAAATGGCTAAGGCGATGGGGAATCTCCTGCTGTTTCAGGCGATGGGCAAGGCGAAGAGCGCATGCAAGGGTTTCTTTATGATGCAGGATGGCCAGCCCAGCATTACCATCAACAGCGACTTGCCAAAGATGATCCAGAAAATCATCTGCGCTCACGAACTGGGGCACGCTGTTCTGCATTCCCAGATGCCGGGGATAGAGTCGTTTCATGACTTCGCTTTGTTTGACAGCACGTCTTCCACAGAATACGAAGCGAATGTATTTGCCGCTGAATTGCTGCTGAAGGATGAGGATGTGTTTGAACTGCTCAATGAGGACATGTCATTCTTCGGAGTTGCATCCACCCTGCGCATCCCGCCAGAGTTGCTGGATTTTAAGTTCCGAGTTCTGAAGCGGAAAGGGTACCAGTTCAGGGAACCGCCCATGCAGGCTGGAAGCAAGTTCCTTCGAGACATGGAGGTGAACGTTCGTGATGAGTAGTACATCGGAGAGGGTGTATGTCGACGTGAAGGCCGCCTTCAACGCTGCCGGAAACCTGATGCCGCTTGATATCAAGTGGGTCGATGGTACAGTGTTCGAGATTGACAAGGTCACGGACATCCGCCAGGCAGCCGCGATGAAAGCCGGAGGCCAGGGTGACCGCTATACAGTGGTGATTCGTGGCAAGCAGAGTTATCTGTTCTTTGAGCGCAGCGGGGCGTTGTCCGGGAATAACCTGGGCAGATGGTTCGTTGAAGCCAAGGCAGTCAGATGATATTTGGAGAAGCAGATTGATCCGCAACGAAGGAAAGCACCTGGAATTTGGCAAGGGCGATATTGGCATCCACATGGGAGATACCTCAGATGCCGCTTTGCTGCTGTTCAGAAATTTGGACACGCCGGCGCCAATCGGTAAGCTCCTGAATAGGCAGAGGAGAAGAGAGGTTGAGATTTTGGATTCGGATGTCGTGATGAGTTTTTCGAACGCTGAGAGTATTGACGCGCTGATAAAATGCCTTAAGGTCATCAGGCGAAATTTGGTTGAGGTAAGTGCACAGAGCTGCATCTAGTACATGACGCTGAAACGCTGTGGAGTTCTGAAGCAATTATAAGATAACCCTTCTGTTTTTCCGAATTATTATTGATAAAAGCGAATATGGCTGGTCATTTCACATAACAAGTGTTATAATCCTGCCCGAGGTGCAAAAATATGACCTTTCCTGAAGCAGTGCGCTCGGTGCGGGAAGATCTGAGTATGACTCAGGCTGAGTTTGGCCGAGCGCTGAATGTCAGCTATGCAACTGTAAATCGATGGGAGAATGGAAAGCATTTTCCAACTCCTCTGGTGTTGGACGCCATCCGCACTTACTGTCAAAAGAGGAATCTTGTCTTTCCCTATGATGACAAGCCTACTCTTGATGAGGGTGCCTGATGGGTGTTCAACTGAATTTTCGAGATTTTCAAAAGCAGTATGAGACCATAACTCAGGGTGTATTTTGGTTGCAGTCGAAAGCATGGTATCCACCGGGTTTGCCCCGGATTAGCATTGGGTTGTCCCTCAGCGAGATACTTTTACCCCTTTCTGATCATGAGCGCAGGGATAAGGTCTACCTCATCCTCAGAGAGCTGCTGAGCAATCACAACGCGCTCATCTTGGAAGACATCGAGCTTCTCTTCCTGCCCAGCCTGGAAGTGGACGTTCCTGCGCTGATGGGTTCTCTGGCCCGAAACCGTATTTTGTGTATCGTGTGGCCAGGCAGGATTGAAGCGGGGAAGCTCATCTATGCAGACCCCTCACACCCGGAATATAAATCCTATGACTTTGCTAAATATGTTGACACGTATGTCATCACCAGATAAGGAGAGGCCGTCATGAAATACCGCGATCTCATCCAGTTCAATCCCATCGAGACCATCATTGAGCTGCGCAGTGCAGATGACCAGCGCAAAGCCGAGGAATTGGTCCACAGCTATGTCATGAGCGACAGCATGGCGGAGTTGATTCAGGCTCGTATCCTCTCCCAGTTGTCCCTCGACCAAGTCGTGGATAACAAGGGGGTGCTGCTGGTTGGCAACTACGGTACCGGCAAATCCCACTTAATGAGCGTGATTTCAGCGATTGCCAGCAGCAAGGATTATCTGCCCTTGGCTCAGAATGAGCGCTTCCGTGAGGATTCGGAGGATATCGCCGGTCAGTTTGAAGTTCTTCGGATTGAAATTGGTTCGACGGAGAAATCCCTCCGCGGCATCATCACCGACTGTCTGGAACAGGATTTAAAGAAACGAGGCATCTCTTTCTCCTTTCCGGATGTCAGTACCATCAACAACAACAAGGATGCCTTGTTGGCCATGATGGCTACCTTTGCCAAGAAGTATGGTCAACGCGGTTATCTGGTTGTATTGGACGAATTGCTCGATTATCTAAAGAGCCGCAAAGATAATGAGTTAATGCTGGACATCAACTTCCTGCGTGAAATAGGAGAGATCATCAAAACCACAAGGTTGCGCTTCATCAGCGGCGTGCAGGAAGCCTTGTTTGAGAATCCTGTCTTCCATCATGTGTCCAACTCCTTGTTGAAAATGAAGGATCGTTATGAGCAGGTACTTATTCGCAGTGAGGACATCGCCTATGTGGCTAAGCACCGTGTACTGGCAAAAACACCGGAACAGAAGGCCCTGATTCGCCTGCATCTGGAGCCATACTGCAAGCTGTACTACAAGATGGCGGAGCAGCTGGAAGAGTATGTGGAGCTCTTTCCGATTCATCCTGCCTACATCAGGACCTTCCAGCGCATCATCACAGTCGAGAAACGCGAAGTGCTAAAAACCATCTCCGAGACCATCGGCAGTATCATCAATGAGGAGGTGCCCAACGAGCCGGGGATCGTTTCCTATGACAGCTACTGGAAACGTATCAAGGCAAACCCTGCGCTGAAGACTGATCCTGACGTGGGCCGGGTGCTGGAAAAGAGTGCGGTGCTGGAAGACATCATTGACCGCTCCTTCACCACGCCCGCCTATAAGCCCATGGCGCTGCGAATCATCTATGCCCTCAGCGTTCACCGCCTGACGACAGTGGACCTGGATGCCAAACTGGGCTTGACCGCCGCCAACCTTAAGGATGATCTGACCCTTTTCATCCAGAACATGCCCCAGCAGGATGAAGGCTTCTTGATGTCCACACTTAACACGGTACTGCAAGGAATCATGAAAACGGTGGACGGTCAATTCATCGAATACAACAAGGACAATGAGCAGTTCTACCTGGACCTGCACAAGGATGTCGACTATGATCGCAAGATTCAGGAGAAAGCAGACAGTCTGGGCGATCATGTGCTTAATCGATATTACAACGACGTCATGATATCAGCCTTGGAGTGGACCCGTCCGGAACATGTAACCGGCCACAAAATCTATCAATATGAGCTCAATTGGGCAGAGAAGAATATCTTCCGTCGGGGCTACTTGTTCATGGGCGGCAGCCAGGACCGGCCTACTGCCCAGCCGGAAGAGGACTTTTACATTTATCTCCTCCCACCATTTGGCAAGCTCAGTGACAAGAGTGAGCGAAAATCTGACGAGGTCTACCTGATCTTTCAATCAGATGCTGGGTTTTCACAACTGCTGAAAAGTTACGCCGGAGCTAGGGAATGGGAGATCCTCTCTACCAGCGGGGAGACTAGGACCACCTACGCAAAGCGCGCCCAGGATTCCCTGCGGCTTCTTCGCCGCTGGCTGGATGAGCACAAGACTACGCTCTTCCAGGTAGCCTACCGCAACGAAACCAAACCCTTGCTGGAATACTTGAAGGGCGCCCGCATGAACGAGCTTACCGTGAAGGGCGTGGTAGACCTGGCCGCCTCCAGGGCTTTAAGCGCTTACTTTCATGATAAGTATCCTCAGTATCCTCGTTTCAAAAACCCCGTCACCCGCGACAACCTTTCAACCCTGCGCCAGGAGGGTATCAATGCGCTTGTGGGCAGGGCAACGCAGCTGGGCAACGAAGTGCTGGAGGCCTTTGGGTTCCTGGTTGATGGCAAGATCCGTTTGGAAAACTCGCCATTCGCTTCCTTCTACATTCAGCGCCTCAAGCAGCTGCCCGAGGGGCATGTGCTCAATTACGCCGACATCATGGAAGGGGACAGTAGCGGGAACGGTTATGACAAGCAGTTCCACTTTGATGAGGCATTCATGAGCATTCTGCTCACCGCCCTGGTGTATGGCGGGCACTGTGTACTGGTAGCATCGGATGGCAGGCGCTACGATGCCTCTACCATGGAAGCCCTCCGGCAGGTCACCGCCAATGACATCTACCTGTTCAAGCGGCTTGAAAAGCCCAAGGCAGTGAATTTGCTGCTCCTGCGCCGCCTGTTTGATGTCCTGGGCCTCAGCGAAGGCCTGTTGGCCAGCGCTTCCACCCAGGACGCTGCGGTGGAGCAGCTGCAGAAGACCGTGAAGGAAAAAGGCGAGGAAGCCTGGCAGTTGAAGATTGCCATGGACAAGGCGCCTACACTCTGGGGTGAGGCACTGGTGCCAAGCAATACAGCTGAGAAGTTGATGGAAGAGCTGTCCGCGGTCCACAAGGCAGCTGATGATATCCGCAGCCGATTTACCACTGCTGCTAAACTAAAAAACTTTGATTACAGTGATCAGCAGATGCTGGCTTTGGAACGGGGTATTGCGGCGATGAAGGCGGTGGGCACAGTCCGCACCTTCAAGGATACTGTAGGTGAGCTGATGGCCTACATTGCCGCGGCCGAGCTCAAACTGCCCAGTGGTAGTCTCCTGAAAGAAAACTTCAGTAATGAGAAGAAAGCATTCCTGCTCATACGGGACCAGCTGCTGCAAAGTACTTACGATCCCGCTCAAACGGATGAATTGCAACTGCGCCTGGAGGCGCTTCAAAACCGCTACGCTTCGGAATATATGAAGCTGCATGGCCAATACCGCCTGAACATCGATGGAGACAGGCGCAAGCAGAAACTGATGGCCGGCGACAGCCCGAAAACCCTGCAGGCCTTGAGTGGCATACGGGATATCCTGTCCCTCAATCAACTGCATGAACTGACCAGCCAATTACTCGGGCTGAAGTCCTGTTATGCCTGCACCACGCCGGACCTGATCAGGCATGCCGATTGCCCGCATTGCCACTTCAACCCTGCGGACATGGGTGAGCAGCCCATCACCGGGCGCCTGGATCAATTGGAGGACAAACTGGACCGTTTGCTGACGGATTGGATCGGCCAAATCCTCAGCGCCATGGACGACCCCATCCTGGACGGCCAGAAGGCCCTGCTGCACGAAGAGCAGCGCAAGCTGATCGACACCTTCATTGCCAGCCGCCGGCTTCCCCGCACTGTTGACCAGGATTTCGTGGAAAGTGTCAATGCCGTGTTGTCAGGGCTGGAGAGTGTGGAAATCCACATGAAGGACCTGCAGCAGGCGATGATGAACTGGGGCCCCACCGCACCGGTGGAGTTCAAGCAGAAGCTGGGCGATTGGATTGATGAGGTCCTTCGAGGGCATGACCTGGGAAAAGCCCGCATTGTCATCAAGGGCTGAGCAAGTAGTGCAGAATGATAAAAATGGAGTCAATACTGTGAAACTGACAAAGGCCGATATCGACAAGGTTCGCCACATTGAAGGCTTTCCCATCGCGAAGGATGAGGACATCATCGCTCTCAGCCGCCCACCGTATTATACTGCCTGTCCCAATCCCTTCATTGAGGATTTTATCCGGGAACACGGCACCCCCTATGATGAGGCGACTGACGATTACCACCGGGAGCCCTTTGCCGCCGACGTCAGCGAAGGCAAGAACGACCCCATCTACAATGCCCACAGCTATCACACTAAGGTGCCATACAAGGCCATCATGCGCTACATACTGCACTATACAAAACCGGGAGATATTGTCTTTGACGGTTTCTGTGGCACAGGGATGACGGGTGTGGCTGCGCAGATGTGCGGTGGCCCGGATCCGGCTTTCAAGGCTCAGCTGGAAGTGGAGATGAAGGATAGTAGAATCCAGTGGGGCGAACGCAAAGCCATTTTGAATGACCTGTCTCCCGCAGCCACTTTCATTGCTTACAATTACAACACACCGGCTGATGAAGTCGCTTTCGAGACAGAGGCAAAACGCATCCTAGCAGAATGTGAAAAAGAGTGCGGATGGATGTATGAAACACAACATGTTGATGAGCAAGGGAAACCGATATTGGGCCTGGACGGTAGACCAATCACTGGTCGCATCAACTACACAATTTGGTCTGATGTGTTTGTATGCCCTTCTTGCTCAGATGAAATTGTTTTTTGGAACGTTGCCGTTGACTCTTGTAGCGGAGAAGTATTAGAAGAATTCTCATGTCCCCATTGCAGCAGTAAGCTTAAGAAGCGTGAATGCGCTCGTGCTCAAGAAATGCAGTATGATGATTTGCTCAATACAACAATTACCATAGCTAAGCAAGTTCCGGTGCTGATAAATTATTCATCCGGGAAAAGAAGATACAATAAGGTTCCAGACTCTATAGATAATAATATGATTAGTAGAATAAACAATAAAAAGGTCATAGAGTGGGTACCAACTGACAAATTACCAAATGGTTCTAACACTGAGCAACCCAAACGTTCGCACGGCGTTGAGCGAGCATACCAATTCTTATATAAGCGAGCACTTTTTGTGTTTGCTGCACTTAAAAAACATACTCGTTCTTCGAGATTTTACTGGTTAATTACCTCAATACTTGAAGGTTCGTCTAAGCTAAATAGGGAGCGTCCGAATGGCCTGCCAAGCAAGCTTAACGGAACTCTATATATATCTTCGATGGTTAGAGAGATCAATGTACTAGATTTCTACGGGCGAAAAATAAAGCGATATCTAGATGCAAATATAGTAACAAGTAATAGTGCAGTATCGACAGGTAGTTGTACAGATTTGTCAATCGTACCAGGGAACAGTATAGATTATGTATTTACTGACCCCCCATTTGGGAGCAATATTAACTATTCTGAGCTTAGTTTTGCCTGGGAAGCATGGCTATCTGTAAAAACGAACAATAAGCAGGAAGCAATTATAAATTCAGCTCAAGAAAAGCAAATAACGGAGTATCAGCAATTAATGGAGAAGTGCTTTGAAGAAAACTATCGAATTCTAAAACCCAATCGATGGATGACGGTAGAATTTCACAATAGTCAAAATGCTGTCTGGAACTCAATAGCTGAAGCATTGCTGCGCGCTGGGTTTGTTGTTGCAGATGTTCGCACCCTCGACAAAAAGCAGGGAAGTTTTAAGCAGGTTACGACTAGTACAGCTGTCAAGCAAGACCTCGTTATCTCTGCATACAAGCCTCAAGAATCATTTGTTCGCCAATTTACCGAACGGGCAGGCAGCCCCGAGATGGTTTGGGAATTCGTGCGCCAACACCTAGAGAAAGTACCAATCACAGCTGATGGCAATAAGGACGGGGTCTTAGACGTAATTGCTGAGCGCTGTGACTACCTTTTGTTTGACCGGATGGTGGCCTACCACATCATGCACGGAATCTCGGTGCCCATAGATGCCCACACCTTTTATGCTGGACTACGACAGCGCTTCCTCGAGCGGGATGGGATGTTCTTCCTGCCTGATCAGGTGACGGCCTATGACGAAAAACGCCTACATATGAAGCTCGACACCACCCAGTCCTCCTTTGTAGTAACAGACGAGAAGAATGCCATTCAATGGCTTAACTACATTTTGAGGGATAAACCTCAGACATATCAGGATATCCAGCCCCAGTATCTACAGGAGTTGCACCAGGTTAAGCGGGAACAGATGCCGGAACTGTTGGAAATGCTCAAGGACAATTTCCTGCAGGATGAGCAAGGGCGTTTTTATATTCCGGACCTGAGCAAGGCAGCCGACTTGGCCAAGCTGCGTACCAAAAAGCTACTCAAGGAATTCTATGACAGTTATGTGCCCGGAAAAGGCAAGCTGAAAGCCTTCCGCATGGAGGCTATTCGCGCCGGATTTGATGATTGTTGGAACAAGCGAGACTACAAAACCATCATCAACGTTGGTGAGCGTCTGCCGGAAAATGTCCTCCAAGAGGACCCCGCGCTGCTGATGTACTATGACAATGCCTGCGTCCGTAACTGAAGGAGGTCCGGCTTTTGAAGGAACAGATGGCAACCGAGCATCCGGAGTGGATTGGCACGAACCACTATGATGAACGGGTGGTTGTGATGCTGGATGTGCTGGGTTTTTCGGATATGGTGAAGGATCCCAGCAAAATCGATGTGATTGCTGGCGTTTTCAGCACCATCAATGGTTTGGGTGACCTCTTTGAAAACAACGATGCTGAGGTAAAGGGCTTGAAGAGCACCATACTGTCAGACAGCATTGTTCTATCGTTCCTTGCGGATGAGAAAAACGTGATGGAAATGTTGACCAAAACCATGCACAGTGTAATGACAACCTTAGCAAATGAGAACGTTTTTCATCGTGGCGCCATCACCTGTGGCCCCCTTTGGCATCAAGGAAGCGTAGTCTTCGGACCAGCCCTTGTACGGGCATATGCCTTGGAGCAAAGGAACGCAATATACCCTCGATGTATCGTGGACCCAGAAGTTCGGGAGCAGTTGTTCTGTGGCGCTGAGAGATACCAAGTGGATAAATCCTTTACCGTGGACGATGATGGGCTTGTGTATTATGACCACTACCTCAATCTGCTTTACAATGCCAGTGAACATGACTTTGATTCCGATACCATCGTACGGCTTCGGGAAGCAATCATTAAGGAATTAACAACGAAGCAAGATGAACACATCCGGCAGAAGTACGCCTGGTGTGCCAACCACTTCAACAGGGCATTGAGCTTTTTGAAGGGGGAACTCAAACGCGACTATCCGCCGCACCTAATCATCCCGGACAACATCATAGACAGGATCTAGTACAATGTATCAAATTGGTCAACCCTTGCGGGATATACAGAGTGGAAAAGCTGTGCGGCTTTTGGAAGCCAACACAGTGTTTGGCATCGCTACCTACACAGTGCTGGAGGCAGAATCTGGCCAGGTGTATATCGTGGGCGAGAACTCTCTCCAGCTTGAATCAAAGCCGCAACCTGCCAGCAAAGCCTTTGTGCAATTCCTGGCCCTCTGGGCCCGAGTACGCCAAGAGTTAGCCAACGGCCAATTGTTTGAGGTGTCCGAGTCCGTATTGCCGCTGCCCCACCAGCGCTATGCCATGGAGCGGGCGTTGGCAGGGAATCAGGTGCGCTACCTGCTGGCGGACGAGGTCGGCCTGGGAAAAACCATTGAAGCCGGCCTCATCATCAAGGAACTTCAGACCCGCGGACTGATCGAGCGGGTGCTGGTGGTTTGCCCAAAAGGGCTAGTCAGCCAGTGGGAAGCGGAGATGCAGGAGAAGTTCGGCGAGCGTTTCCTGGTGCTGCTACCGGAAGATTATGCCACCCTCAAAAAGGTTTCTGAGGACCAGAACCTATTCGCTTCTTTCGGCCGAGTAATCAGCCCCATGGACGCCATTAAGCCCTTGGAAGAACGGGCAGGATGGGATGAGGAGCGCATCGCGCAGCATAACGCAGACCGAGTTGAAGCGGTGGTAGCTGGTGGCTGGGATCTGATCATCATTGATGAAGCGCACCATGTGGCCGGATCCAGCAGTGAGGTGGCCCGGCACAAGCTGGGGGACGCCCTGTCCAAAGCCAGCCCGCATCTCTTGCTGCTGACAGCCACACCGCACTCCGGCAAAACGGAACCCTTCCTGCGCCTGATGCGCCTGCTGGATGAGGATGCCTTCCCCAACACCCTGGCCATCGTGCGGGAACAGGTGGCCCCCTACATCATTCGCACGGAAAAACGCCAAGCAGTTGATAATCAAGGGAAGCCGCTATTCAAAGCGCGGCATACCCAATTGGTGGAAATCACATGGCAGGCACGCCATAGCCTCCAGCAACAGCTATACCAGCAGGTAACCGATTATGTGCGGGAAGGTTACAACAAGGCCATCCGTGAGCGCAAGCAGTACATCGGCTTTTTGATGATCCTGATGCAGCGCATGGTCTCCTCCAGCACCGCCGCCATCCAGGATACTCTGGAAAGACGCCTGCGCGTGCTTGAAACAGAGCAGGACCAGCTGCACACCGGCAATTACAAGGACCTGCTGGAAACGGAAAGTGAAGAAGCGCTGCATCAGGCGCTCACCCTTTATTCAGCCGATATCAAGGAGGAGATCACACAGCTGCAGCGCTTGTTGGCTTTGGCGCGCCAGACAAGCCTGCAAGGATTGGACGCCAAACAGGAAGTGCTGGTAGACCTTCTGCAGAAGCTGAACCGGAAGGAGCCCGGCTGCAAGATCATCCTGTTTACCGAGTTTGTCCGTACCCAGGCAGCCCTGGTGCAGCTATTGAGTTTCCAAGGCTTCACAAGCACCATCATCAATGGTCAGCTGTCCATTGAAGAGCGCAATCAGGCTTTGGAGGATTTCCGAAACGACAAGCAGGTGCTGATCTCCACCGATGCGGGAGGAGAAGGCTTGAACCTGCAGATTGCCAGCATCGTCATCAACTTTGATCTGCCATGGAACCCCATGAAAATTGAACAGCGCATTGGCCGCGCAGACCGCATCGGGCAAACAAAAGATGTTCAGGTGTTCAATTTTATCCTGAAGGACACCGTGGAAAACCGTGTGCGCCAGGTGTTGGAAGAAAAGCTGAAGATTATCCTGCGGGAGCTTGGCATCGACAAGCTGCAGGATGTGTTGGACAACGCATCCGCGGATATGGACTTTAGCAAGGTGTACATCGACAGCATACTGCGTCCCAAGTTCCAAGACCTGCATGTGGATGATCTGATGAACAGCATCAACAGCCAGGTGCAACAGGCCAAAGCCGTGCGCAGCATCATCCAGGAAGAGAAACAGCTCTCGCCACTGATGGATGATGAACGCAGGCAGCAGAGCTTCCTCGCCCTTTTGCGGGCCATGCTGCAGGCCTACGGGGCTTGGATGGGTGATGAGCCGCCTCGAAAAGTGGCACGTGAGCTGTCTGTGTCCGACCCGCAGATTAAGGAACTGCTGGAAAAGCGGCAAATCTGGCACCCCAGTCGTGGCCTGCCTGTGCTGTGTTTCCCCAGTCTGAATGTAGAAAATGGTATCCTGTCATTATGGGAAATCGCCCTCAGCGAAGACAGAACAGACCGGAAGACGGTTGCATTCTTTGTCAACGATGCCGGGTTACAACGCCCGGCCTCCGCACGCATCCTCTGGGAGGAATTGCTCAAATCCAACAGCGTTGTGGAAGCGGTGGAAACCTTGCCGCTGACCCAGGAAGCGTACAACAGCATACAAAACAAAGCACAGGAGATGGCCAGGGATGCCTTCCTGACTCTGCGGGCGGATTACTTACAGAATAGTGAGGCCAATTACAGAAAGCGGCAGCGTGCGCTGACCCTGCGCATTGAGGCTGCTGGCCGCATCGGTATAGATAATATCCGTACAGCGCGCATCCGGCGTGTTGAAAAGGAGCTGGCCGAAAACCAGGCAGCGTATACCCGCAAACAGGACATCTGCCCGCGATTTACGCCCATGCTGGTGGCCCGGGTGACCAGCACATGCTGACGCAGCGGCTTGTTGAGCTGACGCGCTGGGGCTGGGAGAAGCGCATCATCATCCTGGACAAGGATGGCTTGTGGGAGCGGCTTGGCGGAAACGCGTTAAGCGGTCGGGAACCCTACACCACATACATTATTCATGACGAGATGATGCTGCGCTATCTCTATGAGAAGATCTGCCGATCGGACGACAAACAGTGCCTGCTGGTCATCAGCAACCCGATGGTCGGTGTGCCCTACGATATTGGCAAACGGTTTTATATCCTGGACCTGAACTTTGGCAACCTTTTTCCGCAGCTTTCCTCTGACGCCCTGCGCGGTTTGCCCGGTTTGGACCTGGAACAGGTGGCTTTTGCGTTGGATCAGTATGTTGGCCCCCGAATGGGTCATGATGCTGCCCGGCATTTTTGTACGGAAACCATCTACCGCCGGGAATACGCGCAATCCTACTCGGACATGCTGCTGCAACGCTGCCTTTCTTCTGTTGAAGGTGCTCTGACCTACCTGGATTGGGGCAAAATTGCTTCATGGTATGGGAAGGCGATGATGCTCTCACGCGCCTTTGGCCTCTCTCCTGCTGTCTCAGAACAAGTCGGTGTGCTGCAAACAGCCTTCGCCGAATGGATGGCAGAGGAATACCGAAAGCTATCCGCTGAAGTAAACCTGGAACAGCCGGTGCTTCTTAGTGATGTAGTGGACTTCCTGCGCAGGCAAAGTCGCAAGGTGGCGCTGATTGTTCTGGATGGGATGAGCTTCGAAAACCTGCACACCATCCAGCGTCATCTGCTTGAAATCGGTATTAACGCTGAGTCTTCTGGTGTGTTCAGTTTTCTACCCAGTGTTACCACGATCGCCCGCCAGTGTCTTTTTGCCGGAAAGCTGCCGGTGGAACTGCCCACTCTTTCTACCTTGACGCATGAAGAAAAACAGTGGCGATCTTTCTGGAGAAATGCTGGCTTGCGAGAAGAGGAAATCTGTTTTGCCAAGGCTGATACCTTGGAGATAGATGAACGATGGAAAGCGGTGGGCTTGGTTGTCAACATCATTGATGACCTGATGCACAGCCAGCTGCAAGGCATGGACGGCATGGCTCGGGACCTGAAAGCTTGGGTGAAAACAGGGAGGCTGAAGACCCTCCTGAACGATTTCGATAAAGCCGGTTTCCAGGTGTGGTTAACCAGCGACCATGGCAATGCCTCAGCCATTGCACAGGGCCGGTTAAAAAACCTCGGCGTCCTTGGAGACCCAGCTAGCAAACGTGCTGTTATTTATCAGAGCTTCGTTGACGCAATAGAGCTGGATAAGTTCAACGTGAATCAGTATGATGGCACCTACCTGCCATCAGACAGCAATGCATGGCTATTTGCCCCTGGCGCCTGCTACGGCGATGCAGGGAAGGAATACATCACCCACGGCGGAATGACCATTGAAGAAGTCATCGTGCCGTTTGTACAGATTGGAGCATAATACATGGCGAATCCCATTACTTTTTCGAGGAACCTGAACATCGACTGGCTCAACGCTGTGGCGGACTACCGTCTGGCTGGAATGGCCAGAGAAGATGCGGCGTCTGCGCTCAACGCACTGGTGGGACAGCGAATCGCATCCAAAGACAATATCCGGAAATCCCGGACCCTGCTGCTCAGCATCTGGTACGATAACGACCCATGGTTTCTGGCCCAGGCAGAGACAACATGCCGAGGCTTGCCTCATTCTCAATGGCTGCCGGTGCATTGGGCGCTGATGCTGGCAAAATTCTCAATCTTCCATGACGTCTGTGATGTGGCAGGCAAGCTGCTGGAATACAAGGAGAGCATCACGCTTGCACAGATCAAGCAGCGTGTGTTTGAAAAGTGGGGAGCGCGGAATACTATGTTGCATACGCTTCCGAAGATAATACAGACACTGAAGGATATACATGCTCTAGATCCTGGCGAGGCAAATGGTACATACAAGGCACATACTTGGAAGGTCAGCGATGTACAATCGGTAACGATTCTTACCGCCGCTCTCCTTGCAAGCAAAGATCGACAGCAAATGACCTGGAGTGCATTGTCCCAGGACCCTGCTATCTTTCCTTTTGAATTCACCCAGGTGGGCCAAGCGGATATTGTTGCTTGCGAGCGGCTTAGGCTTGAGAGGTCTGGTAATGAGGTTATCATTAGGTTGAAGCTCTAGACACTCTGTTTTAATAAGTTGTAGGAGGGAATTTCATGGGCAGTACTTATCAATCAAATGATACAGCCGTTTCGGATATTCTGAAGGGTATAGAGCAGGGCATAAACCAACTTCCAGACTTCCAGCGGGGATGGGTATGGAATGATGAAAGAATCCGTTCACTCATAGCAAGCATTTCCTGTTCTTATCCAGTTGGTGCGTTAATGTTTCTGGAGTATGGTGGCGACAATATCAGATTCAAGTATCGCTCGTTTACAGGAACAACCGGTAGAGGAAAACCAGACGTGCTGGTATTGGACGGCCAGCAACGCTTAACTTCAGCATATTGTGCTATGTATTCACAAGAACCGGTCCCAACACAGACAGCCAAGAAAGAACCCATTGAACGGTTCTATTTCCTCAATATTGACATGTGTGTAAAAAGCTTGAATGATCGTACTATCGATAGGTATGATGCGGTAATATCGGTCCCGAAAGAGAAAATTGTAATGACCAATTTCGGTCGTGATATTGAAATTGACATCAGTACACGTCAGAAAGAGTATGAAATTCGAATGTTCCCTCTGAACATCATATTTGATAGAAGTGAGACCGCAAAATGGAGGCGTGGTTTCAATGAATACTATAGAAATTCTCCTGATATTGTAGAAAATTGGGACAGATTTGAAACTGAAATACTAGATGCCATTTTTACTTACAAGCTTCCAGTAATCAAGCTTGGTAAAGATACCCCAAAAGAAGCGGTGTGCCAGGTCTTTGAAAATGTTAATACGGGCGGCGTGTCGCTAACTGTGTTTGAGCTTGTCACTGCCACATTCGCTGCGGATGATTACGATTTGCGAACAGACTGGTATGGCAGGTCTGATAATGGAATCCACATAAAAGGGCGCTTTGACCGATTCAAAATGAAAGAGGAGGCTCGAGATCTCCTATCCGTTGTGTCGGATGTTGATTTCCTTGTTGCTGCAACCTTATTGAGCCGGTACTACCAAAAGAAGCAAGGCGGAGACGCAGCACCAGCAGTTAGCTGCAAAAAACAAGATATACTAGACCTAGGACTTGAGGAGTACAAACAATATGCAGACACCTTGACCCAAGGATTTATTCAGACTGCGAATTTTCTCATAGAGCAGCGCATTTTCTCGGAAAGGGATTTGCCCTATACCACACAGCTAATTCCGTTCTCGGTGCTATTTGCGGTTCTTGGAAATCGTGCCCAGGATGGCGCAGTTCGAGCCATGTTATCTCAGTGGTTTTGGTGTGGTGTCTTTGGTGAAATGTATGGCGCAGCCAACGAAACCAGGTATGCTAACGATGTGACTGGTGTTTTGGATTGGCTCGACGGTCACAGCGAGCCGGATACAATTGCACGTGCATATTTTCAGCCCACTCGACTCTTATCATTACAAAGCAGGAATAGCGCCGCTTACAAAGGAATTATGGCGCTGGTACTTAAAGCAAAGGCAAGGGACTTCATAAGCGGAAAAGAGATGGATTTCACTGTATTTTCTGATGAAAACATTGACATTCATCATGTATTCCCCAGGGCTTACTGCGAAGCTCAGAACATTAACAGGACTAGATGGAATTCCATCGTCAATAAATCCCCGTTGTCAAGCAGGACGAATAAGCTCATCGGAGGAAACGCTCCTAGCAATTATTTGCACAAAATTGAGCGTGAAGGCCATGTTGCGGGAATCGACTTGAACGATTGGGTGTCGTCGCATTTGATTGATGTGGATGATTTACGCGGCAACACTTTTGATCGATATTTTCTTAAGCGCGCGAAAGCATTGCTTGATCTCATCAGTAAAGCAATGGGAAAACCTGTGATGAACTTGGGCGGGGAGGACGTAATAATTGGCTTTGGTGGATCGCTAGAATGAACATCTTCTTATATCATCAGGAGAGTGTTAATAAATAGAGATTGTCATGATGTTGTGGGAGAAGACCATTGCATTTGCCGATTTTGAACCTTTTTATTTTGCCTATACTATTTTATTTTGCCTCTAAAACTGCGTAGGGGGGTGAAGACACCTGTCTATTTTCACTCTGGTCTGTCAAATCCGAGCATCGCAAAAAGCGAGACAGACTGGGCATCTTCACCCCCCTGTCCCGCTTTTTCGCTGTCCTGCTCATGTTTTTGATAGGCAAAATAAAAGGTACTCAGTGGCATTGTATTATTCACTGAGTACGGATGTGTGATTTATAGACGTACACTCAGAAAATGATAAAAAGGACAAATTCTCCTTGTAAAATAAGGCGTTTAGCAATACACTCCTGGTGTGGCTCCATTTGGCGGAGTGATTGCTAAGTAGACTATTGATGCTTTGAATTTGGGCAAAATGCACACCCCATGTCAAACTATTTCAATGGAAGGCAGGCGTAAAGTGCCCTCTATAAAACGGATCAGGCAGCTATTTTGAGCGCATCGAGGGTTATTGCCGGC
>ENA-UOOM01002181-UOOM01002181.1-fermentation-metagenome-genome-assembly--contig:-NODE-2181-length-16713-cov-4.171089_pt1 | contig 16713 bp, 17 predicted proteins | sample MGYA00245781_ERZ724031 | MGnify/ENA primary metagenome ERZ724031 (study PRJEB28704, sample SAMN03018317) | fermentation metagenome | biome: anthropogenic terrestrial biome; feature: soil; material... | reverse complement strand
AACAAGATGAAGGTTCGAAGAAGTCAATTTTTTCCGCATTTTTACATAAAAAGAAAAAAGACTGACTGGAGGTGCACAACACATGAACGCAGTGGATATTGCCATTTTGGTTGTTGTCATTATTTTTGGTCTCTTTGGATTTCGCCGAGGGCTCGTAAAAAGCATTGTTTCCTTTGCCGGCGTCATCGTTGCCTTTATTGTTGCCCGCATATTTTATCTCTCTTTTGCCACTACCTTGGCAAACAAAACCGGTTGGGACAGCAAAATCGCCGGTTGGGTTTATGAACGCCTCATGGCGACTTACCCTTCGGGCAACATCACGCTTAATCAAACTCCGAGCTCTTTTAAATGGTTTTTTTCCAAATTATTTAATGAAAACGCCGCACAATACGATACCGTGCAAGCTTTTTCAAACGGCATTTCCGCCTTTGTCATGAACATTCTTGCCTTTGTCATCATTTTTTTGGCCATTATTCTTCTCATTGCGCTGTTGGGCATTGTGCTCGACAAGGTAATGAAACTGCCCGGCCTCAGCTTTGTCAATAAATTGGGCGGTTTTGGCATCGGCCTTGCCAAAGGCATTTTGATTTGTGCGGTTTTGGTAAGCTTAATTACATTTTTTTCCATTTTTTCAAAAAGCCCCACACTCTCCGAATTATTTGCCAACTCCGTTTTTGCAAAATACCTCTATATCGGCCGTTGGCTATGATGCGGCAGGTGCACCATGGCAATTGACACATTCGCTTTAGGCGATATTGTTCAAACAAAAAAACCGCACCCCTGCGGCTGCGATCAATGGAAAATCGTGCGTGTAGGCGTCGATGTCAAATTGCAGTGCCTTCGCTGCGAGCGCATTGTTGTATTGGAGCGCATCGTCTTTAAGAAAAAAGCAAAAAAAATAATCCGCCGCGCCGCCGAAGAGGCCTAGGGCGGTAGCTGTATGAATTTAAAACATCACGATAAAGAGAGACTGCCATGACACAACCCTCCCAAAACAACCCCGTCAAAATCTTTAAAAGACATGTGAACCGACTGGCTCTCAGCATGATTTCCTACGAGTTCATTCTGATTATTGTCACATTTATTTGGCTGATGTTTTCCTCTTTGGGACAAGGTCTTCTCAACAACGCCTCGGCGGATGCCGTCACTGCTGCGGGCATTGAAACGGCATCGTCCAACGGTTGGCCCTATATTTTCGGTGCCTTAATTGCCATGGCAATTGCAATGGCTTTTCGCAAAAGAAGACAGTTACAAGAAGACTTAACACACATTCGTTTGCCAATGCGCCCTTATGTTTTTTTTATTTTCTTTGCACTTATCATGGCTGTTCAACTGGTCAATCGATTCTTTGTCGCAGGCATGGAGGCATCTTTAAACGCCCTTGGATATAGCATGGCCGAAAGCATGCAGTCTTTGGAGCATATCGGCTCTTCCGTTTCCATGTTTTTATATGTCGTTATCTTTGGTCCTGTGGCAGAAGAAGTGGTGTTTCGCGGCATCGTCCTGCGCTCTCTGGAAAAATACGGCAAAGTTTTTGCTATTGTTTTTTCTTCCATCGGTTTTGGACTTATGCACGGCAATTTGTATCAAGGCCTCTTCGCCTTTGGCGTGGGCTTGATTCTTGCCTATGTTGCCTGTGAATACTCTTTTAAATGGGCCGTGGTTATCCATGTGCTCAACAACCTCCTTTTCGGTGAGGCGGTTCTTTTTCTTTCCAATCGCTTCGGTGAAAACACCATCGCCGCTGTTTTGCTTGCGCTTTATTTCGTGGCCACGGTTTTTGCCGCAATCGTGCTTATCAAAAACAAAGCTGATATCCGCGCTTATTTACAAACGAATCGCACAGAAAAAGGAGTCTACCGTGCTGCTTTTAGCTCGATATTTTTTGTCGTATATGTTGTGCTCAACCTTATTCTTATTCGCGTGAGCATCACAAAATTTATCGGCTGAAATAAGTTGTGAAGATTCGTATTTTTCATCCGAAAATACAGCACTCTTCGTCAAAGAAGAGGATTATGAAACGGCATTTGATGCCATCCAAGGCAACTATGACAACCTGTAATCTTTTTCAGCACGTATTTGCGCCGCTATATCGGTGTTTTGTAGGGATTTGTTCTCTCTGAGCGGTGAAGAAAAAGCGGGATATTGATTAAGAATATATTAAGGGTAATTGCGGGAAATATGTTACAAGTTCGTTGCAACTCGATTACAACAAAATTACACCTTCGAGATAAGCCATACAATTGTATACAATATCGGCTGATGTAACAAATAGATCATCAGCGTTTTTTTACCTATCATTCCTAAGAATTGATTATGCTCCCTACAGAAAAAGGCAGGGAGTTTTTCGCAGGTGATGTAGTTTCCTAAGTAGAAGCCAAAGCCGAACAAAAACATCCAGGGCATTACGGGGTAGTAGTCTGAGGAGAAATAGCCTTCTACGCCAAAGCCCAATGGGAACAAATATCCTTTGCTATACCAGCTTTCGGGCAGGGCTATACGCAGGCTGTCTCCCAGTCCGATGGTGCCGTGAAAGATGCGGTAGGTGAGCACAAACAGCAGCAGGCTGAGTATTATGCCTATGGGTGGCGGGATTTTCTTCAGCGCCGGGAACGCCGCTTTGTAGGTGAGTCAATGGTCTCTTTGTCCGCAAACACCTGCATATCCTTTGATTTTTTTATTATTATGTTGATTTTTTCAGTTCTTTTCAGTATAATTAATTTTCGTATCCTTGCTCTGTACAAAGCAGGGCCATTAGTCCACAAGGAGGTGAACAAATGAAAGCTTATGAAACGATCTTTGTTTTGACCCCGAATTCCGAAGAAGAACGCATCAAGGAATGCATCGCTCGTGTCAGCGAAATCATTACCAAGGGTGGTGGTGAAGTGACCGAAGTGAACGAATGGGGAAAAAAACGCCTGGCCTATGAGGTAGCCAAGAAGTATAACGAAGGCTATTATGTGTTGATTAACTTTACTGCCAATGCAGACATTTTGCAGGAATTAACACGTGTTTACGGCATTACCGAAGATATTTTCAGACACATCATTGTCGAAAAAGTATCCTAGAAAAGAGGTCTGACTCATGTTGAACAAAGTAGTACTCATCGGAAGATTAACCCGTGATCCCGAAATTCGTTACACGGCAGGCAACACGCCCGTGGCGAGCTTTTCGCTGGCCGTGAACAGAAACTTCAAAAATAAAGAGGGCGGCTATGACGCCGACTTCATTAATATCACGGCATGGCGGCGACTGGCTGAGCTCATCTCCAGCAGCCTGCACAAAGGCAGCTTGATTGCAGTCACAGGCCGAATCCAAACCAGCTCCTACGAAGCCAAAGACGGCACGAGAAGATACACCACTGACGTGGTTGCCGACGAAATTGCTTTTTTGGAGAAAAAAGGTGCTTCGGCTGATCGCAGCGCAGAGCCTGCCATGTATGAAAAACAATCCGAAAACTTCGGCATTCCCGTTGACGGCTTTAGCCCCATCGACGACGACGATTTGCCGTTTTAATCACTGATATCCAAGAAAGGAGTGAGAAAAGATGGGAAAACCACCTTTCAGAAGAAGAAAAAAAGTTTGCGAATTTTGCGAAGGCAAAGTAGAACATATCGATTATAAACAAGTAGATGTCCTGAAAAGACATATCACGGAGCGAGGAAAAATTCTTCCCCGCCGTGTGAAAGGCACCTGTGCCAAGCACCAAAGACAGCTGACTTCCGCTATCAAGCTTGCACGTAACATTGCCCTTCTGCCGTTTTCGAGCGACTAAACAAACAAAAGCCATGGCGCCTATGCTGCCGTGGCTTTTTTATTTGACGCTGCGCCAAAGGGGGTTGCATGGCTTTGTCCGCCAATGAAACTAAGGCAACTCGCAAGATAAAACGGCACGCAGGTGCATGTCTGCATAGGTTCCGTCTTTGCGCAACGCACCCTGCCGTTTGATGCCTTCGTGTTTCATGCCGCACTTTTGCATTACCTTGCCGGAGGCGATGTTGCTCGCATCATACATCGCTTCAATGCGATGATAGCCGATTTCTTTGCACAAATAGTCTATCACCGCTCGCAGCGCCTCGCTCATCAGTCCCCGGCGCCAATAGGCTTGCCCCATACAGTATCCCACCTCCGCAGTCAAAAAAACATCCCGCGCCGCCACCACATCAATGCTGCCGATTGCTTGATTTGTTTCTTTGAAGACCATCGCCCAGCGATAGGTCTCGTTCCGGGCATAATCGTCAACCCACTGTCGCAAAATCTCGCGGCTCTCTTCGACGCTCGCATGAGGATGCCAGGTAAGAAAGCGTGTTACCTCGGGACTGCTTGCCCAATTGCGAAACATGTCCTCTGCATCTTTAAGCACAAATCTGCGCAAATACAGCCGCGGCGTTGTCAGTGGCTTGGTTCCTTGATGGCGCATGCTGTTGCCCTCCTCTTTTTCTTTTTTCAGTATAGCACAAACCGCTGCTGATTACCCTATATTTCCCGGGGAATATTTTGTCTTTTATTTCGGGAAAGAATATTTTTTGAATTTCTTGATAGCCTTCTTTGGATGTAGTATAATAGAACAACTCTCAACAAATGCTTCACGAGGTGATAAAAATGAAAGTAATTCTTTTACAAGATGTCAAAGGGCTGGGGCGTGAAGGCGAAGTAGTCAACGCAAAAGACGGTTATGCGACAAACTTTCTTTTTCCCAAACAACTTGCCGTAAAGGCCAATGAAGAAAACATGGCTGTTTTGGAAGAGAAAGCCGAAGAGCGCAGGATACAAAAAGAAAAAGAAAAACAGGCTGCCCAAGATATCTATGAACAAATCAACGGCAAATCCTTTGAACTCAAAGTCAAAGCCGGCAGCGGAGAGCGATTGTTTGGCAGTGTAACGTCTAAGGAAATCGCAGAAGAAATCGGCAGACAGTGCGGCATCGAGATTGATAAACGCAAGATCGAGTTAAGTGAAAACATCAAAGAAAAGGGAGAGAAGCAAATCTCCATCAAGCTGCATGCAGACATTACCGCAACCGTAAAAATTATTATCAGCGCATTATAGGCAGGAGAAAACATGTCCTTTTCGGATCAGAAAAAAGTTCTTCCTTATAACTTAGAGGCCGAGCAAAGCATTTTGGGCTGCATATTGTTTGACAACCAAACCATGACAACCGCCGCCGCTTTGATTGAGCCCGAAGATTTTTATAACGACCAATACCGCATTGTCTATCAGGCCATGCTTCATTTGTATACAAAAAATCTGCCCATCGATATCATCACGCTTTCGGACAGACTGCGCAACCAGGGCTCTTTGGACGCTTTGGGTGGCATTCAGTTTTTAACCAGCATGGTGGAAGTGCTTTCCTCGGCCGAAAACATGGAGCAATATTGCATTATCGTCAAGGATAAGTCTATGTTGCGCCAACTCATCGCCAAGCTCGGCACGGTCATCGACGACAGCTACGCCGGCAAAAACGAAGCCCGCGAATTGATTATGCAGGCAGAAAAAGATATTTTGGATATTGTTTCCACAAAGGACAGACGGGGGTTGGTGGATTTTGAAACCGCGCTGCGCGCCGCCCTGCTTAAGCTGCAGGAAGCCACAGCCAATCCGTCGCGCATTTCGGGTATCCCCACGGGATACATTGATTTGGACAAAAAAACCTCGGGGCTGCAAAATTCGGACTTGGTGATATTGGCAGGTCGTCCGGGCATGGGCAAAACTTCACTGGGCATCAATATTTGCCAACATGCGGCCATTCGCGAAAAGAAAAAAGTAGCTGTCTTTAGTCTGGAGATGCCCCTGGAGCAACTGACCATGCGCATCATTGCCTCTGAAGCCAATATCAGCAACACCTCCCTGCGTGCAGGGGACGTGGCCGACTGGCGCAAGCTTTATGAAGCCTGGGAAAAAATATTGTCCGCCAGCTTATATATCGACGATACCCCCGGCATCACCGTGCCGGAAATACGCGCCAAGTGCAAACGCCTGCAGGCGCAAACAGGACTTGATTTGATTTTGATCGACTATTTGCAACTCATTCGCAGCGTGGGTCGCATCGAAAACAGACAACAAGAAATTTCGCAAATCTCCCGAGACTTAAAGCTGCTTGCCAAGGAGTTGGCCATTCCCGTCATCACCCTCTCACAGCTCAACCGCTCCCCCGAAAAGCGCACGGACAACCGCCCGCTGATTTCGGATTTGCGAGAATCGGGCGCCATTGAGCAAGATGCGGATATTGTTATGTTTCTATACAAACGCGAAACCCAAGATCCCTCTTCAAACAAAGTGGTGCTCAGCATCGCCAAGCATCGAAACGGACCCACCGGCGAGATTGATCTCGTTTTTCAGGAGGATATTACCACGTTTCATAATGCCGCTTTGTACGACGACGATGACGAATAACATTTTTGTTGATTGCAAAACACACAGACACACGGCTGTGTGTTTTTTTGTTTGAAAATCCTTGCGCAATAGCATTGCTTAGCGCTTTGATTCTTGCTATAATATAGTGTATTGCAAATTTGAACGAATTAAAAGAAGGTGGCTAATTTATGAGTACTTTGGTTATTGTCGGAACCCAATGGGGCGACGAAGGAAAAGGCAAAATAACGGATTTTTATGCGGAGAAGGCCGATGCGGTCGTGCGCTTTCAAGGGGGCAACAACGCAGGGCACACGGTCATTGTGGGCGAAAACACCTACAAGTTTCACATGATTCCTTCGGGTATTATTTGTGCAACGCCTTCGTATATCGCCAATGGCATGGTCATTGATCCCTCGGCATTGATTGCCGAAATTGAGACGATGAAAAAGGGCGGTCTGCACGCGGAATATCTCTACATCAGCAACCGAGCACACATTATTGCACCTTACCATAAACTCATTGACGAGCTCAACGAAATTCGGCTGGATGAAAACAAAATCGGCACGACAAAAAAGGGCATCGGTCCTGCCTATGCAGACAAGGTCAACCGAAACGGCATTCGCGTTTGCGACTTATATGAGCCTGCGTTACTGGAAGAAAAAGTCAACACCAACGTTGCCTATATCAACTTGCTTCTGACAAAAATCTATCATCGTGCGCCCATTGACGCAAAGGAAATTTATACGCAACTGCTGGCAGATGCAGAGGTGTTAAAACCCTATGTTTGCGACGTTTCCACCGCCCTTGACGCTTTGCTTAAGCAAGGCAAAAACATCGTGTTTGAAGGCGCACAAGGCGCCATGCTGGACATTGATTTCGGCACTTATCCCTATGTTACGTCTTCTCATCCCATTTCCGGCGGAGCCACACTGGGCGCAGGTGTCTCACCCAAGGCCATCGACTATATTTTGGGTATCACCAAAGCCTACACCACACGTGTGGGTGAGGGACCTTTTCCCACGGAGCTCACCGATGAAACCGGTGAATATCTGCGTCAACAAGGACACGAATTCGGCACTACCACCGGTCGGGCACGACGATGCGGATGGTTTGACGCCGCTGTGGTCAAATATGCGGTCCGCTTAAACGGCCTAACTCATATCGCTCTTACAAAACTGGATACACTCAGAGGACTCAAAACCATACAAATCTGTACTCACTATGAATGGGAAGGAGCTGCAATCGATTACTATCCCGCATCTTTGACACAACTGGCACAATGCAAGGCCGTCTACGAAACCTTTGACGGCTGGGACGAAGACATCTCCGATATCAAAACATTCGAAGAATTGCCCGTCAACGCACAAAAGTATGTCAAACGACTTGAAGAATTGCTGCAAGTGCCGATTTCGATTGTTTCCGTGGGCCCGCAACGTGACAGCACCATTATAATTGATCCGATACTGTAACATTTTTTGTCATTATTACGTTTTTGCGCGCACTGCAGGCGACATTTTTGCAAAGAAGGTTGGCTATGAGTGAAAAAACAGGTCGTTTGATGATTGTCTCCACGCCGATCGGCAATTTAAAGGATATTTCTTTGCGCGCCATTGAAACTTTGCGCGAGGCAGACTACATTGCCGCCGAAGACACCAGGCACAGCGGAAAACTCCTCAAAACCTATGATATTGACACCAAAATGGTTAGCCTACACAAGTTTAACGAAACACAAAAACGCGCGTATTTATTGAATCTGATGCAACAGGGAAGCACCGTGGCGCTCATATCCGATGCGGGCACGCCCGGCATATGCGATCCCGGCGAAGACCTGATCAAAGCCTGTATTGAAGAAGGCATCGACCTTGTGGCCATACCCGGCGCCAGCGCCATGCCCACCGCCTTGGTGTTGTCGGGTTTTAGCACGGCGCCCTTTTCTTTTTATGGGTTTTTACCCAAAAAAAAGTCCGAAAAACTTGCGCTGCTGCAGCAAATCAGCACCGGCACTCACACTGCCGTGTTTTATGAATCCCCCCACCGACTTCTTGACAGTTTGGCGCTCATAGAGCGCCTCATGCCCCTGCGGCGTCTTTGTCTTTGCCGTGAATTGACGAAACTTCATGAAGAAATTGTGCGCGGCACGGCAGCCGAAATCATCGCACATTACGAAAACAAACCCCTAAAGGGTGAAATTGTACTGGTTTTGCAGGGTGCACCGCAAATGCAAGAACAGATAACCTTGCCGCAAGCCAAGGAGCTGGTGCTGCAAAAGGTGCACCGTGGCATGGCGAAAAACGAAGCCATCAAAGAAGTTTGCCGCCAATATGCCCTTGAGCGAAAAGCACTCTACAATCTGCTGACAAAAGAATAGTTACCTTTATCATGCGACAAAAACACACCATGAAAACAAAGGCGTTTTTTATAAAATTTTTACGGATATCAGAAGGGAAATTTTGTCATGGCGCGTAAAAAAGAAATCCTCATCGAGGGTGCAAAATATTTAACCACAGTCAATAATCAAATGGAGTTGGACATTATTCAGTCTCTTTTGGCTTCCTTTGACATTCACATCTATATTCGAGATGCCCTGAGCGGATCGTTTATCCGCATTTTAATGGGAAGTTCTATGTTTGACGCCGATATCTTCGTCAAAGAAGAGGATTATCCAACGGCATTTGATGCCATCCAGGGCAACTATGACAACCTGTAATCTTTTTCAGCACGTACCTGCGCCGTCATATCGGTGTTTTGCAGGGGTTTGTTCTCTCTGAATGGGGAAGAAAAAGCGGGATTGTTATTAAGAATGTGTTAAGGGTAATTGCGGGAAATATGTTACAAGTTCGTTGCAACTCGATTACAACAAAATTACACCTTCGAGATAAGCCATACAATTGTATACAATATCGGCTGATGTAACAAATAGATCATCAGCGTTTTTTTACCTATCATTCCTAAGAATTGATTATGCTCCCTACAGAAAAAGGCAGGGAGTTTTTCGCAGGTGATGTAGTTTCCTAAGTAGAAGCCAAAGCCGAACAAAAACATCCAGGGCATTACGGGGTAGTAGTCTGAGGAGAAATAGCCTTCTACGCCAAAGCCCAATGGGAACAAATATCCTTTGCTATACCAGCTTTCGGGCAGGGCTATACGCAGGCTGTCTCCCAGTCCGATGGTGCCGTGAAAGATGCGGTAGGTGAGCACAAACAGCAGCAGGCTGAGTATTATGCCTATGGGTGGCGGGATTTTCTTCAGCGCCGGGAACGCCGCTCCGTAGGTGAGCATGCACAGACCCAGCAGGTGAAGAATCCCGAACCAAATCACTTGATGTGGCATAAAAACATAGGTAATCAGCGTAATGGCCATTGCCCAGCCGAGTGTTTTGATGCCGCGGCGGATATTGCTGCGGGTAAAATGACAGGAAATGCCGGCAATGACGATAAAGGAGCTGGCCGCCACCCAGCGAACGGCTTCGATCAAGGGCTCTTGCGTCCAAAAATGATTTGTTGAAAGAAGCATATCTATATCGTATAAAAGATGATACAAAACAATGATGATCAAAAACACGCCGCGCAACTCGTCGATGAAATGAACCCTGCCTGTTTGCCTTTGTTCCATGTTTACTTGCTCCCCAAAGGTTTTATTGTTTATCATACCACAATTTTCCGCTCATTTTGCATTTGGCGATATTTTATTGCCCTTGCGCATGATATAATAAAATATCGATAAAAACCCAAAGGAGGAATCATTATGCACGTTCTTGCCATTAACGGAAGCCCCAATGCAAAGGGGTGTTGCTATACAGCTTTAAAAATCATTGAGGAAGAATTACAAAAACATTCTATTGATATGACGATTTTTCACATTGGTACACAGCCTGTGCGTGGGTGTAACGGTTGTCGCCAATGTGCGAAAAAAGACCCCATGGCCTGCATCTATGACGATGTTGTCAATCAGGCTACCGCACTGTCTGCGCAGGCGGAGGGCTTTATCTTTGCCTCACCCGTGCATTTTTCGGGTGTTGCGGGCGCCATGAAAAGCTTTATGGACCGTTTCTTTTTTTCGGGCGGCGCAGGGCGTCTTGCCCACAAGGCAGGTATGAGCATTGTCTCGGTTCGCCGCTCAGGCGGCAGCGCCACCTTTGACCAGCTCAACCACTATTTGCATTATTCGCAAATGGTCATTCCCTCTTCACAGTATTGGAACATCATCCACGGTCATGCCAATGCCAACGACGTTTATGAAGACAAAGAAGGGGTGCAGATTTTGCAAGTGGCTGCCCGCAACTTGGCTTGGACCATGCAGTTGATTGCCGAAAGCAAAACAGCACCGCCTGCCATAGAGCCGCCGCTGCGCACCAATTTTATTCGATAAAAACCTTTGTTGTTTTTATCTTATTGCCCACACAGTGCACACACCGCAAAACACAAAGAGAATTCTCTTTGTGTTTTTTTTGCCTATTATGAATCGCTTTCTGCCGAAAACAGCTCTATTGGGTGAAGCATGGTTGTTGGGTAGGGATTATAAAGCACCTTCCTTATTTATCTTCCTGTTTTGCAACCCTATACAGACGCGCGCGCTGTCTTTTTTCTAAAACCGATGTAGATATTTCGATAGTAGATACAAAATGACTTGCGTTTTTTCACAGTACGTGTGTAACTTTGCCTTACGTGTGTTCTTATCTTCTCTTATCTTTTCTTCTCTTCTCTAGAGCACTAACATTAACTTTACGGTTAGTTTTACCGTTAACCTTACGTTAAGTTAACCGTTAAGTTAACACAATTGTTGATACAAAAAAAGCGACAGCATGCTGCCGCTTTTATAGAGCTTCGTTTTATTCTTCTTCCGCTTCCGCCGGAATCATTTTGGCAATGGTAACCACCTTTTCATCTGCGGCCAGTCGTTGCAGACGCACGCCTTGTGCCGCGCGACCCGTGGAGCTGATTTGTTTGGCTTCCAGGCGAATGGCAATGCCTTGGTTGTTAATCATCATCAAATCTTCTTCTTTGCTGATCATGTTAAAGCCTGCCAGCTCACCGGTTTTTTCGGTCACTTGATAGGTGAGCATGCCCTTGCCCGCTCTGCTCTGACGGCGATACAGTTTAATCGGTGTAACTTTGCCGTAGCCATTGACGCTCACACACAGCACCGCTTTGTCGTCGTCGGCAATGTCCATGCCAATGACGCTGTCATCTTTGCGCAGGTTAATGCCGCGCACGCCGCGAGCGGCTCTGCCCACATCGCGCACCTCTTCTTCACTGAAACGAATGGCGTAGCCGTTTTTCGTGCCCAAGACAATTTCATCTTTGCCGTTTGTCATGCGCACGCTAATGAGCTCGTCATCATCAGCCAAAGTCAGTGCAATAATGCCCGTCTTGCGCGAAGTGTCATATTCACTCAGCGACGTTTTCTTGACCATGCCCTTGGCTGTTGCCATAATCAAATATTGCCCGGCATCAAAGTTTTCCACCGGAAATACTTCCGTTATTTTTTCATCCGGCTGCATTTGCAGCAAGTTGACAATGGCCATGCCCCGTGCCGTGCGGGATGCTTCGGGAATTTCGTATGCCTTGAGTCGATAGACCCGTCCTTTATTGGTAAAGAACAGCAAATAATGCTTAGTGGTGCAAGTAAAGAGATTTTGAATAAAGTCATTGTCCCTTGTGCTCAATGCGGTAATGCCTTTGCCACCGCGTTTTTGCGCACTGTAGGTATCAGCGCTGATGCGCTTGATGTAGCCCACATGGGTCAGGGTAATGACAATATCTTCCGTCTCAATAAAGTCATCCAGGGACAATTCTTCGTAATTGGCCTCAAAGGTTGTCCTGCGCGGATTGTTGTATTTATTTTTAATCTCCAGCAATTCTTTTTTAATGACATCCAAAATCAGCGCTTCGCTGCCCAAAAGCATCGTCAACTCGTCAATCAGACGCATGAGTTCGTTGTATTCATTTTCAATTTTTTCGGTTTCCAGCTCGGTCAAACGCTGCAGGCGCATATCCAAAATAGCCTGTGCCTGTCTGTCGCTTAAGGCAAATCGCTCCATGAGCCTTGTTTTTGCCTGGGCGCCGTCTTTTGATTTTTTGATGATGTCAATCACTTCATCAATGTTTTCCAGCGCAATGCGCAAGCCCTCTAAAATATGTGCACGCTCTTCCGCCTTGTCCAATTCAAACTTCGTGCGCCTGATAATGATCTCCTTTTGATGTTCCAAATAATAATACATCATTTCTTTGAGATTCAGCACACGGGGCACGTTGTCCACCAGCGCCAGCATAATCACACCGAAGGTCTCTTGCATTTGCGTGTATTTAAACAACAAGTTCAGCACGATTTGCGGGCTAAAGTCACGCTTGATATCAATGGCAACATGGGTGCCGTCACGGTTGGATTCGTCGCGAATGTCCGCAATGCCCTCAACGCGCTTTTCTTTTACCAAATCGGCAATTTTTTCGACCAGTTTGGCTTTGTTTACCTGATAGGGCAGCTCGGTGATCACAATGCGTGAGCGACCCCGTCCGATGTCTTCTTCAATCTCGGTGCGGGCGCGCACTTTGACATGGCCCCTGCCCGTTTCATAGGCTCTTTTGACTTCGGCTTTGCCTAAGATGATGCCGCCCGTGGGAAAGTCGGGTCCTTTGACGTGTTTCATCAACTCTTCAATGCTCACATCGGGCTTGTCGATGAGCACGCAAAGGGCGTTGACCACCTCGCCCAAATTGTGGGGCGGAATGTTGGTTGCCATGCCCACGGCGATACCCGAAGAGCCGTTTACCAGCAAATTGGGAAACTTTGCGGGCATCACCAAGGGCTCTTTGAGCGATTCGTCAAAGTTCGGCCCAAAGTCCACGGTGTTTTTATCAATGTCGCGCAGCAACTCCGCCGCCAGCTTTGTCATGCGCGCTTCTGTATAACGCATGGCCGCAGCGCTGTCTCCGTCCACGGAACCAAAGTTTCCGTGACCGTCCACCAAGGGATAGCGAATCGAAAAGTCTTGTGCCATGCGCACCATGGCATCATAGACGGCCGTGTCGCCGTGGGGATGATATTTACCCAAAACGTCCCCTACGAGACGTGCGCTTTTTTTGTACGGTTTATCGGCGCCCATGCCGATTTCGTCCATGGAATAAAGAATACGGCGATGAACAGGCTTAAGACCGTCACGCACATCGGGCAGTGCGCGTCCCACAATGACGCTCATGGCATAGTCAATGTAGCTGGTCTGCATTTCATCGACAATATTAATTTCTTCTACTTTATCAAATAATTTATCGGACATAATGTTTCCTTTCAGCCTTCAGCATTAAATATCGAGGTTTTTGACTTTTTTCGCATTTTCTTCGATAAAGTTTTTGCGGGGCTGCACCTGATCCCCCATCAATATCGTAAAAATTTCATCGGCACGAATGGCGTCTTCAATGGTTACTCTAAGCAGCGTTCGGTTCAGCGGATCCATGGTGGTTTCCCACAACTGCTCGGGATTCATCTCCCCAAGACCCTTATAGCGCTGCAAATTCACGCCTGTTTTGCCCATTTCGGCGACCTTTTGCTCCATATCGGCATCACTGTAAGCATACTGCACTTGTTTGCCCTTTTGCACCTTATACAAAGGCGGCTGTGCAATATACAAATACCCCTTATCGATGATTTGTCTGCCGTATCTGAAGAAAAACGTCAGCAGCAATGTGCGTATATGCGCACCGTCCACATCTGCGTCTGTCATGATGATAATTTTATGGTACCGAGCTTTTTCAATATCAAATTCTTCCTGTATTCCCGCGCCGATAGCCGTGACCAAAGAGATGATGACCTCGGTATTGAGAATGCGGTCTTCTCTGGATTTTTCCACGTTGAGGATTTTGCCTCGCAGCGGCAAAATAGCCTGGGTTTTAGAATCTCTGCCCTGTTTGGCGCTGCCGCCGGCGCTGTCACCTTCCACGATATACAGCTCGCTCAATGCAGGATCTCTCTCTCTGCAGTCAGCCAGTTTGCCCGGCAGCGTGCTGCTTTCCAAAACGGTTTTGCGGCGAATGGTTTCTTTGGCCTTTTGCGCCGCTGCCCGTGCCCTTGAGGCCTGAAGGGATTTGTCCAAAATTTCTTTTGCCGTATTGGGGTGCTCTTCCAGATAAGCGCCCACAAATTCGCCCACCGCCGCATCGGTCAAGCCGCGAATGCTGGGAGAGCCGAGTTTGGTTTTCGTCTGCCCTTCGAACTCGGGGTTAGACATTTTGATGCTGAGCACTGCCGAAAGCCCTTCGCGAATGTCTTCGCCCGAAAGGTTGTTTTCGTTTTCTTTGATCAGCTTATATTTTCGCCCGTAGGCATTGATTGTGCGCGTCAGCGCCATTTTAAATCCGTTTAAATGCATACCGCCTTCGGTGGTTTTGATGTTGTTGGCATAGGAGTAAATGTCATTATCCACCGAATAGGTTTTGGTATATTGCATGGCAAGTTCTATATTAAATTCGTCTGTGGTTTTTTCAAAATACAAAATATCGTCATGCAAAACTTCTTTCGATTTATTGATATATTGAATAAACTGGCGCAGTCCGCCTTCGTATAAAAAGTTTTCTTCTCTTTGCGAAGCCTCTTCCTTTAATGAAATGCGAAGACCCTTGTTTAAAAATGCCAGTTCACGCACACGGCTTACCAATGTGTCATAGCGAAACTCGACATCATTAAAAATTTCACTGTCCGGTTTAAACATAACAGAGGTACCGGTTTTGTTGGATTTACCCACCACTTCCAGCTCTGTAACGGCTTTGCCGCGCTCAAAGCGTTGTTCATGTATGGCGCCCTTTTGTTCTACGCGCACCACCAGCCATTCCGAAAGGGCATTGACAACCGAGACACCCACGCCGTGCAGACCGCCTGAAACTTTATAGGTTTGGTCGTTAAACTTTCCCCCCGCATGCAAAATCGTCAGCGAGACTTCCACACCGCTTTTTTTCATTTTCGGGTGCATGTCTGTGGGAATACCCCTGCCTTCGTCTTTAACGCGAATGACGTTGCCGTCAAGAATTTCCACGGTGATGTTTTTTCCGTATCCTGCCACAAATTCGTCCACACTGTTGTCAATTACTTCATACACCAAGTGGTGCAATCCGTCTTTGCCTGTGCTGCCGATATACATACCGGGTCTTTTTCGAACTGCCTCCAGTCCTTCCAAAACCTGTATTTGCTCTGCGCCATACTGGGGCGTGTTGTTTCGAGCCATAGTCTTTTCTCCTTTTGTGTTCATTGCTCCGTTTTGATTACTTTTCCGTTTTCTATAATAAACAAAGCATACTCTGTTTTTTTCAAATCCTTCTTCATCTCATCTGTTGTCGTGGTAATAAATACCTGTGTATCCTTAAGCAGATGCAAAAGCCGCCTTTGCCGCATAGCGTCCAATTCGCTGAGAACATCGTCTAACAGCACAATGGGTCTGGTGTCGTTATGGGCTTCATAGAGTGCGATTTCGCTCAATTTCAGCGCAATTGCCGCTGTTTTTTGCTGCCCCTGCGAGCCGAACTGCTTTGCGGGACGCCCGTTGATAAATACATGAAAATCATCTTTATGCACGCCTTGGGTCGTGATTTTTTTGTGTCTGTCTTCCTCAAAAGATTCTTTGAGCAGTGCTTGATAATTTTCTTCCAACTCTTCTTTCTTTGCCGTTTTTTCCAACACAGCGCTTTGATAGCGAAGGGCGATTTTTTCTTCTCCGCCGGCAATTTGTTCGTGCAATGCTTGAATACTTTGTTGTATTTCGGCCAAATACTGCACTCTTTTTTTCGTGATATAGGCGCCAAAGAGCGCCACTTGTTCATCAAAAATATCCAGCATCTGCTTAAAGCCCTGTTTTTGCTCAAGGAGCAAAAAATTGCGATGGCGCAAAAGTCGATAATATTCACTGAGCGCCTTTTTATAATTTTTGTTGATTTTCGAAATCGAAACATCCAAATATCTTCTTCGTTTTTCCGGACCGTCTTTGATAATGCGCAAGTCGTCGGGGTGAAAGATCACGGCGGCAAATTCGTCATAGAGCATGCTCGCCGGCGTATTGTTTTCGTCCACCGTTATTTTTCTTTTTCCGTTTTTGTCCAAGACAATCTCTATTTGGCTGCTCGTGTTGTGTTTATGAATTTTTCCTCTTATCAGCGCTTTGTTTTGGTCGTATTCGATTAAATTGACAAAAGCGTTTTCCCTGTGAGATTTTGCACAGCTCAAATAATACAATGCTTCGACAAGATTTGTCTTTCCCTGTGCATTTTGACCGCAAACAATATTATATTGACGGTGAAATAAGAGGTTGATATCCGACAAATTTCTAAAATGTTTAATAAAAACTTCTTGAATATACCTCTGTTCCCCCTATCCAGCCCC